>ERZ1643246.275-NODE-275-length-67577-cov-141.886052_pt1 | contig 67577 bp, 92 predicted proteins | sample MGYA00579265_ERZ1643246 | MGnify/ENA primary metagenome ERZ1643246 (study PRJEB29033, sample SAMEA4952261) | chicken gut metagenome | biome: Broiler Chicken; feature: Gastrointestinal Tract; material: Caecum | place: Ireland | collected 2018 | study: Broiler... | reverse complement strand
TAAAGGCATATGCTCCCAGCACAACAATCCAGACCGACAGCACACCGGCGGCGGGTCTGGCTGCCCGATATGTGGCAGACGCACAAAAATACATCGACAACAAACTCAGCACCATTAACACACAGCTTTTGGAGGTAAAGACAAATGTATGATGTAATCAAGGATGTTATTAACACACGTCGCTATGTGCTGGCCGATATGCTGCACAAGATTGACACGCTTTGGGCGCAGGGAGACATTGACGATGACCAGCGCACAGAGCTGATTGCACTGGCGCAGGGTAACGCAGACATGGCGCAAGAAGTCAACGTGTTGGCAAGGCTGGAAGAGCTGGAACAGCGTGTAAGAGCGTTGGAGACCGGCAGTACAGAGCCGGGGGAAGTATATCCGGACTATGTGGTGGGCAAATGGTATTACAACGGAGACAAGATCACCTTTGAGGGCGGCAAATACAAGTGTATTGCGCCGGATGGGGTTGTGTGCGTGTGGTCTCCAAAAGAGTATCCGGTCTATTGGGAGGAAATCTGAATAAAACGAAAGGGGATAAGTAATTATGAAAATTGAACAATATTCCACGCCTAACAAATCTAGCAGAAACGGATACGTCCCTAAATTTATCTGCTGGCACATTGCGGATGGAACATATAATGGGACAATCGGGTGGGAACAAAATCCCGCCAGCCAGGTTTCCAGCCATTTTGTATTAGGCAAGAGCGGTGAGGTTGCACAGCTTGTTCCTCTTGACATGGCGGCGTGGACACAGGGAGGAATTAGGAATCCTACCCATCCATACGTCAAGTCTCACCCAAGCGTCAATCCTAACCAATACTGTGTGTCTATTGAGTGCGAAGGATTTTGGAAAGACACCAAAGGAAAACTGACCGATGCGCAATTCAATTCCGCTGTTGAATTGACAAAACATATTGTATCTGAGGTCAAAAAGTTGTATAATGTAGACATACCGATTGACAGAGAGCATATAATTGGACACTGTGAAATCAACACAGTTACCAGATCGCACTGTCCTGGAGAGCTGTTCCCGTTCGACGAGCTGATTGCAACAGTCAACAAGCAGAGTGGCGGCAAACCGACAACCGGAAGTGGCACTTCCGGCAATACTTCCACCGCGGATGCCAAGTATCACTACACTGTTCAGGTGGGAAGTTACAAGAACTCCATCAACGCAGAATCCATGTACAATGAGATTTCCAACATGGGTTACTTTACTTTCAAACAATCCGTAGCCGGAAACACAAGGGTTTGTGTTGGTAAATTCGAGAACAGAAATGACGCTGAGATTACCAGAAAAGACCTGCAAAAGAAAGGCTACGAAGGATTTGTTACAGCACTCAATGTATAAAGGAGGAATATATCATGGCGAATTACAAACTGGACGGAAAAAAGTTAGTAATCGTTCCTGTAGGAAGTATGCAATCAACCGCAGAGAAATTAAAACAAAGCCTGAACGGTGTACTGGGAGAGGTCAAGATTCTTCCGTGCGAATATCAGGACTATGCGGACTACTACACTCTGGCGGAAGAGGAACCGGACTACACTCTGTTCCTGATTCAAGTAAACTCGAACGAGAGACTAGTTCCATGTGTATGCGAGAATACAACCGATACCAGAGAAAGAGACGTGAAAGAAAGCCAGGAGGCTATTGCAAAACTCAAACATTTCTTTAGAATGAAGCGGAACGACATTAACATTCTTGGAAATTACCGCATTGACTATGACGTTGTGAAAGACATTAAGACTACCAACGACCGCTTCTCTTGGTATCTGCTGAATGAGAAACCTATGGTATGCGCCAAGGTAAACGTTGCGGAGATGGGAGAAGATAATCTGGCAGATGCTCTTGCGGAAGGAATCAGAGAGTATTTTGTCAGCAAATAAGGAGAAACAAGTCTATGAGCACACAAGAAATTATTGTAACTGTCATTCTGGTTATCTTTGCCATTCTGGTAACATTTGCCACCATTATGATGAAAGGCGGCATTAAGGAATGGCTGAAATGGGCTGTAACACAGGCAGAGTCTTATCTTGGCGGAGGAACCGGAGAACTGAAACTGCGCTATGTATATGACCTTGCAGTACAGCAGTTCCCGATCATCAAATACATTCTTCCGTTCAGCGTGTTCAGTGCATGGGTAGATGAAGCCCTTGTATGGATGAGACAGCAGATTGACGCTAACGAAAAGATTGCGGAATATGTGGAGACACCGTTTGCAGCTCTGCAACTTTCAGACATTGTGTCTAACTCCAAGGAGCAATAAAAATCAATCAAGAAACAAACAAGAGCCTGTGTAAAAAGCAGGCTCTTGTCATAAAGAAAGGGTGAAGCAACCCAATGGCGAATTACAACAGCAACATATTCTACAACCGAAGCGTCAACCAAAAAGGCGCAAAATACAATACGGTTGCTTACGTTGTATTGTTCAGGCTAACAGACGTACTGACTATAGGAGACAGTGAGTATCGCTTGTGGGCCACATGCGCATTTACAGAGGGCACACAGGTGCTTTCTGACGGGTGGGCCTTGAACGCTGACTACAAGTTCTTGGAAGGTCTGGTAGCCGACGATTTCGACGTTATTGCGGCCAGACTGTTCGAGATTTTCGATGAGTTTGGCGTAAAGGATTTGGCTGTAGAATTGGTAGCGTCTCTAATTGTCAACGATAATGTTGAACTGATGGAAGATGCAAAGATGTTCGCAGAGATTCTTGCGAGAGACAATATTAACGCGCAGGACTTTGGAACGGTTGAAGCTTTCATTGAAGCCATGGACGATATGGGCTTCTCTGAGCTGTCCGAATTGTTTGCGACCATTATGACTTATGACAGACTAAACGTCACTGACGGAGACCCACAAGCGGCTGTATCGGACTTCTATGTAACAAAAGACGAAAACGGATTGTATGACCTTATCTTGCCATTTAACCTGATTGTAGACTACAACAAGACAACGCTTCCATTTATGCCAGAAGCCGTTGACACTTCGGTAGAATTGGCGGGAGCTGACGGGGAGATTGTTCAGGACACCGTATACAAGAGCCGTGTGTTTGATATATTTGCTGTAACGATAGACGGACTTTCTGCCTATGAGAAAGAACAGGTTAAGAAGGATATTGCAACCATTCTGCACTCTATCAAGAAGGACACGAAAGTTATTACCTTCGCAAACAATGAGACTGCGTTCGATGTTAAGTACACCGGTCTTGCGAATATTGACATTGACGCTGCCGGATGGATGGAGTTTGAGATTCCGCTAAAGTCTGCTGCCGCTATGGGACACAAGCAATTTGAGCAGAGGATGAGCGGAAGCGGATTGATGGTAAACAGCGGAAGTGACCCTGTGGGCGCTATTATAACGATTACAGGCCCCGTAGACAACCCTGGATTCACTTTGGGCGATACTGCGTTCAGTTGGACAGGAACCGTCCCACAAGGTTCACAGCTCGTTATAGACATGGACGGGCAGTCGTGTTATATGCTGGATTCAGAAGGGAAAAGAACTCTGGCTACAAAGAACTTAAAAGGAGAGTATGTCAAGATTCCGGTAGGGTCTATGGTACTGCAAGCAAACCAAAACACCGAGGAACACATTGAGTCTCGGTGGAGAGAGCTTGCACTGTATTAACAAAGAAAGGAGGAGGATTTGCATTGCCAGACGCACCGATGAAAGAACTCACCAAAAAGGTTTATGTTTATAACAAGAACAATGAACTGCTGGCGTACTTTGACGGAGAGCCACCGTCCTATCCAGAGAACAGAATCGACATGATGATTGAGCCGACCGTTACGATTGAATCAAACGGAGCAAGCACATTCACTTTTTCGATGAATATGTATTCTCAAAAATGGCAGGATATTTCTGACCCTGAGAATATTTATCTGGTGGATGGAAGGAAGTATGTATGCTTAAATGAAACCGGAATTGTAACAGAAAACGAAACCGTTACCGTTACGGCTTATGAGACATGGAAACTGCTTGAAAAGAGATATGTTCAGGCATACAACGTGCCAAAGGAAGATGAATTTATTGACGATCAAACAGTCTGCCTGCTCCCAAAGTCTACTGAACCGCTGGTAGTCAACGGCGTTACCTATACCAACAATCCATATCCAAGGGGTTCTGCCGGATATAACTATTGGGCTTTGTTGCAAGGGAGCGGATGGACGCTGGCCTTCTGTGATGTTATTGCGGACGGTTTTAATGCCGCAGAGGATTACGGAGTGTTCAACGTAGAAACCGACCAGAAAGACCTTCTGTACAATCTGGAACACGTCAGGGACTTGTACGGAGGTATCTTTGAGTGGGACAGCGTAAACCAGACGTTGAGCGTCCACGATTCTTCCAAGTGGAACAATGACTATGGATTTGAAATCCGCAAAGGAAAGAATCTGCAAACGCTGACAATCTCGATGGATACAGATATTACTACTCGCTTGTACCCGTTAGGAGAAAACAGCCTTAACATTTCGGCTGTCAACAACGGGAAGCGGTATGTGGATGACTTTTCCTACACCACAGCAATTTACGAAAAGAATCTGCAAAACTCTGATATTTACGACCAGAAGCAGCTTTTGTATTGGGGACAGGAACAGGTCAAGAAACTATCCCGTCCGAGAAAGAACATCAACTGCGAGATCGTAGACGTTCGGACAGTGGAAGGCCGAGAATATGAAATCTTCGACATTAACCACCTTGCTACCGTCGTATACAGCGACGGGCCGGAACAGACCTTAACAAAAGAAACTTTAAGAATTATCTCTTGGACATACAACGTATTTGCACCCTATCAGGCCACAATAGAGCTTGGAGATAAATTGCAAAACATGGTTGACTTCTTAAAGCAGTCCTATGAATCTGGAAACAAGGCTGACAGCGTAATTGACAGCGGCGGGAGAATTGACTATGACAGCTTGTGGGACTATGAGAATGGGACGTATTGGGGCGATACCTTATACAAGTACATTCACGAAACAGAACACAGACTGGAAATCAAGATTGACGATGTAGAGGGTTCCCTGGCTGACTTTATTGTGGAAGCGAATGAAACCTTTGCGACCATTGAAGCGTTGGTTAAGTTCGAGACGGAAACGACACAGGCGATTGCAAACTTGAAGATGTACGCTGATGATACCTTTGCGACGATAGAATCCTTCGTCAGTTTCCAGACGCAGACTTCTCAGCACTTTGCTTCTATTACACAGTATGTAGACTCTGTATCAAGTGAAGTAAGCATTGTTGCAGGCGAAGTAAACAGTCAAGGGCAAGAAATTGCTCGGATTTCTGTCAGAGTAAACGATGTTGAGGGAAGTGTAATTGACCTCGAAGCTGACGTTATTAACTTGGACGGAGACATTACAAACATAAACAGTAAAGTTACTAACATAAACGGTAGATTAAACGCAGCTGAAGGTGACATAAGCTCGTTAAGTTCAAGAACTGCAACAATAGAAAGGGCATATATCACAGAAGCGGATGTTGACAGAATCGTTGCGAATGAGATCAACGGAATAACTATAACTGCAAGTAAAATATATTTAGGAGGCCGTCAGTGCCAAAGCGTCAATGTAATGAGAAACATCCATGTTACGAGAACAACTTCGAGCTTCGTTACAAAAGTAACTCCAACGGTAAAGAACGGAGTTGTTACAGCAATAAGAACAAACACAGGAAGCGCGGTAACGGCAGTGTCGCTGACAGACGCAAGCATGGCAACTGTTGTAGGATATGCTAATTAAACCAGGAGGCAGTCTTAAATGATTAAAGTAAAGATAAGGGACATTATGATGATTGAACCCGTGGGAAAAAAACTTATTTCTTATGAGTGGGGAACTCCCGCCAAGAGCTATAATGTATTTAAAGTTATAGATGCAGTTTTCGGGCAAAGAAACTTCTTTTCTTCCGAGAAGTCAAAATTGTTCAAGAAATACGGAGAAAAGGATGGGGATACTATAAAAATCAAAGATGAGTTTGTCGAACAATACAAGGAAGAAATCGACACTCTATTGAATTTGGAAGTAGAAATACCAGATGTTGAATTTACCTTGCAAGATGTTATGGAGTCTGGATATATTGATTCAGAATTGGAATCAGGGAAGATAAACAAGCTAACGCCTATAGATATGTACAGAATAGAGACGTTTCTTAACAAAGTTCAAGAGTATGCAATATCGGATATAAGTACAGAAAGAGAGGGCGCAAAATAAGCGCCCTCTCTTTTTATGTCCTCATTAAAACCGTATACCCACCAACATCGGGAACGTTCACGCTACCCCATTTAACTCCGTAACCTTGAAAAGTTATAGCACGTTTGGGGTGATTTGAAAAGGGGTTTTCAAAAGTATTTTTGTTAAGCAAAAAGCCCCTTCTTTTTTACGGAAGAAGCTTTTTGCGATGAGGTGATCTGCTTTGAAGGTTTGATAATATTTCTATCCACGCCCTCACATGGAGGGCGACAATGCAGATGGTGCTCACAGTTGCATTATACGCATTTCTATCCACGCCTTCACATGGAGGGCGACTTCCGGCTTCCACGGATGGGAGCGACCCAGCTAAAATGCCGACACAAGACGCATCCTGTGAAGGCAAGCAGCAGTACGCATACGTACTGCCGTTATCGGGGGGCGAATTGCTATGACAACAATATCGCTGGTGGTGTTTCGTGGGATTGAACCACGACCCTGACACTTATAAGGTGTCTGCTCTGCCTATTGAGCTAAAACACCATATACCTCTGCGGGCTGTAGTGTGCAGAGATATATATGGGAAAAAATCAATGCCAATCGCTGAGGATTGATGGAGGCTTCGGTGAGACTTGAACTCACGACATTCGCGTTAACAGCGCGACGCTCTAACCAACTGAGCCACAAAGCCATATTTCCGCACTTATTTGTGTTCCCTGCGGATAGGAACATACCCGCCAAAAATCGCTACGATTTTTACTCGCTTATCCTATATGCCCCACCACGAACATATAGGAATGGAGCCAACAGCGGGAATCGAACCCGCACATTCTGCTTGGAAGGCAGATGTTCTACCATTAAACTATATCGGCAAAAGAGGTAGGCCGCATGGAAAAGAGAAAAAAAGTCAATGCCATTTTGAGAAGATAGGACAAATTGGAAAGGAGTGTTATGCAAACAGAAAAAATCACAAAAGAAAAAGGATGTGTTATGATGCGGTACACAAGATGCTGTTAGATACAAAACAAACTCCATGCGGCCCATTTGGCTGGGATGGCACGATTCGGACGTGCGGATGAGGGGTTCAAGGCCCCTTGCCTTCACCGCTTGGCTACATCCCAATAATTACACCAGCTTTGTTTGGTGTAACTGTATTATAGCACCTTATTCCTGCGAGGTCAATATCCAATCGACCTCATTTTCCATGGTTTCGCACCAATTTGTTGAGTTTGCATCAAATTCTGTTACTCCCTGATTGTAAAGTGGTGCAATATCGTGAATTGTAGTGCCGCCTGTCTGGCTGTACTGCCATGAATCTGGATTGCAAAAAGTATTAGACATGAACTCAAACCACTCTACAATACTGTCCTCAACAGAATCAAAGGTATCATACTGTTCAGAGCTTCTTACGCCGCCTACAGAGCATCTTTCTGGCACATACTCATACCTGAACACAGAGAGTGCAAACTCGCTGGAAATGCCGTACTCATGGCTTAAATCCACAATTAGGCGGCACATGGCGGGAGTACACCAGTCCGGCGCACAGTCAAACAGTTCCCATGCGGTAACGTTCGAGACAGTAGTAATATCAAAGCTGTCTGTCTGGCTGCAAGCCGACGCTGCAAGCGTACCTGTAAACAGGGATGTTGCAGCTAACAGCGCAACCACGATACCCTTGATCTTGTTTTTAATCTGCATAGTCATAGTGCTCTCTTTCGTAAAATTTTTGATAGTCACCTTCAAAGGCCAATCTGATTTGTCCCACCTGCCCTTCCTTGTTTTTTGCAATAGTCAATATACGGTCTGCGCTTTCTTCGTTCGGTGCGGTGTTGTGCAGGAGCATGATAACGTCAGCCAATATTGTTATCGTCAAGGCTCTTTATCCCTGACTTCTGCGGCTTCTTTTGTTATACCGCAGTTCAGACTATATCTTCACCTTTCGGCGCTGGGCACTCGTGTCAGGATTATTGGTTTCCATCCTCACCTGTTAGTCGTTGAACCTTCCACAATACTTTCACTGGTGTTCTTGTGGCTTGGCTGCTGATTGTCCGCTGCCGGAGTTTCCAGCAATTCACCCAGTTTATACAGGACAATTGTAAAAAATCCTGTTCGATAGCGCCCGACTCTCTCAAATCGCTCATAGATGGCTCATTTACGCCATTTCTGGACAACTGAGATAGAGCGACTACCATTATTTTTCTCTGCTGTGCTAGGTTATGAAGCCCCATAGAAATATTCGTGACCTGCTCAAACCTGTCTTTGCCTCTTGCCTTGACAAGGGATAAGTAGTCCACAAAGATAATCTCTGCGCCCAGTTCAACCGCTTTTGATTCGATTTTTGACACCGCATATCCAGAAGCCGGAACGATAAACAGGTCTAGGTTGCTGAACGCACTGGATGCAGTCGCAATCTTCTGCCACTCCAAAGCCGATTCTTCACCGACCAATCCGTTCTTGATGTTCCTGAAACTAACGTGTGCAAAATTCGATATTGCACGATCATAAAGTTTTTCTGCGCTGGTTTCCAGCGAGAAATAGGCAACTCTGTGTGTCTTTGCCATGTGCAGGGCCATTTGAAGCGTGATAGCCGTTTTGCCAGCACTCGGCCTTGCCCCGATGATAACAAAGTCACCCTTATTCATAAATGTGTACTTATCTATCTTGGCAATACCAGTTGTAATATATTGCTTTCTCTTTCCTTCCTGGTATTGCTTATAAAAGTTCAGAATACCATCTTTTGCGCTAACACATTCATCTGCCTTGTCCGCGCTCAATGATTCTGAAATCTTGATTGCGGATTCCTGACATTCTTCAATCGAACTTCCTTCCAGCAGCTTCGCCTGTAGCTCCGTAACGCTCTCGTAGGCCCGTATACGCTTTCTTGACTGGATAACCAGTTGAATGTACTTCTTGAAACTAGAAACGCCTGGAAGGGCTTCTACCATGCCTACAACAAGGGTTCTGTATTCTGTTGGAAGGTTTGAAATTACCGTGATTGTATCTATCGGCTGGTTTGTTTTAAAGAGATACGAGATTTTGTTGAAGCAGGTTTTTGTGACTTCGCTTTGAAAGTCTCCTGACGTCAATTTGCTCATAATCTCTGGAACGGTCTTTTCCGGTTCAATGAGCATACAGGCGATCAACGCCTGTTCTGCTTCTACGTTTGGGCTAATCGAGATATTTGTACTTTCCTGCTGATTCTGGTTTTGTTTGGGGCGATCGTCTATCATTTGAAAATCCCTCCGGTTTCTTCAATTCAACAAAGTTTTCGTCAAGGTAATCAATGTATCTTCCGTTAAAAAAGGTGCTGCCAATCACCATGTATTGTTCTTTTCCTGTATCCTTGATTTCTTTAAGGTATCGGCCTATTGCGCGGCTGATTTTCTCAACGCCAAGCTCGTGAATCTTCTTTTTAGCAGCGTGTGTGACCTGTCCTTTTCCCCGCTTGATGGGATAGAGCTTCCACACAGCCTCAAACGTGGTCTCAATGGAAGGTTTCTTTTCTTCCTGCTCCTCTAACGTTTCTTTAAGAGGAATGACCATGCTTCTTTGGTTGTCAATCTCAGCAAATCCTTTGTCAATTAAAGCACTGACTGTTTTTCTCATGTTATCGTAAGTTTTTTGGCTGTACCCCTGTTTCTTTGCATACTTGGTAATTTGTTCTACTGTAGTATACTGACTGTCCTCGCTCCAAATTTCAAGCAGGCGATACATAGCAATTTCCATCAAACCTAAATCTGTAATATTATTCATCGTAAAACCCCCGAAAGCAAAAAGGAGGGAATGAGGAAACCCTCATTCCCTCTCAAAAACTACATGCTAGAAAGGCAAGTCCTCTCCATCCTCTGGTTCAACATCAGTATAACCTTCATTCTGGACAGGCTGAGAGGCCACAGGAGACGATTTCTCCGGTTCGGCGTTACTTCCTACCGACGGAGGCTCAAATCCTTCTGGAAGGTAGCTGGGCTCCTCTCCGAGAATGTTCATCCATTTAATAACAATTTCAGTCCACGTCTTAGGAGTGCCGTCTTTTCCTGTGTACGATCTGGATTCTACCTTTCCAATAGCACACACCACGCTGCCCTTTTCGATATTGCAGGCATAATCCGCAATTCTGCCGAACGCCGCACAGTTGCAATACACAGAACTTCCATCGTCCTTCTTATAAGCAAGAGAGAAAGATGCTTTCAGCGTGTCCCGCTGACCAATCTTTTTAAGTTCCGGCGTTTTGGTTGCGTTACCCACAACCATAATGATGTTATCTTTCTTTGCCAGCCATACTTGCATTATCTGCACCGTCCTTTAATTTAACTTCTTGGGCCATTTTGTGCGCTTCATCGAGCTGTTACTGAGCGTTCAAGCCTTCGTTTCTAACCTTCTCAACAAGCTCATTGAGGATTTTCTTTCGTTCTTCAACATCGTCGGATTCATCATACAATTTTACATAGTTTTCGTAGAGCGACTTGTAGATGACGTGTCCGCACATTATCATAGTGTTGATAATATTGTTCTTGAACTTCTCTTTGTAAATCTTGTTGATCTCTTCTGCCGCAGCCTTGATTCTTTGCGGTCGGCTTTTCTTTTTGTAATTAGATTCCATAAACTACATACCCTTTCTCGGATTTACAGTTTCAAGGGCCTTGATAGCTTCATTGACAAGCCCGTCAAATTCATCGTGACCAGGAAGGGGAGCTGAATATCTCTTGATTTCCTCCTCTCTCCTAAAGATGCTGAGAGTGGTTCTTCCGGGAGTATCCCAATCGATCAGGATTTTATACTGCTTTGCCTCCTCATAGAGTTTCTTGTTCTCTACCTCTGCGGCCTTTTTGACGTCCTCATGGATTTCTTTTGGGATTCTAGGTTTTTCTTCACGCACAAACTTATCGTCTTTCAGCACAACTCGAACCTTTCTGTGCTTATTGTAAGGCTCTCTGCTGGCAAGCAGGATGTCAAGGTCTGTGATAAAACTTGGAACGTAATTTCCAAAGAAAATCATATCTTTACCGCCTTTCCGATTGATTCTTCAACCTCTTGTTTTATAGTGTCTTTGAGATAATACTGGCTGGATGATAGATGCAGCAACCTGATTTCTTTTGTTTGAGATAGGTCTTGTTTTTTCAAAAACTCAATGCAAGCTTTCTCACTCATGTGGCTTCTGAACCTTCCACGACTAAAGTCGCAGGGTTCTTGGGAACAACCCTCTACCGAGGGTTTATTTACCAAGCTATCCCCATAGTTCCTACGGTTCTTATATATGTTATTACGCTATTTGTTTTAATCCCTCATTGAGTATGTTCAACGCAGCGTTCACATCTCTGTCGTGAACCTCTCCGCATACAGGACATACCCATTCTCTTACAGATAACTTCTTAGTAGCTGGATTTTTGTGTCCGCATTTAGAACACAACTGACTGCTTGCAAAGAATGTGTCTACTTGAATGACTTGCTTGTCATACCAGATAGCCTTGTATTGTAGCTGTCTCTTAAACTCAGACCACGATACATCTGCGATGTTTCTTGCCAGCTTATGATTCTTCATCATGTTCTGTACTTTCAGATTCTCCATACAGATAACATCATTCTCTTTTACAAGTTTGTTTGACAGTTTGTGAAGGCAATCTAATCTTTGATTTGCAATGTGTTCTTGCAGTTTCGCAACCTTGATTCTGCTTTTATTCCAGTTTGAACCACCACTTGTTTTTCGTGACAGTTCTCTCTGTAATCTTTGCAGTTTCTTGATTGACTGTGCAAGATATTTTGGATTCTTATACTTCACACCGTCAGATGTGATGCAGAAGTCCTTGATTCCCAAATCCAAACCAACTTGCTTACCCGTATTTGGCGGTGTAGGCATCTCAATATCAGTTACACATACAGAAGCATAATATTTACCACTTGGCACTTGTGAAACAGTGACATTTAATATTCTGCCATCTATCTCTTTATAGCCTTTACACTTTACCAATCCCAGTTTTGGTAGTTTTATATGCTTACCAAGAAACGCAATGTTATTGTTGCTAATATTAGTGCGATATGACCGATGCCTGTCTTTTTTAGATTTGAATTTAGGTAATCCAGTGTGTTCTTTGAAGAACTTTTTGTATGCCATGTCTAAGTCTTTTAAAGCGTTTTGGAGAGAATATTTATCTGGTTCTTTCAACCATTCTTTTTCTTTCTTTAGCTTTGTAAGTTCTCTGGAACACCCTGCAAAACTCAAAGATTCGCCTTGCTCTTTATACAAAGTTATCTTTCTATCCAAGAAGTAGTTATACACATACCTTTGACAGCCAAAAGTTTTAGCTAAAAGCTCTTGCTGCTGTTTATTTGGATAGAGCCTAAGTCTGTAGGTTTTTTCCATATTATCACTTGACCTTCTGCTTTTGAATATATTCTCTGATTTGGCTTTCTGTGTTTTCTGATACCGTAGCTATAAAATAACTCGGATTCCACAAATGACCACCCCACAACTGATTGCGTAGGTTGTCCCCATATTCTTTCATAAGTAGTCTGGCAGAAACCCCTTTAAGGGCTTTTATGATATTTGGTATATAATGCTGTGGACTACACGAAACCAACAGGTGTACATGGTCTTGGTCTGTGTTTGCTTCTAAAATTTGAAAGCCATTATCATCAGCTATATTGTTAAGTATATGAATTAAGCTTTGCTCTATGCATTCGTTTATAATCTTGCGCCGATACTTCACACACCAAACAATATGATACTCTATCGAATATGCATATCCTCGTCCATATGTTACTTGCATAATCACCATTCCTTTCCTGTGATTATATTGTAACATATGTATTTGAATAAATCAAGTGATTATTAGGATTTTTTTTGATTTTTGTAATAACATATGTAAGAACCGTAAGTTCTTGACTTTATCGTATTAGAGGTTGTCGTTCACACAGAAACGCTACTTTCCATGCAGTTCTCTTATGAACTTCTTTGAGTTTCCCCAAAGCACAGACTATATCTTATCCCTCAGCATTATCTGTTAGGGTTTACCTACTTCCGACACCAATCGCTTGTGTCGTACTTCCCTCAAGAGGAATAGTCGTTGAGCTTTCTCCTGTTCGGAGCTTAGTTGCTGATTGTCCATTGTTTTAGCACTTAGGATTTAACCTTATGCCATCTGAATATGTTTTTTCTACTTTCGTTACATTCACACCCATGACTATTCGCCATCATGTTGTAGTCTATTCAGCTTTAGGAGTTTCCAGCAGTTCAAGTAATATTGAATAGCTCGAAGCTATTTCTATGTACATATTTCTATATACACTGACTATATTGTATAAGCGTTTAACTCACGACTAAAGTCACGAGTGTGCAACGCTCTAATAATCAATCTTCGCTTCTCAACGTACATATTCATATCTTCCATGTCGGAAAATTCGTTGATTTCATCGGCTCGGTAGTTGCACTCGATAAAGATTCTGTCGAGCCTTCTGAACTTCTGCGGAATGAACTGACAGTCAGTAGCGAAGAAGATTTTTTCATGGTCTGCTGTTGAGTATATCAAAAATCCGTAGTTTGCGCAAGGGCTGCCGTCTGAATTGCAGTGAGGCACATTGAACGGTAAGACAATAAAAGAGTCTCCGATTTGGAGCTGTTCTCTATCTTTCACCGTATGAATGTAGTACCCATCACAAATATTAAGCGCATTTTTTGTATCTTGCGACATATACACATGGATTCCTCGCTGGATAAAGTCGTTGACATACTTGGTGTGATCTCCATGAGCGTGAGTGATAAGGCAATGTTTGACGGAAGATAGTTTGTAATCTATTCCTTTGTTGACTTCTTTGACTGGAATACCGCAATCCACCGCCAACATCATGCCTTTGTGGTCTTGAAATACCGTGCAATTACCATCTGAACCAGTTTTGGTAAATAGCGTCTGCATAGTTACTGTACCATATCCACTTCTACATTAAACTCATCACATTCAGTGTTTTTCATTTTAGCTTGTTCTAGCATCTTCATTGCCCCTTTGTTTACTTTTGGGATTTTAGTTTCAATAAACTCAGATACTTCTTCTTCTGACAAAGTGTAATATGACTGTATTACTGTTAGCAGAACGTAGCCCATAATTTCCAGCTTTTCAACCGATTCTAATTCACCGAACATCTGTCTTAATGTCATAGTGTTCAGTAGTTGCCCAAGGCAAGACATTCCATGGAAAAACATTTCATCCATGCTTTTACCAATCCGCAAACACTCAACATTTACTTCTTTTAATGTCTCAATATCGAACTTCTGAATAATTTCGTGCAGTTCCATTATTTTGCCTCCATAACTTATTTGGTTAATACATTCTCTTGTCTACATGAGTGATCGAAGCCCAAACTTCATCCATCTTTTTGTCAAATTCAGAATAGATAGAATCAATTGTTTCAACGGCTTCTTTTAAACTCATATCGCTATCAGAAAGGGTGTCTTTAACCTTTCTTTCGGCAATATCTTTGAACGCATTAGTTATCTTGGAAAAGTATCTGCAATCAGTAAGGTGTTCTTCGCCTTTTTTATTCTTGACAATCAATCCGCTCGTGTATTGAAACTTATCCACACGGATTGCGTATTTATCAGTCACATGAATCATCAACTATCCCTCCACAGCTTCTCCTGTATCTTTAATCACAGTAATAGAATCACTCATTCCGCTTTCTTCCTCAACTTCATTCTCAGAAGCGTCGTACTCAACATAGTCAACGTCCGTATATTCTTCCTCGGAACAAGTATTCTCAATCGCTTCCATTTCAGCCTCATTCTTGGAGGATTCATAGTCAACACTCTTTCTTGCGTCCTCGAATAGTTCAGAATCATCAGAAGTGTTGCGAACCATCTTGGTGATCTTGTTGATAACAGTTTTCTTTGCCATATCGTCAGGATATTGCGCATGGGTGCTGCTAGCTTTGAGATTTCCGTCCTCATCAAACGGTTTCGCAGTAGACTTCTTCCATGCGGCAAGAATCTCCTTCCATGTCATAATCAGCGTTACAGGCTCTTTACCGTCGTTGTACAGGATAGTTGCGTAAGCGGCAAGAATCTTATCGCTGTCCATGCTTTCAAGCGTTCTGGTATGTTTTGTGACCTTGTAGGTGTTTCCAGGAAGATGTTCAAACTCAAAAGTTTCTCCCTCTTTTACAACGTCTGCAACAACATCATCAATTGTAGGGTCAGCTCTTTTAGCAATCGCAACGTTTCCAAAGTAGCTTACCATCAGTCCCAGCTTTTCACCGTATGCAATAGGATAGCACTGTTTCTTTGATGGATTCAGGCCCAATATACACATATTCAGCATCGCATTAGCAATAGACGGGAGAGTGCAGTTTCTAAGTTTGTCATCGTCCATAATCATCAGCCGCAGGGCGTTTACTGAATTTCCTACGGAATAATTCTTCGGGATTTCCAGTTTTCCTTCATCAGCATACTTCATAACCTGATTGATAACGCTTGTGGAAGTGTCCTTCAACTTCTGCACAATAGCGTTGTTCTTTTCCTGCTGTTTCTTCATAATGTCATTCATGTTTCTAGTTCTCCTTTACTTCAAAATGTTTTTTAAACTCATATCCGCACTCTTTGCACTTCCAGAACCCGTTCTCCTGTTTGCGACCTGTTTCTCCGCCGCACTTCGGGCAGACTTCCTTTTTTACAGACAACAGAACAGTCTGCGTATCGCAATCCAAAGTCTCTGTAATACCTTCGGCATTGTCGATAAATAGCGGCAGATAGGCGTTGTAGTACCGCTGGAAGCCCTTCACAATGTCAAGATTGCAAATCAGCTTTGTGGAAGCAGAAAGGTCTTGGTAGTTCTGTCCGTTGAATGTAGGGATGCAGGATTCAGAAACCTTCCCACTCTTTGCTTCTCTGGTAAACTTGAATCTTACATTGTCAAATAGTTTGTTTACAGCATCCTCCAACAATTTGCTTCTCCTTTTGATGAATTCTTCTGAAAGGTCAAGATACATCTGCGCCGTGTCAAGCTCGGCAGAATACTTATCTCTGCTTTCTTCCAGTTCTTCAATCATTTTCTGGCAACGCCGGTTGCTGTCGATCTTGTTGAGTTCCAGAAGAACCTTCTGCTTTTCATCTTCTACTTTGGCCTGCTCATAGGCAATTTCAGAAAACTTCCGCTTTAATTCTTCATCGCATCTGGCGTTGGCAGCTTTCAACTCTTTTTCGAGGAAGTCTACAGTGGAGCGTTTGGATTGAATCTCGTCGGCAACTGTTTCTTTAATAGACTCCACCTTTGACTTGTATTCTTCTTGGAGTTTGGCCTCTGATTCCGCAAGTCCTCCCAACTCTTTTTGAAGGTCTGCCTTCTGAATGCTCAAATCGTCAATTGCGTTCTGTGATTCTTCTATTTCCCTCTCAATATCTTCAATTTCTGTCTGCCGTTCTTCAATGTTACCCTTGACATAATTGTATTTTCTTTGAAATTCTTCCATCGCTTTGGTGAGATTTTCGCCAGTCAATTTAGTGCCACACGTTGGACAAAGATATGGGGTGGAATTGTTCATTGATTCAAGTTCTGCCTTATCTTCCCTGACGCAATCCTTCTTAATGTTCTTGCTGTAAGTCAATCCGTCAATACGGACAAGCAACGACTTGATCTGAGACTCTATATCAGATACCTTTCGGTTGTTCTTATGCTCGCTATTGCGAATTTCGTTCAATCGCTCGATATATTGGTTCTTTTCATCAAACATCAAGCGGCTTTCTTTATTCTGGGCTTCTGAAAGCTCCTGCCTTGCAGATTCAAGTTGTTCTTTGATAGAGTTTACCTGACTCATAGACTCTGGTGTAGGCGCACTCTGTGTTCTCAATGCGTCAATCTTAGCAGATACCGAACTCAACATGGTGTTCAACTCTGCTTCGGACTTTTCAACTTTCAAAATGTTCTTCGCCTGCTGCTCTACTCTGATCGGAATATCATCAATCTGCTGGTGGATTCTTTTTACCTCTGCTTTATAGAACTTCTGAATATCATCTACACTGTCATATCGTTTCAGAAGCTCTAGGAGCGGCTGGAAGGTTTCTTCGGATTCTGCGATACTTTTATCGCTTTCCACGTTTGCCATGTGTTTCAGGGCCTTGCACTGGCGCTGAGACACTGTTTCGCCGTTCGCTGTTGTCATAAGCTCCGTGAAGTAGTTTGGAAAGGTAAGTAATTTAAACACTTCTTCCTCTCCAACGGAATCCGCAATGTACTTCTCAAACTCTTTAATCCCTGTTGGAATACCGTTGATAAAGCACTCTGTCTTATATCCAGAAAACTTCTTGTCTCTGGTAAACTTAGCCTGATAAACCCTTTTAAGATTAACTGGCTTTTCGTCAATCTCCGCTTCAACCTCTACACTGGGAGAAACAATTTCGGTAGCAAAGTTTGGCTTAATTCCAAAGTCCGTGCTTCCGTCGCTGGATTTCTTGCTAAGGCAGTAGCAAAAAGCGTCGTAGAGTGTTGTTTTTCCGGTTTCGTTATCTCCCTCAATCAACGTAGATTCAGGGAAAAACTCAACATCCATCTTCTCAAATCCCTTGAAATTATTCAAAGAGATTTTCTTCAATGTAAATCTCATAATGTTTCCTCCTTGTTTTTATTTCAGCATGATCTTTGCATAAGCATATCCGATGTATCTTTTCAGCGTTTCGCCAGGCATTGACAGAGATGATTTTGTCAGCTTTCCGCACATTGTTTTGAATGTCGTAAGCGTAATTCCATACTCTTGTTCGACCGGCTTCACAATTTTTGTAATCATCATGCCTGGTCTGTAGTTTTCAATTGCAGCAACCAGATATTTAAAAGCAGTAGCGTTAATATCCAACCCATCTTCAACCAAAAACCTCTCAATTTCTTTTCTGATCTCGCTGTTTTCTGCCATCCTCTCACCTCCTTACAGTTACTTATTATATCTCTTTTGACAAACTAAATCAATACCAATATTATACAAATTATCGTCCTCCAATATGTTTATTATTTACTCTAGTCTAGCTTTTTCAAGGGCTTGCTTCCCTTCTTCACTGATTCCAGCCAAGATTCTCTATTCCCTCAACAAGTCGTTCTGCAATCTCTCCATTTCTTATTTTTTGAGCAAACGTCTAACTGCGTCTTATTGATTTTTGAAGTCCCCTTTCATCTCAATCATCTTCTCTCTTACGAGTTTGTCTACGACCTTTCCTGTATATTTATACCCGCAAATCTTTCGCAACTTTTCAAGATTGTATGCGGTTTGTGCTGTAACCATAATCGACAATCTCCGAAGATTTTTATTTTGCACTTTTATCACATTCCTTTTTCACATAATTAAATTTTTTCTGCGATAGCATGGAACACTTTTAACTCGGTCAATCATCTCTTTTTTAGGGTCTTTTTCAATCTCTGAACATAAAATCTGCCTGTTGTGTTTTATCGCCATTTCAAGACCCTCTTCGCTTATACCAAAACGTTTTTCATCTATACAGCAAAGGCAAAAAGGCTCTATCTTAATCATAACAGTTGCCAGCTCTTCGATCGTGGCGGTTTTTATCCACTTTATATAAGTGATCTCACCTATTCGTTTTATTTTTTGAGTCAATTCTTTTAACAAATAGTAAGCCATTCCGCATATAAAAACTATTGCAGCAATCAAAGCAAGCGAAACACAAATAAACATAAGGCTCAAAAGCAAAACTCCAAAAATCTCACTAAACAAATCTATCATGTATTAGTTATCCCCCTTGTTAGATTCAAGGTCCTTCACAAACACTTGACCGCATTTCTTGCAGAAAACCAATCTTTTCTTTTTATATCCATCGGCTCTTTCAACCCAAACGTTATACAAATCTTCAAACTCATGTTCGCAGGGTTTGGCTCTTATTGGTTTTCTCGGTTCAGCCATTTTTAAAGAAATGGTGGCAGAAATTGTATCTGAAACAATAACCGTATTTGGATTCAGTTTAAAAAGCGGGCGAACCCCATACGCGCTATACACGACGCCGAAGTAGCTGATGTCGAGAGCACCAGCAGACGTGACCTGATACGCTGTGAGCGAATAACCATTTGCTTTTGTGCTATATGCAGTTGCTGTCCACTCCCAATTCCTTTTCGGGTTCGGAATCAAATACCGGTATTTTCTGTGCTGGTCGCAGGTTCGTGGGGCTAAAAAACACTCGCAAGTCCTATAGTCTTTCAACCCATCGTTTGCGGTAAGGTCAACTTGCATAAGTACAAAAGACGCCCTGTCTGCTCCGCTGTCTACCCATTCGTTAAGGTACTCTATGTTCAATTTCTTCCTCAATTCTGATTCGGCAAAGTTGTTATTTCCCCCAAACGCTGACTCAAAATCTTCTTCCAGCACCATACACAAGGTTCCATCCTCCATGTGTTCCAGCGCAAGGCAATTCTTTTTGCCGTAAACAAATTTTTCTCCGACCAGCAAGCCCTTGACTCTTCTTTTAATCATAAATCCAGTCCTCCTCATGTTCAAAATCTATTAACCTTCCGCATTCTGGACATTGTGCAAGTGGCTTTCCGCTTAAATCGTGCATTTTACACTCGCCTTTGCAAGTAGCAAATACGCAACGGCAGTTAGTGCATAGTATCCGCTTATAGGTTTTTCCATGTTTGAGTATTTCCATAGCTAGTCCTCCCACGTTCTCAAAGTGCCGTCTGCATTATACAGAGGGGTGAGATTTCCGCTGTTATAAAACCCATTACTCATGTGATACATAACCTTAGTTTCTCTGTCATACAGGATGACGTAATTTAATCCCTCAAAAATTGTCTCATAAAAATCTTCTATTTGGCGTGGCATAACTAGTCCTCCTTTGGCTCAAAATAGCTGCAAAAATCCGTAGTTTTCACACTGTTTGCCAACCCATCAGGATGATTACAGTATGGGTACCATGCTTTCCCATATTCGTACCATCGACAATCTTTGCACCTCCCAACCGGCAGGGCTGGGCGGGTGTTCCAATATTCTATCGCTTTTTGTTGTGTACTATGAGCACATCCATAAGCCCCACAATATGTTTTTTTACAAGTTACGGCGTAAATCGGTTTGCCACCAGTATAGAGTTCCTGTATTTCTGATTCCCCTCCGCACCTCCAACACGGCAGCACAATTTCCTTCTCTGTGCATTGTTTTTGCGCATCCTGATCTCCCAGCAGCGCGCGGCGGATCAGTTCTTTGTCGGTCATTATTTCTCATCCTCCAAATCGCATTTTGCACCACACTTTGGACAGTAATTTTCGTAATCCCCGATTCTCTGTCGTGTTTTGCAAACTGAACATGTTGCCCAAAACGTTCCTTTGCTGTCGCGGCAGGGGCCATGCCACTCCCATCGTGCGTGTCCCGCCGGAGCAACTTCCTCGCCAACGTGCAATCTTTCTATTAGTTTAATCGCATACTGAAACCCTGCATAATAGCTTGCAGGCATAGCTGACATATTGTTATATTTGTCGTTCAATGCCATCAGCAACTTTTGCTTGTCGAGATACTCTCTCATTGTTCTTCCTCCTTTAGATTTCCCCATTGTTCAGCCATTGCTTTTGCAACTCCGGGAAAAGTTTTTGACCTGTTTTTAGCGCGATCTCTCGTAAACATCCCTCTATGCTTCTCATCATGCTTCCCGGAATAGCTACCTGACGGACACCACGTTCTGTTCGGAACAACGACGCAAGTAGGCACAAGTGGCATAACCCCTTTTTCCCACAATAACGTTTTCTTGGTAAACTCATGTCCAAACATATACGGCTGGATAACTTGGCTGGGCTTTGGATATTCAAAAATTTTGCTTGGGATAGGATTTTCTATTACGATCTTATCGCAGTCTGCCATCCAAACCGACATGAAAAGAGCCTTGCCACACATCCCTTCGTAATAGCGCGGTATGTTAAGTATCCCCCCTTTGTACAGATGCCTAGCTCCTGCGTTGGATGTTTTTGTACAAGGGACAAAGGCTATAATCATGTCCCACCTATCTATAATTTCATGGCTTTTTCCATCCATTGTTTCAAATTTGCACCTTCCATTTAGCAAAGGCAACATATCACCGTGTATGTGCCACTCTGGATGTCCACCGGAACACTCCTGTGTGTCACAGCTATAGGCTTCATGTCCTCGTTCCCGAAAAGCGATACATACTACTTGTGATTCTTCGCAGGCAACTAATACTCTCATGCTATTCGTCCTCCACCGGCATATTCCAACAGTCTACGCAGTTTCCTTTAAATAGGTCACAATCATTCTTGCAATACCCCAAATCAATGCAGCAGATCGCTGGTGTACCATAGGGTTCCATTGATGCATTAGGGTATTTCTTCTGAAAGTCCTGCAATCTAGTTCGCAGCGGGTGTTCTTTGCTCCATTGCTCTACGTCGTTTTCCAATTCATCAAGTTCATTCAATTCCACCCCAAAATCCAGGCATCCCTTATAATCCCTCGGACATCCTTCGCAATCTTTGTAGGATTTGCACATCCGCATATATTTTGGGTAAAATTTTTTTAAACTCCATTCCTTATCCCTCACTTTCACACTAAAACAGTCGCATATTTAACGGCTCGTCCAACATCTTCCAGCGGAATACCTCGCCCGAAACAATAAATCCCTCATCTTCGAGTGCAAACCTCCGGTCAAAATCATGTACCGTATGCCCATCTGCGTGAAATGTCACAGGACTATCCTTGTCCCATTTGAGCATCAACTGCCACAAGTCAGGATAATTTTTGCGCAACAGTCTCAATTGATTTACAGTCTGATTATGGCAAAACCAGCATCCTCCCCGTGCGGCTGTTGTGTATAGTGGTTGTTTTCATTTTTCTTCCCCCTCCACTCTTTCCAGCGCGGCTCTTTTTGTTTTTCTACCATCTTTTATTTTTAAAGATTCTTCTTCCGTCCATCCATTTTTTAACCTAAAACTAATCACTCCTCTCCCTAATCCTAAATGTTCTTCCCACTCTCTCATGGTTTTAGTATCTCCATTATAAGTTATAAATCTGCAAGAACGAGTATTGTTCCCCTGTTGTTTGCAAGTAGCCCATCTGCAATTTTCTGGACAATAGTTTCCGTTGACATCTATCCTATCAATGGTTAAATTATCAGAATATCCATTTAACATTGCCCATTTTTCAAAGTTCTCAAATGTCTTCCAATCTTCACAAACCGATATACCTCTTTGTCCGTAAAGTTTATAAGCATCGTTTGACTTGCACTCACATCTTGATTTCATATTGCACCATATTCGATATATTCTGCTATTACACATTCCGTGCTTTTTGTGTGATGCAGATTTAACTTCCATATTCCAACATCCACAGCTTTTAGTGTGCCCTCCCGTCAAATTGTTAGTCACCACATAAACGATATTTCCGCAATCGCAAAGGCATTTCCATTTTCTTCTGCCTTCTTTAGTTATCAAAAATTCATTTGTTACAACCAATCTTCCAAATCTTTTCCCGCTTAAATCTATGTGCTTTCCCACGGTTATTCCTCCTCCAATTCGTCCAGTTTACCTGATAGCACCAATGCGACAGCTTCGCAAAGTATCCCCATTTTGACGCGTTCTAAGCTGTCCCAACTTAAATCTTTACCGCCACGCTGGCCGGCAGTCTTTTGGGTTGTCATCTTAATCCAGTCTTGCACAAGTTCCTTTAACAACGGAATGTTGGCTTTCTTCCCTTTGTTTTGCAACGCGGCCCACATCGAAAAATCTTCCAGAGGCTTTGGATCCATTCTTGCCATAGTTAATCCTCCTTCGCTGTCTGTTTGAGCCATCCCATAACATAAAACAACTTTGCTCTAAACGCACATGGAGATGATATATCGGTGTATCTGCTGGCAAAAGAGCACAAAAAATCGTAAAGCTCCTCATCCGTCATGCTGCGGATTTTGTCGGCATTAGTAATTTGTGACGCTTTTTTGTATACATTACAATGTGTAAATCTACGATATTCACAAGTGGAACACAACATTTCATCAATCCATCCTTTCTTTAAACTCAGTGAAGCACCAAATCAGTTCGTCTCTGAACTCTTCCATAACTTGCTGTGCGTGTTTCAGAGAGTCAAAATAGATTTCATAGAAGTGCCGATATGTTGAAATACAGTAATCAATTACAAGTTTATTGTCGTAATAGCTATGCTTAATAAAAAATCTATATGCCTTACCGCTACAGTAATCAAATTTGTCACAAAGTTCAACGGAACGCCTCATTGTTTTCCATCTTCGTTATCCTCCAAAATTTCCTTGATTTTCACAGCCTGTTCGTATGTGATACCAATCATTGACACTTCTTGCTCCACTTTTTTAACAAATTTTCTTTTCACATACTCCATATATTCAGCTTCGGCCTTCTTGTCATCCAAAGGATAAATTCTTGCCCCTGCATTTCGAGAATAACCGTCTTGCTTGAACAAAACTCCATTAACGTTTATAAATCCTTTTGGCGTGATCCTTTGAACGGTTTTCTTCGACCAATAGTTATAATAGGCACTCCAATAATTCACATACACCCAATCCCCAACCTTCAAATCTTTAATTTCCAAACTGTTCAGCTCCAATCCTTTCGTATTCTTTGTGAATGTTTTCAAACGCTTCTTCCCATTCTGGCCCATGATCTTTGTCTGCGCCTACAGCAACGTGTGCAAACTCATGTGCTAATGTCTCTAAGGCAATTTGAACTGAGGCGTTTGCGTTTATATAAATTTCCGGTTCTCCTTCTTCTGGGAAATCTGTGAATCCGAAAACGTTACACTCGTGCCCGTCGATTTCTTGTTCAATATCGTCTGCATACCAATTGACGGTACACTCTTTTGAATAAAGTCTTTCGTATGCTTCGTACACCATTGCAAAAGGGTCAATTTTAAATGGATTTTCCATCCTTCTTCGCCTCCTGATCTGTTTTCCATGCACAATATCTTTCGCAGGTTTCTTTATCCAAAAACACGATGGCCCAATAAGAAGTTAATTTGTCAAACGGCGTTTTTCCATCATATACATAAGATGTATAATCATAATATTCACTATCTTCGCTACGCGATTCCTTACCACAGTAATACCTTGATATATTCCCGTTGTAATTCATAATTTTCATAAGACTTAGCTCAATTGGCTCATACACAATTTTACCGTGAGCACAATCACAAAGTTCTGTCAACTCTTTTCCGCTCGGGGATTTGAAATGAACAATTCTCTTTTCATCACATTTATCGCACTTTGGTGGAAGTATGGTATTACCCCGCACACCCCATCCGGTTCCAATATAATCTCCAAAAAGCTCCTTAATCTTTCCTTGCCTCAGCGTTCTCTTGTACGCTTCAACCTCTGTTTGCAGGCGAGATTCATACCACTTCTTGACATTCTCAACTTCCTGCCGTTCCTTCTTGTACTGTTGCAACTCTGCGTTTTCCTTCCGCAGACGCTCCATTTCAGCCTTAATATCCTGCCGAACATTCTCTTTGATGGCTTCGATCAGCGCAGTCTCTTCTTCTCTCGGTTCCTCGCACCAGTTTTCCTCAAACCAACTATCGTAGTAACACATAAAATTACCTCCAAATACAAATCATGCTAGGGAAGGGAGCCGGTTGTGGTCTCCCATTCTTTCCGATTAACGGTTTCCCATCAACCTCAAACACCAATCTTCCTCTAATAAATCGAATTTCAGCTTTTCCTAATATGCAATCGTGGAATCTGTTAGTGTCGGTTCTTGCTGGAAGAAGTGCCACTACCGTTGTGTTCGGCTTCAACGATTCCGTGTAGCATTTTTTACCCACGCATCTTGATTCCCATTTTTTGGAATATGGTGGATTGCAGAAAACAATCTCTCCGCTCCAATCCTTGCTTAGTCCATCATCGTTTTTCGTGTAATGCTTCTCACATTTCGCACTTTCATGCGTACAGCATGGGTCAAGTGTAAAATGAAATTCATCATCTAGCTTTTTATAGAAATCCTTTGGTGTTTCCCAATCGTCTTTTCCCGTAGAAAGCAAGACTTTGTCCATTGCTTATCCCTCCTTATCTTTTCGTTACTCTAAAGAACATCATAATTGTAATGACTACTGCAATCCAGAACAGAATGAATAGAATCATTGATTTTCCTCCTCGCTCAATTCTCGAAAATGCTACAAGCCTCGTTGCCTATTACTTCATCAATAGAAACTTCTTCGGTTTCCCCCATATTCTCGAACATACCTTTAGGGAAATACCCCCCGAATCCATCCTTGGTTCCCCAATATGCTACCGGCCCTTTACGAGCTATACGGCAAATCCCATACTTCTTCAATATTTTCGCTAACTGAACTTCATCCTGTGAAAACCTGCTATAAACCCAATCATCAGGGATACCCTGAATATTGCAGCAGTCAAGGTCAATGTCGTAAAAAATACAGTCCAGGCAATTTTCCTGATTGTGGCAATAACTTCGCACCTTTTCAACTGCGGTTATGAGTTCTTTTTTATTATCCATAAGATATACCTCCTAAACATTCTTTGCAGTCTTAATATTGACCGGTTTAAGTCAATGCTACCACAAAACGATTTCTTTTTCCATTCGCATTTTACACAAATATCACCCTTTTGTTTTGCTGTCCACTAAAACAAACTCGAATATGCTACAAAGCCGGAATATGCTGCAATCGCCGAATATGCTAGAAGTCGAAAAACTTACAATTTTCAAATATGCTACATTCCTCAGATCATCAAATCTCGAATATGCTACAAATCCAAATCGTATTTCTTAGACTTCTTGTCTTTTCCAGCGTTTTTCTTGTATTCATCTATCCATATCGTTTTACCGCTTCTGTAGTGCCTGTAGTGACCTCTTACACTTATTTCTCGTGTAGGTTTAGTATAGTTGCGAAAACCTCTTGTAGGGGCTTCTACGGGCGTATATATAATATCTGATATTTTTATAATATTATCCTCCTTCTGGATTCTTTCTTTACTTTTAACTTTCTCAACTACACTTTTAACATCTTCTCCGGGTTCTTGTCCCTGATCAACTTCAATCCTCTGCCGATGATTCAATAACGCTTGTGTGCTGGCGTGGATTGAGATTGCTTCCTGCCTTCCAGCCGATTTCGCTTCTTTGACAGCTTTCGGCTCTTTCAGCGCATACCATTTTTCATTAACTGTCATTTTATAACGATCATAACAAAAAGAATCAAGCCGCTTTCCTTGCCTAGTAATAGTAAAGTCAACTCTTGCTTCCCCGCTGTCAATAACAGTAATAATAACCGGATTGTTTGTTTCATCAAGCAATATATACTTTACTTTTTTAATGCTGGCCTTATAGTTTCTCACGAGATTTTTGTGATCGTCTCTCCATTGAAACAGTTTGTTTTCTCCGTCTTGTGAAATATAGATTTTGTCCATTTTGGCGTCTCCATCCTTCATTTTTGGAATATGCTACAATTTCAAAGTTGGAATGTGCTACAATTTCAATCTTCAAAGCATAGCAGATTCAACAGTTTTCCCTGCTATCAATCAATCATCCGATCAATAACAGGGATATGCTATGTCCATATTCATTTAAACCAACTTGAAATTTCTTCCAGCGTGTTCCCTGGATTTATCTGATACTGCCGTGTAAATGGTAGTAGTCTGAATGTTCGAATGTCCCAGCACTTCTTGAATAGTGCGGATATTCTCACCGTTTTCGCTCATCAGCGTGGCGCAAGTTTTGCGGCAGCTATGCGGCGTGAAATGCTTTTCAATTCCTGCTGCATCTCTAGCTCTATTTACAATCACGTTGATCTGCGCGGGCATGATTTTTTTCCCTCTCATTGTAACAAACAAAAGGCTTTCGTCTTTTTCGTTCAGCGCGTCACGTTCCTGTAAATAGTCTGAAACTGCTTTGCAGCATGATTCATTCATGTAAACAAGTCGTTGCTTATCTCCTTTACCATGCACCAACACGCGCCCGCTCACAATATCAATATCATTTACGCTCAGATCAATAACTTCCTGCCGACGTAGGCCCGCGCAAAACATAATTGATACTATCGCCTTATCTCTATACTTATTGAAAACGCATTTCCCTTCTTGAAAAGCTGCTTCTATAATCTTTTCCGACTCTTCGCCCGTCGCTGTAATAGGCAGTTTCTTTGATATTTTCGGGGCCTTGATATTCCTTGTAATCTCTTTACTAATATAATCGTAACTGTACAGATAGGCAAAAAACGATTTAAGCGCACTTAATTTTCTGGAGCGTGTCGCGGCCCCGTCCCCCTTTTGGTTCAGATATTCCAGGAATGCCAAAATATCAGTTTTGGAGACGCTTTGAACATCCCCAATTCCTTTTTCATTCATAAAATCCGAAAATTCGATCAAGTCTCTTTGATATGCCTTCATTGTATTTAAACTTTTGTTTTCTACAATCTTAAGGTATGATATAAAATCATTGATATTTTCTAACATAGTAAAACCTCCATCGCATTACATGAATAGAATATAAGGTATCAGTGCAAGCGAAAACGGGATTGAAAAAATGATTGCAGTGCTTGCCAAAACACACGCCCACCAAAGCAAGGAAAAGGCTGGAATTTTCCAGCGCCTTCCCTTGAAAGTGTATCTAATATCTAACAGTTTAATCATTGTTTAATTCCTCCCATGCAATCATTGCTTTTAAAGCACAATTGATTTCCTGAATCGTTCCGAACGCAACTTCAATTCTTGCGTTTTCATTCTTTGCAAAGAGACTATAAAGGCCGTTTTTCTCTCCGTTTGTTCTACACTCTTTCAAAATTATTTCAAACGGATTAAACCATTTCTTTCTGTCTATGTAGTCTTGAAAATATCTGATATCCTTACTAACTGTATCTAATAAATTGATTTTATCCATTATTCCTTTTTCTCCTTTCGGTTTTGGAATATGCTGCAATTTTCTATTTGAGCGCGTCAATTTGAATATGTGGAAGCTGAACAAGACCAATCTCAAGCTCTTCACAATCAACTTTAATTTTTTCGTCAAGCTCCTTTAGAAGATTTTCATGTTCTTCTTTTTTCGCCAAGAAAGCATCCGCCCACTCTTCCAAATCGTCCGGGAATTGTCTTGCCTTAAAATTGCCAAAATTTACGGATGCTCTAAATTTATTGTTTCCGTCAACAAACTGTTCGCTTGCGTACAGACTCATGTTGTGGTTATTCCAACCCCATTCTAATCCTAATCCATAACAGCTCAAATAAGTGTATTCAATACCATACTTATCGCAAACAAAAGTGCGAAATTTCTGGCAAGTTTTTTCGCCGCATGACTTTCCGGCAAATTTCGCCAAAACCTCAGAATTAAATGTTTCTACAATTTCGCCACTGATTACATCTTGAGCAATTTCGACCACAGCATTTAAAATTAAATTTGTTCTTTCTAACCGACTTTGTGCCGACTTAAATTCGTCAACAACAGCCTTGCGAGATTTGTACACATGAGGACTTAACTCAGAACTACGAATTTTTTTGTTAAGGGCCTCCACAATCTGACTGTGCTGTTTAACTTTTTCGCTGTAAACACGATACAAATTTTCAACTTCTTCACGATCATAAAATTTCTTTTTCAACATAAAAACTTCCCCTTTCAAAACTTGAATATGCTATAAATTTGCCTTTATCATTTCGACGTATTCGCTATATTGCTTAATATCATCCTCTTTCTTTGGGTTCAGTGGTAAAATCAATCCGGTTCCCATATCTGATTCATATACGCAAGCGCCTTTATTGTTTGGATTTTTGAAAAGCGTTCCACTTCCCAGCGCCGACACCACATCGATCATCCGCTCTGTATCGATTGCCATATCTCCAAACTTTACAATAATCCCCTTACTTCCACGATTAGAAAAAGTTTTTGTAAAGTTGCGCGCGTTTTTGTGTACGGCTTTTAATTCTTCTTCTTTAATCTCGATTTTCTCAAAACTTTCCCATGCAGATGGAAAACACTGTGCAACGTTCATTCCTGCTGACTGCTCAAAAGGCAGATCAGCGATGTTTTCAGGATTCAACAAAATTGCAGTCATTCCATCACATACGCAATAGTAGCAATCTATTCCTATATCCACTTTAAACCATCCGCGCAAGGCCGGATTTCCTTTGCTGCACCGCTGTTTCACGTACTTTTCAGCAGCCTTTACTGCTTTTTCCGCAGATTTCCCGCCTTTTTCCTTGTTCATCTTTGCTGCAATTTCAGACAGGCAAAGTTTTCTAACGTCATCAAATTTGCATTCATCCATCAGCTTCAGAATCTTTTCAGCGTTTAACATAATATTTACTCCTTTTCTTTTCAAATGTCGAATTTGCTATAGTTTTAGTATTTCTACTATGGATGTAGGCTTTATCGGTAAAACCTACAGGAAAACCATATACTAATTAAATCTCATCATATTCAAACAGGTATTCTACTCCGTCGTATTCTCCGAAAATTTCCGTTTCTTCCCCGGCATTGTGGCGGCTGACTTCATCGGCCCAAAAGTCGACTACTTGTATATATTCTTCTTCTGTCAGTTCTGACCCTGCCGGGAAATCCGTTTCCATGTCATAGAAAAAGTCGGGAGAGTAACCAGAGTTCCACCCATCATCAAACCAGCTCCGCAGACTGATATTCTTTTCTACTCCATTGACATAATATGTTGTCATAATAAGGCGCTCCTTTTCTAATTTTTTATAATTTTCGCTTTCGCGTGGGGCTGGCGTTTCAAGGCACACCAGCTAGAGCCTATTCTAAACTATTCTGCAAGTTCTAACTCGTAGGAATCGTATTTCTTTCCGTGGCTTTCTACCACATTATATCTGTATCTTTTAAAGATAGAGATAATACTGTTCATACCAACCCCACCTTCAAAAACTGGAATTGGATCATATCCCGCACCATATCCGCATACTTCCCGATTATCAATCCCAGAACAAGCGGTTTTGCTTTTATCGGACTTTCCTTCTTTCAAAGCGGATTCTTTCAATTCACAAAGAATTTTTTTAAGCGAAAAACTGCCTTTTGCCGCACTTGCGAAAGCTGCGCTTTCTTTATCGTATCCGCAGCCGGACGCGCAGCCCTCATAACTGCCAACCCCCTGCACATAAACCACCGTGTGCGGATTGTTGCCCCATGTTCTGCTTTTAACCCATTCTGTTTTGATAGCAATAAACGACGGGATTTTTGCGTTTTCGATTGCTTCCAGCCTTTCAAGATCAGTCCAAAGCTCTTTTTCTAACTTTTTCAGAGCTCTAACGACTGCGTATTCTACGGCCTTTTCACGGCTGATTTTGCCGCTTTGATACTGCTTCCATCTGTAGTCTGTGGAGTATTCTTTAATGCCCCCATCGGACTCTTTTTTATCTTCATCGGCCCAGCTTGCCATATATCCATGATGGATATAAAAGCGGATGTTCTTTCCCTTTTCTTTGTAGAACTCACGAACTTCATTTTCGATTGCATTGTACTTTGTCATAACACATACTCCTTTTCTAATAAATTGGGTTTTTGTCCTTTTTGGATGGGATAGGGCTTGATAAGCTCAAGCCCTCCAGAAAGCTTTAGATTTTATAAAATTTGTCTAAAACAGGTTCTCTAACACATTGGAGTTCTTCGCATGTCATAGAACAATCTTCTATGAGAATCTTTTCTAACAGGTCTAACTCATTGAGAAGTTCATCGCATTTTATGCAGATAGAAATTCCCTTTACGCACTTTTTAGAATAAGTCAACCATTCTTCATAGGTTTTAGCATATCTTGCCTTGATATTTTCTAACATGTTTAATTTCCTCTTTTCCTTTTCTTTGATTATATTTTACCGCTTTTTATATATCTTTTCAATTGACATTTTACACAGTCTTTATAAGTTTTTATTGTGCGGTTTTACTTGTCAATTTCCATGGGATAGGGCTTTTGACGGATAAACCCTTTAGAACCGAACAAGACTATACTACTTTAAAGCAAGCATTATATTTCGTCCATAACTCTTCAATTTGATTTTCCAATGCTTCAATTTTATCTGCTCTGTTTTGTTCATAAATGTCATCAAGAATTGTTTCAAGCCGTTCTATTTCTTGCAAAATCTCATGCGCTCTTTGTTTTTGTTCACTTGTTTGTACTTTAACCACATAAAGCACTGTATACTTTCCGCGTTTTGTCATCGTAAAACGGTAACCGTTTGTTTCACACTCGTAATAATAGGAGCGATAAATTGTAATACCGCCATCGTTTGCGCTTGACTTTAATTGCATATTATTTTTGCAAACAGCTTCCTGTTTTTCCGATAAAATGACGGAGTTAGGATATTTCACGTTATTCTCCATCCGCTCAACCATGCTGGGGAGAAAGGTGTCATAAAACCAATTCTTTTTACTCATTTTAACGCCTCTTTTCCTTTTCTGTCTGTCTGTTTTCCTTTACCTTACACTTATATTGTACTCTTATATTTATATCTTTTCAATTCGCTTTTTACACAAACATATTTCAACTTTATTGTATATTTTTCTATAAAACAGACAAAAAGAAAAGGCTGGGAAGCAAAGATCCCAGCCTTTAAAGTTATTCTATTCAATTACAATTCATCATGCCAAAAGACAACTTCTGTCCCGTCGTATTCTCCAAAAATTTCCATTTCTTCCCCGGCATTGTGGCGGCTGACTTCATCGGCCCAAAAGTCGATCAAGTCTTGATATTCCTTTTCCGTCACGTCTTGACCGTCTACAAAATTGGTTTCGAGATCATAAAAATAGTCTGGAGTATATCCGCAGTTCCAACCGTCGTCTTGCCAGTTTCTTAATTCTACGTTTTTCGCAACGCCATTTACGTACAATGTCATAATTCAAAACCCTTTCTTTTTGTGTGATTGTTTGACTTTGTTTTGTTTTCCCTTTGTGATTTTATTATACTACTGTATCTATACTTTTTCAATACGCATAACACACAATATTATCAAGTATTTTATGTATACTTTTTATATACGATGTTACGCTTATTATTCATCTTTTTCTATCGCGTCAAACGCTGACAAGATACTGTCAATCTCATCGCGCCGCACCTGATCAGGCCGCAGGCCGTCATGATCGACCATATAGGCCGCAACGTCCCATTTGTCTTGGTTGTACTTTGGGCTCGCCTTATAGGCCGCTAGGCCCATCCAGATTAGCATCCGGACGGCCTTGGACGCATTAGGCTTCCCCGCTCCTGTATACCATCCGCAAGGGTTTTTGTTTGTCTCCATCTGTGCAACAATTCTAATCTCTTTGTATAACTTGTCGCTCGCTGCAAGACTTACCCACTTCATTCTTTCTCACCATTTAGTCTGTATTGTTCAAGTCTATTAGTATTTATTTATATATATTAAAGCGCATTAGAACAGCCTATATAGTTAGTATTACATAACAATCTATTAGTCTACTTACAAAAGTAGTATATAGTATTTATTATTATAATCTATTAGCATTATATTATTATTCTAGTGCATTAAATTATGTATTGTGTAGAATATTATATATATTATATATTATTATATATATCATGCAATATTTATTCCATTATCTTAATATTAAACTTGTATTATAATTCTATAGTCTATTACATACAAGTGTAATATATATACTGTATTGTTAGTATAGTATGATATTATGCATTATTGTTTTAGTATGGTGCAATGGTGTAGTAGTATGCATTATATTATTATTATAACTATGCTATGTAGTATTAAATACTACTTCGTATAGTGTAGTATACTGGATTGTTACTAAAAGCAAGGAATCGAGCTGACGTTTTTCTCTTGAATTAGTCTTTAATCATTACCCTATGCTAACTAACTCAATAGTGTCTGTCTGGAACATGGTTTCTTTTGGAAACTATTGGCCCAAAAAGAAAAGGCAGCGCCCGGCCACCCCGCTGATCTGCAAAAACTATGCTGCTACGCATTGTAACTATACATAATATACATTATGTATTGTTTCCGCCTTGATTTTTAAATTTTCCAGCTTGCCTAACCGGTTGAAAAATAGATACGCGGGGGGAGGTGCGTTTTTCGGGGGGTCAGTCCCCTCGCAAAATTTTCCCCACAAAAACAAGCGCCAAATATGCCAAAAAATGCTTTTATCATGCGAAAAATCAAACGCCACTACTAGAACGATAGCACGAAGTCATGGGTTTGTCCAGTAGAAAGAGGGATGGGTAGTGTTTGGAGTGGAATTTGAGTCAATCCGCACCGTATTTCGCAAACTGGAATCTCGGAAGAACGCTAGAATAGCTATCAGAGCGTCTGTGAAGCCCGTGGAGACGTTTTTGATGTTTCATGGTGAAATTACACCCCTAGAAGCGAAAAGCTCTCCTGCAAAGCGACAGCGGCTTTAAAACAAACATGGCATTTTTGAGCTTAGTGTAGGTTAAGCGATTGATGATAAACGATGGAGGTTGCTGGATGAAGAATGGATGATGGGGTTTGCTGCATGGAAGGGGGTTGGGGGATGGTATAGCATGAGCTTTGGAGATCGCTGATAAGTGGAGCGGTGAGTAGAGCTGCCGGATTGATTTTGGGTTGTCCTGACAAAGGTATATTTTACTAGCGTAGCGTTCTATTCAACGTGAAAGAGAGAGAAAGACACCCTTCCCCCTCCTCCCCTCCAAAGAAGAAGAGAAAGAAAAAGAAGCAAAAAGAAAGAGAAGAAGAAACTACCCCACTATCCTCTTACCCAGAAAGAGAGAGAAAGTTAGGGGGAACGACGGCATCCCGTCGTTCCCCCTATAACCCCTTCCGGGATATTCAACTCACTACGTTCGTTGAATGTTGTTGTTTTTTTTATTATATATAAAGCTATAATATATATAATACTCTCTTACGTTACTTAACAGAGTATCGTTACTTTCTACATACCATGTTACTATAATCGTATCGATGTATCTTACGGTAGTTTAATCTATACTAGGGGTTGTCAATGATAATTTTAAATGTTTTGTAAATCTAAAAAATAAAAAGTGTTTTTCTATTGCTTTTGAATATTTGAATTGTTTTTTTGCAATTTTGTGCCTGAAAAATAAATATGCGAAGTGTATATTTTTGGGACTTGACCGTCAAGGATTTTTGTGCTATATTAGAGCTATAGATTTTAGAGGGGGGGTGAAGGGATGACGATGGAGCTTTTGACTCTTGAAATTCTCACGTTTTGTGTGATTTTTAAGGGATTTGCATTTTGGACTGGTTACAAGTCCATGGACGATGAAGTACCAATTGAGTACAGACTTCATGGCCGGTGGCTGGCAGACGGACTGGACATTGTGGCAAACGTTCTGTTTCTGGTATCGGCTGTTCTGATGATCGTAGTTCAGTGGTAATGAATGATTCAAGGAGGTTGAATGATGAGTATTAAATCTTTCGTGTGCGCCCTGATTGCTGCGGTGACTGTGGCGATTCCGTTGTTGGCGATCTTGGTGATTCATCGAAAGGGAATGTGCAAGGTGATTAACAGGCTGGGAGTGATGTGGGTGGTATCTATCATCGCTCTCTACACACAGCAGTTTATTTTTTAAAAACAGGGAGGAATTTTTACGAAAAGCAAACTAGACCAGGAACAGCTCGACCATATCTGGAATCTTCGTCAGTCTGGAAAGACTTTAGGAGAGATTGCTGAGATTGTCGGCGTGTCAAGACAGAACATTGGGTTAATTTTGAAGCGAGAGGAACAGGAGCGGTTTCCGGAGCTGTATTTTAAGAGCAACAACAACTTCCGAAAGAGAAAAGACCACTATAAGCAGGTTGTCTACCCGAACGTTGCTGAATGGATGCGTATTCACAACATTACATTTAACGGGATGTATCACTACGGTGGTTTGACATACAAGTGGGTAAAACTAAGAATCAGGCGTCTCTTGACGGGTAAATACAGATATTGGCGTGCGTACGACCTTGACTTTATGACCCGTATTACTGGGATGAGTGAATCTGAAATTCTCTATAGACCAAATGATGAAGGGGAAAAGCAGAATGACTGACAAAGAGATTTACGAAAGACAAGAGGACGTTATCAGTAATCTTAACATTTTTGGACTTGCAGATTCCATGTGGGCTTCTGGTTATCCAATGTCTACAGAGATAGGAGACCTTGACGAACCGTCTCAATCTCTAACTTATTATTGCCTTTACAAATACGACAAAGATAGTCAAGACAAAACGATACAAAATGCGGCAGCAAGAGCTGAACGTCTCGGAAGGTCTCCACTAGGTTCCGGTCACGACAACTACCTGAACGGCTGTGTAGCGCAGTTCGACCTGACGTTTACTGTAAAGGCGTGGACAGAAGCCGAGAGATACCACTTTTTTGACTTCGTGTCTAGTCAAAGCACTATGCACCGCCTGCAAAAGATGGACGTTTCAGAATCCTGTATTGAGTACGTTGACGGCAGAGTGACCGACGTTGTTGAGGAACTTGTCAGAAAGTATAACGAGAATCCCACTTTGGAAAACAGGCTGAAAATGCTGTACAGTTGCCCGACCGGATTGAAATTGACAGCTCGAATGACAACCAACTACCGGCAGTTAAAGACGATCTATCACCAGCGCAAGAACCACACCTTGCCGGAATGGAGAAGATTCTGCCAGCAGCTTGTAGATGAATTTCCAATGTTTGAGGAACTTTGCTTGGGGGATGAATAATGAGGTTGCATAAAATAGACATTGACGATGAAATGTCTGACAGGGCCGTATCATCATACATGGAGAATAAGTGCAGGCATGAGATACAAAAAACATGGAAAGAATTTGAATCAGGATTAAGTATCATGCTTGACGAAATCAGATTTAATTCACAACAATCCGAAAAGCTGAAAGAAATTCAAAAGATGGAGGATGAGGGAAGGTTGAAAAAAGGAACAGCAGAATTTCTGAAAGAATACAATGAACAAGGAAAACCTTCACGGGACATCCCAGGAGAGCCTACAAGCGGCTCTGGACTGTCAAAGCATGAAACTATTGCCGAGAACGAAAAAGGCGGCAAACAGAGCCACAGGCCCTTCAAAAGTGAGTGGCTGCCCCCTCGCAGCATTTTAGCTATTTCCAAAGTTCGCTATGAAGCATCTGAAAGGTACGATGAATACAACTACAAACTCATTCCTGCAAAAGAGCACGTCGGCAGAGCACTTACGCATATCTTTGCATGGCTGGCCGGGAATAACGAAAACGACCACCTTGCACACGCGCTTACCAGACTTGCTTTTGCGGTAGAAATGTTGGAAGAGGAGAAAGAAAAAAATGAACAGTGATTGTATCGGATGCCCTTATTTTGTAGATTTTGGAAGTGGTGACAGAATTTGCACCGCTCCTAACGGATGCAGGCTTGATTCTACGGACGATGATTACTTCAACGGAAACGCAAAGCCTTCTGATATTGGAGGGTTCGACATTGACGGAATAATCTCTGGACTTTTGGAAGATTAGTTATGAATCAGGGCAAACTTTTTGAAAACCAATTTAAGAAAAGCGTTTCAAAGCTGGACGGGGTGTGGCTGTACAGATTCAATGACGGAACAGGAAGCTGGGACAGCGGTCAGAAAACACGCTTCCAGACTTCCAATGTCTGTGATTTTGGAATGTTCTGTAGACGCACACTCTTTCTCCTGGAATTGAAAAGCCACAATGGAAAGAGTTTGCCCTATTCAGCGATCAGAGAGAACCAGATTGTCGGACTGAAAGACAGTTCCAATTATGAAGGTATTGTGGCGGGATTGTTAGTGTTTTTCAGCGACCTTTCCAGATGCTTTTTCTTAGACGCGAGATTAGTTTACGCCCATTGGAAATCCAGTGGGCGTAAAAGCATACCTGCATCCTTTTTTGAAGAAAATGGAGTAGAAGTTCCGTGCAAGAAATTGAGAGTCAATTATCTTTACGACATTGGCTTTCTGATAAATCAAGTCATGGAGGGAAACCATGAAAGAAATTTATGACAACTTGTTTGTGTGTAGCCAAGCAGAGTTTAATGAAATGCCGATAGACGATAAGACTAGTTTTGCGTTCTGCGCAAAAGACCCTTTTCATAAACTTATCGTGGGTTACAAAAAGAATCTGACACCAGACCACCCAGAGTATTTAATCGCAAAAAGACCGGAGATCAATATAATCTCTGCAAACCTGATTGACGTTGACAGAGACGGTTTTGTGAGCGACTATATCATCAAGGAGCTTATTCAATTTATCGACGATGAACTTGCAAAAGGGCAGCGAGTTGTGTTAGTATGTAATCAGGGAAAGAGCCGAAGTGCTTCTATTGGCTTGATGTATATGCTGCATAAGGGCTGTTTCGAGGGATATGACACATTTTTCAACGTAATGCAAGCGTACAAGGAAGTATATCCTGATTATGAACCAAAGTTTGGCATGATGAAAGCAACCGAGAGATATTGGGAGGAATGTAAGAATGGTTAAGAGACAAAGCAAGAGCCTGATTGTAGAGAAGTTTCCTGCGCCGGAGGAGCCGGTGGTTATCGACAATCCGCCGAAAGAGAAGGAAGTATACATCACTATTGCTGATGTATTGGATATGTTGGCTGGTTACAGTATGGACACACATCCATTAGTAAAACTGTCCAAAACAAACGACGCTGGGATCTGTAAACTTTGTGGAAAAGGTACAAACGCTCCACAGAGAAAGATTTGCTGGGAGTGTCATAAAGATCACATGAAAAATCTTTATGATAAAGCACTGGAAGCGGCGCTTGCTGAGCAGGAAGGATTTACTTACAAATACTAGGAGCTGATTTTTGTGGCGTGGGTTGTAAAACAAGATAGGTATAAACTGGAAAAAGTAGACGTTGTACCGGATGACTATTACGGAATCACCGAGATATTAAGCTCAAACTTTATCCATGAATCTCCTGAAAACATCAAAAAGTGGAGAGAGCAAACACTGAAAAATGTGATTGCGGCGATGAAGGAAGCGGATAAGCTCGACATCATCAGATGGTGGAGAGAGCATATAACGAACCCTGACGTTCTAGTAACTTACTCGTCTGACTTTATTTGGCTAATGAAGAATACCTATCTAGCCCGCGCCATTAAGCTCGTCGAGATATTTGTCGAGGAAAGAAGACCCAAGAATGTGAACGCCAGCAGATTCTATGTTTCTTGGGGAATCAAAAAGGAATACTTCAAGATTTTCTTTGAATCTGGTGGAAAAGAAATTCCAAGACTCAGAGTTGAAGGACAAAATGGAACGTCCATCCCAGAAGGAAGTCATACTGTAAAAGAGGGACTACCGGACACCGAGGAGCAGAACTTTATATCAAGAGACGCTGTATTCAAACGCTGGAAAGACTGGTGCAGACTAAAAGGCTACAAGATGAAATATGCTGCGTCGGAAGCTCTCAGGATGCAGATTGAGAGTGAACCTGATGATCGATTACCGCCAGAGATTGAATATATGTCTAAGCAGCCGCCGGTAGTTACGGACAAAAGGCCGGTCAAGGGGATTGACAGAGTAACCTGTAGAATCTTGCGCCCGCAGATGCTTGTAGCAAAGGATATTGTAGCGGCATACAACGCGAGACATCTTTATGACATTGAAGGGCCAATGTCTGAAACCAGATATGTATCAATGGCGGTTGAGATGTTAAACAATATTATGGGGAAGGAGTACCTGAACCAGCAGGAAGAACTTGACGATATGCAAGAGAAGATCGACAAGATGGATGAGCAGATAGACCAACTGATGAAAAAGATGTAGAAAGGAGGATTCAGTATGCCAAGAAGAAAGACTCCAATCGAAAACGTCACCAGCAACGCTGTAACGACGTATGAGAAGGAATTGAAAGAAAGCGTAGAGAATACAGGGTATTCAATTGCAACGTCTCTAGGGGCCGTAGGCAAGAGTACAGAGGAACAGAAGAAGGAAATGGCCAGGCTCCTGTCTGAAAAGAGGAATCAGGTCAATTACCTTTTAGACGGCGCAAAACTCAATCAAGCCATGAAGAACATGGAAGCAATTACGCAGGCTTCTGAAATTCTGACTGACCCGGAAGTTCTGGAACGAGTAAAATCCTCCGTAAAAAGTCCGTATGATTATAAGCAGCTTGCGGATGCTCAAAAGACATTCATCAAGAATATGCAAGACCTTAATGCGCTTGATACTCTGGACGAAGGAAACTCTGCAAGGCTCAGTTTGGCTGTTAGCCTTAAAAATTCTGACGGAACCAGTACACAGGTTGTAGTTCAAACAAAGTAGGAGGAATTGTAGTGGGAAGGCCGAAGGGGAGTAAGAACAAGCCGAAAGACCCGCTGAATCAAGCCAAGAGCGTGAGTCTTTCGGAAAACGCAAAGAAGAACAAAGAAAAAGCAATCAAGGGCAGTCCAACAGCGATATGTAGCAAGTGCCACAAGGAGTTTCAGCAGGAGTTTAAGCCTGAAATGAACGCCTATACGAGCCACAAACTGTGCGAGGATTGCAGGCAAAGAGAATCGTATGATAAGCAAAGGAGAGCGGAGGAGAGTGGTGAAACCGTCTTTAACGCTCTCTTGAACTATACGCCGTTTCCAGCACAGCAGGAGATGCACAAGGCTTTTGAGAATCACAGATTCTTGGTGCTGAACTGTGTTTTGCCGGGTCAAATAGTACAGGGATGCAACAAGAAGATTGAGGATGTTGTTCCGGGAGACAAGGTAATTTCTCTCAACGGAAAGGAAGCGGTCGTAGAGCAGACGATTTGCAGACCGTATTCCGGCAAGGTTTACGAAATTAAAACCGGCAGCACCAACACAATAATTGTTACCGAAGATCATCCCGTATATTCTGCTGTAGCACATCAATGGAGAAAAGATAACCACAACAATTATGACATCATTAAAGAGGGATTCATAAAGGCCAAAACGCTGAAAAAGATTTTCGATAAGTGCGATAAGTGGAACAACAATTATTGCATGATGAAAATGCCTAAAGTGAAGGGATATACAAGTAAGCAGTGGCTAACATATGAAACCGCTTACGAATTAGGAAGTTATTTTTATACAAAAGAACCACGCACGATTCAACCGGAAGAACTCTCCGATAAATACGATTATGAAAATGTCCCACAAGAAGTAATGTTCAATGAGGACGATGAAGTTGTAAAGGCGTTTTTGAGGGGATATTTCCAACATGATAGGATAAACGCCTATCAGAATGTGGCTGAGATTCATGTTAGTAGCGAGAGCAAGGCATACCAGATTCAGCAATTGTGGGCGAGACTTGGTGTATATGCTATTGTAAAGCCTGACGGTGATAATACTGTTGTCAAACTGAAAGACAACAAAGATAACAATGCCTTGGAAATAATAGGAATCCAAAAAGAGAATGATGGAAGCTGGGTACACAGGATAAGTTTTGCCAAAAAATACACAGATGATGGAATTTATGTCGGAATAACCTCTATCAAAGAGAAGAACTACAAGGGCATGGTTTACGACCTCACAACCTCCTGCCATACTTTCACTGTCAACAATCTGGCGATTCACAATTGCGGAAACCGAACTGGTAAAGACCGTTTCTCGAATATGGCTGGAATCATCTATTTTGTCGAGTGCTTGAATGAGAATAGGCACTTAGATCATCCAGATATTGTTCCGTCAGTCTATTGGTGGATAATCGCCCCGACTGAAACGATGGCTATGCAGAACTGGCGTGAGCTAAAGAAATTCTTTCCTAAAGACTGGGTTGTAAGCATTAGCAATACCACTATGACGATGCAGACAATCGGTGGTGGAATGATTGAAGTCCGTTCCGCATACGACCCTGAAAGCCTGGTAGGTGTTGGCCTTGACCTTGTAACTATCACAGAGGCGGCGAGAATTAAAGACCTTGATGTTGTATGGGCCAACTTGGAAGCACGTCTATCTTCTCCGGGACGTGGCAGGGAGAAAGACCGCAGAGGAAAGTCGTATGGAGTAGGTAAAGCGATTATCAACAGTTCTCCCATTGGAAAAAATTACTTCTACACAATGTGGACATGGGGACAGCCGCAATATGACGATTATTCCTCTGACTGGGTTAGCTTTTCGCTGCCTTGGACAGTAAACCCTGCAAACGCTGAAAAGGCAAAAGAGATCATCCACACAAAGTACGGGGATATTACCTACGAGGAAAGTTTGCGCCGACGTATCGGAGACAGGATGTATCGACAGAACTATCTGGCTGACTTTCTTGCTGGTTCTGGGCAGGTATTTGCAGACTTTCAGGATAAGTGTTGCGAAGATATTTACTCTGCAAAATTCAACTTTACCGAGTTGGAACGGTTGAAATACATTCAGGAATGGCAGTCGGTGAAACCGTACAGGCGATACCGTGCAAGCTGGGATATTGCGACCGGTTCCAGTGAGGACTCTCCCGTTCTGATGATTCGAGATATGGAAGAAAACAAAATCGTCAAATTGGTAGACCTTTACGGCAAAGACTATGAGGCCCAATATGAGACGATTTCGTACTGGTGTAAGCACTATAACAATGCAGAGTGCGTTTTCTCGTCTACGGGCCACACAGCCTGTGTAGGACAGCTCTTAAAGCGAGGGGTAAGTGAGGTTGTAGTAAACGAGGGTGGTGGAAACAAAACAACCTTTGTAATCAATGCTCAATGCGCCTGTCAGAACGGAGATATTCACTTTCTGATGGACGGAAGCGTAGAGGCCCAAAGGGCGTATGCGCAGATTGTAGACTACACCGAACACCAAAGCGGAAAGTATTCCAATGAATCAGAACCACACGATGACTGGGCTTCGGCATTGTATCTGAACTACTACGACTATCAAGCGCAGGAAGCGAAGGCTGTATGGATTGGCACGTTTGGAACTGTTGACAGAGATATGGACTATTTTTGGTAATATTGCCTATTGAATTTAAGGCAACGATGATTTATAACAAAATCAATCTCAAAAACGAAAGGAGACTTTACTTATGGCAGTAATGCAGAAAATGAACATCGCTACAGGAGAATCCAATGAAATCTCTTTGCTCGACGCAAACGGATGCGTTCTGAGAGAACTCATTGAAAGAGAATTTGAACTGGTGATGAAGAACATCATGGATGTAAACACCGATACGAAAGCCAAGAGAAGCATTACCGTTAAATTCACCTTTGCCCCATCGTCTGATAGAAGCTACATGGCAACATCGGTGGGCGTAACAAGCAAACTTGCCGCCGTAGCGCCTGTAGAGTTTGGTCTGACAATCGGTGGAACAGATTCCAACCCTGTTGTCATGGAGACCACCACAGAGATTCCAGGTCAGACCAGCTTTGACGGAGAGGAAACCGAAGAACCAAAAGTTATTAACTTTAAAGCAGCTACTATGTAAGGAGGTACATTATGGATTTGACAAGAGACGCTATCGAGAAGATTCAGGAAGGAGCGAAACTTGAAAACCGAGTAGTAAAGATTGGAGATCATTACTACTCTAGCGACAACCTGAATCTGGTTATTGAAGCCGACGAACTTTCCCCGGATTGCTTTAACAGTAACAGTCTGTGTGCAATCACTGAATACATCAACAAGAATGTGAATCCGGTTGAAGCAGATAGCGGAAGGAGATACATCATTCACGTTGATTCTCCAACCAAGGTCATCCTCAAAAGAGAGCAGAACGGAATCAAGAGCACACATGAATTGGTTCTGTGTGAAGCGATTGGCGGTAGATTCCCGTTTAATCAGTACATTTTCCCAGAGGACTTCCTGATTAAACTGCAAACCAGCTTTGAGAACGACGATAAGGGTAACAGAAACAACCTGATTGCTATTGCAAGCAATATCTCCAACAAGATGGAAGATGGTATTGTGGACGATGGAATTTCCCAGACTGTTACTGTGAAGAAGGGTGTAGCTCTGAAAACCAGAGAGACCATCGTAAATCCGATTGCTCTGATTCCATACAGAACATTCACAGAGGTTCAGCAGCCAGTTTCTCCGTTTGTTTTCAGAATCAACGCAGAAGGCAGAGAACCGAGATGCGCTCTGTTCGATGATAATTCTGGTATGTGGCAGATCGAGGCTATGGAGAACATTCGCAACTATTTCAGAGAAAGATTTGCTGACAATGAGCAGGTAATCATTCTGTAGTTGACAAACGAGAACTGGTATGGTATAATACCAAAGAACCAGTGAAAGCGCAGATGTGCCGTAGCTGGTGATATTTTTCCCTGTTTCCCGTACTTTTCCCCGAAAGTATTAAAAGGGACATAGCTGATGAAAAAAGCCGGTAGAGAAATCTACCGGCTTTTTGTTATGTAAATAAAATTAGGGCAAAAAGAAAGAGAGCAGGAGGAACCTACTCTCTTTTTAGGCGTTGTATGTTATGGAGTAATGCGCATGATAAAACGGCTCGCTTGTGCCTTATTAGTGTCGGACTTTAGTGCCAACTTGTTTCTGTTTCATTCTATGCTTTTATGACCTGAGAATTTCCTGCAATTAACCCTTGCAGGAGGGGTGTAAATACAAATTATAGGTATATTTTATATGCGGATTTTTCTATTGCTACTCGGAAAAGAAAATCAGCCCATATTAAGCATCATATAAACAATTTGGCACATTGTTTCAGCAATTCCCTTGAACGGCCCTCCATAATAACCGAACAAAAGGATTACTGCAACAAGAATTACGGTGTGCAGTCACCGGGCTATTTTGTGCGGTTGTGTAGCCAAACAAAACGGTGTTTTACATGGTTTTCCGTTGCGCACCATCATATTTAACAGAACCGGTTTCCTATGTCATATTTAATATAGCACATTTCCAGAGAAGTTTCAATATACATAACGACACTATTTTTATACGAGAAGTAGTTGTTGACAAAATAAATAACAGATGGTATAATTTTGACGTGGCTAGATAGCTGTCAGCTATGATTTCCGCTGCACATCCATCGTAGAGCCTCCTTGTTTTTGCTTATGGGAAAGCCACATTCCCAGAAAAGAACCGCCCGAGAAATCGGGCGGTTCTTTTTTATATGTTGATAAATAAGAATAAGTGCGATAAAATATAATTGTCTAGATTTAACTGCCACTGTATCAGTGTTCAGTCAGAAGAAAAAAGAGCCGGTTTCAATCCTGGCTCTTTTTTTTTATGCGTTATTTTACGTTAGTGTTGACAATTTTCTATACTGGTTGTATACTTTATATTAAATTATACAATTTATAATAAAGGTGGTGATTTCTTGCCGGTTTTTTTTAAGAAGAAAGCAGAAAATTCTTATGGGGACAATGAAGTTATTGCGACCGAAAGAGTGTCTGCGATAGATCAGAGCATGGAGCATATCTATGTTCACAACCAGAGAACCACCGACATTTTAAGAAAAATAAACTGCCAGTCGGACATGGTGGACTGCATCGACACTATCATATCTGAAACGCCAGATGGAAAGATGGCATACAACATCTATCTTCGTTTGGCAAATCAGGGGATCAAGGTAACATGGAAGAACGCCACCACAGGACGCCCTGTGAAGCGATATGACGCGGAGTTCAGAAGGTTCTGCTCATCTATAGGCAGAAACAATTCAAGTGGATTGGACGGAATCCTAGACACCCTGCATGGCTGTTCAATTGCAAGAGGTGGAATGGCAGTAGAGGTTCTTGTCAACAAAGACGTTACCGAGGTTGAGGATGTAGTGGTAGTAGACCCTGCATCCATCGTAGAGTTTGAGTGGCTTCCAGAGAAGAAACGCTATGCGGCATATCAGCAGGCTCCGGGCAAAGAGAAGAAAGACCTCTATGACGGAAACTTTTTCTACGTTCCGTTTGAACCAAAGCCTGGACACCCGGAAGGAACATTGAAGTTTGCACCTGCCGTGTACATCATGATTCAGTACTTGCAGCTCATTCAGGACAGCTCGGCGGTTCTTCACCGTATCGGCTATCCACGATATGATATTTCGATTGATCGAGAGACTTTCGTAAACAGCCTGCATGATAAGAGTGAATCATACGTCAGGAAAGCCAGTAACGAACTTTTTAGAGAAATCAAGAACACGGTAGCCGGAATGGGAAGCAAGAGCGACTTCCTGCACTTCAATGAGGTTACAATGCAAGCGATTGGCGGTGGAGTAAACGGTGCTGGAATTGACGTTAGAGCTTGGTTTGAAGTATTAGACCCGCTGGTGGTAAATGCGTTCCAACTTACTCCTGTTCTCATGGGCAGATTGAACAGCGGAAGCTATTCTCTTGGAAGCGTAGAGTTCAAGATTGTAACCGATACCGTAGATTCTATGCGTAGAGGAAGCAAGCGGATTTTGGAAGAAATTGCAAGAATCTGGGCAAGAGTTCATGGTTACAATATCGTTCCAAAAGTCGAGCACAATCCAATTGACTGGGAAAAGGAACTCGACAAATTGGAAGCACAGCTCAAAGAAATGCAACTCAACCGTAGAGCAGAGGAATATGGATATATTTCTCATGACGATGCAGCTTCCAAGACGATGGGAACCGAAGGCGCAGACAATAACAATTCCGAAGGAATGTATGAATATTTAAACAAGGACTTCCGAGCAACACAGCCGGAAGATACAGGTCAGGACAACCCAGAAGAAAATCCAGAGGAGGGAACGCAGAATGAACCGCAGCAACAAAGCAGGAGCAATTCTTAAAAGCGTAGATGGACTCAATGAGTCCGATGCACTGGAAAAGATTAACCAATACACAAGGCGACCCCTTACCAAAGATGAAGTATACATTTTCCCTGTTACGCTCTGCAATAATGATATTGACAGAGACACAGAGCAGTTTACCTTGGAAAGTCTGCGAGTGATGGCAGACTTGTACAAAGGAAAGACAGGGATTAAAGACCATGATTGGAGCACAGACAATCAGGTCGCTAGAATTTTCGACACAGAGGTTGTTCCGGCTGCAGGCAAGACTACTGCATCTGGGGAACCATTCTATGAGTTGAGAGCACTGTGCTATATGCTTAACAATGAGCAGAACAAACCGCTCATTGATGAAATAGAGGCTGGAATCAAGAAAGAAGTAAGCGTCGGGGTTGCTATCGGAAGATGCACTTGCTCTATTTGCGGTAGGGATTTCTGGAACGACCCTGAGTGTTCCCACCATAAGGGAGAGCTTTATAATGGACGCACTTGCTTTATAAAACTGGAAAATCCAACGGACGCTTACGAGTGGTCTTTTGTTGCTATCCCTTCCCAGAAAGAAGCGGGCGTAACAAAGAAGTATGACGAAGAAGAAGCCAAAAGAAAGGCAGGTAACAACAATATGTTTACTTACGATGACAAACTGAAAGACTTTGGCATTGATGAGGAAACCTTTAAGGGATTCGAGATGGAATCCGAAAAGGTAATGAACATCCTGCAAAAATCCAAAGCACCAGAGAAGGAAGAGTTTATCAGCGCAGAGAAAGCCAAATCCTTCTTCGGAACTGAAAAAACTGCTGACGAAATCCTGAACCTTGCAAAAGACGCAGAGGGATACAAGGCTAACGCAGAACTGTATACCAAACTGTTCGATGAACAGGTTGCCGACGCTCTGAAAGAAGGCGTAAAAGCAAAGGGTGAAGGATTCGATCAGGAGAGATGGGAGAAAATTCTTAGAAGTTTCTCCTATGAAGAAGTAAAAGGCCAGAAGGAGGAATGGCACAATGACGCGCAGAAAGAACTCCATGGCGGAGAACGGGTATCCGAACCTTTCCACAATGTCAGAAATGGACGGAACTTCTCTGACAAGGACATCAACTTCTAATTCTGCTGGATTTGCCGTTTACGAGGACATTGTAAACAAGTACAACGACCTTTTTAGTTTCAATGACGTTAATGTTGGAGAGAACTTTACAATCAACTTCAACATCGTCGGGGAACACTATGAAGGAGAAGTATTCAAAAAGGGAAGCGACGAAGCGAACGCTTTCGATACCGTAAACGGCTATGACCCGGACACCACAGACACCAACAGGATGCTTGGAGTTGTCATTGAAGTTCCCAATAACGCAACTTACCTTATTACGAATGGCGGTGTTGGATATTATGCTGCCGGAAGTGATCTTGAAAACGCTCTGCTGCATAACCCTTTGGGAGCGGGAACCAACAGAGAAATCTGGACAACTGCAAAGGTATCTGACAAGAAATACATCATCACTTACATTCCTTGTGCAGAAAAAGATGGTGAAGATTGGAAACTGATTGCTCCACAAACTAAGAAGATGAGCATTTTCTGCAAGGATGAAAGTGGAAATCCTGTAGGTCAAAAGTTTTATGTAACCTTAAAAGTAAATTATGAAAATGGAGGAAACATCATGAGCAATCTTGGATTTAAAAGAATCATGAATAGTGGTACTTACTACCTCGACCAGACCACTACTACCGCTATTGACGGCGACCTGAACGCCCTGGTAGGAAAAGCCGTAGCTCTGGTAGGCAATGAGGAAGTGGGTTACGGAACCGCTGACAAGCCACTGCTGGGCTTTATTATGACCGCTGCTTACGAAGATCAGGGAAGCGAGAAGATCGTCGTTACCGTAGAGTCCAGAGGTGGATTTGAGGGCGTTTCGGCAACTGGTGTGGCTGCTGGTGACGGTGTAACCGTAAATGGTTCTGGCGGTGTACAGAAAGCGTCTGCTGGTCTTGCAAGAGGCATTGTAATCGCTTTTGAAGATAGCAAGGCCAAAATCTTTATGTAATAAGAAAGAGAGGTAATAAGACATGGCAGATAGAAAGAGAATCGTCCTTACCGACGAGATTATGAATGACTATCTCGATACTGCAAATACCAAGTCTCTTAACGAGATGATGTTCAAAGCCTATGAGGGTGAGATTGTGGACATTAAGAAGTCCAATCCGAAGCTGAAAGATGCTTCCCCAATTAAGCTGGCTATGCTGGACGCTGGCATTACCGGTTCTTCCATCATCAAGGACTTTACCGCTCAGAACGTAGGTAGCTGGCTGCTCCCGGCCTTCATCGACGAGAGACTGAATGAAGAAATCCCAACCTTTAGCCTGATGCCTTATCTCTGCACCAATGTTACTCCTGCAAACAGCCTGTCTGTTCTGGCTACCAAGCTGAACATGATTGACGATGAGGAGAACAAGTCCAATGTTGAGATGAAGCGTGTACAGGAAGGCGCTGACTTCCCGATTGCCGAGCTGAAACTTGCTGAGAGCGCAATCAAGCTGTTCAAGTACGGACGCGCTGTACAGGCAACCTACGAGGCTCTGCAATACATGAGAGTTGATATGTTCTCCCGCACCATGGATATGATTGCAAACGATATTGCTGATAAGCAGTCTGACAGAGCAATCAATGTTCTGGTGAACGGAGATGGAAACGACAACAAGATTAAGACCATCTCTACTGCAACCGCTGATGTCGTTACCGTAGATGACCTGCTTGAACTCGCTATGCAGTTCCAGGATAACTCTGGTGTTCCGGTAACTACTCTTGTTACCAACAGAGACTTCTATAAACAGATTTACAAGATGATGTTCTCTACTGAGGATGTTCGTGGCGTAACCAATGGGTTCACCTTCAACACTCCACAGTTCAACAACGTCAACGTAAATCTGGTATGGTCTAGTAAGGTTCCGAAGATCAGCAACAAGAATGCTGTTATCGCGCTGAACAACAACGTTACCCTGACCAAGTACGTCGCGAACAACATGAATATGCGCGAAATTCAGCAGAATATCCGCAATCAGACCCAACTGGGAGTAATCAGCGAGATTTCCGGCTTCGCCAAGTACAATGACAAGGCGGCACTTGCGCTGATTTCCAAGTAAGCCAACACTAACAACCCCATAGATGCACCTTTGGATAAGGCCCCTTTCATCAAGGGGCCTTGTTCATAGGGTAAGCCCGTAGGAGGGATGCGGCGTGAGCGAATACTTGACAAGAGAAGACTTAAGCGCCCTTGAAGAAAAGTTTGAGAGCCAAGTTAGAGAAATAAACAACAAGATTGGAAATCTTGCAAAACGAGATACTGCCCAAAAGATATTCGACCAATTAAACGCTCAAAACAATCGCATTTATGAACTCGAAAAAAAAACTGCTCTCTTAGAAAGTGTGATAGGCTCGCTTGAAGAGCTTCCCGAGTCTATAAGCTCTCTAAGAGATAGTGTATTGGAGTTCAAAAATGCGCTGGACAGAACTCAAAGCAACGTTGTCAACATAGAGGATGACATAAGAGAATCCTTGGATAATGCTATACAAAGGATAGAGAAACTAGAAAAAGGACTTGACACGCAGGAGAAACGGGGTAAAATAGATGTTGTAGACTGGATAACTCAACATTGGGATAAACTTGTCATTGCCCTGCTTATTATCTATTTAACGGTGAAAAGCATTACATAACAAGGAGGATTTTTAGTATGGATAAACAAGAGTTTGAGAAAAAGAAAAAAGAACTGGGCGAAAGCGAATATATGTATATGCCGGTATCGGCATATATGTTTGAGATGGAAGCCAGAGAGAGAAAGGAACGCAGGCTTTACAATACGATCTTAGCGTTGATTGTTGCCATCGTAGTAATTGTTGCGGGATTTTTATTCTTCTTGAATCAATACGATTTTACCACAGAAGAATATTCGCAAGAAGTGAGTGGTAGCGATAACGAAGATATGTACATTGATGATGGTATTCACCGCAACGATACTCCTATGAACGAATAGGCTGGTGATTTTACCTAATGGCAAGATTGTTCCAAGGTTTGAAAATCCGAAGGATGGTTCACAAGGATAACAAGCCCAGAAAGAAACTGTTTAAAGGAGTTTACACCAAAAAGATAAGCACACCGTCTTATTCTCATTATTCTAGGTCGAGAGTTCCATATAGTACTGCAAAGCCAAGAAAAAGGAAAGTACTTGTCAAGAGGAGACGAAGATAGGGTGGTGTGAGGTGTGCGTCTGAAAGAGTTATCCAAAATATCTACAATGGATGAACTTATCCGGTTGCGCGACAGTCTCAATCTTACCGACAGACAAAAGGAAATCTTTATGTTGAGATTCAACAGGGGTTTCAGTATTATTCAAATCAGCATTGAGTGCAATATGTCTGAATCAACGGTATACAGAGAGTTGCGCAAAATCGGAAACAAAATAGCGAAACTATGAAAGAGGACTGACGAAAATTCAGTCCTCTTTTTGTTTATATTGTCAATTGAAATTTAATTAGTATTGAATTATAATAATTAAAAATATTGAAAAGGAGGTGAAATGAGTGGGACGGACAAGAAGCTCTAAGATACTGGAAAACACCGAAACCGATTCTATCACATTTTATGTAACAAAAGACATTAAAAAGTGGTTAAAGGTCAGAGCGGCAGAAGAAGATAAAACAGTAACGGCTGTTTTATTGGAAATGATTACAAGAGAAATGGAGGCTAAACGATGAACGAAATTAAAGTTTTCGATAATGATGCTTTTGGCAGCGTAAGAACAATAGACCGTGAAGGAGATGTGTGGTTCGTCGGTAAAGATGTTGCGGCAGCACTGGGGTATAGCAACACGAATGATGCGCTGTCTCGCCATGTTGACCCCGAAGATAAGTATCAAGGGGAGGGGGTCGCGTTTCCCGACCCCCATGGAACGCTTCAATATCCAACAATTATCAACGAGTCTGGCTTATATAGTCTTGTCCTTTCCAGCAAACTTCCAACGGCAAAACAATTCAAACGGTGGATTACCAAAGAGGTTATCCCAAGCATCAGAAAAACAGGAGGGTATTTCGCAACGCCTAAAACCTACGTTGAAGCCCTTAGAGCATTGGCTGACGCTGAGGAAGAAAAAGAACGGTTGGCTCTTGAAAACGAGGAAATGAAACCGAAAGCGGAATTCTATGATACGGTTGCTGAAAGTTCCGCAACGTTTGAAGTTGGGGTTGTTGCTAAAATCCTAAACTTTGGTATTGGAAGGAACAAACTATTTAAATTTCTGAGAAATGAAGGGATTTTAAACCCGGACAATATACCGTACCAACAATATGTTGACGCGGGATATTTCAAGGTGGTAGAGATGCCGTATGGAAAATTAAACGGAGACACATTAGTTGGGAAAAAGACTGTCGTTTATCAAAAAGGAATAGACTATATTAGAAAACGCCTGATTAAGAAGGGGAAAGTGGCGCAACCCCAAATCAACACAGACACAATTGAATAATTAAACGTTCACTTAATCTTTCAACCTGTCGGAAATTCCGACAGGTCTTTTTTATGTCCTGAAAGAAAATTTGACAGTTTTAAGAAGGTTATCTGACAGTTTTGGAATGTGATTCAACCGTATAATTATCTCAAAAGATATGAGAGATGAAGATAAATGAACATGATAGAAAAACTCGTAAAGTCCGGCTATCCAAGAAATGTTGCTGAAGAAATTTACAAGCAGTACATGGAGTTTGAACAGATGAGTGGAAATCTGGACTTAGACAAAATAGAAGATAACAAACTGAACTTTGATTAGCGGGGTGAATGACATGGCCTACGAATATTATCCAGACCCAAGATATAATCCAATGATCGGAAGAACGATGCAGCAAGATTTAAACTACATCAATTCCTATAGGCCATATCAGCCGATGGAGTATCAACCACAAAACCAGTTTCAGCAGATGAACCAGCAAGTTCCTCAGACGGCTCTACAGGCCGCTCAGACGCAGAATATGAACCAACCGTCCAACTTCACGAGAACACAGCAAAACGTGTTTGTAAGGGCCGTCACAGGACGTGAAGAAGCGATTGCCGCACAGATTCCTCTGGATGGTTCAATTGTCGCTTTTACGGATTTTGCCCACAAAAAGATTTACACAAAGCAACTGAATATGAATGATGGGTCAGCAATATTTGACACATACGAAAAAGTTGAAATGGGAAGCAAACAGGAAGAACCAAAGACAGAACCGGAGTTTTCTTCCATAGACCCGAGCGAATACGTTAAACGCACAGAGATTGATTCTTTAAGGGCACAGTTTGAAAAGGCGATTGCCGAAATGTCTGAAAAACTAAAACAAATCAATGTTCAAGAGGAAGAGCCGCAAGCGGTTCAATCTTCCGCTAAGGCTGGAACGAGAGGTGGAAACAAATAATGAACAATCAGATGATGACGCTTGTGAATATGATGATTCAATCGAACCCTCAGTTAAGGTCTGTATGGAATCAGGCCATGCAGATGGCAAAGGGTAAAACACCAGAGCAAGGGAACGAAATGATTCATAATCTAGCCAAACAAATGAATCTGAATTTAGACGATGTTGAAAAACAGGCAAATTCAATGATTTCTCAATTTGGCAATAATCAAAGCAATTAAGCGCAATAGTGCTTAATAATATATAAATAAATCAACAAGAAAGGTGGTAAAAGCGATGACAGATAATTTATCTGTTGCTGACGTTATGGCTCTGCAAAATCGTGATAATTGTTGCTGCAATAATGGCAACGGTGGTTTTGGCAATTGGGGCGATGGCGGCTGGATTTTCCTGCTGTTTATTCTCCTGATTGCCGGTCGTGGCTGGGGTGGCTTCGGCGGCTTCGGCGGCGGATTTGGAGGATATGGAATCGGTGCAAACGCTCCTGGCTTCCAAGGATACGCCACTCGCGCTGATATCAACGATGGCTTTGCTCTTAACAACATTCAGAATGGAATTACCAATATTCAACAGGGTATCTGCGATAGTACCTATTCGCTGAATAACTCTATCATGAATGGCTTCCACGGTGTTGATAACGCAGTTTGCCAGCTTGGTTATCAGAACCAGCAGGGATTTAGCAACCTGTCCTCGCAGCTCGCTAACTGCTGCTGCAATATTACCGGTGGCCAGAAAGACATTATGTACTCGATTGCTACTCAGGCTAATGGAATTAACAACTCGATTCAAGGCGTTCGTTATGACCTTGCTACCCAGTCTTGCGATACTCGCAACCTGATTCAGAACACTACTCGTGATATTATCGACGGCCAGAACGCGAACACCAGAGCTATCCTTGATTTCCTGACCCAGGACAAGATTTCCAGCCTGCAAGCTGAAAATCAGGCGTTGAAGTTCAAAGCAAGCCAGAGCGAGCAGAACGCATTTATTACTGCTAATCAAACCGCTCAGACTGCGGAACTGATTCGCAGACTGGGCGCTGATTGCCCAATAAATGCCTATGTCGTTCAGCCGCCAACACCAGTAACCTTCCCAACCAATAGTTGCGGTACATTTGCTGGCTACGGCAATTGCAACTCTTGCTGCAATAGTTGCTGCTAAACACGTCCCCTTCTTATTCCGGCTATGCCGTTGATTTATTGAAAAGCGGTATCTTCGGATGCCGCTTTTTCTTATAGGAGGGACTTTATGTTTCAGGAAGAGCAGAGGAATTCGGGGTTTATAGACTGGATAGCAATATTGAGTTTCTGGATTGCCATCTTAAACCTTGAACAAAACATTGAGCAGTCGAAAGACCAAGATATTCATAAGGCCAACGACAAACAGCAAAAGGATATGCTCGAAGCAATTCACAGAGAATTTGATGAGCAGAACCAGAGATTGTCGTTGATAGAGCATAGATTAGATAAAATCATAGAAACAGCCAATACTCTATTGAAATAATTTGTTTTTAGGCTCATAATATAGGTATCTTTAAAACAAGGAGGAAACTATATTATGGGAAGATTGATTGATTTAACTGGAAAAAGGTTCGGGAGACTTACTGTCATTGGAAGAGCCGATAACAAAGGCAAGATCACTGTATGGAAATGCAGATGTGATTGTGGGACAGAAAAGGATATTATGTCATCACACTTGCGTTATGGGAGAATTGTTTCTTGCGGTTGTCAATCCAGAGAAAGAATCGCGAAACTAAACCTGACCCATGGAAAAAGCAAAACAAGACTGTATAATATATGGACTGGCATTAAAACGAGATGCTATGATAAAAATTGCAGTTCGTATAAAAACTATGGGGAAAGAGGTATAACTATGTGCGATGAATGGATTGATAACTATGAGGCGTTTGAGTCTTGGGCTGAAAGTAAAGGCTATAGAGACGATCTTTCAATAGAAAGAATAGACGTAAATGGGAATTATTGCCCTGAAAATTGCAGATGGGCAACTCATAAAGAGCAATCCAATAACACAAGAAGAAACATTAAGGTGGACTACCAAGGAGAAACCCTGACCTTAAAGGAACTGTCGGAAAAACTAAAAATAGATTACAAGAGGTTGTTTAAAGCATATAGAGATTATGGAATGAACCTCCAAGAATCAATAGAGTACGCGGCTTATCTAAGAAAAAAGTTAAAGAAAGGATGAGCCTTATGTCTTGCAAACCAATTTGTTCCCTTTGCAGAAGATTGCGAATCTCCCAGAACGTAACCTTCTCAAATGGCACCTTAATTATTAACTTGCCTGCCGGAAGTTACAACGACGGAGAAAAGATTTGCATAATCGTTGCACAAACGATTCCTGCAACGACTACAATTAACGCCCCTGTGGTTATCACTGTGGGTGAAGGCACCCAGCAATACCCATTAACCAAGTGCAATTGCGCACCCGTTACTGCTTGTTCTCTGAGAACTCGCACTCGGTACTCTGTGTGTGTAAACACCACAGCTACCGGCGGCACATTTAGACTTCTCGGAAATCCGTGTTGCGCCCCGAACAATAGATTAACCAGCATCAACGGAACCGCACCAGAAACACCGGCAACGCCAGCATCAACTACAGCAAGTGTAGAGACTTCTGTAAAGGGGGTTAAGTAGTATGCACGAACTGAAAAAACTTATCAAAGACGAACTGCACGAGTACGGGAAAAAGAAAGAACTTTGCATTTCTGACGTTGAGCCTATCTGCTATCTGATTAAAGCATACAAGGGCATCATGGAGATTTGCGACATGGAAGATAAAGAGGACAGAAAAAGGATATATAAAGAGATGGGTTATCCAGATATGCAAGCGGACGGAATGATTAACTTTTCCTATATGTCTGGAGATGGAAAATCTGATTACGCTGATTACATGGATTATCCAGACCAGTACAAGATGAAGAACTACAATCCTCTGAGAGTAAGACCATACCGCAATATGCCTGAAAGAAGCGGAATGTGGGGCAGAGACGGATATGACACCCGCATGATGAACCGCATGGATGATATGTATGACGATGGCATGAGCCGTTCTGGCGAAATGGGTCGGTACAACGACAATAGAGGAAGATACGTCAATATGCCGGAAGTGTATTCCAGAAAGGGTTATGACCCGTCTCGTGGTATGAACTACAAGCACTCTGAGATGGAAAACTACGAAATCTCAGATCAGGAAATCCAGATGTGGCTCAAAGAAATGGAGAACGAGGATGGGACTCGTGGAGCGCACTGGACAAAAGAACAGACAACTCCTCTTGCGAAATCTCATGGAGTCATGCTGAACGAGGATGTTGATGAAACTATTTGGAACCTTGTAATGAACATTGTTTATTCCGACAACTGCAAGACTGCTAAGAAGTACGGCGTAGACAAGCCTGATTATTATGCAGACCTTGCAAAAGACTGGCTGGAAGATGAAGATGGATTGCAAGGCAGAGAGAAAGTTTCTGCATACTACGAGAACATCGTAAAAGCCGCTGAATAAAGGCAAATAACTATTCTAAGTGCTACGCTATATGCGTGGCACTTTTTTATTGACTTTACTCTAATATAATGATACAATTTGTATAAGTTATATTATATTATACAGAGGGTGATTTTTTGGAGCACTTTTGTTATCGAGAGATAGCGAACTTTTACGACAGAGTAAGAGCCTTGCTGGGAAGCACAGAATCTACCCTGCCGGATGAAACCATTGATTATCCCGAAAACGCGCCCTTTGCGGAACAGATTATCAAGAGAAAGGTTCCAAAATGGGAGGAGCTTGACGAGGATAAAAGACTGTTATTTGAAACAGCGATTGTTTACCAGACAGCGATTCGAGTAAAACCATTTAGTGGCGGAAATAATCAGATTAAGATAGGCCAGACACAATCCCTGAAAATTGAGTACAGAGAGAATGAAACTGGGAATCTAGACGATGCCTTGCAAAGCACATTGGATGATCTGCTGGGGGAACTTGACGAAGAACTTTCGGACGGAGGATTGTCATTCCTTTCCTTTGACATTACGAACAGAAGGTGCAGACCATGAACTATCAATCGTTAGGAAACGACTTTCACAAACTCGTAATTGACTTCGGAGAGACGATAAATCTGTCTGTTATTAACGGAGAGGATACACAGACATACAGTGTCAAGGTTTGTCTGGAAAACGCAACACAGGCAGCGTACAATCTGGTTGACAGAGCGTATCTTGTGAAGGGAAACATGGAAAGACCGGACGGACTTCCTTTTGAAAGGCTGACCGGAATGTATTTCACGAGAGAGGCCGACAATTCGACATATCTTCTCAATACAGCGATTCCTGAACCGGTTGCACCAACATTGTGCTTTATTTACGCAAACAAGACCAACGCAACTATCAACATTCTGGAAAAGACAAAATCCAGCATGGATGACAGAGATCAATGGGGCAATCTGATTGAGAAATATGCTGTCAGAGAAGCAGACGTGCCTATTTACTGGTATACCACTCTGAGAAGTGATAAGGTACAGAACAATGGTAAACTCGACCAAACAATCTATGCGGCCTATGTACCGGCAAGATACAACATCTGCAAGGGAGGCAAAATTACCAAGAAGGACTTTGTAAATGGTGGATACAATGATGAGGTGTTCACCGTAGAATCTGTTGAAACAGCTATGGTTACGACTATCCCTGAGACGGGGCAACTCTTGGGAATTGTCTCTATTCAGTTGACAAAAAACATTAATAAGGTTTTGGTGGAAGATGGCGAAAGCGAAGGCGAAACTGAAATTTGATTATCAAAGAGCAACGTCCGACTTGATTCAGTTATTGACGAAAACTTGCGACGAACTGATAGAAGAATTTTACGACGATGCAAGGAAATATCTGACGCAGAGAGCGAAAAACGACATTGAGATAGACCATGCAACATTACAGATGGGTGAAACAAACATTCGAGCGGCGGTAGCTTTCAAGGGGTATGCGCTGTTAGAGAGCTTTGGTAAAGGCAGTCAGATGGACACAGACAATCCGTATCTGGACGAATATATGCAAAGCGATTTGTGGAACCCGTTGAGAACAGGCCCAACTATCGTAGGCCGCTCTGCTGGGGAGTATACGGACTTCTTTGGAAACAAGGCATATTCCACTGGAAATAAGGCCGGACAGCCTGTAGAGAGCGAACATGGTCGTGTGCGTTCAAGAAAACCCTCTTATTCCATCCAGAACGCAGAGAAGTGGTTTCTTGACAGCAACGGAAAGGTTGAGAGAAAACTTGACCTTGTTATGGATGAATTTATAGACGGGATGGACAAATACTTTATTTACGGGTAGGTGGTGATAAATATGATTGCTTCAAACGATGATACTCTGGGGATATGGAAAACAATTGCAACAGACCCATATATCACGCAGACGTTGGGGTTTGCGCCTGAAAACATCAAGCGTTTTAAAAACTCTCCCGACATGATAACGCAATACAACAAAGAAATCCATATTTATCCTTCTACGGCAGAGGACAGCAGAAGTAAAATTCAAAAGATACAGATTTATCAAATAGACTTCTTTGTTGTTGCGGAAGATTACAATTTGGCAAATGAGGCCAAAGACCAGTGTATTGCGTTGCTTCAAGATAAAATGCTAAAGCATTTTCACAGACTGGAACTGAACCATCCCGGACTGATTTTAGCAGTTCCACCTTCTCATTACGGGGTCGCAATACGCTTTCAAACAGCGTGTACGATTTATAATAAAATAAAACGATAGAAAGTAGAGGTAATTACTTATGGCAAGAAGTACTAACGCCACTAGAAAAGACTTGGTTTTCCCGGTTGCCGGACACTTTATGCTTGTTCCATATACCGCAGCGGGAGTTCCGAACTTTAACAAGGCTTATTCGTCCGCACATGGTATTGTACAGACTATCAGCCGTGATAATGCGCTGAACACTCTGGATTTGGCAGACGGTAACTCTCCGTATCCGGCAGCTACCTACGTTCAGACTCAGTCCGGTACTGTAACCTACACTCTGGGAACTTATGACCCTGAGCTGGAAGCGTTCGTTGCCGGTGCTGATTGGTCTAACGGCGATGCCGCTGATACTGAGATGTGGACTATCTATCCGCTGACTATTGATCCCGTCAACAAGGGAGTAACCTTTGCGGAAGGTTCTGCAAAACCGATTAGCGCAAAAAAGATGGTTGTTCGTGACGGATTCGGCAACATCTTTGAACAGGCTGAGAGTGCAGCCTCCTTGACAACCGGACAGTTCCATTACGACAGTTCTACCGGAAAGCTCACCTTTGCGGAAGCTGACGTAAACGTAACTGTATACGTCCTGTATGCGTATAACGGAACCGGAGTATCTTCTGTTGCATACAAAGAGAACCCGAAGATCACCGCGTTCATGGCGATCATCATTGGTAGCACCAAGGACAAGGACGAGGCTTCCGAGCAGAAAGTCAACGTCATTGTTGACCGTTGCAGCGTTTCGGGTTCCATCACTCCTCCGACTTCGTCCAACGACCCAACTCAGGGCTGGACTCTGACTACCAACATTCTGAAACCTCGTGCTGGCAGAAGCCCGATTACTGTTAAGTTCGAGCCTGTAGCAGAGGAATAATCAAGACTGATTGAAGAAGGGTGTATCTATGGGGCTTAGTGTTGAGAAAGTAAGTGAAATCTTTGAGGGGAAAGGGAAGAAGAAACTTCCACCTGTTATTACAGGAGAACTCGAAGAAGAAAAGAAGCAAGTGGAAGAAGTGCTTGACGAAGAAGATGGGGAAGAAGAACTCGAATACACCAAAGAGCAAATGTTGGAAAGAGGCTATTTTGAAGCCAACGGATATATCTTCGATGTTCGACCCATTACCTTCTTTGAGAGCATGGAAATTTTCAACGATAAAAAGGTCTGGATTCCTTCTCGGTACGACCAGAATGGTGAAGAATTTACCGATCAAGAACTGGGACGTATGTTTATGAGGTTTTTTAAAAAGAAGGAGCCTGAACAGCGAGAAGCCACGCAAGTTGAGGCTCCCTCTAAAACCTCTCTCTTTAAGAGAAAGAAGTCCGAGGAAGAATCTGTAGACTATTCTCAATATCCCGACGCATGGCCGATGATTAAATGGTTGGAGAGAAAGGTTTCTTATGACGGAGAACCGATTAAGTTCACCGACTTGGAAACCAAATATCTCTTAACCAAAGGGGAAATCGTAAACCTCCTCATCTATCTTTTTGAAATGTCGGGTTTTTAAAAGCTGACAAGAGTGACGATAGCGATTCTGAATCAGCTAAAAAAGCGGATTGGGCGAACATCTTTTCAATCTTAATGGTGCATGGAAACATGACAAAAGAAGAAATAGGAAACTCGTCCCTTCCGTTTATATTTGCTATCATGTCTACTATGGGCCGCAGGCTTTGCGAAAAGTTGGGCGTTCCATACAAATCAAAAAAAGAACAACAGCAGAATGAAGATGAAGTGGATTATCCTGTTCCAGAGGCTTCAAGGGCGAGAAGAAACAATACTAAGAAGAATCCAGCGTCCGACAATAGGAAGGTTTACTCGGCTGGAAGCAAACAGGATATTATTGATTTCTTCGGAGGACTAGCAAAGATAGAGGATAACACTTAAATGTTATCCTCTTTTGCTATATATAAGGAGAAATGAAATGGCAGAAAATACTACACAAGCAAAACACTTAACGAGTCTTGACTTTGACATAGACAAGATTCCGAACCAACTAGAATCAATCTCTAAAATGGTTGACAGCTATGCGGAGCAGATTCAGGAGAGTTTCAACAAAAAAGTTCAGCTCAATCCGTTCTCTGGCCTTGATGGATTCAGTGGAGTCAACCCACTAGAAGATGTTGAAAAAGACATTAAGAAAACGGCAAAAAAAATCGAACAGTCCTTCAAGGATATCACTAGTGAGCAAGACATCGTTTCGTCTTTATTTTCTAAAGAGGAAATTGACGATGCAAAGGACAGCTTGTTGGAATTGCTTTCGACTTATGGTCGAATTAGTAATTATAAAATTAGCACTGATGAAGATAATAAAACGCTGAGGGCAATGGTTACCACAATTGATGATTATGGCAACAAGATAACCGAAGTGTTTACTAGCCAAAGAAAAGAAATCAAGGATGCAGAGGGGGACGTAATTAAGTATCAGAACACTTGGAAAAAAGTATCATCTGACATTTCGTCAAACCTCGAGCAACAGAGAAAATTACATGAAAAGTTAGCGGAACAGCAAAGAAAATCCGCCGAACAGGAAGAAAAACTTCAAGCTCAACTAGAGAAACAACAAAAGAAGCGGTTGGAATACATGGATAAGCTGATTGAGCGTCAGAAAGATATGACAACCAAGTATTCCACAAGGGTAGGAGATGATTCCGAACTCGCCAAACAAAGCAGAGAGTTGGAAGATCAGCTCGAAACTCTAAAACAGCAAGTAACGGAAACAAGGAAGCTGACTTCCGAACAAGAGGACAGAACAGACGAACTGGTTAAGCAGTCCAGAGAGCTTGACCGGCAGTACAAGTCTCTGCAAAATCAGCCGAAGGTTCAGAACAGTTTTCTTTCTACCATTGATGCGGCCAAGTTTACTATCGTTCAGGAAGGTTTAGACTTAATTCAAGAGGGCGTTGTCAACACGTTCCAAACCCTAAAGTCTGTTGAAGATCAGGTTGTCGAGATTACCCGTGTATTCTCTGACGCAAACGTAAACATGGAGCAGTTCACCGACGATATGTTTACGTTATCAACCTCTTATGGCAGAACTTTTGAGGATGCAGGAGAAGTTGTCCTTCGGTTTGCACAGGCCGGATATGACATAAGCGATTCTCTTGAAATGGCAGAAAGCACCATGCTTGCGCTGAACACCGCAGAATTGGATGTTGAGAACTCAACCAACAGCCTGATTTCCATTATGCGTCAGTGGAAAATGGAGACAGAGGAGTTCCCGCTTCTGATTGATAAAATCAACTATGCAGCAGACCATTACGCAACCACTTCCCAAGACCTTGTTGACGGACTTCTGCGTGTATCGTCTGCGGCAAAGAACGCGGGAATTACCTTCGATGAAAACATCGGATTGCTTACGGCCATGCAAGAGACCTCTGGACGAACCGGTAAAGAGATTGGTACTGCGCTGAACTCTCTGATTACATTTACACAAAAGGCACAGACGGACGGAACACTGGAAGGAATGGGAATCTCTGTCTTTGCAGATGCGGCACAGACCGAGCTTCGGTCTGTAATGGACATCTGGGGAGACTTGTCTGAGAAGGTCAAGAGCGGAGGGACAGACTTTGTTGACTCTCTTATGAAGCAGCTTGACATGACCGACCTAATGAGTGAGCAGGTTGCAGAGTATGCCGGACTGACAGAGGAGCTTGCCCAAATTCAAGAACTGGAACACCAGATGAACGAGCAGAACATTTCCGACATGGAGAAGCAGGAAATCTACGAGTTAGGAAAGACTTACCGTAGAAACTACTTCATCGCCCTGTTGGAGAACTTCAATTCTGTTCAAAAGATTGCAAATGACCTGCAAAACGCAGAAGGGCACTCCATGCAGGAAAACTCAAAGTACATGGATACCCTGACTGCGAAATACAATCAGTTCATCGGTTCTTTGAGAGAGCTTGCACAGCAGGCGGGAGAATCGGGACTGATGGATTTATCCAAGAGCGTTCTTGACCTTGCGACGAACTTCAACCAGTTCTTGAAATCAGTTGGAGGAATTGAGACTGCGCTAAAACTTCTTCTGGGGTTGTTTATTCAGCTTAAAGGGCAAGCAATTGATGATTGGTTCTCTGGTTTGGGAGCATCTGTCGGAAAAGTAATAACACAGTTCCAAAATCTTGCTCCTGCACTGGATTTGGCATACAAGACCGGCGGAAGATTTGGACAAGTAATGACAGTGCTTGCTCAAATCCCATTTTCTAGCTGGATTGGCGTTGGTATAACTGGTCTTAGTATGTTAGATGCGGCTTTTGACAAGTCTATAAGAGAAGCGGAAGAAGAAAGGCAAGCCCTGATTTCAGCGGGAGAAGCGGCGCAAGAGAACGCCGCAAGGATTGATGATTTAAAGGCACAATACGATGCGCTGTCCTCTATACAGGGAAGAACTGTAGAGCAAGACCAAGAACTATTGAGCGTTTCCCAAGAGCTTGAAGAAGCTCTCGGAGACAATGGAATTGCACTTAAAAAACTACAGATCAATTCAGAAGATTACAATAAAACTCTTGAAGAACAGATAAGGCTGTCAAGAGACGCTTCAAAAACCCGATTGGCAGATGCAACTAGAGCGGCTAGAGAATCCTTAGAAGCATCCGTTCCGAGTACAGATTTCTTTGGAGTTGCAGGAAAACTCGGAATATACAATGTCGGAATGGAAGTAATTGACAACGAGAACCTTGTGGATGCGAAGGGAAACCTAACTGAAATAGGTAAAATATTCGATGAAATCTTTGGAAATGGAGAGCGGATGATTGAATTAGCTGAAAATTTCCAAGACTTTAAACTTGACCCAGAGTCTTACGATGCTGAGGGACTTGCTGATTACTACGACAAGCTAACCAGAGTTAAGGCTACGATGGATGAATACGGAAACTCTTTAACAGAAAGTGAAAGGGATGCGTTCGTTGCAAGCGATGCCTACAGAGCGGTTGCTGATGAATTAGCGAATCTTGACAAAGAAGGGAAAGTTGCGGCCTATGCGCAGGCAGAACTGAGAGAAGCGTTCGCAAACTTTAATGGTGAGCTTCCTACAACAAGAGAAGAAATTTCTGGGTTCATAGACGGTATTCTTAAATCCACAGGTCTAGGTGAATCGTTCAGAGACGTTGCGGAAGATATGGCGAAAGATGTATTCCCGGAACTTGCAGACGCTATAAGTGACGCTGCAATTGCGACCAACGAATTTGAAGAAGCAGCAAAAACAGCAGAGCAAGAACTAGTAAACATGAAATCCCACATGGAGAATCTTGCCAACATTGATTCTGCGTACAATTCTTTGGCCGACGCTGTAAGCGAATACAATTCAACAGGTCAGCTTTCTATTTCTACACTCCAACAGTTGCTTTCTCTTGAACCACAATATCTGCAATATCTGGTAAACGAGAACGGACAGCTTGCTATCAACTCGGAAGGGTTCTTAAAACTTGCGAACGCAGAACTCGATGAGATGGAGATTGCGGAAAAGCGGATGCTCTTAAATACCATTAAGAGTTTCCAGAGTGAAGCAGAAGCGCAAGCGTGGTTAGCTGCACAAACTGTAACTACAACAGAAAAACTCGCTGGATTAAATGCAGAACTTGCGAACACCATTTCTGCTCTTGCCACAACAAAAGGATGGAGCGACGAGACTGTCAAATCTTTTGCAAACATGGCAAATGCAATTTCTTCTGCGTTTAATGCAACAAGAAGCTCCATGCAAGAAACCTACACTTCAATTCCAACCTACACCGCACAAACCGCGTCTGCCGCAAGTACAGTCACAAAGTCCTTCTACGACCAAGAAACAGAAATGTTTGAACGTCTGAATCGCATGGGCCAGAAAACCACGCAAGAAGTTGTTGACTTTTACAGAGAAATGACAAAATCCGCGAAACTGTCCGCAAGTGAAAGACTGGATGCAGAAGAAAAACTGTTCGACGCTATCAAACGGCAGTTGCAGGAAGCGAAAGAAGCGCAGCTCGATTACTACGATGATTTGAAGAACAAAATCGAAGCGAACGCTGACGCAGAGATTGACCGTTTGGAATCGCAGAGAGACAGCATAGAAGCCTCTTACGATAGCCAGAGGGAAGCACTGGAAGATCAGAAGGAAGCAATCGAAGATGCGGCTGACGCTCAACTGGACGCTCTGGACAGGGTTGAAAAGGCCAAAGACCGAGCGAGAGAACGAGATGAGTATTACCGAGACAGAGAAGATATTCTGCAAGACATTGATTCTGCAAGCAGACGAAGTGGAATTGATGCCAGACGAGACGAAGCGGAAGCCAGAGAACGTCTGGAAGAACTTGACAGAGAATATCAGGAAAAGCTGGAAGATTACGAGATTGAAGATCAGCGTGAAGCAATCGAAGCCAACAAAGAAGCGCAACTGGCAGCAATTGAAGAACAGATGGACGCTCTGGAAGAATGGAGAGATTCTTCCATTGAGGACATTGAAGCCAGCATCGACGCTGTGGAAGCACAGAAAGAAGCACAGTTGGCGGCGATTGACGAACAGATTGCGGCCCTGAATGAAGCGTTTAGCGAGGAACAAATCAATATGCTTGCGTATCAGGCCATGACGAACGAAGAACTGTATAATCAGTATTACAACCAGTTTATTGAACCCATGTCGCAGGGTATGTACGACGGATTTGTTGCGGCAAGCGATGCCATGACGGACGCGGCAGCTTCTTCGGCAAGCAATATGTTAGCGGCTTATGAAGCAAACCTGATAGCTCCGTTAAGCAACGAACTTGCTTCTGTAGGCAGTATGCTTGATTCTTATATGAACCAGATGAATGAGATGTCAAACTCCATTGTGCCACCAATGGATGGACAGTGGTTTATAGGCCAAGGAGGGCCATCGAGTGGTTCTTCTTATGACAACCGCTCTGTCAATATTAGAAACTACAACAATATCTCCGATGCTGCTTCTGGAAAACTGTATGAGAACAGAATCATAAAGAAGATTACTGACAACTTTTACGCTCGGTAATATTGAATAATCTGAATACTTATAGTATAATTTAGTTATACTATATAAGTGCAACCTTAACTTAAAATGGAGGAACGACTTATGAATTTTATTAAAGACGCTATTAATAAAATGGCACTCAAGCAACTGCATTATTACGCTCAACATCCAGAAAAGGTAACTGCCAGAGACGAAAAAACTCTGGAAAAGCTGTACGGCCTGCTGTGCAGAAGCCTCGGTGTTTCTGAGAGCGCAAAATGGTGTATTGACTGGACTGTAGAGAAGTTCAAAGACAGAGAGGCGTATGAGGCGCACAAGCCTTATGAAACTTGCGTAGCACCGCAGAACGTGGTTCTGGACAATGGAGCAAACGCTCTACTGAAAATCATCGGCGGCATTGACAACACCACTCCTTTTGACGCAAACAACGCATACATTGGTGTAGGAAAGGACACTACACCGGAAAATGCAACTCAAACAAAACTGCTCGACACCGCAGCGTTTTACAAGAAGGTTGAGTCCGGCTATCCGCAGGTTTCGGGAAGAACCATCGTATACAAAGCAACCTTTGACACCAGCGAAGCAAACTTTGCATGGAACGAGTTTGCGATTGCAAACGGAACCGGCGTAGGCGGTATTACCCTGAATCGCAAAGTTCAGAACCTTGGTACTAAGACCACCGGTATTTGGAGCTTACAGATTACCATTTCTGTTACTTCCAACACCTAATTGATAAGAAAGAGGGGTATGAACTATGGCAAAAATGCCATTCTATGACCCCAGAGACTCGGAGGTTTTAAGCCCGCTTATGGCGGGCTTCTCTGAGGGATTAGGGGTTTTGTCGGAAATACTCAACCTTAACACCAAAACCATCAAGGGCGTTGCGCTGGAAAAACTGACATGGATTGACTCAGAAGGTCATACTGTACTCGGTATGCTGTATCAAGCTCCACAGGGAAACAAACTGTGGCTGACTACGCCTTATCCAGTTATCCGAAAGAACGGGACTATCATTACCGAAAGCGCAGACCACTTTACCATTGACCCGATAGGCGGCGGATTGTTCTTTGAAGAACAATATGCACTTCTTGAGGATGATGAAGTTACCGTAGACGCTACTGTTGTAACACCGAGCAGTCAAGCTCTTTACAGCATTTTACAAGATATTTCCGACCTTAAGACAAAAGCTGCACACGATAAGGGATATTTTGCAAACCCGTCCGCATTGCAGGGAGCTGTTCCAACCGGAGCAGATGGAGATTACGCTATTGTAGGAACAACTGATACAATTTGGCTGTGGGACACTGACACACAAAGCTGGGTTGATTCTCACAAGGCGACAGACCTTTCCAATTATTATACCAAAGGTGAAACAGACAATCTGTTAAGCCAAAAGGAACCAAACATCTCTGCAAAAGGCTCTGACACCGCTTCTGACAACTTTTATTACGGCGGGCGTAAACAGTGGATTGATTTACTGTACAAGGTCAGAAACACCGCTCTGAGCGGTCTGGACACGTCTACAGCGCAGACTATTGCTGCAACTGACACCATTCTGGCCGCAATGGGGAAACTGCAAGCACAAATCAATCAGCACAAAACTGACGTGCAAGGTCAATTCTCTTCCGTATCAGAAGAAATCGATGATATTGATAGCAGAAAGGCAGATAGAGCAGAGCTTTCTCACAAGATAATTCACGTTGAACTTGACGCGGAAGGGTGGACTTCGGTTTCGGATGGAATTTACCGTCATACATTTACCGACGAAAACATCACAGACAACATGAGACTCGACCTTGCCTTCAATACAGACGATATGATGAAGAAACTTTCTGAAGCTGGAGTTTACGGGTTGACCGGCGTGAATGATAGCGGAGCCGCAAGTGTGTTAGCATACGGAGAGAAACCAGCAATGCAAATCACGGTTCAAATTGAGCTTATCCCGATTATTGATATGTAAGGAGGAGAGAGCATGGCAAAGATTTATGGAACCCCTATCGGTGGAGGAGGGACAGGAACTAACACCACTCTGCCGCCTTTGCTCGATAATTTCAGGGCAAAAGCGAAGGGAAATATAAGTAAAAAGGGACATGGAGAGGCCGTAAACATTATTGATAGTATTGAGTCTGAATTAAATGGCTTAAAACTATACGGCAAGAGCACGCAGGACGGGACACCAACGCCGGACAACCCTATCCCGATTGTGAGCGCGGGGGATGGCGGTACAATCACTGTGACGGTATCCGACGGCGCGGAGCACTCTCAGACATTGCCTGTGTCTACCCCTAACGGCCTCCCCGGAATCCCAGTAACCAGCGGCGGCAATTACACCGACGCGGACGGTCAGCAGTGGGTTTGTGATGAGGTTGATTTTCGTAGAGGGAAGTATGTGCAGAGAGTAAAAAAGTTTGTGGCAACTAATGATACAAACATCGCTTCCATGAATCCCTGTTGGACGAATTCGCTAGATACAGTACAGCCTTTTAGAGTGATTGAATGGGTTGGAGAAATAATGAAGGGATCAAAACTGATGTCCGAAAACTTTAAAAACGAAAACCCCTGGAATAATCCAATAGAATCGGCTGGGACAGTCGAACAGAGCGTGGACTTTAGCATTTACAACAAACGTCTTGGAACAAATGCAGAAACCACAGAAATAGAAGCGGTTGCCGCGCTAAAGGAATGGCTTGTCGACAACCCATTAACCTTTTTG
>ERZ1643246.274-NODE-274-length-67654-cov-7.972869_pt1 | contig 67654 bp, 65 predicted proteins | sample MGYA00579265_ERZ1643246 | MGnify/ENA primary metagenome ERZ1643246 (study PRJEB29033, sample SAMEA4952261) | chicken gut metagenome | biome: Broiler Chicken; feature: Gastrointestinal Tract; material: Caecum | place: Ireland | collected 2018 | study: Broiler... | reverse complement strand
AACACTTTTCCGGCAAGTTGTCAAGGATATCAGGCCAGCGTCCGTATCATTGCTGATTCTGTTGTTTTCGGGTATTCTCGCCTTGTCAGAACAAATCAGAAGCCATAAAGGAGGAAGATGCTATGTACAATATGTCTCCGTACTCATTGTCCCGTTCTTTCCGGGACAAACCCTGCCGGGCAGTTATATATGGCCGTGCCTCAACAGAACACGAGGCCCAGGTCAAAGCCCTTCAGAATCAGATGCAATGGTATGATGATGTTGCTCGTTTTCATCCCCAGTGGAATGTCATCAGCCGCTACATTGACCAAGGCATTACCGGAACCCAGGTCTATAAGCGGGATGCTTTTATGCAGATGATGGAGGATGCCAAACAGCATAAATTCGATTTGATCGTCACTCGCGAGGTCTGCCGCTTCGCCAGAAACACGGTAGATGCACTGGTCTGTGTTCGCCAACTCGCCGCCATGGGAATTGAAGTCTATTTTGTGAATGATAACATTTGGACTCTTGACGGTGATGGCGAGCTGCGACTGACCATTATGGCTACTATGGCACAGGAAGAAAGCCGCAAAATCAGTGAACGCTCTCTTGCAGGACAACGGGTCAGCCGCGAAAAAGGCGTCCTCTATGGAAACGGGAACATTTTCGGATATACCAGAAACAAACTCACCAAGCAGTTTGAAATTGATCCCGATCAAGCGGAAACCGTAAAAATGATTTTTGACCTCTATGATTCCGGCATGGGGGAAACCTTAGTAGCAAAAGAGCTAACCCGCCTTGGCCGCAAAAACGGAGTAGGTAAGGTCAAGTGGGATGCCGGAAAAGTATCAAAGATCATCAAGCGCAAAAACTATCTGGGGTACACAGTTTACTGTCAGTCCTATTCCAATAACTATTTGGAGCAAAAGAGAATCAAGCGTGACGAGAGCGAGTTTGTCTATGTAAAAGGTGGCTTCCCTCAGATCATCTCGGAGGAACAGTACGAGCGGTGTAACGCCATTCGTCGCAGTAGGACCAAACGGCTGACGGATGAGAAAGGCCGTACACGGAGTTTTGGTATTCAGCAGGCTCAAAATGTGTGGGGCAGAAAAATGAGGTGTCGTTGTGGTTCTCCCATGCTTCGACATCGTTGGAGAACCAATAATGCAGGAAAGCCTATCTATGGATATGAATGCAAGCGGCACCATGATACCCCCCGCATCCGCCTTCAGAATGAACAAGGCAATCCAACACCTATCTGTGAGATCAAGCCGGTTGGACAAAGCAAGCTGGAACTGATGGCCTCCAAAATATTTGAGAGGGTATGGGGAGACCAAAGAGAAATCGTCCTCCAGACCTGCAAAATGCTGGATGCTTGCTACAAGCCAGACGCAGATCGTCGAGCAGATTTGATGAAAGCGAAAGATGATTCTATTCAGTTGCTCCAACAACAGCTGGATGACTTGGTTGTGGTCCGTGCCCGTGGAGAGATTGAGCAGGATAAGTTCCTCCAGCGGACCATAGAAATTCAGCAGCAGATGGAGGCCCTTCGTCAGAGCAAAGCTCAAATTGCTTCAGAGGACTACAATCCCGGACGCCTGGATATGGAAGCCATTGAGGCAGCGTTGTGCGAAGCAGTTGAAATGCATGACGGTCTGGTAAGCGAGGATTTCATTGATCTCTTTGTTTCACAGGTTACACCACTGTCTGATTCCCGCTTTGCCTGGTGCTTGGACTTTTCTCCGCAGCCCACAGTTGCCTTTCTGAATTTAGCCGGTCAGAGGAAGTACACGACCTGCTCTATGGACAGTAAATTACACTTTGGTCCTTTTGCCGATGAGGAGGGGCACACCATCCCTTTTCCGGGCAGCCTGCGTCGGTGAGCTGCTCGGACAGCTCTAATTCAAAATGTACATCGTTATATACACAAGGTATGTACGGCGCAGGCAGCGATCAAGGACAACGCATGAGCATTGCGGGGATGCATGGCATCCCTGCTTTTTTGACTTGCCGTGTAACGGGGGACATCGATGAAAAAATGAAAAAATATAATAATTTCGGTTGTATTTCTAAAGAAAATTATGTAAATTAAGTATATAAACTTTTCGATGGAAAAGACTTAGAAAGACTGCAAGGAGGATTTTTCTGGTGAATGCAAAAAAGCAGGATTATGTGAATGCGATCGTGAATGCGCTGGAAGAAGCGAAAAACGGAAAAAAGAAGTATATCGAGCTGAGCTCAAGAGAGGTGGCGCGGATGACCAACATGCAGCCGGTCATGAGCACATGCTGCAGCGTCATGAAACAAATGATGGTGGAAGGCGACAAGATCGTCCGGGACAGCCGCAGCAAGAACGGTTATGACAGCCATCTGACAGTGAAATATCAGGTCAATGACCGCGAAGGAAAGAAGGCGATGTTCGATATCCGCCGCGGCAAGCCGAAGGGCACGGCCGGCAGGCGCAAGGAGAAGGCTGCCGCTGAGAAGAAGGATCTGGTGCTCATCGCGTCAGAGTGGCTGAATGAACTTGGGCTCAACGCGCAGGTCAATGAGGAGGAACTGCTGGTGCACGGGGAAAACGGCGTATGGAAGATCGTCGTGGATAAGCCAGGCCGGGGCAAGCGCTTCTCGCTCAAGAATAAGCTGTTTGAATTGCTGACGCAGATGGATGGAACGGTAGAGAAATACTCCATCGTCGTCATGCGTGACGCGGCGTACCTGCGTGACTGGAAACGTCTTTCTCCGACAGCGAAACAGAAGCTCAATCTTTCGCTGCTGCTGTGTTCGGCCAACGGTGTTGTCAAAGAATATGAATGAGGCTCAGTGATGAGCCTTTTGCTTATCAGGAGGGAGGATGCCCATGCAGGGAATACTGGATTATGCCGAGCTGAGAAAAGATATTTCGTTTCAGGAACGGGGATTCAATCCGGTGGATGCGCTGATCTTCAGCGTGCTTTCTTATGTGGACTGGGAGGAGAGCGTCAACGCGTCTTCTCCTTCGGTCACGGATGCCTGTGCATCATTCATGGAACGGAGTGCCGGTACGGACCTTGAGCGGATATTCGCTTACTCTCCGCTCATCCCTCAGCTGCTCAGCCAGCTGAAGGACAGCGCGCGTTACCAGGAGGTAAAGATAGGAGAATACCGCAACGTGTTCGATGAGGCACAGGAGATCCAGTTTGCGGCAGTGACGATGCAGCTGCCGGATGGTTCGCTCTTCCTTTCTTTCCGCGGGACCGACAGCAGCATGATCGGCTGGAAAGAAGATATGAAGATGACGTATCAGGAAAGCGTTCCCGCGCAGGTGCTTGCCTGGGAATATCTGCGGCAGGTGACGAAGCACTATACGCGGGAAAAGCGTTTTCTGGGCCGGACCCGCCGGCGTGAGATCCCGACGCTGTATTTGGGCGGTCATTCAAAGGGCGGCAATCTGGCCATGTATGCGGCCGTACGTGAAAAGACCTTGCATCCACATATCCGCAAAGTGTTCAATTTTGACGGCCCGGGATTTCGGGAGACATTCTATGAGCAGTATGAAATCACGGACATTGCGCCGCGGATCATCACTTATCTGCCGAAAGGAAGCATCATTGGCCGTCTGCTCGCACATCGCGAGGCCGCCATCGTCATCGAAGCGAAGGAAAGCGGGCTCAGCCAGCATGATGCGTTTTGCTGGAGCGTCAGCTGCGATGATCTGGTCCGTGCGCAAGGGCTCAGTGAAGAAAGCGACCGGGTGCAGGAATATATCCAGCGGGTGCTGCTCGATCGAAGCGATGAGGAAAGGCGGCGCTTCATCGACCTGATCTTTCGGGTGATGGACCGCCTGGAGATCCGCAGCGTGAGCGACATGAGCCAGCTGAGCATCCGCCAAGGCATCAGCGGGCTTCGTGAGCTTTCTGCGATGAGCGGGGAAGAGCGGAAATTCATCCTTGATGTCATCAGCTTCCTCTGGCAGCAGACCCGCTCGATCTTTTTTCATCCGCGTTCCTGATTAGACAGAAAGTGAAGATTGTCTAAATCTGACGCAAATGAGTCTTGCCAGCGCCTGCCCGTGGTGTATAATGAATCAAGAAGAGATGTTTCAAACAAAGAAGCATTGCCATGACCGCGAGATGCGGACGAATCGAAAGTGATTGCTGGGGCATTTCGATGCCCTTTTTTGTCAATGGAGGGTTGTATGATGAGATGGTTTAATGGAAGCGATGATTATATCCGGGAATATGTCTCCTGCTGGAATCGCGAGCTGAGAAAAAAACGGATCACCAATGTGCTTGCCGCGCTGGTGCTGATCGCGGTCGGCGTGCTCTGCGTGCTGTTTCCGGCCGATGTATATCAGGTGGTGCAATGGATCGTCGGCGGCGTGCTGATCCTTTATGCGTTGTTTGAGATCGTGGATTATTTCAGCATGACAGATTATTTCAGAGACATGATGCTGCTGCCGATCGCGCTGATCGCCTTGATGCTGGGCATCGTGTTCATCATGGCACCGCCTTATCTCGGCGCGGTTGCCGTAGTCTTCCTCAGCGCGGTGGTGCTGTTGTTTTCCGGCGCGCAGAAGCTGTCGATGGCTTCACGGCTGCGTTATTTCCGCATCACACACGCCTATTCGATGACGTTTTGCGGCGTGCTCAGCGTCATCGCCGCGCTGCTGCTGTTCATCATGCCGATGGCCGGCGTGATGATGCTCAATCTGATGATCGCGGCGTTTCTGATCGTCAGCGGCGCATTGCTGCTGATCGAGGCGATCTGCATGCGGAAGATCAATTTATAGCGAAGACAGCGGTGATGGACTGCCGCTGTTTTTATTTCTGTGGGCGAATGCTATTGAAAACGCTTTCCCTCTCTCCTATAATTAAATCATAAGTGTGCCGAAAGGCACCGATGGAGGACGATTTATGAAAAAAAGCGGTATATTGATGCCGGTCTCATCGCTGCCTTCGGCATATGGGATCGGTGCGTTTGACAGCGCTGCTGTTACCTTTGCGCAGCAGCTGCGGCGCAGCGGCCAGCAGTTGTGGCAGATCCTGCCTCTTGGCCCTACCGGGTATGGCAACTCACCATACCAGCCCATCGCGCTGACTGCCGGCAATCCTTATTACATCTCGCTGGAAGATCTGGAACAGCGCGGATGGCTGATGCCGGATGAATTGCCTGAGCCCCAGATCCACCGCGACCGGGTGGATTATGGCTGGCTCTACGCGACACGACCGCGCTTGCTGCGGCTTGCTTTTTCCCGCAGCGAGAACCGTGACGATCCTGCATTCATCGCGTTTCAGCAGCAGGAGCAGGTGAGCGATTACGCGCTTTACATGGCGCTGAAAGATCATCATCAAGGAGCGCCGTGGTATGAGTGGCCAGAAGCGCTGCGCTTTCGCGAGGAAGCGGCCTTGGTCCAAGCCAGAGCTCAGCTGAAAGAAGAGGTCGCTTTCCATGCGTTTACGCAATATGTGTTTGAGCAGCAGTGGCTGAAGCTGAAAGGCGAGGTCAATGCATTAGGCATCCGGATCATCGGCGATCTGCCGTTTCACGCAGCTTATGACAGCGTGGATGTCTGGGCGCATCCAGAGCTGTTTGCGCTCAACACGAAGCGAGAAATGGAAAAGACCGCTGGATGTCCGGGCGATCGGGATCAGCCTCAGGGACAGAACTGGGGATGTCCGCTGTATTGCTGGCCGGCACACGAACAGGAAGGCTGGAGATGGTGGATCAGCAGGTATGCCCAGGCCGCACGCTGGTATGATGGCGTGCGGGCCGACCATGCCGGTGGCTGCCTGTCTTCGTTCGCGATCCCTTATGGTGCGGCACCTTCAGCGGGGCATCGTGTTCCAGGGCCAGGCAGCGCATTGTTTAGGGCGCTGCGCGCCGCTTTCCCTGAACTGGAGATCATCGTGGAAAATGACGGCCTGCATCCAGATGTGACGATGCTGGCTGCACAGTGCGGGCTGCGCGATATGCGCGTGATGCAGGTTTCATTTGATTATCATGGAACCATGCCCGATGAGTATCCGCATGATTGTGTCTGCGTCAGCGGCACCCATGATCAGGATACGCTGACCGGCTGGCTGAACCGCATGAGCACAGAAGAGAAAGCAGCCGTAAAGGCATATCTGCATACAGATGAAGAAGATGTCTGGTCGCTTTGCGCGCAGTGTCTTAGTCATCTCATGCATACGGGCTGTGAGATCTGCATCATCCCGATGCAAGACTGGCTGCATCTGGATTCACACGCGCGGATCAATTCGCCGGGAACGCTTGGTGAAAACTGGATGTGGCGCATGCATCGGGGACAGTTTCATGATCAGCTGGAGCAGCTGATGGCACAGATCAGCCGCGACAGCGGTCGTGTGCTCAGCGAAAAACCGTAAAGAATTTGTGTACCATGAAGGGTGGTTTATGATACAATAGACCTGTTATTTTTTGATTCAAAAGAGCTGGATCAGGCGAAGCGGTGCCTTCGTTTGCATCACACGATTGGAGGAAAATTGAATGAGTGGTTTTTTTGGGGTGGCATCACGCAGGGACTGCGTACTGGATCTGTTTTTTGGAGTTGACTATCATTCCCATCTGGGAACCCGCCGCGCCGGCATGACGGTGCATGGGGGGAATGGGTTCAACCGCGCAATCCACAACATTGAGAATTCTCCGTTCCGAACCAAGTTCGAGCATGACATCGAGGAGTTCGAGGGCAATCTGGGCATCGGCTGCATCTCTGACAATGAGGCCCAGCCGCTGCTGGTCAACTCACATCTTGGTTCATTTGCGATCACGACCGTAGGGCGCATCAACAATCTGGAGGCGCTCAAGGCGCTGTGCTTCAACAAAGGAACATCGCATTTTCTGGAGATGAGCAGCGGAGAGATCAATCCGACCGAGCTGATCGCCGCGCTGATCAATCATAAGCAGAGCATCGTGGAGGGGCTTTCTTATGTGCAGGACATGGTAGAGGGATCGATGAGCATCCTGGTCATGACCAAGGAGGGCATCTATGCGGCTCGTGACCGCCTTGGCCGCACACCGGTGATCCTTGGTCATAAGGATGATGGGTATTGCATCACTTTTGAGAGCAGCGCTTTTCTGAATCTGGGCTATCGTCATTACCGTGATCTTGGCCCCGGCGAGATTGATTTTGTGACCCCAGAGTGGGTGGAGGTCGTCAAACAGCCCGGAGAAGAAATGAAGATCTGCTCGTTCTTATGGGTATATTATGGCTATCCGACCTCTACATACGAAGGCATCAATGTGGAGTGCATGCGCAATCGCTGCGGCGATCTGCTGGCCAAGCACGATATGCGGGAAGATCTGCACATCGACAGCGTGGCCGGCGTGCCGGATTCAGGCACTGCGCACGCGGTGGGCTATTCCAACAGTTCCAAGATTCCTTTTGCCCGTCCGTTCATCAAGTACACGCCGACCTGGCCGCGTTCCTTCATGCCGACGAGTCAAAAGCAGCGTAATATGATCGCAAAGATGAAGCTGATCCCGGTGCAGGAGCTCATTGAGGGAAAGAGCCTGCTGCTGATCGATGATTCCATCGTGCGCGGCACACAGCTGGGGGAGACGACGCAGTTCCTTTATGACAGCGGCGCGAAAGAAGTACATGTTCGTCCGGCTTGCCCGCCTATCATGTTTGGCTGTAAGTATCTTAATTTTTCCCGTTCCAGCTCCGAGATGGACCTGATCACCCGCCGGGTGATCGCAGATCTGGAAGAAGGGCATGAAGTTACGCAGGAGATCCTGGAAGAGTATGCGGATCCCAACAGCGAACGCTATGCCAATATGTGTGAGGAGATCCGCCGGCGTTCAAATTTCACCACGCTGCGTTTTCATCGCCTGGATGATATGGTGGAATCGATCGGCCTGCCGAAATGCAAGCTGTGCACATATTGCTTTGATGGCAAAGAAAAATGATCTTGACCGCTTCAGCGGTCTTTTTTTTTGATAAACAGTATAGAACAGTTGACAACAGTTATATACTGTTATATACTGTTTGTGTACAGAGGAGGTTAAGGATGAAGCTGATTATCAATGGGTCATCGATGGTGCCGATCTATGAGCAGATCGTAGATCAGATCAAGACGATGATCGTCAACGGTGAATTGAAGCCGAATGACATTCTGCCCTCTGTCCGTTCTCTGTCTAAGGAACTGAAGATCAGTGCTCTGACGGTCAAGAAAGCGTACGATACACTTGAATCAGAAGGGTTTACGGTCACAGTGCATGGTAAAGGCACTTATGTGAGCGCGGTCAATCAGGAATCGCTGATGGAGGAGCAACGCAGAGATGTGGAAGCTGATCTGGAAATGGCCATACAGAAAGGCAGACGCTGCGGACTAAAAGATGAAGAGATCAGGGAGATGTTTGAACTGATCCTGGAGGATTAAGCGTATGTTGGAAATGGAACATGTGAAAAAAAGATATGGTGATTTTCTGCTTGATGCAAGCCTGCATATCCGCGCGGGCATGGTCAGCGCTCTCGTCGGACCCAATGGCGCCGGCAAGAGCACATTGTTCAAGACGGCACTGGGGCTGGTCCGTCCGGATGAAGGAGCGATCCGCATGTTTGGCAGTGATGTGCCTGAGCGGCAGCGGCTTGGCGTCGTTCTCTCTGATTCTGGATTCAGCGGCTATCTGCGTGTGAAAGATGTGCGGGCCATCCTGGGCCGGATGTATCCTCGTTTTGATGATGAGCGGTTCATGCGGCTGTGTCATTCGTTTCAGATCCCGATGAACAAGCGGATCAATTCGTTTTCTACCGGGATGAAAGCCAAGCTCAAAGTCATCTGCGCGATCACGCATCATGCTGAGCTGCTCATCCTGGATGAGCCGACGGCCGGACTTGATGTGATCGCCCGAGATGAGCTGCTCGACCTGCTTCGGGATTTCATGGGAGAAGATGATCAGCGTTCGATCATCATCAGCTCTCATATCGCGACCGATCTGGAAAGCTTGTGCGATGATCTTTATTTGATCAATGAAGGAAAGATCCTCCTGCATGAGGATACCGACGTCTTGCTTTCTGATTATGCGCTGCTCAAGATGAGCGAGGAGCAGTTCGCAAAGGTGGACCGTTCGTACCTGCTTCGAGTGCGGCGTGAGCCATATGGCTATTGTGCGCTGTGTGCGCAGAAACAGTATTATGCGGAAAATGATCCGCAGATCGTGATCCAGAACAGCGGCATCGATGATCTGATCACGATGATGATCCGAGGTGAAAAGCGATGAGAGGACTGATCTGCAAAGATCTGCGCCTGATGCTGGTGCAGAAAAACTTTTTCATCATGTTGGCCTTCGTGGCGTTTGTCTGCATGGCCGCGCTTGATGATCCGGCCTTCGTGGTCATGTATGTGACGCTTATCTTCACTTCTTTCCTGCTGTCGACGATGAGCTATGATGAGTTTGATAATGGCTATCCATTTCTCTTCACATTGCCGATCACCAGGAAGCTGTATGTGCAGGAAAAATATGTGCTCGGCATGGCCGGCGGCAGCATTGCCTGGCTTTTGTCCACGCTGCTCGCAGGCATCGCGTTCTTCCTGACGCAGGGGGACTTTCCGCCGCTTTCCTGGTTCGTGCTGCCATTTGCGGCGCTGCCGATGCTCGCCTTGCTCATCGCGCTGATGATCCCATTCAAGCTGAAGTTTGGCGGGGAGAACGGACGTCTGGCCATGCTTCTGGCCATCGCTGCCGTATGCGCGATCTTTGGCGCGGCATTGGGCCTGATGCAGAGCATGGGCATATCTGTGCAGGCGGTCACAGCTGTCTTGCCAGCTATGTCGATGGCACTGTCTGCCTTGCTCATCCTCGTGATCTGCGCGCTCATCGCAGCGATATCTTGCGGTATAAGCACGCATATCATGGAACACCGGGAATTCTGATTCAGGCGCCGTTCAATATCTCTTCACGCAGTTGTCGCATGGTTCCATTATCATGAAAACGGTGATCATGTATGAGAAAGAAAGATGTCTGGGCGGCGCTGTTTTGTACGGCTGCGCTTGGGGTCGGACTGTATTGCCTGTGGGGCTGGAACAGAAGCATCGAGGCGGGTTTTACCGTGCTGACCACGCAGCCTGATCCGCAAGACCTTTATGATGAGGACACACAGGAACAGGCGGACGAAGAGATCGAAGCGCTGAAGGAAACAAACGCTTATACGGTCGAAGCTCCGTTGCTCATCGCCGATCCTTATGGTACGAATACGACCGGTGTCTATCTTTATTTTGAGAGCGAGCAGCCAGCATCCGTAAGCTATGAGATCAGTACGGCTGATGATCGTTATGGCAGTTTTTCGCGCACCTTGAGCGAAACGCCATCTCTTGATCATGAATATCAGCTGCTCGGCATGGTGCCTGAGCAGGAGAATGAAGTCACTGTACAGATCAGTTATGAAGATGGTACAGCAGACACCCTGTGCTTTACGTATGAGGCGCCGGCGCTGCGCGGCAATGGCGAGACCATCCTGGAGCAGGAAGAAGGCGAAAGCGAAGCAACGCTCACTGACGGCCTTTATGCGATCCTTGGCAATGATAATGACAGTGGCCAGCAGCAATACCTGTATTATTATGATAACGATGGCGTGGTCCGCGCTGAGATCCCATTAGGTGAATATCGCTGTGATCGCATCGTCCTCGAAGATGACCTGATGTTTATCAGCGTGGAAGAAGACAAGATCGCGGCACTTGACGCGTTGGGGCAGGTCGTTCGCCTCTATGACACAGGAGCGTATTCGATGCATCATGATTTTATCAGTGATGGAGAAGGAAACCTGCTGATCCTGGCAAGCCGCGATGACGCGCAGACCGTGGAAGATCAGATCATTGTGCTTGACTTGGACAGCGGCGCGATCACTGCACAGCTGGACATGGGAGAAATGCTCTCTGCTTATCGGGCACAGACGAGCGCTGATGATACAGACTGGGACTGGCTGCACTTAAACGCCATTCAGGAAAAGGATGGCGATATTCTGGTCAGCTCGCGTGAGACAAGCACGATCATCTGCATCGAGGATTTCATGGATGATCCACATCTTGACTATATGATCGCAGATGAGCGCATCTGGGCAGACAGCGGATATGAAGATCTGCTGCTGACACAAAGCGAAGCATTCAAACCACAGTATGGCCAGCATTCTTTAACTTGTCTGGAGGATGATGAGCCAGGTGACGGTCAGTATGAAATGATCTTATTTGACAACAATCTGGGCATCAGCACGAGCAATACAGATATCCCTTGGTCAACATTTGAGGGACTCAGCACTTCTGGCAGTGATGAAAACGGAACAAGCCATTATTATAAGTATCTCGTGGATGAAGAAGCGGGGACGTACACATTGCTGGAAAGCATCGATCTGCCGTATTCCGCTTATGTCTCCAGCGTTCAGCTGCTGGATGATCATGTGATCACGGACAGCGGCATGCAAGGGGTATTCCAAGAGTATGATGCTGATGGAAAGCTGATCCGTTCCTTTACGGTCGATGCTGAGAATTATTTATATCGGGTATATAAATATACGTTTGAAGGATTTTATTTCAGCCGGTAATGCCGGCTGTTTTTTGTCAGCTATTGCTAATGAGAGTCATGCTTTTGCTTGACAGAAAAGACAGAAAGACGCACACTTTAGTTAGTGTAAGGTAACTAAGGGGGCGATATGATGAAAAAACTGGTCATGATCCGCCATGGCGAAAGTGAATGGAACAAACAAAACCTGTTCACTGGCTGGAGCGATGTCGATCTCAGCGAGAATGGCAGGAAAGAGGCGCGGGAAGCCGGGCAGCTGCTGAACAAAGAAGGCTTTGACTTTGATGTTTGTTATACTTCGTTTTTGAAGCGCTCTATCCATACGGCGTATCTCATCCTGGAAGAGATGGAGCGGGAATGGATCGATGTAGTGCATGACTGGCACCTTAATGAACGGCATTATGGCGCATTGCAGGGACTCGACAAAGCAAAGACCGCTGCCGCATATGGCGAGGAGCAAGTGCGGATATGGCGGCGTTCTTACGAAGTGGCGCCGCCAGCGCTCAAGGAGGATGATCCTCGCGCGCCGCAGCACAGCGTGCAGTACCGCAATGTGGCAGTCAGTGAACTGCCGCTGGCAGAGAGCCTGAAAGACACCGTCGCGCGCGTCGTGCCGTTTTATGAGACGTTCATCCGCCGTGATATCGAGGAAGGCAAGCGTGTCCTCATCGTCGCGCATGGCAATTCGCTGCGCGCGCTGGTGAAATATCTGGATGAAATGGATGAAGCCAGCATCGTGGCGTATGATATCCCCACCGGCGTGCCGCTCGTCTATACGCTCAGCGACGATCTGCGCAGGGTCGAAAGCCGCCGGGAGCTGGGCAACGCGGCAGCGATCGCGGCCCGCAAGGCGGCCGTCAGAAAACAAGGCAGCGCACTGCGGTGACGCTGCTTTTTTCATGACAGCAGTGTAAGGAAAAGCGATGGTTCGGTAAGCAAGGGAAGTTTATACTGATGGTGTAAGATCAAAGACAGGAGGAAATGATCATGAAATTATTAGAAGTCAGCCATCTGAAAAAAGTATATACGACCCGTTTCGGCGGCAGCAAGGTCACGGCGCTGCAAGATGTGAGCTTTACAGTGGAGCAGGGCGAATATGTCGCAGTCATGGGAGAGAGCGGCTCGGGAAAGACGACGCTGCTCAATATCCTGGCGGCGTTGGACCGTCCTACCGAAGGCGAGGTGCTCCTCAACGGCATGAACATCGTCAAGATTCCAGAGCGCACGCTGGCCGCATTCCGCCGCGAGCATCTGGGCTTCGTGTTCCAGGATTTTAACTTGCTGGACAGCTTTTCGCTTAAAGACAACATCTTCTTGCCGCTGGTGCTCTCCGGCATGAAATATGAGGAGATGAACCGCCGGCTGCAGCCGATCGCCAAGGAGCTGGGCATCTATGAGCTGCTGCCGAAATTTCCTTATGAAGTGAGCGGCGGCCAGAAACAGCGCTGTGCCGTGGCACGGGCGATCATCACCGATCCTCAGCTCATTTTGGCCGATGAGCCCACCGGCGCTCTGGATTCCAAATCGACCGAGGATCTGCTCGATGTCTTCCACCGCATCAATGTCAGCGGACAGACGATCGTGATGGTCACACATTCCATCCAGGCTGCCAGCCATGCCGGAAGAGTGCTGTTCTTCAAGGATGGCACCGTATTCCATCAGCTTTATCGTGAAAACTGCAGCAATGATGAGATGTATCAGCGCATCAGCGAGGCACAGACCCGCATCAGCATGGGAGGAAGGCTGTATGAATAAAGTGTTTTATCCTCGGATCGCGATGACCAATCTGCGCAATAATGGGCGCACATACGTGCCTTATCTGCTTACCTGCATCCTGAGCACGGCGATGTTCTATGTGATCTGTTCGCTTTCGCTCAATCCTGATCTGGATATGATGCTGGGCGGAGGCTATATGCGTACGCTGCTGCAGATGGGGACATGGATCGTCGGCTTTTTCGTCATCATCTTCTTGTTTTATACCAACAGCTTCTTGATGAAGCGGCGCAAGAAGGAATTCGGAGTCTTCAATATCCTGGGCATGGAAAAACGCCACATCAGCAAAGTCATCGCTTATGAAACGCTGTTCACGGCTCTGGTCAGCCTGCTGGCCGGCATCTGCCTGGGCATCGTGCTGGAACGGCTGTTATATTATGCGCTTGGGGTGTTGATGAGCGATGGCGGAGCGCTTTCATTCAATGTTTCGATGGCAGGTATCCGCTCGACCCTGATCTTGTTTGCGCTCATCCACTTGGCGATCTTTCTCAGCTCGCGCTGGCAGATCCGTCTGGCTAATCCGATCCAGCTGCTGCATGGCAGCTCCTATGGAGAGCGCGAGCCAAAGGCACGCTGGCTGATGGCGCTGCTGGGCTTGATCAGCCTGGGCGCCGGCTATGCGATCGCGGTGCTTACCGAAAACCCGCTCAACGCGCTGTTGCTGTTTTTCGTGGCAGTGATGCTCGTCATCATCGGCACCTATCTGCTGTTTACGTCCGGAAGCATCGCTTTGTTCAAGCTGCTGCGGAAGAACCGGCGCTATTATTATAAGCCGACGCATTTCATCAATACTTCGACGATGATGTACCGCATGAAGCAAAACGCGGTATCCTTGGCCAATATCTGCATCCTTTCCACGATGGTCCTGGTCATGTTGTCGACGACCATCTCGCTTTGGGCAGGGATGGATGATGCGGCAGCCACGCGCTATCCGCGGGAGATCTCGATCACGCTGAATGATCCGGATGAGGAAAGCGTGGCAGCGGCGGATGCGCGCATCGATGAGATGCTGGCGCAGGAAGGACTGCAGGACCAAGATGCATTACGTTATGTCTCGCTGGGCATTTCTGCGGTGCGCCAGGGCGATTTCTTCGAGACCGATCAGTCGAATGGGCAGGTGACCAGCATCGATCAGATAGCGGCGCTCTACTTCATCCCGCTGGCTGATTATAATGCGCAGACTCATCAGGAGCGCACGCTGGATGCGGGCGAAGCGCTTGTCTATGCGTCACGCACGCCTTATGAGGACGATACGCTTTCGGTGCTGGGCAAGACGTTCAAGGTCAGCGATCACCTGGATTCCTTCATGGATTTCGGCTTTTCTTCTGCCAGCCTGATGGACAGCTATTTCGTGGTCGTTGCGGATATGGGTGTCATCGAAGAAGTGGACGCGGCTCAGCGCGCGGCATATGGAGCGGATGCTTCCGCGATCGAGCAGTACATCGGCTTTGATCTGGATGGCACTCCGCAGCAGAATGAACAGTTTGCTAAGGCGCTTTCCACATCGCTGCAGCAGCTGCCATCCTCTTTATTGCTGGAATCACGCAGCGAAAACTATTCTGCGCTGCAGGAAATGTATGGCGGGTTTCTGTTCATCGGCGTATTCCTGAGCATCCTCTTCCTCATGGTGACCATCCTGATCCTGTATTACAAGCAGATCAGCGAGGGATATGAAGACAAAGGACGCTTTGAGATCATGCAGAAAGTGGGCATGGATCATCATGAAGTGAAAAAGGTCATCCGTTCACAAGTGCTCACGGTGTTCTTTCTGCCGCTCATCGTTGCCGGCATCCATATCGTCTTTGCTTTCCCGATGGTGGAGAAGCTCCTGCTGTTGCTCAACTTGACGAATACGGCATTATTCGTGATCTGCACGCTGATCTGCTTTGCCGTGTTCGCAGCCATCTATGTGCTGATCTACTTCATGACCTCGCGCATCTATTACGGCATCGTCCGGGTGCAGCGTGCGCAGTGATGAATGGCAAGTGTCTGTTTGCGCAAAACAGGCACTTTTTTTTCGCGCGCGGTTGTGAAGAGGGCGTGAATAAGGTATCATAATTGAAAACGGCAGGGAGTGGAGAGAATGAAAAGATACCGGCGGATACAGCTGCTGCTTTCGGCGCTGCTGGCCTTTGCCTGTCTGTGGGGATGCGGCACGCACGAACAGCCTCCTGCTGCGCCAGCGCAGACGCAGCAGACAGAATCGATACCTGAATACGAAGGAGAACCATATGTGGAGCTCAACGGCAATGAGCCGCAGCTGCCGCAGTGGGACGGATCCGCTTCTTTTGAAAGCTACAGCGAGCTTGATGAACTGGGGCGCTGCCAGGGCGCGCTGGCAAGCATCGGACAGGATCTGATGCCTACCGAGGAGCGTGGAAGCATCGGCATGATCAAGCCAAGCGGCTGGCACACGGTGCGCTATGACAATGTGGACGGGCAATATCTGTATAATCGCTGTCATCTGATCGGCTATCAGCTGACGGCTGAAAATGCCAATGCGCGCAATCTGATCACCGGAACACGCTACATGAACACAGAGGGGATGCTGCCATTTGAAGATGAGGTCGCGCAATACGTGAAGCAAAGCGGCAATCATGTTCTTTACCAGGTCACGCCGGTCTTTCAGGGCGATGAACTGGTCGCGCGCGGCGTGCGTATGCAGGCCGAATCGATCGAGGATGAAGGGGCGGGCGTCAGCTTCAATGTCTTCGTCTTCAATGTTCAGCCGGGCATCGAGATCGATTACGCTACCGGGGACAGTCATGCGCTGAAAAGCGAGCAGGCCCCGCAGGATACGGAAGGCAAGATCCGCGGCAACCGCCGTTCGAAGATCTACCATTGTCCCGGACAGGCTGCCTATGAGGATATGGCAGATTCTGACAACCTGGTCATCTTCGATACGGAAGAAGAAGCGCAGGCAGCCGGATATCGCCGTGCCAAGCGCTAGCTGCCAGGAAACGACGAATTTTTCCCGAACGAAACGATAAGCTCATACAAACGACGATGGAGTGATCAAGTGATGGATTATGTGCTATATTTTTTTGCTTACAGCTTTCTGGGCTGGGTATGTGAATGTTTATATTGCGGGATCCCTGCGCGCCGCTTTATCAACCGCGGCTTTCTGGAAGGGCCATACTGCCCGATCTATGGATGGGGCGCGCTGATCGTGATCTTTGCGCTGACCCCGCTGCGAGATTATCCGCCGCTGCTTTTCCTGGGAGCGATGATCTTTACGAGCGTGCTGGAGTACGTGACCAGCTGGCTCATGGAAAAGCTGTTTCACAGCAAATGGTGGGATTACTCAGAGCGCCCGTTCAATCTTAACGGACGGATCTGTCTGCTGAACTCATTTCTGTTCGGCGTCATGGGACTGGTCGTGATGTATGTGGTGCATCCGCTCATCAGCGATGCGCTGGCTCATATTCCAGGGCTGGCCAGGATCATCATCGGCGCGGTGCTGCTCGTGCTGTTTATCTGGGACAATGTACATACGTTCCATGCCATCCTGCGGGAAAACAGCGATTATCGCATGATGGAGGACAGTTTGAAGGAGCTGGCATTGCAGTTCAGGGGCTTTCAGCCTTATTCTCCGGAAGAACCGCTCAGTGCCCGCATTCAGGCCATCCTTGATCAGACGGATGCCGACGAGCGTCTGCAGGAAGTGCTGTCTCGGATGCAGGAACGCTGGCATGAGCATATCCAGGCATTTCGTCATACGCGGCGCCGGCTGTCTGCCGCTTTCCCGAAACGGACCGAGAACATCCGTTTCCGCAATATCCGCGACCTGGTCGCCGCGCTGGATGAGCATCTGCGCAAACGAGATTCGTGATCATGTGGTTCGTATATCATGTGATGCCGGCACTGCTGGCAGCGGCATCCGGTATTTGCCTGTATGTCAGCCTGCGCCATATGCCATGTGACACTGCAGCGGGGCGAAAGGTGAAACTGGCTGCCACGCTGCTTGCTGTGGCAGGCATGCTCGACTTTTGCAGCGTATGGACCTTGTTCATGATGCATCTGTGTGTGTTCCTGCTGCTGTGGCTGCTGTTGCGAAAGCTTGCTCATCGCCGCATGATATGGGGCTTTCCGTTGTCCTGTCTGTTGGCGCTGGCGCTGATCATCGGCGGCATGGGCAATGCGCGCGTCATCCACAGGACCTATTATGAGCTGGTGAATGACAAGCTCAATGATGACTTGCGCATCATCTGGCTCAGTGACCTGCATTATCCTACTGCCTTGGACAGTGATGCGCTGCGTGAACTTTGCGCGCGGATCAGCGCGGAGCATGCGGATCTCATCATCCTGGGCGGAGATATCGTCGATGAGCATACGAATGCGGCGCAGATGCAGGAAGCGTTCAGCGCGCTGGGGCAGATGCGCAGCACGCTGGGCACATACTTCATCTATGGCAATCATGACCGTGCCCGCTACGCGGATCAGCCTGCCTTCAGTGATGATCAGCTGGCTGCGGCGATCAGTTCCGCCGGCATCAGAATATTGCAGGATACGCAGGCCATGCCGCGGGATGACATCGTGCTGATCGGAAGAGAAGATCCTGCTTACGCGCGCCATCAGGATGTGCCGTCCATAGATAACTCGGATGTCTGTCACATCGTGCTCGATCACCGCCCGCTGCAGCTGCAGGAAAACGCAGCGGCTGGTCATGACCTGCAGCTGAGCGGTCATACGCATGACGGTCAGATCTTTCCGCTGGGCACGCTGTGCGCCATGATGGGGCTCAATGAATGGGAATATGGCATGTGGACCCAGGCTGATCTTACGGCCATCGTATCCAGCGGCGCTGGCACATGGGGCTATCCGGTGCGTACCCAGGGCATCAGCGAATATGTGTGTATCGATATAAAAAAAGCAGCGGATGCATGTGCATCGGCTGCTTTTACAATGCGTCCCGATAGATGAACAAGAATCGCTTCCAGAGAGAAAGCTGGCGGCGTTTTTTCCTCGTCTTCATCAGCAGCTCTGCCATGGCCCTGGCATCTGCCGCATCAGCATGATGGCGGGAAAACCGTGCTTTCTGTGCCAGCGTGCGTGCTTCCTGCAGGATGGGCAGGCCATAGCGTGCCATCTTCTGCAATTGATGATAGCCATACAGCACGGCTTTCTGATGATCTTTTTGCCGCAGGCGGCTTTTTTTCCAGGCACGCCTTGGCAGCGGCTGCAGGATGAGGAGCACGGCGGCGGCTGCAGCCGCAAGCTCTGTCATCGGCAGAACCAGGCGCTGCTCGTCTGTTCTGTCCAGGACGGCAGGCTGATCAACAGGGGCATCAGCTGGCGTATCTGGCTCACTGAGCGGTTCATCCGGTGTGTCTTCTTGCTCGCCTGTTCCCGCTGCGGCTCCATATTCACTGAAATCAAACGAGGATTCCGTAAATTCAAGCGGCAGCCATCCCAGGTAAGGGTCATAGAGCTCTACCCAAGCATGTTCGTTGTAATCGCGTATGGAGGCGATACCGCCGCTGAAAGCTTCCTGTCCGACCCGGAAGCCTTCTACATAGCGTGCGGGGTATCCATAGTAGCGCAGCAGCAGCGTGGCAGCCGTCGCATAATGGACACAATATCCCTGATGGTTATCGCTGAGGAAGTATTCCACGAAATCGGTGTCTGCGGGCAGAGCGCCAGGCGTGAGCGTATATTCCGCATTGTCCCATAGAAATTCCCGGATCAAGCTGACGACCTGTGCGGTCGAGTAAGTGCGGATGGTGATCGGATCGGGCAGATCTGGCTGCCGGTCAAAAAAAGCTTCTGTCGCTTCCGGCAGCCGGGTATAGAAACGGCGGACGAAATGATCATAGCTCGGCAAGGGAACGTCGTGTGTCGCTGCCACATCCCGGTAGTTTTCCGGATCCAGATAATCCTGCTGGTCGCTGAGCAGATCGAAAGTGACTGAATCACTTTGCCCAGGACGGACAAAACGATCTTGCACGAAGGTCATCTCATCCATGTCGCGGATCCCGCTTAGATAATAAGGGATCAGCTGGTGCGCATCGTTGCCGCGCATGTCTTGGATAGTGAGCATGGGCAGATCCATGATCGTGCCGTCAGCGTAGACCGTATCGAGCGGATACTCGCTGATGATCGTCGCGACGCGGGAATAGTCATATTGCGCGCCCAGCTGTTCATCATACTCGGTTTCCGTGATGGCCTGCCATGTGTTGTCCTCATAGATGGCCATGCTCGTGTCTTTGAGATAATAAGTGTCCGGCACGGTGGCGAGCACGCGCCCGCGTGTGCTGCCGATGTACATGCGGTCTTGCGCGTCATTGAGATCGATCTCGGTGTCGTCGTTGCGGCCGGTGACCCACTCGATGAAATTGGTAAGGGAAGTAAGCAGCTGCTGCCGGACCCCTTCGCCGCTGCCGCTGATCTCAGCGGGCGGGATGAGGATGAGACAGAGGGCGATAGGCATGATGCATCCGGCCAGCATGAAGCATATGCGCAGCTTGCTGCGGAAGATGGCCCCAAGGCTCTGAGCCCGGGCGAACAGCATGGCGATCAGGATGAACAGCAGCGGCAGCGCGGTAACAGGCTGCGGCACGCTGTGCAGCACACAAGGCAGCAGGAAGGAGGCCAGCAGCAGGAAAGCGAGGCAGAAGTGGTTCTTCAGGCCGATGAGCCAGTGCAGCAGCAGCGTGCCGAAGATAAACAGGCCCAGCATGACGCTCCACAGCAGCAGCTGCTCATTTCCCTGCAGGCTGTGCGTGTCCAGGCTCATGAAATACAGCGGCGAATGCAGCCGGTATGTCTCCAGGAGCATATTGTAGAAGACTCGCAGGGCATCAAGCGTGAGCGGCAGGAAGATGAGTGCCATGGCGATCAGGATGAACAGCAGCGCAATGGTCAGCTTCAGACGGACATGCGCGCAGATCTTCATCCACAAGGCAGTGAGGATGAGCAGGAGGGAAAAGAAGAGAAACGGCAGCTCTAGAGGCTGAAAGATCAGCTGCATGTGGAGCAGCACCAGCAGCATGATGAGCGGCGCCGCCATCTTTCGGTTCATGCGCGTGTCACCTCCTTCATCACGGTGTCCGCGTTCAGCAGCCATCCGCTGCCTTTCTCAGCGAAAGCGATGGCCGCGCGGGGATGCGAAAGGATCCGGACGAGGCATTCGCTGAGATCGTTTTCGTTGGTGATCTCCATGTGGCAAAGCTGTTCGCCGCTATACCAGGATACGCGGATGCGGGCAGACATATTGAGCAGAGCGGCCGCAAAGGTGCGGAAGCGGCTGAGCGTGCGTGCGCAATCTGCGATCTCGCCGCTCAGCTCGAGACGGATGTCATGCTCTTGGCGCAAGTCATTTTCAAATTCGCGCACCATGAGCTTGCCGCATTTGTAACTGAGCTTCTGATGGATCCATTTCAGTGAATCACCCTGGCGATATTCGCGCACTTCGTGTTTGTCGCGCCATTCTCCTTGCTTGCGGCTGACCGCCTGCATATGGTCGATGAACACGCGTTCCATGGCGGTTTCCGGCTGCGGCGCAGGGACTTGCAGGACGAAGGTCTGTGCATCACAAGAGAGCTTTCTGCAAAACAGATGCAGACAGTCGTACATGCGCGCCTCCTTCACGCTGACGCTGATCATGCCTGGCTCGCTGTCCAGCGTCAATGCGTTCTGCGTGCACTGCAGACGATGGGTCTGGGTAAAGCGGTTGTCTGTTTCGAAGGTGATGTGCAATTTACCGATGGGGAAGCACGGTCTGTGCTCAGGGACAAAGCGCACATGGTCGCCGTCATGTTCGAGACGGGCGCTGAGCTGCCTTTTTCCCAGCCGCAATGCCAGCAGGGAAAGCGCAGGCAGGACGAGCATGAGCACACAGAGCAGGAAGAAGAAGTAGCTATCGCTTCCTAAAAAGAAACCGAGGTTCAGCAGCGTCAGGCCCAGCCAGGACAGCCATCCTGACCACAGCGGATGCCTCATATCAGGGGCTGCGCCGTCTTGCGCAGGATCTCATCGAGAATAGCGCCGGCTGCGCCGGCATCATGGCCGTTTTCACCTTTCAAGGTGATGCGGTGGCCCATGATCTCATGAAACATGAACAAGATATCTTCGGGCACGATGTAGTCGCGGCCTTGTGTCCAGGCGCGCACCCGCGCGGCGGCAGCCAGCGCGATTCCGGCGCGCGGGCTCGCACCGGAGGCGATGGACGCATGGACACGGGTAGCCTGGACAAGCTCCACGATATAACGATAAAGATCATCATGCACATATACTTTCTGGCATTGTTCCTGCATGTCGATGATGTCTTCGGCAGCTGCGGCCGGCTGTACCTCGGCACTGCCCGCTTCTTTGCTTTTCAGGATGCGGATCTCGCTTTCGGTGTCAGGATAGCCGCTGTGCAGGCGGATCATGAAGCGTTCCAGCTGGCTGTCCGGAAGCAGCTGTGTGCCGGCGGAACCAGCAGGGTTCTGCGTAGCGATCACGATGAAAGGGGACTTGGCCGGATAAGTGACCCCATCTACGGTGATGCGGTTTTCTTCCATGACTTCGAGCAGGGCCGCCTGGGTGCGGCTGGAGGTGCGGTTGATCTCATCAGCGAGGAAGATGTTGCAGAAGATGGCGCCGGGATGCAGCTTAGGTTCACCGCTGTCATGGTCGATGGCCATGAAGCCGATGACATCGCTGGGCAGCACGTCGACGGTAAACTGCATGCGACGGGTCTGCAGCGACATTGCCGCCGCGAAGGCGCGGGCCATCGTCGTCTTGCCTACGCCAGGAATGTCTTCGAGCAGGATATGTCCTCTGGCCAGGATGGCCGTCAATATTTTTTCCAGCTGGTCATCTTTGCCGATGACTGCTTTTTTTACTTCATTCAGGATCGATCGATATCTGTTCATCTTTTCACTTTGGCCAAACGATGCGCGCCGGCCTTTCTCCTTTCTGATTTTAGTTTACCGTAGAAATCATACAGGTCAATGAAAATATTGTAAAATGTCATGAAAGCGATGAAAAAAAACCGGCTTTAGCTTGCCGGTTCGTTTCGATAGAGCACGAATGATTCATAAGGGCGCAGCTGCATCGTGGCAGTTGGCGCGGTGTCTTCGTAGTTGGACAGCAGCAGCGTGTATCCATCAAGCGCCTCGTCCAGCACGATCTCACATGGCTTTCCATAGAAGTTGCAGATGACGATGAGCTTTTCTTCATCGAGGATGCGGCCATAAGCGAAGACAGCGGGATGATCTTCCAGCATCGGGACAAAGCGTCCTTCTGCGATCACCGCAAGATCCTTGCGCAGCTGGATGAGTTTCTGATAGTGATGGAAGATCGAATCCGGATCTTTCAGATTTGCTTCGACGTTGACGTGCGGGTAATTGGCGCAAAGCGGGATCCATGGCTCGCCTTCGCTGAAGCCTGCATTCTGCTGCGCGTTCCATTGCATCGGGGTGCGGGCATTGTCACGGGAACGCTCTTGCAGGATATGAAGCACTTCAGCTTCGCGCATGCCTTTGTCAGTGAGGATCTTGTGAATGTTGAGGCTTTCGACATCCCGGTATTGGCTGATGTCGGTGAAATAGGCATTGGTCATGCCGATCTCTTCGCCCTGATATACATAAGGGGTGCCGCGCAGACAGTGGATGGCGGTCGCGAGCATCTTGGCGGACTGTTTCGGATAATTTTTGTCATCGCCGAAGCGTGAGATGGCGCGGGGCTGATCATGGTTGCACCAGAACAGCGCGTTCCAGGCAGCCGCGTCCTGCATGCCGACCTGCCAGTCGATGAGCAGGCGCTTGAGCTCCATGAAATCGAAGTCCATGAGCTCCCATTTCTGTTTGTTGCGGTAATCGACCTTCAGGTGATGGAAGGAAAAGACGCTGGAGAGCTCGCCGCTCTTGGCGCCGGAATAGCGCACGCAGTTGGCGATGGTGGTGCTGCTCATCTCGCCGACGGTCATCGATTCGGGATCCTGACCGAAGCTGGCGCGATTGAGCTCGTGCAGATATTCGTGCACGCGCGGCCCATCGGTGTAAAACTGCCGTCCGTCAAGCTGATCAGGATCATCTTCGTAGGCTGCCTTGGAGATCAGGTTCACGACATCGAAGCGGAAGCCATGCACGCCCTTGCCGCGCCAGAAGTTGACGATGTCGGCAAGCTCAGCGCGTACCTGTGGATTTTCCCAGTTGAGGTCGGCCTGTGTTACGTCAAACAGATGCAAGTAGTATTCGTCAAAGGCTTCCACGTATTCCCAGGCTGGACCGCCGAACTTGGATTGCCAGTTGGTCGGCGCGCTGCCATCCGGCTTTCCTTTGCGGAAGATATAATAGTCTTTGTATCTTTGTTCGCCTTTCAGGGCGCGCTGGAACCATTCGTGCTGCGTGGAGGTGTGGTTGAACACCATATCGAGCATGATGTCGATGCCGCGCTTCTTGGCTTCCTGGCAGAGAAGCTCAAAGTCTTCCATCGTGCCATAGCGCGGATCGATGCGGCGGTAATCCGCAACATCGTAGCCATTGTCGCGCTGCGGGGAAACGAACATGGCATTGAACCAGATATAGCCGATGCCCAGCTCTTGCAGATAATCAAGGCGAGAGATGACGCCCTTCAGATCGCCCCAGCCGTCCGCGTTGCTGTCGCAGAATGACTTGGGATAGATCTGGTAAACGGTCTTGTGTGAATGTTTCATATTGCTCCTCCTATTCGATATCGATCAGATCTTCTTCCAGCTCATGCACGATGCCTTGCTTCCTCAGCGTGATCTTTTGTCCGCTGGTGAAGATGACCGGGGTGATGAGCGGTTTGTTCTGGCCGCGGATGTAGTCTGTGTCGATTTCACAGATCACATCGCCTTTGTTCACGATGTCCCCGACCTGCACATGCGGGGTGAAGCCTTTTCCATCAAGCTCTACGGTATCCATGCCGATGTGGATCAGGATCTCTAAGCCATTGCTGCACTGGATGCCATAGGCGTGATGGGTCGGGAAGCAGACGATGATCTTGCCGTTGACAGGAGAAAGGATGCGTCTGCCGCTGAGATCGATCGCAAAGCCGTCTCCCATCGCCTTGGACGCGAATGCCTGATCCTGCACGGATCCTAATGGGATCAGGGTGCCTGCTGCCGGCGCGGCGAAGCCATCAAAAGGCTTTGCTTCAGATTCTGATGCTTCGATCGTTTCCTGGACGCCTAGCTCCTTGGCGGAAAGCTTGCGGCTGCCGATGATGAGGGTGAGCAAGAAAGGGATGATGATGGCGATTGCCATCGCAATCAGGAAGGGAATATAAAATTCAGGCTGGATCGAGATGATGCCGGGCAGTCCGCCGACCCCGATGCTGAAGGCCTTGACGCCGCAGCCGACGGAGACCATGGCGGCGATGGCAGAGCCGATCATGCCGCAGACGAGGGGAAAGCCATATTTCAGGTTGACACCGAAGAGCGCCGGTTCAGTGACGCCGAGGTAGCAGGAGATGCAGGCAGGGACGTTGACCTGCTGAGCGCGTTCGTTCTTTTTCTGCAAGAGGCTCATGGCCAGGACGCTGGAGCCTTGCGCGATGTTGCTCAGCGCGATCATCGGCCACAGGATGGTGCCGCCATACAATGTGGAGAGCTGTGTATCGATGGCATTGGTCATATGATGCAGGCCGGTCATGACGATCGGTGCGTAAAGCAGGCCGAACACGCCGGCGAACAATACGCCGAAGGGACTCATCAGACCGTTGTAGACGACATCAGCGATGAAGTTGCCGATGGTCCATCCGATCGGACCGACGATGGTATGTGCGATGATGACGGCCGGAACCAGCGAACAAAATGGGACGACGATCATGCTGATGACGGCCGGGCAGTGCTTGCGGAAGAACTTCTCCAGGAAAACGAGGACAAAGCCGGCCATCATGGCCGCGATGACCTGGCCTTGATAGCCGATCATCTGGACTTGCGCGAAGCCAAAGTCCCATACCGGGATGTCTGCAGCCGGTGTGCTGGCGACGGAAAAGCCGTTGAGCAGCTGTGGGGAGATAAGGGTCAGTCCCAGGACGATGCCCAGCATCTGGGTGGTGCCCATCTTCTTAGTGATGGACCAGACGATACCTACCGGCAGCATGTGGAAAACGGCCTCGCCGATCAGCCACAGGAAGCTGTATGTGCCAGCCCAGAACTGAGAGGTGTCTGCCAGTGTCTGACCATTGAAGATCGGCAGCTCGCCGATGATGTTGCGAAAGCCCAGGATGAGACCGCCGCAGATCAGGGCAGGGATGATCGGGGCAAAGATCTCGCCCAGGGCGCCCATGATGCGCTGCAGCAGTGTCTGGTTGGTCTTGGCGGCGCTCTTTACCGCGTCCTTCGATACGCCTTCGATGCCGGCGATGGCGGTGAACTCATTGTAAAAATCGCTGACTTCGTTGCCGATGATGACCTGAAACTGGCCGGATTGCGTGAATGTGCCCTTGGCACTGGGGATCGATTCGATCTTGTCAACGTCTGCTTTGTCTGGATCGGCCAGTACGAAACGCATGCGTGTGACGCAGTGTGATACGGCGTTGATGTTTTCTTTGCCGCCAACATACTCCAAAAGGAGCTTGGCATCTTCGGTGAATTTACCCATCTTTTGTTCCTCCTGTCAACATGTACGTACATCTTATGGAGATACTATAACATGTACGTACATGTGTGTCAACAACAAATGATATCGTTTTCATCAAAAAAAAACATCCACAGCGGGATGTCAGGCTTTTTGCTCACGGCGGGCGAAATCGATGAAACGAAAACGGTCAGGGCGATGTCGGGAGGATGTGTACTGAAAGATGCGGGCATCATCCAGGTATGTGCATGATTCCACGCTGACGACCATATTGTAATGATGCAGGTCAAGCACTTGCTCATCGAGACCGCTGATGTTCTGACAGGTGATCTCTTTGCGCGCATAGGCGATGGTGAGGTGCAGCGTGTCTTCGATATATTCATAGAGAGAATCTTGCGCGATCGTCCTCGTGAGCCCGGGGATGATCTCAGCGTTGAGGATGTCGGTGTCCAAGATGACCGCTTCGTTGCTGATGCGGCGCACGCGCTGGATGAACCAGACTTCTTCCTCGCTGCGCATCTGCAGGATGGAAGCGATACGGGCGTCCGGGTGTATCTTTTCAAAGCTGATGACTTCTGTGCTTACTGGCTCGTGCATCGCGCTGGCCACTTCTTTGAAGCTGATCACGCCGGAAAGGGGAAAGTCAAAGCGATTAAAATCAAGCACGATGCTGCCGCGGCCTTGTGACTTCTGGATATAGCCGTTCTGAGCCAGCAGCTGCAGCGCTTTGCGCACGGTATCGCGAGAAACGCTGAATTGCTTCATGAGCTCAAATTCCCCAGGCAGGGTATCACCGACCGCATATAAGCCGTTTTCGATGCTGTTCAGGATCTTATGATAGATTTGTTCATATTTTGACATGTCTGCACCTCCTGATATGGAATATCTTACCATGTACGTACAAGATGGTCAATGCAGCGTAACACTTTTGTAAGACTGGGAATACAGTGCTGTTTCATGATATAATGGACGAAAAAGAAGGGAAAGAGGGGAAACACGATGGATTGGGTCGGAATTGATATATTGATGCTGGTGCTGATCTACCTCGTATATCTGCTGCCGCGCTGGCAGCAGCGCCGTGAAGCGGTGCTGAAGAGCGTATTGTGTCTGTATGCGGCGGGTGTGCTGTATTTTACGCTCATGCCGATATATCTGCCGATCCCTTTTCTGACGCTTTCCCTCGATGTGTGGAACATCAACCTCATGCCGTTTTCTGATCTTATCCTGCATCATGCCGGCGCTGTGCGGGAGTTTATGCTCAATGTGCTCATGATGGTGCCCTTGGGCATCCTCATCCCTTTCATCTATCGCAAGAAATTTGCTCAAACGGTGCTGCTGTGCTTTTGTTGTTCGCTGTGCATCGAGCTGATCCAGTTGTTTTCGATCACCAAGCTGAGCTGCTGTGATGTGACGGATCTCATCAGCAACACGTTGGGCGGACTGTGTGGCTACGGCTTGTTCGTGCTGTTGCGTGTGCCGCTGAAGCATCTGTATGCGCTTCTGCCAGGCGGTGAGCTGTCTTGGCCGTTTTTGACTTGGCCGCGCTTCGTGCGTTCGAATACAGCTTTCATGCTGCTGATCATCCTGTTCGTGCGCTCTGCTGCTTATTGTTTCCTGACACTGTAAGGAAAAAAGCGGGAATGACTTGCAAGAAGAGGCGGTTTTCGTTAGAATGGACATGTCAGTAAAGATGTGCAAAGGAGAGTGATCGGATGATCCGACATGCAAAAGTGGAGGATGCGGACTCGTGCATACATTTGATGAAATTAGTGAAAAATGATTTTCCGGGGTATCGGGAAGATGCCTTTCGCACCGCATTGCTGGAAATGATCGAAAAAGGCGAGGTCTTCGTCAGCAAGGATGATGGCATGCTGGAAGGCATGGTGGGATTCAGCCGTGAGAAAAAGGAACTGACGCTGCTGGCCGTGCATCCGGACTGCCGCCGCGAGGGCATCGCCACACGGCTGATCTATACCGTAGCCGGCTGTTTTGAACCGGAGGATGAGATCTCCGTGATCACTTTCGCTGAGAGTGATCCGCGCGGCGAGGCCGCGAGGGCATGCTATCGTTCATGCGGGTTCGAACCTGAGGAAGATCTGAACATATCCAATGTGGAATGTCAGAAGCTCGTATACCGGGTCTGACCATTAGAAAACGAATGCCGATGTCTTATCCGTGAGGACATCGGCTTTTTAAGGAGAGTGGGAAAATGATCGAAAAAGCGCGGGCGTTCTGCGTGAAAGAGGGAATGATCGCGCTGTGGGCGCTCATTGGTCTGGGAATCGGCATCATTGCCGGCGCACTGGATTTCGTGTTTGCCAGCGGCTTGCAGCTGTGTACACAGCTGCGGAGGGAATATCTCTGGCTGCTGGTGCCCTTTCTTGCGCTGGCCGGCGTGCTGATCGTGTGGCTTTACCGCCGCTTTGGCCGGCATGCGCAGCGAGGCATGTCGCTGGTGTTCGCTCTGGCGCAGGGCGATGAACAGGAGGGAGAGCCGCGGCTCATCCCGCTGCTTACTCTTTCCACTTGGCTTTCCCATCTGTTTGGCGGCAGTGTCGGGCGCGAGGGGGTCGCCGTGCAGATCAACGCGATGATGGCGCAGTTTTGCGCACGCTGGATCGCTTTGCCGGACGCTTCGCGGATGCTCACGCTCACTGGCATGGCGGCCGGGTTCGGCGGTCTGTTTCAGACGCCGCTGGCCGCGACGTTCTTTGCCCTTGAGGTCGTCACGCCCGGCCGGCTGCGCCTGGAGGCGCTGGCGCCGGCGCTGAGCGCTTCCTTCAGCGCCTGTCTGTGCAGCGGGATGCTCGGGCTCAGACGCAGCGTGTTTGCGTTCGATCTGCCTTTTTCGCTGCCGCTTTTGGGACCCCTGGCATTGTCAGGCATCGCGTTTGGCTTATGCGGGATGATTTTTTCTGCTGCGCTTGCGGCCGCGAAGCGCTGGCTGGCTCAGCGTCTGCCACGTCCGGAAATACGCATCTTCTTTTGCGGCGCGCTGCTGAGCATGCTCATCCTGCTTCTGCATCAGGGGCGCTATGCCGGGCTGGGGACCAACTTGATCGAGACGGGCCTGAATGGCGGGCCGCTGTTCTGGTATGACTGGCTGGTGAAGGGGGCGCTGACGGTATTTACTCTCAGCGCCGGCTTTCAGGGCGGGGAAGTGACGCCGCTGTTTTCGATCGGCGCGGCGCTGGGCGCGCTGCTTGGTCCCTGTCTCGGCCTTCCTGCCGCTGTTGCTGCCGCGTTGGGCTATGCTTCGGTATTTGGCGCGGCGAGCAACACGCTGCTCGCACCCATCCTGATCGGCGCGGAGCTGTTCGGCCTTGAGAGCCTGCCTTGCTTCATGATCTGCGCGGTGTGCGCATATCTTGCTAATGGCGGCCGTTCCATTTATCCGCAACGCCGGGAAAGCGGCTTTTCCGGCGCAGAAACGGCAATATCGGGACATCGCCAGAAAAAGATTGACAAATGAAATGGAAGGCATATAATTTTGACGTGATTGTTTATTTTTAGAAAGTTTGAAGAGGTGAAAGAAATGCCAGGTAGAGTAGTAGTCGGCACCCAGTGGGGCGACGAGGGAAAAGGAAAGGTCGTTGACGTCCTCAGCGAGCATGCGGATACGATCGTTCGTTTCCAGGGCGGCAACAACGCGGGCCATACGGTCATCGTGAACGGGGAGAAGTTCATCCTCCACCTGCTGCCTTCCGGTGTGCTGCACCAGGAGGCAAAGTGCGTGATCGGTCCGGGCGTGGTCGTCGATCCTTTCGTTTTGCTGGAGGAGATCCGCATGCTGGAGGAACGCGGTCTTTCCTGTGATCATATCAAGATCTCGGATCGTGCCCACATCATCATGCCGTATCATATTTATCAGGATGAGCTGCAGGAGCAGCATTCCGGAAGCAAGAAGATCGGCACGACCAAGCGTGGCATAGGACCATGCTATGCCGACAAATATGCCAGACACGGCATCCGCATGTGCGACCTGAAGGATTTCACGGTATTTGAGGAAAAGGCGCGCCGTTTCCTTGCGGACAAGAATCTTCTCTTTACCCGGGTCTATGGCGGCGAGGCAATGGACTGCGATCAGATGATCGCGCGTTTTCGCACGATCCGCGAGCAGCTTGTCAGCCGTCTCTGTGAAAGCGTGAGCGAGGTCAACCGCGACCTGGACGAAGGCAAGGATGTGCTGTTTGAGGGCGCGCAGGCTGCCATGCTTGATATCAACTATGGTACGTATCCTTATGTGACATCTTCTTCACCGACTTCAGCCGGCGTATGCACAGGTGCAGGGGTCGCGCCTTCCAAGATTGCGCAGGTCATCGGTGTCGTGAAGGCGTATTCTACCAGAGTGGGAGAAGGGCCTTTCGTCACGGAGCTGAATGATGAGATCGGTGAGCGCATCCGCACCAGCGGAGGCGAGTTCGGCGCGACGACCGGAAGGCCGAGACGCTGCGGCTGGCTTGATCTCAATGTGGTGAAGCATGCTGCCCTGATCAACGGGCTCACCGATATCGTGCTGACCAAGATCGATGTGCTCAGCGGCCTGGATGAGCTCTATGTGTGCGTGGCTTATGACGTAGACGGGGTCCGCTATGACTACATGCCCTCTGCGCTGGAAGACATCGCAAAGGCCAAGCCGGTCTATCAGGTGTTTGATGGCTGGGACGAAGACATCAGCGATGCCGCGACCTTTGATGAATTGCCGCAAAACTGCCAGGCATATGTGCGCTTCATCGAGGATTTCATCGGCGTGCGCGTATCAATGATCTCGGTGGGACCGGATCGCGTAAACAATATCTTCCTGCATGACATCATCGATGATGCGATGTAGGAATGAATCAGAATACAAACGGAGGTAAACATGGAACAGTTAGAAATGATGTATGAAGGCAAGGCCAAGAAAGTGTATCGCACGGATGATGAGGATCTGCTCATCGTCGACTACAAGGATGATGCCACGGCGTTCAACGGCCAGAAAAAGGGGACGATCGTGGGCAAAGGCGTCGTGAACAATCGCATGAGCAACTATTTGTGCCAGCTGCTTGAGGAAAAAGGCATCCCGACCCACTTTGTGAAGGAGCTGGATGAGCGCCGCACGCTGGTAAAGAAGGTGGAGATCGTGCCGCTGGAAGTCATCATCCGAAACAAGGCTGCTGGCAGCTTCTCCAAGCGCTATGGCGTGGCTGAGGGAACGCCGCTGAAGTGCTCTACGCTGGAATTCAGCTACAAGAATGATGATCTGGGAGATCCGCTGATGAACTCTTATATGGCGCTGGCCCTGGATCTGGCGACAAAGGAAGAGATCGATACGATCAGCGAGATGGCATTCAAGATCAATGAAGTGCTCAAGGAAGTTTTCGCCAACATTGGCATCGAGCTCATCGACTTCAAGCTGGAGTTTGGACGCTTCCATGGTCAGATCATCCTGGCGGATGAGATCTCTCCGGATACTTGCCGTTACTGGGACATGAAGACGCATGATCATCTGGATAAGGATCGTTTCCGCCGAGATCTGGGAGACGCGGAAGGCGCTTATCAGGAAGTTTATCGCCGTTTGGGATTGAATAAATAAGGAGCGCGCATGAACGATACATATCAGAGCCCGCTGGCGCAGCGTTATGCCAGCAAGGAGATGCAGGCGCTTTTCAGCAACGATAAAAAGTTCCGCACATGGAGAAGACTGTGGATCGCGCTGGCGCAGAGCGAGCAGGAACTTGGCCTTGACATCAGCGATGAACAGATCGCCGAGCTGATCGCCCATAAAGATGACATCAATTATGAAGTGGCAAAGCAGCGCGAGAAAGAAGTACGTCATGATGTGATGAGCCATGTGTACGCCTATGGCTGTCAATGTCCGAAAGCCAAGGGCATCATCCACCTTGGTGCCACCAGCTGTTATGTCGGTGACAATACCGATCTGATCCTGATGCACGAAGCGCTGGAGCTGGTGAAGCGCAAGCTGGTGAATGTGCTGGCCCGTCTGGAAAAGTTCGCGCTGCAGTACAAGGATCTGCCTGTGCTGGCATTCACGCATTTCCAGCCGGCTCAGCCGACCACGCTGGGCAAGCGCGCCAGCATCTGGGCGCATGACCTGCTCATGGATTATGAGGAGCTGTGCTGGCTGCTCGAACACAAGAAGCTGCTGGGATGCAAAGGAACGACCGGTACCCAGGCAAGCTTCATGGAGCTGTTCGACGGCGATACGGATAAAGTAAAGAAGCTCGATCAGCTGATCGCGGAAAAAATGGGATATGATGCCTGTTATCCGGTGTCTACCCAGACATATTCGCGCAAATATGATTTCCGGGTGCTCAGCGTGCTGAGCGCTATCGCGCAGAGCGCACATAAGTTCTCCAATGACATCCGTCTGCTTCAGCATCTCAAGGAGGTCGAGGAACCTTTTGAAAAGAGCCAGATCGGCTCTAGTGCCATGGCCTATAAGCGTAACCCGATGCGCAGCGAGCGCATGGCCTCGCTGGCGAATTATGTCATCTCTGATGTCATGAATCCGGCCATCGTGGCCGCTACGCAATGGTTTGAGCGTACGCTGGATGATTCGGCCAATAAGCGCATCTCAGTGCCGGAGGCCTTTCTGGCAGTGGATGGCATCCTCGATCTGTATCTGAACATCACCGAAGGCCTGGTCGTCTATCCGAAGGTCATCGAGAGCCATCTGATGAACGAGCTGCCGTTCATGGCGACGGAAAACATCATGATGGACTGCGTGAAGATGGGCGGCGACCGTCAGGAGCTGCATGAGGCCATCCGTGTGCATTCCATGGCAGCCGGAAGAGTGGTCAAGGAAGAAGGAAAGCCGAATGACCTGCTGCAGCGGATCGCGGATGATCCGAAGTTCCCGATGGATCTGGAACAGCTGCAGGCGATCATGAAGCCGGCGAATTTCGTAGGCCGCAGCGTGCAGCAGACCGAAGAGTTTTTTGTGGAATTCATCGACCCTATCTTGGAACAGGAGAAGGACGCGCTTGGCATGCATGCTGAGATCAATGTATGACAGAAAGAAATACCGTGCTCACTGAGAGCACGGTCATTTTTAATCGTTGAGTTAGCCAATGCTAATAATTTGAAGCGTCTTTGTTGTTTCACGCGTTTGCGCATGGTATAGTGAGAAAAACCGGTGCGTATGTGCATTCCGGTTCATACTATGAATAAGAGATGAGGAGATGAGATCGATGAATCATATATTTTGGGGACTGCTGCTGCCGCTGATTGGAACGAGCGCCGGCGCGGCCTGTGTGTTTGTGATGCGCCGTCAGATGCGCAGCATAGTGCAGAAGACGCTGCTGGGCTTTGCCTCCGGCGTGATGGTGGCGGCCAGCGTATGGTCTTTGCTCATTCCGGCCATGGAAATGTCTGCGGACATGGGAAAGCTGGCTTTCCTTCCGGCAGCCTGCGGTTTTATCGGCGGTATCGCGTTTTTGCTGGCGCTGGACTGGCTTATCCCACATCTGCATCTAGGCAGCAATGAGGCCGAGGGGCATCGAAGCCGCCTGCGCAAGACGACGATGATGACACTGGCAGTCACGCTGCACAACATTCCGGAAGGCATGGCGGTCGGCGCGGTCTATGCGGCATTGCTGGCCAGCGGCAGTGAGGTGACGATGGCTTCGGCATTTGCGCTTTCGCTTGGCATCGCCATTCAGAATTTTCCGGAAGGCGCCATCGTATCGATGCCGCTGCGCGCAGAAAAAGGGATGAACCGGCTGCGCGCGTTTCTCTACGGTGTTCTCAGCGGCGCTGTCGAGCCGCTGGCTGCCTGCTTGATGATCCTGCTTTCCGCTTCGCTGGAGCCGCTGCTGCCGCTTTTCCTGTCTTTTGCGGCCGGCGCGATGCTCTATGTCGTCGTAGAAGAGCTGATCCCTGAGACTTCCCAGGGCCGCCACAGCAATCTGGGCACGATCGGCTTTGCGGCAGGGTTCGTGCTCATGATGATCCTTGATGTGGCGCTGGGATGAGTTTGTGATATACTATGATCCATATGGAGGATTGAAACATGAATGAACTGAAACGGAAATATGCCCGGCTGGCGCTGGCTTGCGGCGTCAATGTGCAGAAAGGACAGACCGTGATGATCAACGCAGATGTGCAGGCAGCCGACTTCGCCGCGCTGCTCTGTGAAGAAGCGTACCGTCTCGGTGCGGGCGAAGTGGTGATGCGCTACAGCGATGAGCGGGTCAGCCGTCTGCATTATCTTCATCAGGATGAGCAGATGCTGTGCAAGGTACGCCCATGGCAGATCGACAGCCGGCTTGATTATCTGAAAGAAGGCGCTTGTGTGCTGCATGTGATCAGTGAGACACCTGGCGCTTACGCGGACTGCGATGCCGCCAAGATCAGCGCCGCGACCCTGGCCTGGGCCAGAGCGAGCAGGGAAGTGCAGAAGTACACGATGGACAACATCTGTGCCTGGAGCATCGTGGCGGTGCCGAATGCGCGCTGGGCAGCCAAAGTGTTCGCGGATGCGGGCAGCGAGGCCGTGGCGCGGCTGTGGCAGGCTGTCTTTGACTGTGTCTATGTCGATGCGGATCATGATCCTGTGCAAGTCTGGGCTAAGCGCAATGCGATGTTCGCCAAGCGGGTGGAGCGTCTGAATGCACACCGCTTTGCCACGCTGCATTTTACCAGCACGCTGGGCACTGATCTGCGGGTCGGTCTGCCCCAGGGACATCGGTGGGAAGGAGGCAGCGAAAAGACCCAGGATGGGCGGTGGTTCAACGCAAACCTGCCTACCGAGGAAGTTTTTACGATGCCGCATCGGCTGAAGACAGAAGGCATCGTCTACGCGAGCAAGCCGCTGGATCATCATGGCCAGCTGATCGAAGATTTCTTTTTGGAATTCAAGGAAGGAAAAGTGTGCGGCTATGATGCCCGGAAGGGAAAAGCGGCCCTGCGTTCTTTGATCGAATTTGATGAAGGCAGCAGCTATCTGGGAGAAGTCGCCCTCGTCCCGCAGGATTCTGCGATCGCCCGCTGCGGCCTATTGTTTTACAATACGCTCTTTGATGAAAATGCCTCCTGTCATCTGGCTCTTGGTGATTCATATCCGTCTTGCCTGGAAGGCGGTCTGACACTGAGGGAAGAGGAGCGCAAGAAACAAGGAGCCAATCAGTCGATGACCCATGTCGACTTCATGTTCGGCACAGCGGATCTCTGTGTCAAAGGAATCGATGAAGAGGGCAGAGAGACGCTGATCATGGAGGATGGGCTGTTTACAGAGCCATTTGCCTGCTGCAGCTGATCGCGGGCAAGGTTGTCTGCTTCAGCGATAAATGGTAAAATAATCGAGAGAGGTGATGACATGAAACGGTTCATTGCGTCATGCATCGTGCTGGTGGCGCTGTTTACAAGCATGTTCAGCGTTTCGCTTGGCGCCCGCGAGGCATACACAGTAGAAAACCTGGACATCACCATACATGTGCAGGAGGATGGCAGACTGCTGGTCAGAGAAGATTATGACCTGAATTTCAACTATTACCGCAGCAGCTTCGTGCGGACGATCACGCCGACCTGTCATGTGCCGATCCAGACGGAGGAGGGCGTCGTATATCAGGATTATTATTTTCCGATCACGGATATCCAGTGTGACCGGCTGCTCTCGATCACGCAGAATCAGGACAGTCTTTCGGTCACGATGGGTGATCGTGACCAGACACTGACCGGCCGTCAGTCGTTTACGGTCTCCTATACGGTGCAGACGACGGATCTGCATCTGCCTGAAGGCACTCAGATGCTGTATTGGACATTTGTGACGAGCATGGATACGACGGTGGAGCATCTGCATTATGAGATCCATATGCCTAAGGCGTTCGATCCGCAGGAAGTGTTTACGAGCACCGGCAAATACGGCGATGTGAAAAATACGCTGAGCACGCAAGTCAGCGGCAATGTCATCAGCGGTGATCTGAGCCAGCCGCTGCAGGATAATGAGCTGGCGACCATCAAGGTCAATCTGCCCAATACATATTTCACTTTTCCCCAGCCGCTCGATGTCAGCCTTTGCGCTTCCGTCCTTTCCGGCGTGCTGCTGCTGGCGGTGCTCCTCGTGTTCTGGCGTTTCGGCCGTGACCGGGAAGTGTTTGTCGATGTGCGCAGCGAACCACCTAAGGATCTGGGCAGCGCGGAGATCGGATACGTGATGAACCGCTACGCGAGCGACAGAGACCTGATGTCCCTGTTCATCGATTGGGGCAGCAGAGGCTTCATCCGCATCCGTGACTGCGGCGAGCATTTTGAATTGGAAAAGCTCAGGGAAATGAATGATAACAATGCCAAAGCCTATGAACGGGAGCTGTTTGACACGGTCTTTCAATCAGGAGATGCTGTCAGTGAGACGGCATTGCGCGAGGGCAGGGTCGCTTTCTCGATAGAACGAGCTAAGCGCATGCTGGAACGCTCCTTTACGCATGTGCGCAAACGGCATGTCTATACGAATTCTTCGCTGATCCTGCAGGGGCTCATGGTCATCCTGACGCTGGTCCCATCAGTGATCTTTATCTGGCTGGCTACGTTTGAAACTTATTATCTATGGCAGTTTTCCCTGCGGCATCTGATCGTGACCTTCTTGCTGGGCATCGATCTGGCTGGCTGGGTCGTCTTGATCCGGCATCGTTATATATTAAGCGAACGGGCATTCTTTGCGCGCATGGCCGTGGCCATCACCGTCGGATGCGTGCTGCTTTCCCTCAATGCGGTGATCTTGTTCTTGTTCGGAGCGGAGAGCTGGGCGATCATCCTGTATCTCATCGTGACGATCGTCTTGTTCTTCTGCATGCTTTACATGGATAAGCGCACGCGCCAGGGAGATGAATGGCAGGCCCAGATCCTGGGACTGCGTGAGTTCATCGAGAGCGTCGAGCCGGCGCAGCTGAAACAGCTGCAGGCAGATGATCCCGGTCTGTTCGAGCGGCTGCTGCCATATGCCTATGTGCTCGATCTTGCGGATATCTGGGCCAAGAAATTCAAGGGCATTGAGGTGCAGAAGCCATCATGGTACGAAGGCATGGAAGAATATGATCATTTTGACGCTTTCCTGTTCTGGCACACGTTTCAATATTGTTTCTATTACATGCGGCAAAATGCGGTATATCGCCCGCCGATCCGGGACGCGCGGTTCCTGCCTTTCAGCGGACGCATCCTGCCTAAGCGAGACCGCTCATGAAGCATTAGTGAAATTCAGGCACGGCCATTGACATCAGGTCCGAGAATGATTATGATATAGCTAATGACAGCGAAGAGGACACGGGCACATCAGATTCCGATGCAGAGAGGAAGGCGGCTGGTGAGAGCCTTCTGACAGAATGGTGTGCTTACTACCTCGGAGTCGCCCCTGAAAAGCGGGCCGTCGCCGGCGTTAACGGAGCAGAGGGCATGCGGGTATCTCCGCATGAACAAAGGTGGTACCGCGGCTGACAGAACGTCCTTTGAGGTTCTGTCATTTTTTATTGGAGGTATTTAAGATGATTGACATCAAGGAAAATGAGCAGCTCAGCAAGCTGAATCATTCCTGCGCGCACATGATGGCGCAGGCGGTGAAGCGTCTGTATCCGCAGGCCAAGTTTTGGGTCGGACCAGTCGTTTCCGAAGGGTTTTACTATGACATGGATCTGGGAGACAAGAAGATCACGGATGAAGATCTGACGCTGATCGAGAAAGAGATGAAGAAGATCGCCAAGGATGGCAAGCGCATCGTGCGTGAGGAAATCTCCAAGGCAGATGCGCTGGAGATGTTCAAAGACGATGAATACAAGCTGGATCTGATCAGCCATCTGGAAGACGGGAACATCACCATCTATCGTCAGGGCGAATTTGTGGATCTTTGCCGCGGACCGCATGTCGATACGGTGAAGCAGTGCCGCAATTTCAAGCTGCTCAAGCATTCCGGCGCCTACTGGAAGGGCAATGCGAACAACAAGATGCTGCAGCGCATCTACGGCGTATGCTTTGAGACCAAGGAGGAGCTGGAAGAGCATCTGCAGCTTCTGGAAGAGGCCAAGAAGCGCGACCATAAGAAGCTGGGCCGTGAGCTGGGCCTGTTCATGATGAGCGAGTATGCGGCCGGCATGCCGATCTTTTTGCCGAATGGCATGATCCTGCGCAATGTGCTCGAGCAATTCTGGTATGAAGAGCATACGAAGGAAGGCTATCAGTTCATCAAGACGCCGATCATGATGAGCAAGGAGCTGTGGGAGACCAGCGGCCACTGGGATCACTATAAGGACAATATGTATACGACGATGGTCGATGATCGTGAATTCGCCATCAAGCCGATGAACTGCCCGGGCGCAATGCTTGTCTATAACAGCACGCTGCATTCCTATAAGGATCTGCCGCTGCGCATGGGCGAGCTTGGCCAGGTGCATCGCCATGAAGCCAGCGGTGCCTTGAACGGTCTGTTCCGCGTACGTACGTTTACTCAGGATGACGCGCATCTATTCATGCGGCCGGATCAGGTAGAGGAGGAAGTGAAGCGGCTGATCGCGTTCATCGACCGGATGTACTCCATCTTTGGCCTGACATACGATATCGAGCTGTCTACCCGCCCGGAAGATTACATGGGAGAGATCGCCACTTGGGATGCCTGTGAGAAAGCGCTGGGCGATGCCTGCGTCGCGGCCGGCAAGACCTTCCGCATCAATGAGGGCGATGGCGCGTTCTATGGGCCGAAACTGGATTTCCATATCCGCGACAGCCTGGGCCGTGTATGGCAGTGCGGCACGATCCAGATGGACATGAACCTGCCAGAGCGATTCGACTGCACTTATGTGGACAGCGAAGGCAAAAAGGTCCGACCGGTCATGCTGCATAGGGTCATCTATGGCTCCATCGAGCGTTTCATCGGCATTCTGATCGAGCATTACGGCGGTCATTTTCCGATGTGGCTGGCTCCGAAGCAGATCGAGATCATCCCGGTGCTGGCTGAAAAGCATGGCGGATATGCGCAAGAGGTATGCGCAGCGCTGAAAGCCAGAGGTATCCGCTGCAGCGTCGATGCGCGCAACGAGAAGCTTGGATATCGTGTACGTGAAGCACAGATTGCCAAGATACCGGTCCAGATCGTCGTCGGAGAAGGCGAGTGTGCAGACCGTACGGTTACGATCCGCCGCAGCGGCCAGAAGCAGAGCGTGACGCTCCCGCTGCAGGAAGCAATCGATGCCTTCGTGAAGGAAATTGAGGAGAAAAAGGCATGAGGAAGTTATGGAAGACGGCCTGTGCCGCTTTGCTTGCGCTGAGCATGGCAGGCTGCGGCGCCGGACAGAATGAGGAAGTGAACATCCTTGCGCCGACCGGCGCGCCTGCGTTGGGCATCCTGGGCGCTTTTGGCAATGAGAATGTCGCAAATGTGGAGACAGTGAGCGGCAGCGATGTGCTGCAGAGCGAGCTGGCCAAGGCAGACAGCGAATATGATATCATCGTGGCGCCCAGCAACCTGGGCATGAGCCTTGCGGCCAAAGGCGCGGATGATTATGAGCTGGCCGCCGTCATCACATGGGGCAATCTGTACCTTGTCGCGGAAGATGATGATGCGCTGAACAAGGAAGGTGAGCTTGCGGCCTTTGGCGAAGCTGCGGTCCCGCAGCTCGTGCTGCAAAATACTATCGATCTGGACAGCATCACACCGGCCGTGACGTATTATAATGCGGTCAGTGATGCGCAGGCGCAGCTGCTCAGCGGCAAAGCGAGCGTGGCGCTGCTGGCGGAGCCGGCCGTGACCGCGACCATTGCCAAAGGCAGAGAAAGCGGCAAGGAACTCAAGGTCATCGCGGACTTACAGCAGCTGTACGCGGAAAAGAATGGCACGCAGGCAGACGCTGGTTATCCGCAGGCTTCCATCTTCGTGAAAAAAGGGGAAAGCGCACAGCTGAGCAGCGTGCTGGATGCCATCGAAACTTTTGCGAATGAGACGAGCGGCGATGAAGCGGCGCTGCGTGCACAAATCGAAACAGCTGGCGTGGATGTGCTCGGTGTGCCCAGCGCGGATGTCGCGGTCAATTCTTGGGAAAGGCAGAACATCCGTTATGTCAGCGCACAGGATGCGCGCAGCGACCTGGCGCAGTTTGCGGAGATCTTCGGCATCGAGGTCGATCTCGATGCCCTGTTGATGGAGGCACAGTGAGATGAGAGTGGCAGTACCGTTTCAACATGGCAGGATCTTCCAGCATTTCGGGAAGACCGCCGCGTTCCTCATCGCCGATATCGAAGATCATGAAGCAAAGCATGAGCAGCTGCGCTCGACCAATGGCAGCGGACATGGCGCGCTGAGCGCATTGCTTAGCGAATGGGGCGTGGATACCGTGATCTGCGGCGGCATCGGACAGGGTGCCGTGAACGCGCTGAGCGAAAGTGGGATCAAGGTGGTCCGCGGTGTCGATATGGACGCGCGCATGGCGCTTTCTGCGTTTGCTAAAGGAGCCCTGCAGGATGACCCTGATGCTTCATGCCATCATCATGAGCATGAGGGCGCACATGACTGTGGTTCCCATTCCTGCACAAAATGAGTAAAACAGACAGGCGTTTGCTGGCCTGTCTTTGTTTTTGAAAAAACTGCAAAAAAGATTAGCAGAGGGGTTGCCAAAGTGCTAAAAATGAGTATAATAATCAGTGTTAGCAGTTAGGTGCTAAGAGTGCTAATTCTTGAAGGAGGAATTGAAATGCTGAAACCATTACATGACAATGTAGTTTTGAAAAAAGAAGAAGAGGAAAACAAGACAGCAAGCGGGATCATTCTGACCAGTGAAAACAAGAACAAGCCGAGCATCGGCCTCGTTGAGGCAATCGGCGAAGGCGTGAAAGACGCGGGATATAAAGTCGGCGACAGAGTCGTTTACAAAGAATATTCCGGAACGAGAATCAAGATCGATGAAGAAGAATATATTGTGATTGCCGATGAAGATATCCTGGCAGTCGCAGCGTAAAGGAGGAATTTGATATGGCAAAGGAAGTACGTTTTTCAAAGGACGCGCGTCAGGCGATGCTCAAGGGCGTGAATACGCTGGCTGACGCAGTAAGGGTTACGCTTGGTCCGAAAGGACGCAATGTGGTGCTGGAAAAGGAATATGGCTCACCGCTGATCACCAATGACGGCGTATCGATCGCCAAGGAGATCGAACTGGAAGACAAGTTTGAAAACATGGGCGCAAAGCTCGTGTATGAAGTCGCCAACAAGACGAATGATACGGCCGGCGATGGTACGACGACCGCGACCATCCTGGCGCAGAATATGATTGAAAACGGCCTGAAGGCAGTGGAAAAGGGCGCCAATCCGGTGCTGATGCGTGAGGGCATCGAATATGCAAGCAAAGAGATCGCCAAGCATATCCTGGAGAAATCTCGCAAGGTAGAGACAAGCAACGATATCGCGTCGGTCGCGACGATTTCTTCCAGCAGCAGCGAAGTCGGCCAGATCATCGCTGAGGCGATGGAAAAAGTCGGACGAGATGGTGTCATCAGTGTCGATACGTCTAATGGTTTTGAAACGGAACTGGAGATCAGCGAGGGCCTGCAGTATGACAAGGGCTATGTATCTCCGTACATGGTGAGCGACCGTGAAAAGATGCAGGTGGATATGGAAAACGCGCTGGTGCTCGTCACGGATCAGAAGATCAGCAACATCCAGGAGATCCTGCCGCTGTTAGAGCAGGTGCTGCAGTCCAACAAGCCGCTGCTGCTGATCGCGGAAGACTTTGAGAATGAAGTTGTCTCCACGCTCGTCGTCAATAAGCTGCGCGGCACGTTCAATGTCGTAGCGACAAAGGCACCGGGCTTCGGTGATAACCAGAAGGAACTGCTGCAGGATATCGCCGTGCTGTGCGGCGCTAAGTTCTTCTCCAAGGATCTCAACATGGAACTGAAAGATGCGACGATGGCAGATCTGGGACAGGTCAAGAAGCTCACTGTGACCAAAGATAACACGACGATGATCGGCGGTGCCGGCGACAAGGCGGCAGTGGAAGCACGCAGCGCTGAGATTTCCGCGCAGATTGAGAACAGCAACAGTGATTATGACAAGAAGCGTCTGGCTGAGCGCTTGGGCAAGCTGAACAACGGCGTGGCCGTGATCAAGGTCGGCGCAACGACAGAAAGCGAATTGAAGGAGAAAAAGCTGCGTATCGAGGATGCGCTGAATGCGACGCGTGCCGCAGTCAGCGAAGGTATCGTCATCGGCGGCGGTGCCGCTCTGGTAGAGGCTTATACTGCACTGAAGGATACGCTGAAATCTGATGTCGTCGATGTGCAGAAAGGCATCAAGATCGTATTTGATGCGTTGCTGGCGCCGATCGCGCAGATCGCAGAGAATGCTGGATACAATGCCGAAGAGATCGTGGAAGCACAGAAGAAGGCAGAGGAAAACCATGGCTTCGATGCGAAGAACGGGGAATGGGTCGACATGTTTGAAAAGGGCATCATCGATCCGACCAAGGTGACTCGCAGCGCTTTGCTGAATGCCGCAAGCATCTCTGCGCTGTTCATCACGACAGAGGCTGGCGTAGCCGCAATCAAGGAAAAGGAACCGGCAGCTGTGCCGCAGGCTCCGATGTATTGATCACAATGACCCGGGACAACCGGGTCTTTTTATGTTATCCTTTTCATGAAAGGAAGGATGACGATGAACAAGATCTACATTTCGGCTGATATCGAAGGAATATGGGGCAATGTCAACAGCGCATATACGATGCCGGGCGTACCGGAATATGAGCAGTATCGCCGCCGTATGATCGATGAAGTCAATATCGTCGCGCAGACATTATTCAAATATGGCATTCAGGAGATCCTCGTCAATGACGGGCATGGCAATATGGACAATCTGCTTCCGGAGGATCTGGATCCGCGGGTGCGGCTCGTCTGCAGCCAGGGCGCGTTTAAGGAGAACGGCATGATGGAGGGGATCAGCGCTGATTTCGACGGAGCCTGCTTCATCGGCTATCATTGCCGCAGCAATACGCCCGGCATCATGGCGCATACGATGTGGGGCACCATGATCCGCAGTGTCTCACTGAATGGGGAGGAAATCGGAGAGAGCGGGCTCAATGCGCATCTGGCATGGCATCATGGCGTGCCGGTCATTCTGGTCAGCGGAGATTCGCTGCTCAAAGAGCAGCTTGATGATGAACTGCATGGCCAATTCCGTTATGTGCAGACCAAAGAAGTCATCAATTCTGCAGCGGCCATCAACTGTTCGCATGATGAGCTTGTGCGTCAATATGAGCGAGAGATCAGACAGACGCTCGATGCACACCATGAGATCTATCCCGAAGATGGCTATGTCATGGACATCACGTTCCATAAAGAGAAAAATGCGGATTTCGTCGCCCGGATGCCTGAGATACAGCGGATCGCGCCGTGCACTGTCCGCATCGAGGGAAGCGATTATGCCAAGGTCTACAGGCTGATGCGCTTCATCATCAAGGTATGTAATGCGTTTGTCTGAATAGCGCAAATGAAAAGACCGCTGCTGCGGTCTTTTATCGGTCTTATTTGAAGTAACGGTCGAGCAGGCCTTTAAATGCTCTGCCATGGCGTGCTTCATCACGTGCCATTTCGTGCACGGTGTCATGGATGGCATCCAGGTTTGCTTCCTTGGCGCGCTTAGCCAGGTCTACCTTGCCTGCGGTCGCGCCGTTTTCTGCTTCTACGCGCATTTCCAGGTTCTTCTTGGTGGACGGCGTAACGACTTCGCCCAGCAGTTCGGCGAACTTGGCAGCGTGTTCTGCTTCTTCCCATGCGGCTTTCTCATAGTACAGGCCGATCTCCGGGTATCCTTCACGGTGCGCGACACGTGCCATTGCCAGGTACATGCCGACTTCGGAGCATTCGCCTTCGAAATTGGCGCGCAGATCTTTGATGATGTCTTCGCTTACGCCCTTGGCTACGCCGACTTCATGCTCGGCAGCCCAGGTCATCTCGCCTTCTTCCATCTTCTTGAACTTGTCAGCGCCAACACCGCAGACCGGGCACTTTTCCGGGGCAGCATCACCTTCGTATACGTAACCGCATACAGTACATACAAATTTAGCCATGTTGAATATCCTCCTTTTTCCTCAACACTCTTACTATACTTGAAGTGGGTAAAAAATTCCAGCGCTTTGACCAGAAAAAGAAAGTGAAACATGAATGAATTGCCTTTCTGGCGATGACATCCTCATGCGGTTCTGCTAAAATGAGGGCGGCAGGTGATAAGATGAAAGAGATCATGATCGCAACGAGCAATGCGCACAAGGTAGAAGAGTTTCGTGAGATGCTGGAACCACTGGGATTTCAAGTGCGCAGCTTGCTCGATCTGAACGAGCAGATAGAAATTGAAGAAACTGGAACGACGTTTGCGGAAAACGCGATGATCAAAGCAGAGACCGTGCATGCGCGTCTTGGCATTCCGGTCATCTCGGACGATTCAGGACTGGAAGTGGATGCGATGGATAAGGCGCCGGGCGTGTATTCTGCGCGTTTTCTGGGCTATGATACGGCTTATGAGGTGAAAAACCAGTTTATCATGGATCAGGTGAAAGGAAAGACGCGAAGCGCCCGTTATGTATGCGCCATCGCCTATGTCGAGAAAGATGGCACAGCGCATGTGTTTACCGGTGTGGTCGAAGGTGAGATCGCAGATCATGCGCGCGGAGATAAAGGCTTTGGCTATGATCCGATCTTTTATTATCCGCCTTATGCGGCCACGCTGGCCGAAGTGAGCGAGGAGCAGAAGAACGCGATATCACACCGCGGCCGCGCGCTGGCGCAGCTGATCGCGTATATGAAAGAGGCTGAACAAAAATGATCCATGTGGTCCTTTATGAGCCAGAGATCCCGCAGAACACTGGCAATATCATGCGCACTTGCATGGCATTCGGATGCCGTCTGCATCTGATCGAGCCGCTGGGCTTTTATCTGGATGAAAGTCATCTGCGGCGAGCCGGCATGGATTATGTAAAAGCGCTGGAATATGATCTGTACAGCGATTGGGAAAGCTTCATGGCCGTGCATGGAGACGGGACGTTTTTCTTTTTCACGCGCTATGGCCATCAGACTCCGGACGCGTTTGATTATGCGGCCTGCGCGCAGGATATCTATCTGGTCTTCGGAAAGGAGAGCACCGGCATCCCATTGCCGCTGCTTCGCGCCCATGCGCCGCATTGTGTCCGGCTGCCGATGAAAGCCTCTGCCCGCAGCCTGAACCTCAGCAACACCGTGGCCATTGCCGTTTATGAAGTGCTGCGGCAGCTAGGATACCCTGACCTGTCGCAAGAAGAAGTGATCAAAGGAAAGGACTGGCTGGATCGTGGCTGATTATCTTGATAGTTTCGTGGATACGCGGGAAAAGCGCCGTCTGCTGATCCGTCTGCTGTGCTGGCTATGCTGGCTGGCAATATGCGGCGTGGCGCTGTACACGGCATATCGGCTGATCAGGGTCAGCGATTATGCCGGACTGTTCGGTTTGCTCGACGCACCGGATATGGAATGGTTCGTCATTTCCCGGATGGTGCTGCAGGCGATGTCGATCGCGCAAGGGTCCTGGTGGGATTATCTGAGCGCGGCGCTTTCGGTCGTCAGCCTTCCAGAATGGATCTTACTTTTTGTCAGCTTGTTCCTTGCCTGTGGCAGCCGGCGTATCTGGAAGCATGTGGCGCTGGTATTCGTGCAATTCCTCTACTTCCTGGCGGTCGGCATTTTGTTTCTGCTGGCATTGCGCGCGAGCTCGCTGCAGGAAGTCATCGGTGTGCTGCGCATGATCGGCATGCTCAGTTTCGGCGTGTATGGCGTCGTTGCCCTGGTCTTGCTCATTCAGCTGGCCGGTACGCTGTGCCGGTATCGCCGGGCGCTGCTCGTTCATCCTGTGGAAATCAGCGTCGAGGAAGGCGCGGAAGGACAGGAGTAAGCTTGCCTGATTCCATTTCCTTCAACAGCTTTTGATAGCGAAGATAGGCGGAACTGTCCGCTTTTCTTTTTGGCATGTTATTACCACCTCATGTTCAATGTGTGCGCAAAATACGAAAAGATACAGGAGAAATGGGTTGAAAAAAATGGATCTGGGCACAGTGAAAACAGGGGGATAACAATTTCAGACAGAAATCACACCAAATCACACAGTCTTTGCAAAATCCCCCAAAATAAAGGGTTTTCGAAAATCGGAAATTCTCATTTTTTACCGCTTTAAAACTTACAAATTTGCAAGATTTCAAAGGCTGTGCTAAAGTAATGGCGATGATAACGAGGTGATTCGATGAATTTTTTAGAAAGGCACGGCAAGAAGATCGCGCTCGCGCTTTGCTTCGCGACGTGCGTTCCTGTCATTTCCACCGTTTATGCGTATGAAGCACAGCCGGGATGGCATGGCGAAGGCGCAGACCGTTATTATGTCCTGGAATCCACCAGGGAACAGGCAGTCGGATGGCTGCATCTGAATGATGGAACCTATTACTTTGATGACAACGGTGCAATGGTGTTCGGCTGGCAGGAGATCGACAGCTTCCGCTACTATTTCGGCACAGACGGCCGTATGGTCAGCGGCGAACAGACGATCGACGACGTATCATACAATTTTCAGGAAGATGGAAAGCTGCTTACCGGCTGGACAGGAGATTTCCTGTATGATGAGCATGGCTTTGCCGTCACTGAGCAATACATAGAGATCAAAGATGGCAAGTATGTCTATGTCGATGAAAACGGCCAGCGTGTCAATGGCTGGCAGACCATCAACGGCAAGAAGCATTATTTTGATCAGAAAGGGATCATGCTCACCGGCACCATCGAAGTGGATGGAAAGCGTTATGAGCTGGATGAGTATGGTGTCCTGTATACCGGCTGGACGTATGATGCCGATGACAACGCATATTACCACGATCAGTATGGAAAGCTGCTGAAAGATACCGAGAAAGAGATCGAAGGCATCATGTATGTGTTTGACGAGGATGGCATTGCCAAAGAAAAAGCTGTCGTGGAGGCAGAGAAGAAGGCCGAGGAAGAAAAGAAGAAGCAGGAGGAAGAGGAGCAGCGCCGCAAAGCAGCAGTTGCGGCAGCCGCTGAAGCTTCATCCGGCGCCAAATATGACGTGAATGGCAACGGCATCGCGGAAGCCGCGCTGGCGCAGGTCGGCACGGCGCAGGACTGCACGATGCTTGTCACCAACGCGCTGGCAGCCAATGGCATCTATTACCATGGCTGGCCTGCCGGCTATATGTCCCTGGGCACGGTGACCGATGATCCGCAGCCCGGCGATCTGATCTACTATGCCGATGGCGGCATGGGGATGGCGCATATCGCGGTCTACATCGGCAATGGCCAGGCCGTGCATGGCGGCTACAACGGCAATGAGACCGTGGTCGCCAGCGCTTATCTGGGCTCCGGTCCGGTATTCATCCATCTGTCATGAAATCAGCCTGTGCGCGCGCACGGGCTTTTTTAAGGAGGGAGCGTCATGGATTTAAATCGGGCAAGCCGTTATTTGTCTTATCTGCTGCGGCATCATCCAGAAGCGGCTGGCATCACGCTGGACGCGCATGGCTGGGCCGATGTGACAAGCCTGCTGGCAGGCATGAAGAAATATCAGATCACCAGGGCACAGCTAGAGAAGATCGTAGCGAGCGATGCTAAGCAGCGCTATGCCTTTGATGCGACAGGAACGAAGATCCGGGCGAACCAAGGTCATTCAGTGGCGGTCGATGTGGAGCTTCGTGAAAGTGAGCCGCCGGCGCTTTTGTGGCATGGCAGCGCCTGCCGCTTTGCGGCTTCGATCGCCGCGCAGGGGCTGAAGCCGATGGGCCGGCTGTATGTCCATCTTTCTGCCGATGTGAAGACGGCTCGTGCAGTCGGATCGCGTCATGGCATCCCCATTGTCTATGAGATCGATTGTGCCGCGATGCGCCGGGATGGCTTTGTCTTTTTTTGCTCACACAACGGGGTATGGCTGACCGACACAGTGCCATATCGCTACATGAAGGTGCTTGAGGACGGGCATGCTTCGGTATAAAAAAAGAGCGGAACGTGTTAGACTATAACATGCATAACAAATTGGAGGTAGGTATATGGAACTCACACAAGGTGTCACGCTGAGGGTGCTGCCGAGCGTCAAGTTCAAGGACGTCGGCATCTATGTTCGCTTCATTCACCCGCTGACACCGCAATTTGCTACAAAATGTTCGCTGATGGCACTGATGATGTCGGATCGCTGTGAAGCATATCCCACCAAGCAGGCGATGAGCCGCCGCAGCGATGAGCTGTATGGACTCTCGCTGGGCGTGCAGACAGTGGGATATGGCGCAGCGCAAGTGATGGAGATGCGTGCCCGCATGATCCATCCGCGTTTCGCGCACAGCGCGTCATTCCTTGAGGAATGCGTCTGTTTTCTGCATGAGCTGATCTTTCGGCCGCTGTTCAGCGAAGAAAATTTTGAAGAAGCTAAGCGAGTGCTGCGCATGAAGATCGAACGCATGCAGGATGATGCCGCGCAATATGTGGTCCATCGCGGGCTGAAGGCTGCCGGCGCAGGCCAGCCGCTTGCGATTTCTTCACTGGGAGAGACCGATGTGCTTGATTCGCTGACGCTGAGCGAGATGAGGGAAACACATCAGGCCTTGCTTGCGCAAAGCGGCATCGAGATCCTCGTCTGCGGTGACTTGCGAGAAGAAGTGTGCGCGCTCTTTCGTAAATATTTTTCCTTTGCGCCGCGTTTGGCAAAAGTGGATACGCATTATGTCATCAGCGCGGACAGCGAACCGCAGACAGTGACAGAAGAAAGGGATATTCCGCAGACGAGCATCATGGTGCTGTATTATACCCACACCGATGTGCTCGATCCAGATTACTATGTGCTGCGGGTGATGAATGCGATGCTCGGTCAATATTCGAGCAGCCTGCTGTTCCAGAACGTACGGGAGAAAAACAGCCTGTGCTATTCCATCTATTCTAATCTGATCGCTTTTGACGGCGCGCTGGGCATCATGACCGGCGTCGATCCGGAAAATGTAGACAAAGCCCTGGGGCTGATCAAGGAACAGGTGGAAAAACTGTGCCAGGGAGATTTTGATGATGAGCTGCTCAGGGTCAGCCAGACGATGATCCGCAGTTCTTTGAAAGCCGGAGATGATGTGATGAATTCGATCGTGGCGCTGCAATATCAGAATGACTTGCTGGGACGCGATTACAGCAGCGATACTATCATCTCTCTGATCGAGCAAGTCAGCAGAGAAGCGGTCATCGCGATGGCACGCAAGCTGGAATACCGGCTTACTTGCATCGTGGGCAGAAAGGAGGTCGTGCATGAAGACGATCAGAAATGAGCGGTATCAGGAAACTTATGAAGTGCATACATTGGACAATGGCTTGCGCGTGGTGATCTGGCATAAACCGGGCTATGCCCGCTCATTGTTCATGATGGCCACGCCGCTTGGGGCATTGGACATCCAGCAGATCGATGAAAACGGCACGCGCTGCGCTTATCCGGCCGGAATCGCGCACTTCCTCGAGCATAAGATGTTTGAAAAGAGAGACCGTGATGTCATGGATGATTTTTCCCGCATGGGCGCCAGTGTCAACGCGTTCACTTCTTATAGCGAGACGGCTTACTATTTTTCTACGAGCGAGGATATCACTGAGCCGCTGAACTTATTGCTGGATTTTGTGCAGGAGCTGGACATCACGGATGAATCTGTAGAAAAAGAAAAAGGGATCATCGTTTCAGAGCTCAACATGTATCTGCAGATGAGCGATAATCGTCTGCTCATGGAAACGTATAAATCGCTGTATCATGAGCATCCCTTGAAATATGACATCGGCGGTGATGCGCAAAGCGTCCGTTCCATCACGCGTGCGCAGCTGGAAGAATGCTATGCGCGCAACTATCATCCATCTCGCATGATGTTGGTGGCAGTGAGCGGCAAAGATCCCGGTGAGATCCTGAAGATCATCCAGGACAATCAGCGTCGCAAGGCATTTACGCCGCGTCAAAAGTGGCGCCGGATGCCGTTGCAAGAGCCGGAAACCGTGGTGCGCGCGCACCATGAGTTTGAAATGGAGATCACCACACCGAAGATCGCCGTTGCCTATAAGCTTGCGCCGATTCCGGATGTCGGCGCACGCATGCGGCAGGAATGGTGCCTGCGGCTGGCCCAGGATCTGTGGTTCTCTTCCATGAATGAGGAATATCAGCACTGGCTCGATGAAGGGATCATCTCTGATTTTGTCGGCGCGGATGCAGATCTGGGCGAAGATTACGGCGTCTTGTTGTTTTACACCGAGACGGAAAAGGTCCGTCAGTTTGAGACGCTGATCGATGCGCTGGTGCGCCGCATGCAGGAAGAGCCGGTATCGGCGTGTCAGCTGGATCAGCTGAAGCATCGCTATTATGGACAGTCGGTGCGCACGCTTAACAGCTTTGATGATATCGCCATCGGCTATATCCGCAGCGCGTTTGCCGAATATGATTATCTGGAAACCATGGATATGATCGAGACGATCACGCCGCAGGAAGTGAATGAGGCCTGCCGGCATGTCGATCTGGCACGCAAAGCAGTCGAGATCGTAAAACCGAAAAAAAAGTAGCTGTTTGATGAAAACTGTCGAATTTCGGCAGTTTTTTTCGGCTTTCTTTCAAATAGGGGCCATCAGCGTCAGATGCCAGTTTTGAAGCACATGTCTGGAAATGATAATATGATGCCCGAAGGCGGGGTGATACAGATGAGAACATTCTCATACCGGAGGGAGGAATAAGACATGAATGTGATCGTTCTGGTCGGAGAGGTGATCGAGCTTCCCTATTTGCGAGAGACGCCGGCAGGTTATCAATGCGCGACGATGGTGCTCAAGGTCGATCGTCCCTTTGCCAACAGTGACGGGGTCTATGAAGCGGACGAGATCGCGGTCACGCTGTGGAAGGGCATCGCGCAGACGACTTGCGCGGTGTGCGCGCTTCATGATGCCGTGGCAGTCAAGGGCAGGCTGACGACGCGTACGCATAACAAGGACGGTGTGACTTATCGCAACTATGAGGTGGTGGCTGAAAAGGTTTCCTTCATCAGAAAGGAAAGCTGAGGCCGCCGCCTCTTTCCTGTATGAAAACCGTGTTCAGGCGCATACTGTAACTGACAGGAGGTTGAATGGATGAATTGGTTAAAGCTGGCAGTGGGCATGTGCCTGCTGTTCATGATGAGCGCCTGCGGTGTTCAGCAAGCGGCAGACGAGGCAAAGAACGATGTGGAAAAAGCCGCCGATGATGTCAGGGACGCGGCGGAAGGAGCCAAGCGAAGCGCGCAGGATCAGGGGGAGAAGACCCTGGATGGCATGATGAGCTATCTGCGTGAGCAGGGCATGGAGCTGAGCGATGAGCAGACATTGGATGACATCGCGTTTGCGGCCTATGACGGGCGAAGCTTCTATGTGGATGGCACGCAGATGTATCTGTATCGCATCGACACCAATGATGAGACGATGCAGAAGGTGATCGCGCAGCTGAAGCAAGATGGCAGCGTAAGAGTGGAAAAGGATGGCGAAACGCTTTCGTACAGCGGCACACTGTTCGAGGATTATCTGTTGCTGCATGATCCAGGAGCGGATGTGCATGTATTTGTGGAAACGATGAATCATTACAGCGGGGGCTCAGCGACCAGCAATGCGCTGCGGGAATCATCCACTACAGACTGAAGGACGTCACAGCACGTTCTTTTTTTATTGCCCTGCATGCGAATTTGTGCTATTTTCATTATGACATTGATGATATCGCAGACATTGTCACCGTGGCTGGCCGCGGTCATCAGGCTGGAGAAAGGAAAAGACGTATCGCAGTGGCTGTTGGCGCATCACGCGATCTGTCAGGAAATGAGATGAATCGGACTGCGTTGTGCATCCGCATGCTGCAGCTGTTGAAAGTGCGCGGACGGATGCGGATCGATGAGATCGCCCAGGCGCTTGAGATCAATCCGCGCAATGTGCGTGAGTTTCGCAAAGAACTGGAGACAGCGGGCTATTCGATCTTACAGACGACCGGGCGTTATGGCGGCTATCAGTTGGATGCCGCTGCGCTTTTGCCGGCCGCCGCGCTCGACGCACAGGAAGAAGACGCGCTTCAGGAGGCTTGCCGCTATTTGCGCTCACATGCGGATTTCATTGCTGCGGATGCCTTTGAGCGCGCGATGGGCAAGATCTTGTCTGCGCATTCCGCGCCAAAAAAAAGCCCAAGCATCTATCTGCAGGAGCGCATGCCAGGGATCAGCGCCATGGAACAGCGCTATGTTGACCGCTGTGTCGAGGCCATCCGTGATCAGCGCAGCGTCATCCTGACTTACCGCACGCTCAGCGCGGCCAAACCGTATACGATCGAGATCCATCCATATGAACTGCTCTTTTTTCAGGGCGCGTGCTATTGCCTGGCTTATTCGATGAAGGCGCATGATTTCCGCTCGTTTCGCTTCAGTGAGCAGCGCATGTTTGATTTTCGGCTGACGCAGCGCCGCTTTGACCGTGATCCGAATTTTGCAGTAGACCGCTATGTCGGGCGCACTGGCTTGATTCGCGGAGATTTCATCCATGCTCGCTTTGAGGTCCGCCATGAACAGGCGCGGCGGGTCGCGGAGCGCAGCGTCGGCATTTCCTCAAAGATGCGCTGGATCGATGCGGATACGCTGAAAGTCGATGCCTGGATCGAGACAGAATATGAGCTCTTCGATCTGCTGCTGCGTCTTGGCGCGGATGCGCGGCTGCTCGAACCGGCCGATCTGGTTCAGCGCATGAAGGCACAGATCACGGCGATGCTGCGGCGATATGAAGAGGAGGAGCTGAATGATCCATCTGAGTGATATTCGTAAATATGAACGATGCCCAGCATTGCTCTGGCGCAGCGCGCATGAGCCGCAGCCATATTTCCCTTTTCTTCATCCTTCACGGCCTATGAGCGAACTGTGCAAAGCGTATTTTGGCTTGCATGAGCATTTCGAGGGACATACTGGGGATGATCCCGGCCGCGCGCTCACCGCGCTGGATCATGCCGACACGCTGATCAATGCCCGTTTTGCGGCTCAGGGCGTCCGTGTGAAGATCCCGCTGATGAGGAAAAGCGAGAATGGCTATCTGGTGTATTTTGTCTATTGCAGCTGCGCGCCGCGGGAAAGCGAGGCACAGCTGATCAGTGACCATCTAAGCGTGCTGCAGACGCTGGAGATACCGGTGGCGGATGTGCGCATCCTCTGCCTGGATCCTGATTATGTCAGGGCCGGGGAGCTCGATGTGCATCAGCTGATCACTGAGGAAGAGCATTTATTCAATGCGCACGGACATCCTGTTCACACGATCCGTGAGCTGTGTGCGCCGCTGCGGCGTGACCTGCAAGAACTGGCAGATGCGTGCGAGGCATGTCTTTCTTTACCGCAGTGCCCGCAATTTGCGCGTACCGCAGCATGCACCCGAGGCCGGCGCTGCGCGTATTTTGATTCTTGCTTTGTCCCTGCAGCGGATGACTCCATCTTGTATCTGCAGCAGTCTTCTCAGAAACTTGCCATGCATCATGAGGGCATCATCAGGATGGCGGATGCTGATCCTGAGCGGATCGAGGGACTGCGCTTTCAGTTCGCGCAGATCATGGCGGCCCGAAACGGCGGCCTGTTTGTCGATCGTCCGGCGCTGCGGCAGTGGCTGGATGACTGTGTCCATCATCCGATCACTTATCTTGATTTTGAATGGGATACGTATGCCATTCCGCCTTATGAAGGGATGCGTCCTTTTGATGTCCTTTGCTTTCAGTTCAGCATGGACATCGAATCCGGGGAAGGCGCAGAGCTGGTGCATCATGAATTTTTGGGAGATGGAGACTGCCGGGAGGCGTTCATCCTGGCGCTGCTCGCGCATGTGCCTGCTTCCGGCACCATCCTGGTATTCAATATGGAAGGTGCGGAAAAATTGCGGCTCAGGCAGCTGGCGCGGCAGTTCCCGCAGCATGCCGATGCGCTTGCGGCGCTTTGCGCGCGCATGGTCGATCTGTCGCTCCCTTTTGCGTCCGGCACTGTGCATCATGTCCGGATGCATGGCATGTATTCGCTCAAGGTGCTGACCGAGATCTTTGCCGGCCGCTCGTATCACGAGCTGGATATCGAAAATGGCATGGAGGCAGTCAGAGCGCACCGCATGCTGGAGGCAGGCACGGAGGACGCGGCGCAGATCAGGGCGCAGCTGAGTGCTTATTGCGGCATGGATACCTATGCGGAGTATCTGCTGTATCATGCGCTGCGGCGCCTGGTCGGTGAAGAATAGTGAAAAAGCAGCCGTCGGCTGCTTTTTCGTCAATCAGTAAAACAGTTCATCATAGACTGTGTTGATGAGCTCCCATGTCTGCTGGCCGATGATGCCGTCTGCCGTGATGCCCATCATTTCCTGGAATGACATGACGGCCGCGGCAGTGTTCCTGCCATAAATGCCATCTGCCGCCACAGCAGGGATGGACGGATAGTAGATGGAGATCTCGCGCAGGCGGTTCTGCATGAGGCGCACGGCTTCGCCGCGCGATCCGATCTGCAGCAAAGTGCCTGGATAAGGCGGCATGTCTTCGCCTGGCTCTTCGCCCTGGTCGATCTGGGCATTGATGACAAAGATACGATCCCATGTCTGTGAGCCGACCACACCATCTACGCTCAGACCGAACTGCCGCTGGAAAGCTCGGACCGCGGCAGCGGTAGCGTTGCCGTAAATGCCATCTTCCACGATGACCGGGATCGCTGGATATTGCTGCGAGATATTGTTTAGTGCCTGCTGTACCCGCAGCACCTCATCGCCGGAACTGCCTTGTCGCAGCAGGAAACCAGGATATTCCGGAATGCCTTCATCCGGCGCGATCTTGTCTGCCAGTGTTTCATATACAGCGTAGATGCGGTCCCATGTGGCTCTGCCTACGGCGCCGTCCTGGATCAGGCCAAAGGCCTGCTGGAAGCTGAGCACCGCTTTTTCTAAGCCGGGACCAAAGCGCCCGTCGATGTCGACATTGGGGATCTGCGGATAAAATACAGAGATCGCGCTCAGGTAATATTGCAACAGCTGCACTTCTGGTCCTTTGCTTCCTTCACGCAGCACGGTGCCAGGCCATTCGCCGCTGTACAGGTCTTCGATCCGTCCGATCGACTGCAGTTCGGCAAGCTTACGCACGGCGGCATAGATATAGCTGACTTTATACCATGTGGCTTTTCCGACGCGTCCATCCACGGTCAGGTCGAACTGCTGCTGAAAGACGCGTACGGCCGCTTCGGTCTGTGCGCCGAACACACCATCGACCGGCAGGATGATCGGAATGGTAGGATAGTTTACTGCGATCGCGTTGAGGAATTCCTGCAGTTCAAGAACTTCCTGGCCGCTGGAACCAAGAGACAGCACTCCAGGATAAGAAGCGGTGATATCTTGGATGTTGTTGCTTTCCCGGATCTCGATGTCGTTGCCGTAATAGTAGCGCAGGATCTGGATGGCGGTGTAGCCTTGGTTGGCCAGCGTGAGCGTGCCCCATTGCTTCATGCCTGGACAGTCCGCGATCTTGCCATCGCAATATTCAGCGTAGTAAGGCTCCTGATAGTTGCTTTTCTGGATATATTGGTTGAAAACTTCGTCGACGATCTCAGCCACGCTGGAAAAGATGTTGCGGTCTTTGACGAAAGCTTGATCAAACGCCGTCGAGTTGGTGATGTCAAAATCATAGCCCTGGCTTGGGTACCATTCGGTATAGACGCGGTTGAGCGCCAGAGAGGCCTGTGCCCAGATATTGGCTTTGAGCGCCTCATACGGCCAGGTCGGATAGATCTCTGAGCTGGCGACATTCTTCAGGTAATATAGGAATGGCACAGTGACATTTTCGGCGCTGCTCTGCGGCCGTCCCAGATGCACGGTGATATAGGTCGGAATGACGATCTGTGAGAGGATCCTGCCGTTGTTGTGCGGTGTCTGTCCCTGGTTGTTGCCGCCATAGTTGGTCAAAAGATGATGATCAGGAATGTTGCTCACATCTCTTCCTTCAAATACTTGCCGGCGTGTCGGGATCGGATGAACGGGAAGATAGGAGGATTCTTCCGCGAATACCTGCACGTTCTGGATCTCCATGAGCTCATATCCGCTAGCGCGCATCTCCACGTTGTATGTCTCATAAGGACGGATGTCGCTTTCTTCTTCGAGCGAAAGGGCGATGTCTGGGGCATACAGCGGGATAGAGGGGGTCTTTCCTTCCTCATCGCTGACATAGAAATTTTCATAGACGATCTCCCCTTGGTTGACTTTATAGATCCGGATGAGCGCATTGCTCAAGGCAAATGCCTCATCGGCGATCGACACTTCGATCTGAAGATAACCGGTTGCGATGAAATCACCTCCTGCCTTATCTTATGAACGGGCAGTGAGAGGAAAAGGGAGAGTGCCCATGAGCGACATCGTGATAAAGTATGCTATAATAAAAAAAACGGCCAGAGGAGGTAATACCATGCCAAACATCATCACACATGCCATTTTTGCGCAGGAAGTATCAAAAAAAGAAAAGGACGAGAAGATCAAGGCGCTCATGGAGCGTGCGGAGCATTTGTATGTCATCGGGGCCAATGGACCGGATTTTTTGTTTTTCTCGCATGTCAAGCCGTGGGAGGCGTATCAGTCACATAAGCTGAATCATCTTGGTTCGCAGATGCACGCGCAAGGCATCAATGCCTTTTATGCTGAAGCGCTTGCCTGTGTGCGCCGGCAGACACAGACGGCGGTGCGCCAGGATATGTGCGCCTATTTATTCGGGCATCTTTGTCATTGGGCGCTGGATATGGCGGCGCATCCATATATTTTCTATCGCACTGGCGATTGCAAGGGGAAGAGCGCTGGTTATCACCACCGTATGGAGTCAATGATCGACGCGGTCATGCTCAAACGCATGCGCGGTGAGGATATCCGCCAGTGGCGCAGCTATGAGCTGTGCACCTTTGATGAAGATATGCTCAAGGCAATCGCGCGCATCTATGTGCCATGCGCCAAAAAAGTCTATGACACAGAGGTCAAGGTGAATGAACTGCGGAAGACGCTGGAATCATGGCATGATGTGCAAAAGCTGCTGTATGACCCAAACGGCCGCAGGTATCAGCTGCTGCAGGGCGCGGAGAAGCTGCTCAAGGCGAAATGGCGGATCTCCGGCAATGTCGTACCAGCAACGATCGATCCGCGCTATGATGTCATGAATGATGAGCGGCGTTTCTGGATGCATCCATGTGATGATCAGATCGTCAGCAACGCGACATTCATGGATCTTTTTGAAGAAGCGCAGAGCATAGCGCTGGAAGTCATTGCCGCTGCATGGCGCTGCATCGAGGAAGGCGCGGAAACCACGGCGCTGACCGATCTCCTGAAGGATCGTGCGTATGATACCGGGATGGCTCCTGGCACACCGATGCGGCATTTTGAGATCATCTACGAGGAGGAACGAGATGAAGCTGTTTGATCTGCATGCCGATCTTGGCTATGCGGTGGCAAAGAAACGTAAGGAAGGGCATTCCCGTGTCTTGTCTTCGTTCTACACTGATGCGCTTCGCAAAGGCGGGATCAAAGCTGTTTTCATGGCCTGCTGGTTTGACGGCTCCCAGGACTTTGAGCAAATGTGTGCCATGATACAGGCGCTGAAAGCAGATATCGCGCAATGTGAAGAAGTGAAACTGGTGTGCGATGGACGCATGATCGACTGGACAGATGACAAGATCTATGCCATGCTCAGCGTCGAAGGCATGTGCGGGATCGACCGTGATCCGGAAACGCGGCTCGATTGGCTGTATGCGCAGGGCGTGCGCATGGGATCGCTTTGCTGGAATGAGGAGAATGCGCTGGCCAGCGGAATACGCAGCCAAAAGGGGCTGACGCCGCTAGGGATCCGGGCAGTGCGCCATATGGAACGCATCGGCATGCGCATCGATGTCTCGCACGCAAGTGAGCGCACATTCTGGGATATCGCGGAACATACCGAAGGGATATTGGTCGCTTCTCATTCTAATGCGGCAGCGCTTTGTGCGCATCCGCGCAACCTCAGCGATGAGCAGATCAGGCTGATCGGCAGACGAAAGGGCATCATCGGGGCGACAGCGGTCGGTGCTTTTGTGGACGGCAAGAAAGGATATCAGGATATCGGCCATCTTGCCAGACATGTGGAGCGGCTGTGCCGTTGTGCGGGGGACGCGCATGTCGGCTTTGGCTTTGATTTCGAGCGGTATTATGATGGCAGCGGCGATGGGCTCAGAGGCCTGGAGGGGCCAGAACAGTGCGGCGCGCTGATCGACTGGCTGAAGCGCGATCCGCGGTATGAAAAAACGGCATGTGAAAATGCCGTGAGAATCTTTTCATTTGAGTGAAATCCCTTACAGAAGTATTCTATCACAGATCTTGTCAAATTCCTAGACTGTAATTTGGATTGCGTCAGGTTATAATAAAGGTAGAAACGAGGAGGGATTTTATGAAAGTCCAAATTTATGGTAAGAACATTACCGTGACTCCGGCGATCGCCGAAAAAATCGAAAAGAAACTCAATATGCTGAATAAGTATTTCATCATTGCAGAAGATGATACGGCCAATGTGGTCGTTCGTGTTTATCCGGCAAAGCAGAAGATCGAGGTGACCATTCCGACCAAATATGCGGTATTGCGCGCAGAGGTGGTGCATGATGATCTTTATGCCGCCATCGATCTGGCTGTAGATAAGCTGGAGGATCAGATCCGCCGTCAGAAGACCCGCTTGACACGCAAGAATAAGACCAAGCTGGCTGAGGCATTCGTGGATCACGAGCTGCTCGGTGAAGAGTATGATGAGAGCGAGGATGAGGTCGTCCGCACGAAGACGATCGATCCGGATATGATGGATCTTGATGAAGCGATCATGCGCATGGAGATGCTGGGACACAGTTTCTTTATCTATCGTGATGATGAGACACGTGAGATCGCGGTCGTGTACAAGCGCAATGATGGCGGATATGGCCTGATCGAAACGGAATGATGTATAACAGCGTCGTCTGAAAAGACGGCGTTTTTTTTATTGTGACAATCATGATGTCACAATATGAGATATGCTGGAAGCGGAGGTGAGAGGATGAAGTACAGCATTCAGCTGGGTGAAGGATGGATCGGCTTTTACGACTGCCGCAACAGCCGTTATGGCGTGACTGCAAACGCGCCGGAACGGATCCGCTGCTCTTATCCGCTGGCCTGGCACATCGCACAGACACTGCGGGAGCGCGGCATCGCAGCGCGGATCCAGCCGGCAGCGGGAATAGAACATGCGGCCTGGGCATACAATGCATTGAAGTGAAGGGCGGGACAGAAACCGACAGCTTGCGTGAAGCGGGGCCTCTATACTGTAATGCGGGAGGGGCCGTATGGAAAGCTATGTAGAGATCGCATTCATTCACAATTTTCTGACCGATCTGCTCAGTGTGTGGATGGCGCTGTATCTCGTACAGCGGCCGCTGCATGGCGGTAGAGTGACGCTGTATGCGCTGTGTGCTTCGGCCTGGAGCGCATTTGTCTTTTTGGACATTGGCTGGATCGGCGTGGCAGCCATCGAGACGATCGGCTTCATCGCGGTCTTTTACCGGCAGCTGGCCTTATATGGCGTAAATCTGCTCATGCGCACGCTCTGGCATGCGACGGCATTCATCTTCTGGGAAGGAAGCTTTCATCTGGGCGCTTTTTTTCCCTGGATCCACACACCGATCTGGATCTGCTGGCTATTGTATCTGGCTGTGTTCTTCTATCTGCGCACGCATGCCATGACGCTGCTGCGGCAGCGATTCATCTATGGCTGCACATTGTATGGAAGCGAAACGATCCGGCTGAAAGGATATATGGACAGCGGCAATCTGATGCAATGTCAGCATCAGCCGGTCGTCTTCGTGAATGCCAGGTATGAACCGCTGTTTGAAGGGAACGCGCGGACCATCGAGGTACATAGCATCCATGGCACAAAGCGGATGAAGGCTTACCATATCTTGTGTGAAGTGGATGGATGCCGCAAATGTCGGGTGTTTGCGGTGTTTGTCGATGGGCTGATCCTGCGGCGCAATTGCGCGATGATCCTGAATCTGAAAATGTTGAGTATGAGGTGAAGAATATGAGATGGTGGAAATGGCTCAAACAGCTGTTCTGGGAGAAAGAAGAAAATGTGCTGTTCTATATGCAGGGGCACGATGTGCTGCCCCAGCCGCTGAGCAGGGAAGAGGAAGAAGCAGCGCTCATCGCCTGGGAAAACGGTGATGAGGAGGCCCGCAGCCGACTGATCGAGCATAATCTGCGGCTCGTCGTCTATATCGCCAAGCGCTATGAGACCAATCCGATATTCATGGAGGATCTCATCAGCATCGGTTCCATCGGGCTGATCAAGGCAGTCAACACCTTCCGCCGTGATAAGAACATCAAGCTGGTCACTTATGCGTCGCGCTGTATCGAAAATGAGATCCTGATGTTTCTGCGCAAGAAAAGCCGGCGCAAGGTGGAGGTCAGCTTCGATGAACCGCTGAATATCGATTATGATGGCAATGAGCTGTTGCTCAGCGATGTGCTGGGCACGGATGATGATACGGTCATCCGTGAATTTGAGAAAAATGAGAACCGCCGTGAATTGTTAAAGGCGATGAAAGGCCTGAAAGAGAGGGAGAGGATGATCTTGCAGATGCGTTATGGCATCGAGCATGAAGAGCTGACGCAGAAAGACATTGCCAAGAAGTTGGGCATCTCTCAGTCTTATATTTCAAGGCTGGAGAAACGGATCTTGCAGAAGCTGAAGACTCAGCTGAAGGTCAAAGCGGACTGACGGTCCGTTTTTTTGTCAAGGCATGACTGCTTCCAATTTATGACAGTGAGGCATGCAGAATAGAGAAGGAAACGAACGGGCAGACTTCTAGTACAGGGTAACTGGGAGGAATGCCAATGAGTCGTTACAAAGTCGTGATCAGCGGGCTGTCCACCGATCATCTGCATGTGCTGAGCAATGAACAGATGAATGAGCTGTTTAAGAAATACCAAGACGGGGATGCGCAGGCAAAGGAGGAATTGATCTGCGGCAACCTCAAGCTGGTGCTTTCGATCGTTCAGCGTTTCGCGGCCCGCTGTGACAATATGGATGATCTGTTTCAGGTCGGATGCATCGGGCTGGTCAAGGCGATCGATCATTTTGATCTGGCGCATCAGGTCCGTTTCTCTACTTATGCGGTGCCGATGATCATGGGTGAGATCCGCCGGTATCTGCGGGATAACTCAGTGATCCGTGTTTCCCGGCATCTCAAGGATCTGGCATACCAGATCTTCCGGCTGAAAGAAGCTTATGTGCATGAGCATCGTCATGAGCCTTCTCTCGCATGGCTGGCTCAGCAATGTGGGGCAAAAGAGAAGGATGTGGCAGATGCCCTTGACGCGTGTCAGAGCGTGCTCTCGATCTTTGAGCCGATCTACAGCAGCGACGGCGATGAATTGTATCTGCTTGATCAGATCAAGGATGAGCATGATGAGATCGCCAGGGAGCGGGATCTCATCTCGCTGCATGCCAGCATGCATGTGCTCAATGAACGGGAAAAAGATATCATCAGAAGGCGTTATTATGAGGATCAGACGCAGATGGAGATTGCCGGAGAGCTTGGCATCTCACAGGCTCAGGTATCGCGTCTGGAGAAAAACGCCATCCGTTCGCTGCGTGACCAGATGGAACAGTAGTTCACTTTTGAAGCTGTGCCGCATAAGATAAGACAGGTGAGGCTATGCGTTTTTCAGAGTTTTGCACCAAAGATGTGGTCAGCGTCGACAATGGCGAAGTGCTGGGCATGCCCTGTGATCTGGAGTTTGATGAGCATTATCAGATCTGCATCCTGTATGTCATGAGCCGGCCATCCGGCATGAAACGGCTGTTCCCATGGCTTTTCCATGGAGAGGAAAGAATGGTCCGCATTGCGCAGATCGTTCGTGTCGGAAAAGACGTCATCCTTGTTTCGACCTGCTGAAAGTGGCTGTTTTTTGCGCTTTTTATAAAATAGCCACTTTTTATTTTTAAAGGGTAATGTTATAATGTGCTTATACTGGAGGTGTGCCTGATGGGAGTCTTAGACAAAGTAAAAGAATTTGTTGCGCCGATCGATGATGAGGGCGATGACATTCTCGAGGTCGAGGAAGAGGTGGATGATACGCCGCGTTCCCGCTATGAGAGGCCGAAGACGAAAAACGTGAATACAGGAAATACAATGAAGGCAAAGACAAAGATGGTGCTTTTTGAACCGCGATCTTTTTCAGAATCTGATGAAGTGGCCAAACGCTTGAAAGAAGGAAACGCAGTAGTCGTCAACTTACATAAGCTCGACCGTGAATATGCGCAGCGTACGATCGACTTTTTGACCGGCGTCGTATTTGCGCTGGATGGAAAGATCCAGAAAGTGGGCGCGAATGTCATTCTTTGCTCTCCTGCTGAAATCGGTGTGCAGGGACAGATCAACGTAGACAGCGGCGCTGAAGGATGAGTCGTCTGGAGCATTTTCGGGGGCATGAGGATTTTGTCGCGAGGCTGGAAGACATGCTTGATGTATGTGAACGCCAGAATCGGGTGATCTTCACCCCTTTTTTATCGGAAAGCGAAGGACGCATCGTGGAGCAGATCTGCGGCAAGAGCAGGCTGCAGCGCAGCTGGGGCGGCTATCCGCAGGCGCAGCGGCGCTGTTACGCGCTGCTTCCATTTGCGATGGATATCGAGTTTCCTGTCTGTGTGCTGAAGGCATCGTATCAGCCGCGCTTTGGCAAGCTTACGCATCGTGATGTGCTGGGCGCTTTCATGCATCAGGGGATCGAACGCGCGCAGCTGGGCGACATCCTCATTGAGGAAAGAGACATCTATGTGATGGCAATGGAGCCCATCAGCGCTTATCTGATCGATCAGGTGACCATGATCCGGCACAGCGGTCTGCGTTTCTCCCGTTATGTGGGAGTGCCAGATATCAAAGTGCGTACGCAGCGGCGCGAATGCAATGTGTCTTCGCTGCGGTTAGATGCGCTCGTCAGCGCGCTCTGTCATGTTTCCCGTTCTCGGGCAGCGGCGCTCATCGAGGGCGGAATGGTAAAAGTAAACGACCTGCCACTTGAACAATGCAGCGCTTTATGCGATAATAATTGTGCTGTTTCCGTTCGCGGGTATGGCCGCTTTCAATTTGTCGGAGTACAGAAGATGACCAGAAAGAATCGCTATGTCATCGAGATACTCGTTTACTGTTAAATTGGAGGTGAAAAGATGGGTATGAAGTTCGATCGAATGAAGGATGGTTACAACCGCTATCAGGTTGACGACCTCATTGGAGAACTGAATATGCACATCAGCACGCTGGAACGCTCCAATGAGGCTTACCGAAACCGCTGTGCGCAGCTGGAGGAGCAGGTGAGCCGCTTGCGCGCAAATGCGGATTCTCCTGTAGAACATCTGCGTGAGAAGGAAGATGCCGCATCCCAGATGGTGGCCATCGCCATGAAGGAAGCAAACACGATCGTTGCCACGGCCAGGCAGAATGCCGATGTGATCGTCAGTGAGGCGCTGCTCAACGCCAGGCTGATGCTCGCTGACATCGTCAAGCTTTCGGATGAGACCGAAGATGCCAAAGGAACGATACGCAGGCAGACCGAGAGGATCAGCAGGCTGCTCGATGAGTTTGAGCGCGTGCCTGTTCCGGGAGCGGATCTGCTGGATAAATGAAAAGGCGGAGAAAAAGACATGTCCGTTGACCAAGTCTTCAGAGAGCAGATGGATGGTGCGAATCTGCGGCGCAGGTGAACGGGAATCACTTTGGAGCCGGCCTTCTGAATCAAGTAAGAAGGCACGTCAGCCTCGCGTTAGCAGGCAGAGGGCACACTGCAGAGCGGTGTGAACTAAGGTGGTACCGCGTTTGATGACGTCCTTAGATCAGGACGTCTTTTTTTGTCAAGGAGGAATTGAGATGGATTACAAAGAGACATTGCTCATGCCTAAGACTGCGTTTGAGATGCGCGGCAAGCTTCCCAGCAAAGAGCCGAAGATCCAGGAACGCTGGCATGAGGGAAAGCTGTACGAAAAGATGCTGAAGAACAGAGAGGGCGCGAAGCCGTTCGTGCTGCATGATGGCCCTCCCTACGCCAACGGCGACATTCATATCGGCCATGCGCTGAACAAGATCATCAAGGATGTGATCGTGCGTTCACACTATATGAATGGATATTATACGCCATATATCCCCGGGTGGGACACACATGGCCTGCCGATCGAAACGGCCATCACCAAGCTGGGATATGACCGCAAGAAGATGCCGTTAGCGGATTTCCGCGCGCTTTGTTACGACTATGCGATGAAGCAGGTGGAAAATCAGAAAAATGGCTTTTTGTCTCTGGGATGCGTGGGGGATTATGATGCTCCTTACATCACGCTGAAAAAAGAATTTGAGGCCAGCCAGATCCGCATCTTTGGCAAGATGGCGATGGATGGCCTGATCTATAAAGGCCTCAAGCCGGTATACTGGTCTCCTTCCTCAGAATCAGCGCTGGCCGAAGCGGAGATCGAATATCACGATATCAAGAGCCCGACCATTTTCGTCGCTTTCCGCGTCAAGGATGGCAAAGGCATCCTTGATACAGATACGAGCTTCATCATCTGGACGACGACGCCATGGACGATCCCGGCCAACCTGGCAATCTGTCTGAATAAGGATTTCACCTATGCGCTGGTAGACAGTGAAAAAGGCAAGTTCATCGTGCTCGAGGAACTTGTGGATCAGCTCTGGGAGAAGTTTGGCCTGCAGCGCAAAGAGATCCTGAACACATACAAGGGATCACAGCTGGAGATGATCACCTGTCAGCATCCGCTGTATGACCGCGAATCACTGATCATCTTGGGCGATCACGTTACGGCCGATGCCGGTACCGGCTGTGTGCATACCGCACCGGGATTTGGTGCAGATGACTTCTTTGTCTGCCAGAAATATGGCATCGATGCATATTGCAACGTCGATGAACATGGCTGCATGATGGAAGACTGCGGCGAATGGCTGGCGGGACAGTATGTGGATGATGCCAACAAGACCGTGACGATGAAGCTCGATGAGCTGGGCTGCCTCCTTAAGCTGGAGTGGATCACCCATGCCTATCCGCATGACTGGCGCACGAAGAAACCGATCATCTTCCGCGCGACTACCCAGTGGTTTGCTTCTATCGACAAGATCCGCGATACGCTGCTGGATGAGATCGATAAAGTGGATTGGATCCCGTCCTGGGGCAAACAGCGCATGCACAATATGATCGCAGACCGTTCTGACTGGTGCATCTCGCGTCAGCGTGCCTGGGGCGTGCCGATCCCGATCTTCTATGCGCAAGATGATACGCCGATCATGGACGAACAGGTGTTTGCCCATGTGGCCGATCTGTTTGAACAGTACGGTTCAAACGTGTGGTTCGAGCGTGAGGCAAAGGATCTGCTTCCCGAAGGATATACGCATCCTGCCTCTCCGGATGGCATCTTCCGCAAAGAGACAGATACGATGGACGTATGGTTTGACTCAGGATCTTCACATACCGGCGCGATGATCGCGCGCGGCCTTGGTTATCCGGCTGATCTGTACTTTGAGGGCAGCGATCAGTATCGCGGATGGTTCAACTCTTCGCTGATCGTCGGCACTGCCGTACATGGAAAAGCGCCTTACCGTCAGGTGCTCAGCCATGGCTTCGTCATGGATGAGAATGGCGAAAAGATGAGCAAGTCGCGCGGCAATACCGTTTCACCGAAAGAGGTCACGAAAAAGTTTGGTGCGGATATCCTGCGTCTGTGGGCGACCAGCATCGACTATCAGGCCGACTGCCGCATCGGTGATAACATCATCAAACAGTGCGCGGATACGTATCGAAAAGTGCGCAATACTTTCCGTTTCCTGCTGGCCAATGTCGGTGACTTTACCAAAGCAGATCTGCAGGACAGCGCGACGTTGCCGATGAGCGATCAGTACATGATCGCGCTGCTGCATTCGGTCAATGAGAAGGCAAAGAAAGCCTATATGGAATATCGTTTCGCAGACGTGGTCACTTCACTGACAAATTTGATGACCAACGAGTTCTCGGCTTACTATCTCGATTACACTAAGGATATCCTATATATTGAGAAGCAGGATTCACTGCGCCGACGTCAGGTACAGAGCGTATTGTATACCGCGCTGGATGTGCTGGTCCACCTGTGGGCACCGATCCTCTGTCATACTTGTGAAGAGATCAATGACATCATGCATTTTGATGAAGAGAGCGTGCACCTTGGCGCATTTGCCGACGCAGCCGTTTCCTTCGACGCTGATGCTGTGGTCAAGAAGATGGAGCGGCTGCTGCAGATCCGCAGCGACATCTTTAAGGCTTTAGAAAATGCCCGCAGCGAAAAGACGATCGGTAAATCACTGGAAGCTCATGTGACGCTGCAGGTCAGCGCAGAGGATCACGCGCTCATCGAGGAAGTGTTCCCGGATACGTTCCATCAGTGGCTGATCGTTTCCAAGGTATCATTTACTGATGCTCAGCTGCCGGCTTATGAAGTCTGCGGCGTGCAGGTAGAAAAGTGTGAAGGCACTGTCTGTCCGCGTTGCTGGAACATTACTGATTCAGACGCAGAAGACGGGCTCTGCGCACGCTGTGCCCACGTATTGGCTGAATAAGAGAAGAAAAGGATGCGAACGTCAAGCATCCTTTTTGTTGCGTCAGGATAAAGAACCGATTATAATGAGCGGGGTGATGAATATGAACGATTTTGATCTTCACATGCATTCTTGTTACAGCAAGGACGGGGAATTTACACCTGTTCAGCTGATCGAGATTGCCAGACAGCGCGGTCTTGATCTGGTCGCATTGTCGGACCATGACTGCATGCGCGGCATCGATGAGATGATGGAGGCAGGAAGCAGAGCCGGGATCCAGGTCATCCCTGCCATCGAGTTTACGACATTGTTTGGCGGCAGCCAGGAATGTCATCTGCTGGGCTATGGAATCGACCACCATCAGCCTTATTTTGAAGCTTTGCCAGATCATGTGCAGCAGCTGATGGATGAGGCATTCCATCAGCGTGTGTGCAAGCTGGAAGAGCATTACCACATTCACATCGATGAGCAGCAGGTTCTCCATGATGCTGGAGATGAGAATCCCTGGTTCCTGATGTGCGAGCGCATGTTCGCTGATCCGGCCAATGCGCATATCCGCGATTTTGATGCCTATCGCAAAGGTGGCAGCCGCAGTGATCCGGCGCCGGTGAATTTCTTCTGGGATAAATGTCAGGCCGGCAGCCCGCTGTATGTGCATGTCGAATATCCCTCGTTTGCATCAGCGGTAAAACGGATCCATGACGCTGGCGGGCTCGCCGTGCTTGCTCATCCCTTCCAGACATTCTATGAACAGGAAGATCTGCTTCAGCAGGCCATCGATGATGGCATTGACGGCATTGAGGCCTTCAGCAATTATCATGAAGAGAAGCATAACCATTATTATGCGGATTTTGCCCGCAGACACGGCTTGTTGATCACCTGCGGCAGCGATTTCCATGGCAAACACAAGCCGAGCATAAAGATGGGCGAGTATGGCGCCGACATTCCCCATGCGCAAGCGATCCGTACAAAATTCCTGAAAGCGTTGAATAAATAACAAGCGGCTGGATCTTTTATCATTGAGGTCCAGCCGTTCTGTATATCAATGATAGAAGCCTGCTCATAACAAGCGAAAAGTGATCATGAACATTCGCTTTGGGCAGATCGAAAAAACAATAGATAAGCTGTTCAGGAGATCGACAGCTCGCATTGTAAGGAATATGCGCATCACTGACTCAGCAGATATTGCAAAAGCAATATATCATAAGGGAGCGGTTTCATGAC
>ERZ1643246.272-NODE-272-length-67779-cov-31.825099_pt1 | contig 67779 bp, 60 predicted proteins | sample MGYA00579265_ERZ1643246 | MGnify/ENA primary metagenome ERZ1643246 (study PRJEB29033, sample SAMEA4952261) | chicken gut metagenome | biome: Broiler Chicken; feature: Gastrointestinal Tract; material: Caecum | place: Ireland | collected 2018 | study: Broiler... | reverse complement strand
GGTAAAACTAAATTCCGGTTATTCCTCCTATGGAATTTAGTTTTAAAATTAAGGGTTGGCGGCAAAATATAAAAAATATTTGACAAATACAAAAAAAGATGTTATTATATAGTTACATTAAACAAACAAAACATTCAAAGTTCTGCGAATGTCATTTGTGCTTGTATGTGTATCACAACTACACATACTTTTTTTATAAAAACAGGATAGACCACAACATTCTATCCTGTTTGACAATACTATTATGTATTATCTGTTTTAATCTTTTCATCTTTTGTATTTGCTTTCGTAGATTTTAATGTTTCAATTTCTTCTTTTTGTTTTAATAATTTATCTACTAGTTGCAAAATTAGTTCTGCGTTTGTCATAAGTGCTTCACCCCTTTCCGTCCTTATGTAAAAGACTACCTTTTGACAAGAAAGGTTGCTATCATATTATAATATTTTACATAAAAATACAAGCGAACATAGTAAAAATATACAATTATTTTTAGTTTAAGAATAAATAGACATAATTTATATTTTGTAAATTATGTGGTTGCAGTAAAATTGCAGTAATTTTTAGTATTATGAGATGAGGTAAAATTTATGGAAGAAAAATACAATACTTTAGAATACTATAACAAAAATGCAAAGATATATTGTGAGCAAACATTAGAAGGAAATATGCAAGAGAATTATGATAAATTTTTACAGCAGTTACCTTCTAATGCATATATTTTAGATTTTGGATGCGGTTCAGGAAGAGATAGTAAATATTTTATAGAAAAGGGATATAAAGTTAAAGCAATAGATGGTTCAATAGAAATGTGTAAGTTAGCTAGCAAATATATCAATCAAGAAGTAATATGTATGAATTTTGAAGAATTGAAAGATATAAATACATATGATGGTATATGGGCATGTTCTTCAATATTGCATGTTGAAAAAGAAAATTTGTCTGGTATTCTTAATAAAATGATAAAAGCTTTAAAAGTTAATGGAATAATTTATACTTCTTTTAAAATAGGAGAAGGCTTTGAAATAAAAGAAGGAAAATATTATAACTATCTAACTAAAAACGAGATGATACAAATATTAGGAAATCTAAATATAAATGTTAAACTTATTGATTATTTTGAAACGCTACCAAGTACAAAGAGAATAGCTAAAAATACAATTTGGGGTAATTTTATTATAAAAAAGTTTGAATAAAAAATATTATTTGACATATTATAATTAATGTAGTATACTATATTTAGCTTATAAGCAAATTAATTTGATGTATAACATTTGTGAAAATGTAACACTTGAAAAAGACTAACAGGGCAAAAAGGTTAGTCTTTTTCCATTATAAAAGACTAGGAGGGCAAATCCTAGTCTTTTTCTGTCTAATCATCTAATTCTTTTAAAATCAAAAGAATAATGATTAATGCAATTAAGTTGATGTATTTTTTCATTTGTGCAAATAACACCTCCTTTCTAGCTTATTGCCGAAAGGCTATTTTAATATACAATATTTTATTAAATTCTTCAATAAGATTTAGGTATTTTCCCAAAATCATTTTAAAATAATAAATTATACATCTTATATCACGTTGCAGTAAAATTGCAATAAATTTAAACTATACAAGTCTGAAACTATGCAAAAATAGAGGTTTTGAGGCTGACTATTGTCTGGCTGTCGCCTCCAATTTAATCTACAAATATAAGAAGCCTAACCTTGTTGTATACGGAAAAATCCACATAGGGTCAAGATAAAAGCCGATTTTTCCTATACAATAAAAAAGCATGTCGTCATTATCAGTTCGACATGCTTTTTAAATATATGAATGGAATCTATTAATTATTAGATAACCATAAAAGTATAACCATACTTATGTATAAAAACAAGCAAAGACTAAGTCCAATAATACCTGTAGTTAAACCAGATTTTCCAATTTTACTTCCAGTTCTTTTAACACTCATTGCTCCAAAAATTATTGCTAAAATCCCTGTTGGCAAACTAATATAATAAAACAATACTGACAAAATTGAAATAATTCCTAACACTAGTGAACTAACTGCTGCAGCTGATTTTTTTCTATTTTCTTCCATATTATTCATCCTCCTTTATTTTAACTTGACTAACTTCTTGTAAATCATCCAACCTATTTACTTTAACATAATCCTCTGAAACCGTGTACAAATTATCATCTATATATAAACCTCTTAGTAATCTTGAAGTATTATAGTATGAATATCTGCCCTTAGTTTTTTCATGAGTTATCGTTCCTTTTAAAGTGAATCCATCAGTAAGATTTATATTATAAACAAAATATCCTTCAGAAACATATTCTTTATTATATCTTGTATAAGAATTAACTAATGATGAATAAGTATTTGATGAATTATCTATTTCAAAATCTTCTGTATAATTATTAACAGGAATTGCCAATAATTGTTTTTCTTTAGAGAATAGTAAAGCCTTATGATTTGTCAAAATAGCTGAAGTTGTCCTTTTATCTCCTATAACAGTATCCGAAATTTGAATTGGATTATTAATGTCTGTTACATCAAATAGAGCCATTTTCATTCCTGTAATAGTGGCTGTCGTTGAAATAACTCTTCCAGATGAATTCCTATTAACCTTTTCTTCTGTTTGCATTCCAAATCCTATTAAATGATTTTCATCATAAGGATGTAAATATGTACTATAACCAGGAATTTTCAATTCTCCTAAAACCTCTGGATCTTCTGGATTGCTTAAATCTATTACAAATAATGGGTCAATTGTTTTATAAGTTACAAGATATGCTCTATCACCTAAAAATCTAGAAGAATACATTCTTTCTCCTTCTGCAAATTTTTCAGTTTCACCTATTTTTTTCATTTCATCATTAAATATAACTACATTTGAACCATCATTATTGTATAAAGCAACTCTTAGATTTCCTTCATATTCATCAATAGAAAATTGATTAATAGTTGTACCTTTTTCCTTTGCTTTTTTATCAAATTGAATACTTCCATCATCTAGTAGATTAAATTTATAAATATAAGTATATCTTCCAGAATCATGTTCATCATCATAATCTGTAAATGCACCTAAAATACCTCTAAGTCCAAATATTGAAGATATACCAGGGTTAGAATATGAACTCTCATATTTTTCATCTAGTAGATATATGTTATTTTCTGACACATATGCATTTTCTACATCCATTAAATATGAATTTACTTTTAATGATTCATCCAAATTATTTAAATCTAACATAGATAATATTGTTTGGCTAGTTGTATCCAAATCTCTTATTCTTTTTATATTATTATAACCTGGATCAATTTGTTTTCCATCTTCATAATAATATGTAACAACTTCATCATTTTCTTCTTTTAAACGACCTGATGAAATAATGTATAACTTACCATCTATACATCTTGATGTATAATATGGCTGTTCTAATTCGTAATCTTTAACTTCTTTTGGTTTTTCTTTATCAGAAATATCATATACAGAGGTAATGGTTTTGCTGTTTTTCGCATAATATGATGAAGAAGAATTTGACTTCTCACTAATAACAATTAATTTATTGTTATATAAAATTAAGTCTACTGGAACTGTATTACTGCCTCTTGGTTCTATTTCAGCAACTATTCTTATTTGAGCTTCATCTCTTACATCTGTAATAATAACTTTATTTTCTGATAAAGAATATATGTAATCGCCATCTGTCTTTACAATGTCTGCTTCATCCACATTTTCTACTTGTATATTTGTTGTTGAATAATCTTTTGAAGATTGTGTACTAGATACAGAAGAATCTGATGCAGAAGAAGCAGAAGAAGATGTTCCTGTCATTTCATTAGGTACAATACCACCTGAACTATAAGCATCATATGCATTAGAAGCGTTAGTAAGAATGCCGGAATTTCGAGAATTTTCGTAAATAATGCTAAATGGTAATGTCAATAATTTAGATAGAATATTTGTATCATCTATGCTTCCATCATAGATTTTCTGTAACTCTGCTTTTGATGATATTTCTATCAATTCCTTTTCATTGTTATTGGTTACAAAAAAGTTATAACACAAAAGTGAAATTATTAGAATAAAAATAATTATGACTATTGGTATTAATTTTTTCATTTTATTATCCCCTCCCATTTTATTTTACTAAAAAGTATTTTTTAAAGCAACAATATTCAACAAATTTTTAGCAAAAACCGTCACGAGATAATTTATTATATAAAAATCAGTATACAGTAACTAGAAGTAAAATAATTTTGAAAATAGGATTATTACCTTTTTTATATTATAGGAAAGTACAACAAAATGTTTTAAAAAAGTCAATTAACACTATTACAAAACAATGTTCGTTATGATATACTTAGAACATAGATTGGTGGTGAGAAAGTGAGATTAACATTTCCATATATATTTAAACCAAATAATATGCAAAAAGAAATAATAGAAGATATAATATGGCATTGTGAAAAAGTATACAACACATTAAATTATGATATATATCAAGGAAAAGAAATAATATCAATAGAAAAGAATTTAAATATACAAAGTAGCAAAATTTATAAAAAGTATAGAGAAACAAACTGGCATTCTAAATATTTACATTCACATACATTACAAGAAATTATTATAAATTGTGTAAGTGACCATAAATCATATATGGCACTAAAAGAAAAATATAACAATGAAGATAAAAGCATTAAAGGAGAACCAAGAAAACCAAGATATAAAAAGTCAGGGAAGATACAAATAACATTTACAAAATATGCAATAAGACTAGAAGGAAATACTTTAAAATTATCAATATCAAAAGAAATGCAAGAAAAGTTTAAAGTAAAAAGTTTAAATTTTTTAATTCCAAGAAAATTAAAAAAACTAGTAAATTTTTCAGCAATAAAAATGATAAAGATAAGAAAAGATGGAGAAAATAAATATAAAATGGAAATGATATATGAAAGAGAAGAAAAAAGAACAGAAGGAACAAATGTAATGGCAATAGACTTAGGGCTAGATAATTTAGCAGCATGTACAAATATGAATAATAACGAAACATTAATAATAGCAGGAGAAAATGCAAAATCAAAAATAGGATATTATAATAAAGAAATACAAAGATTACAAAAAATACAAATGAAAATGGTAGGAAGTAAAAAATATAAGAATACAAAACAAATAGAAAAAATGTATAGAAAAAGAAAACAATATTGTAATACATATATGCACAAAGCAAGTAGAATGATAGTAAATTATGCAAAAGAAAACGAATGCGACAGAATAATCATAGGAAATATAAAAAATATAAAGCAAGAAATGAAAAACAATAAAAGAATTGAAGATGATTGGAAAACAGAAGAAAGTTCAAGTGATAATACTATATATAAATATTATTATCCCACTAGTAATACAATGATAATGGTAATGTTTGAAAAAGATGGTAATTATGGAGATAATTCAAATATAGATAGCATATTTTTAGATAGCTATATATCTGGAATGAATTTAGAAGATAAAGATATTATTAGTCAAGAAATAAAAATAATAAATAATGTTAGGTGTGGAGTTATTAGGTGCTATATTAATGACTATGAATTTATACAATATATTATTCTTAACAATAATGAAGCTTATGTATTTAGCTTTGCACAAGCAAATAATTTGAATGACAAAAATATTGAAGTTATTGAAAATATCATAAAAAAATCTGAATTAATAATAGACGTAGAAAATCAACAGCAAGTAGAGAATGGAGAAATAAATGAAGAAGTAACACAAGAAAACAATTCAAATACTAATACTAGACAACAAGAGGTTAATACTGAGCAAAAAAATACTAATTCAAATATCAATACGGCATTAACAAATAATTCAAAAAACACAAACACACAAAACAATAAAGAAGCAAATAATGCAACAAGTAATGAAAACACAAATCTAGTTGAAACACCACAAAAGCAAGAACAACAAATTAATATTTCTAATAAATACCAAACCATATTAAATGAATACAGTCAAAAATTAAAAAGCAGAACACCTTCATTAATCACAGAATATAAAAATGAAGCATCAAAAAATACTAATGGTTTAAATGGTTTAGCAACAATATGTAATAACAAAGTTTCCATATTAGCAGAAATTTCAACTGAAGGAATAGGAAAAATGGCAGATATTTATTATAAATATGGAAATGGTAAATATAGTGAATATGAAGAATGGGCAGGAAAATTACAAGATGTTTATATGTCAGAAGCTGAAAAAATACAAGATGTTTATTTAGAGTCTGCAATGTGATTTAAATAAGATTGTAAAACAAATAGAGAGTTTTATAATGGTGCCATTTTAAATAGTAATAAAACTTGAAAAAATAATCGAAGTGCAAACACTTCTGTTTTAGAATTGTATAATTTTAGATATTATTAAAAGTAAAGTTTAAAATCAATAAAAACTTTACTTTTAAAATTGTGCGAAAACATAGAAAATGTGTAAAAATAAAAAAAGGTAAAAAGAATAAGAGATAAAAGCATTTACAAACATACCATTTATAATATATACTTAATAATACAAAAAGTAATACTAAAAATTATATACCATTTATAAAGTAAGTAAAGGAGATTAAATGGAAAATCTAGTTAAGAAAGCAAAGAAAGGAAATGAAGAAGCATTTTCAAAATTAATCCTAGCAGAAAAAGATTCGTTATACAAGATTGCAATATCAAGAATGAAAACAATAGAAGATGCAGAGGATGTAATACAAGAAACAGTAATAGAGGCATATGTAAAAATGCATACAATCAGAAAAAACGAATCCTTTAAAAGTTGGATAAGAACAATATTATTAGACATGATAAAAACATTCTATGAAAGAAAAGCCAAAAAAGATATAAAAATACAAACAAAATTAATGGAAAACTTTGAAAAAGATAATGTTAACAATATAATAAAAACAGAGCAAGATATGGATTTCAACATGTTGCTCAATAAATTAGAAGATGAAGACAGAACCATAATATTATTATTTTATAACGATGGTTATAAAGTAAAAGAAATTAGTAAAATGTTAAATATGAATGTAAATACAGTAAAAACTAAATTATCAAGAGCAAGGAAGAAAATAGAGAAAATGAAACAAGGAGGTGATAAAATTGGATCAACTAGATAAGTATATTCAAGACATAGTAAGCCAAAAAATAACAGAACCAGATGACCTAGAAGAAATAATGCTAAATGCTATCCATACAGCAAAAGGCAAAAAAAGAATAAGAAGATATAAAATAACAAGAGCAATAATTACATCAGTAACTACAATCATTATAATTACAGGAGTTGGTGTTGCAGGATTTATAGCATATGACAAAATCTGGAAAAATCCAGAAAAATATACTTATGAGGAAATCCAAGAAACAATTGCAGAAGGAAATAATGTAGGAGAAGTAGAGAATCTAATAACAGAAGAAACAGCAAAACAGAATGCCACAACAATTATGAATAATTTAGGTTATAATAATGAGACAATAAAAAGCATAACATTACAAAAAGATATAAACAACAATGATAAACCATTTTATGTTATAAGAACTGGTAATAATGAGAACGAAGGAATCGTAATAACATTAGATAGTAATACAGGAGAATTAAATAGTTTTACTAATAATGAATTTAACAATATAAACATAATAGAAAATGAGATAAGTAAAGACAAAGCAAAAGAATACTCAGACCAAATAATAGAAGATATAGGATTTTCAGAAAAAGAATATCAATTTACAGAGTGTTCAGAACAACAAATAACCTCTAATAATCAAATAAAAAATATATGGGTTGCTAAATATTATAAATTATATGACGGAATATATAATCCGTATGAAGTATTAACAAATAGTTTTGTAATAAAAGATAATAAAATTGAAATAAGTTCTATTGTAGAAACTTCAGATGGAATATATGAAAATAACCCAACAGTAATAACAGAAGAAGAAGCTACACAAATAGCTATAAATAAAGAGAAAGAATTAACAAATAAAGAGATAGAAAGTACAACTGCAGAAATTGGAATAAGAAAAATGAATAGATATATATATCTATTAGAAAATAATATAACAATCGACAATAATGAAATGAAAAAAAATGAAAACTTAGTTATAGAGGATAATAAAATACGAAAAGTATGGATAATAAGCATTATACACGGAAATAATGAAATAACGATAAATAATAATATAGATATATTAAAATCATTGGACAAAAAATATTATATAGACATTACAACTGGAGAAATATTAGGAGGAGAACAAATAAATACTTGAGACTAATTGTTATAAATTAGTCTCAAGCTAAAAATATTACAGAACCCAAATGGAAATCAGGAAAACATAAGGTTAATACAAATAATAACTATAACTTACATAAGCACTTCTGTAAATTCCAGGAGGATTTGCTATACTGCTAGCATCAAAAAATAACTGTATTTTCTGACCAGCAGATACATTAGCCGAAACGGCAAATGGAACATTTCCAGACCTATCATCATAGACAGAAGTACGCCCTAAAACTGCACCAGAGGTACTGCGGATTTCTACAGTTAAGGCAATAGGACTTGATGAAGCAAATCCATCATTCCCATAAAACCATCCTGAAATAAGGAGAGTGCCACTTTTTCCCATGGTTTTGACAGGGGTTAAATTGTTATTGGTAAAGGTATAGGATCCACCAAAACCTGACCCTGTCCAAGTCTCGGTACCTGCCCGAGGAGAAACAGTTTCTGTTTCAACAGTTGTAGTTTCTTCTGCTGCAAAAGCAGGACACACAGTTGTCACAAGCATTGTAGCAGATACAACTAAGCTAATAAGTAACCGTTTTAATTTTTTCCTCATTTTTCATTCTCCTTTTCTTTTTTTCTTTTGTGTGTTTTTCCTAATTTCCATATCTAAAACCACACAAAAAGATGTGTGATTAAAGATCTACGATTTTTTCATAAAAATAATTATAAAAAAAAGTCAAAATTTTCGACAAAAAGTCAATAAAAGGTAAAACAATGCATAAAAAATACTATTAATTAAGATATCTTGTTTAAAACAGTAAACATTACTTCTTTTACTGTAGGTTTAGTAATTTTAGAATAATTAAAATATTCTTTAAGGACTTTGTCAGAACTATCATAAAACATAATCTTAGTTGCTTGAGTTATATCACATTTTATGGTATTGGCTTCTTTATTATGTTTTTTAGCAAGAGCAGGGTAAATATCTCTTGTCAAATTATCATAATACCTATCTTTATTCAAATAAAGAATATAGATAGCATCTATTAAATACTTAGAACCATGGTAAGAAAAGTTATAACCCAAATGTTCTAATTGATTTTTAATTTTTTCTCTAATGATAAACTCATCAGATTCAGACATTTTGAGATCAGCTAAAAACTTTAATTTTTTTGCAATCTCGTTAAGAGAAATTGGCTTTTTAAGACAGCAATGAATATATTTATTGTCATACAATTTTGCCATAGGTGAATTATTGCCACCCAATACAATAATAGAATTTAAAAACTTGTTAATACGATTATCAGCAATATAATTAATAATATTGAAACTACCTAAATTAGGAAGATTCAAATCAATTAAAATTGCATCAACACGACCAGTTTTCAAAATCTCAAGAGCCTCATTCTCATCATAGGCAATACCCAAAATCCTAATATCAAGACAAAATTGAGATATGTAATTAACAATATTTTTTGATTGTTCTGCATTGTTTTCAACAATAAGTAAATTAATCATTTTTTTCACCTCTATATATAAGTGTACAAAAGAGGTCAAAAAGGTTTCATTTTTTTATTTTTTTTTAGTTTTTTAGACTAACCGGTCGAAAAAATGATATTATATATAAGCAAGGGATTGCTAATTAGTTCTTGTTTTTAAACAAAAAAAGAGCTAAAAAAAGTGCATGCCATTTAAAATGAAGCATGCACTTTTCTAATTTACTTCTTTAAAGAAATCATATTCATTACCAGATGTAGCTGATCTAGTCTGATATAAATATCCGTTGTTATATAATTCACCATTGTTATAATTCAAATTTCCGTTTATAGTAGCATGATAAACAAAATTATCATCATCATAATTTTTTATATGAATATCAAACTTTAACTCATAATTAATATCATCCAAATTAATATTAGCAATTTGTAAAAGTTTTCCATTAAATACTAAAGAATTCATCTGATCATTTATAGAGAAATGATTTACAATATCTCGATTAATATAACCTAAAGAAATCGGATTAGAACAATCTGTGTAAAAAGTAGGTTTTGAATAATCTGCAGTCTCATTATCTTCATTGTTGGTAACAATATTAAAATCAATTCTGCCATTTTCAGGAGCATTTAATAATTCAAACTTACCAAAATTATTCAAATTCTTATAATTCATAAACTTAGAACCATCTTGCAAATTTGTAGTTGCAGATATATTGTCAATGTATAACTCTTTAACAGTATTTGTACTTGTTAAATCTGAAATATAACTTGTATTATCAATAGTTAATGCAATATCAGTATATTGGCAAATGCCTAAATCTTGTAAAGACTGATTATCGCTATTATCTACAGCATTAGCACTAGAATATAACAAAATTCTACTAACACGAAAAACCGAATTTTGATTTTCCTTTGAAATTTTTATAGCTTGCTGAGCAAACTCATTACGTGCATAACTACTGTAAAAAATATAAGCATAACAAAGTACACAAAATATTAAAATAATTATCAAAAATGCCAACAAAAGCTTATCATGCTTTATATTTAACTTCTTCATCTAAAACCTCCGCATTAAGAAAGTCTTTTGTATAAATATTCCATATAGTTGAAAACTTTTTCATGCCAATCCTCATCACTAGCATATCTTTGATTAACAGCCTCAAGAGTAGAACCATTATAATATGTAGCAACAGCAGTCTCGTCATTGTAAATTTTAGTTCCAACAGGATTAATATAATATTTAGTCAAAACTCTAGCAACTAAATCAATTCCTTCTTCATAAGTCTCAAATTCATAAGAAGATTCATAAGGAGTAGAATCATAAGATCCATATCCAAAAAGATTTTTCTTATCTTGAGCTATTTGAGAAGTACCCCAATTGCTCTCGTGAATTGCCAATGATGCTAAAAAGATACCATTAATATTATATTTCTTCTCAACATTATAAAAAGCTTCAGCATTATCCTCAAAAATATCATATCTATCATTAGGTAAATTTTTAAATATCTTCTTATAATCATCTAAAGTTAAACCACTTGGTTTATTTAATTCCATCTCAATATTAACTTTATCCATAATTTTCTTAATTCTGTTTTTCTCAGGCATACTAGGAGTAGCAGCTGCTGATGTAAGGTCTTTAGTTGAAAGATAGCCTTCGATAGAATCGTAAGAAACTTTGCACCAATCTTCACTTGGTAACTCTAATAATTTAACATCAATATATTGTTCAATTTGAGCAACTTCTTCAGAAGTATCATTTGCTTCTTTTCTTAAAATAGAATCTTTAGTCAAATATAAAGTATCACCTAAATGAGCCTTAATCTTAGCTAAAAAATCAGAAGTACCAACTGTAATAATCTCTGGAAGATAATCTTTAGTTTTCTCTTCAGAAAGAATATTTTCACTTACAAATTCGCCATTTTCATAAGTCTTTACAACAGTAACATTTTTCTTTCCAACTTCACCTTTCTGAACTGTAGTCTCCTCATTTTTAGGAAGATAAGAACATTCTTGTTTAAGAGTTTGGTAAGGAATATCCCTTTCTTCAACAACCTGTTCTTTCATAGTTTCTAAAGAAGCATTGCTTGAAATAATACTATGAGCATTTAAACGATGTCTGTTAATTTCGATATCAACATCTGAAGCTCCAACATCAACATTTTCAGAAACTGCAAGAGAACTATCAGCCATCAAAGAATTAGAAAAGGTTATAATTAAAACAGAAATTATAATTAACAAAAGTAAAATACAACCTGATATAGGAATAGCCTTTTTAGTCATCTTTTTATTAACATTTTTAAAACCATATTTAGATTTATTATGAATTCGAGAAAAAAAGTTCTCTTTTTGTTTTCTAGAATTTTCAGTAATAAAATTTTCTTGCTCATAATTATGACGAGCCTGTTCCAATTCTTTGAAAACATCAGTAAGTTTTCTTCCAGAATTTTGATTCATATAATCTTTATCATTTATCACTGAAACCTCTCCCTTCCGTAAAAGTTCTATACATAAATATTATATAATAACAACTAGAAGTTGTCCATATCTTTTTTGAAAAAAACACCTTGCAAATTTTGTAAAATGTTATATAATTATAGCATAATAGGACTGAAAGGATAATTAATATGGAATTAGAAACAATTGAAGAAAATATAGGATATAAATTTAAAAATAAACAGTTACTTGAAAATGCATTAACACATACATCATATGCATATGAACACAATGTAAAAAGTAATGAAAAACTAGAATTTTTAGGAGATAGTATTTTAGAATATGTATCAAGTGAATATATATATCAAAATTATAAAGAACTAAAAGAAGGAGAAATGACAAAAGTAAGAGCAACAGTAGTATGTGAAAAAAGCCTACATAAAATAGCACAAAAGCACAACTTCAGTGAATTCTTAAAATTAGGAAAATCAGAAATACAAACAGGAGGAAATAAAAAGCCAGCAATAATGGCAGATAGTGTAGAAGCAGTAATAGCAGCAATATACCTAGATGGAGGAATAGAACCAGCAAAAAAATTCATAATAGAAAATCTAAAAGAAGAAATAGAAATAGCAACGAAAAATGTCGGAATAAAAGACTATAAAACAGTATTGCAAGAAAAATTACAAGAACATGGAGAAGTAAAGATAGAATATAAAATAATAAAAGAAACAGGACCAGATCATGACAAAAGATTTGAAGCAGAAGTAGAACTAAACGGAGAAAGACTTGCAACAGGAATAGGAAAAAGCAAAAAAGAAGCACAAATGCAAGCAGCAAAAAAAGCATTGGAAATAGGGATTTTTGGGACGGATCTAAAAAAAATATACAAGGATTGATTAAAAATAGCTAAGTAACAAAAAAATGAGGTGAATCTATGAACGGAAAATACATAATACCAATATTTGTACCACATTTAGGATGCCCAAATGATTGCGTATTTTGCAATCAAAAATCAATAAGTGGTCAAAAAAAGAATATCACAAAGGACGAAGTAAAAAATATAATAGATAATTACCTAAAAAACATAAAAGATAATGAAAATGAAAAAGAAATAGCATTTTTTGGAGGAAGCTTTACAGGGATAGAAGAAGAAAAACAAGAAGAATTATTAAGTATAGCATATGAATATGTAAAATCAGGAAAAGTAAATAGCATTAGAATTTCAACAAGACCAGATTACATCAATAAACAAATACTAAAAAGATTAAAAAAATACAAAGTAAAAACAATAGAATTAGGGGTACAATCAGCAAATGACTATGTGTTAGAAAAAGCCCAAAGAGGTCATACATTTGAAGATGTAAAAAAAGCATCAAAATTGATAAGACTATATGGGTTTAAACTAGGACATCAAATGATGGTAGGACTTCCAGAAAGTACAGAAGAAGATGAAATAAACACAGCAAAAGCATTAATAAAGCTAAAACCCAAAATGGTAAGAATATATCCAGTACTAGTAATAAAAGGAACAAAATTGGAAAAAGACTATGAAGAAGGAAAATACACACCATTGACACTCGCAAGGGCAATAGAAACATGCAAAAAACTAGTAAGAATGTTTGCAGACAAAAAAATAGATATAATAAGAGTAGGCTTGCAAAATACAGATGAAATAACAGATCCAAATGATAAAAATAGTGAAGTAGTAGCAGGACCATATCACCCAGCATTCAGACAATTAGTAGAATCAGAAATGTGGTATGATGTCATTGTAGAAAAAATAAAGAAGCTAAATGTAAAAGTAAGAAAAGTAGAAATAACAGTAAATCCAATAGATAGCAATAATGTAATAGGACATAAAAAACAGAATGTAACAAAATTGAAGGACACATATGATGTTGATTTAATACTAAAACAAGATAAAAAAATAAAACAAGGAAAATGGAATATAAAAATAATAGAATAATTAAATTAGAACTTTAGACACACTTAAAGTTCTTTTTTATTGTATAGGAAAAATCGACTTTTATCTTGACCCTATGTGGATTTTTCCGTATACAACAAGGTTAGGCTTCCTATATTAGTGAAGTACTGCGAAGCAGTCTTCACATGTGTGCGTCGAAATCTTTGATTTCGTTAACGCACGCCTTTCTTATTGAAAAATATGTCCTTAAAGCTCTTTTTGAATATTTCCAAAAATTAGTGAAATAATAAAAAGGGTGATTTATGTGAAAATAACGGTAAAAGAAAAGATGAATATACCTCTGTTTATAAAAGAATGTTTAGGAACATTACTAGGCTCATTTATTATGGCAGCCGGAACATCACTATTTTTGTTACCTAACCAACTATCATCAGGAGGCGTAGCAGGTATAGCCACAATAACATATTACCTATTCAATATACCAATGGGAACAGTCATCCTAGCAATAAATATCCCATTATTTGCCCTAGCAGTATATAAACTAGGAAAAGTGTTTTTTATAAAATCAATGATAGGAACAATAAGTTTTTCAATATTTATAGATTTGCTAGATCAAATACCAGCATTAACAAGTGACAGATTTTTAGCATGTATATATGGAGGAATAATAATAGGATTTGGAACAGCAATAATTCTAAAAGCAAACTCATCAACAGGAGGTTCAGACTTAGTAAGTTTTATAGCAAAAGCATATAAGCCAACCCTAAGAACAAGCAACATAATAATCATTATTGATATAGTGATAGTCACTCTAAACGTAATATTTTTCAGAGAAATCGAAATAGGATTATATTCAGCTATAGCAATATACTTAATGGGAAAAATTATTGATATAATATTTGAAGGAATATATTTCACAAAATTAATATTCATAATATCAAATAAAAATGAAAAAATAGCAAAAGAAATAGGAGAAACTATAAAAAGAGGAACAACAGGATTATTAGGAAAAGGAATGTATACACAAAAAGAAAAATTAGTATTAATGTGTGCAGCATCAAGAGGAGATGTAGCAAGAGTAAAAAATATTGCAAGAAATATAGACCCCAAAAGTTTTATCATAATAACAAACTCAAGAGAAGTAGTAGGACTAGGATTCAAAAATATGGATTACTTGTAAAATAATATATTTAATTTTAAAAATAAATATGTTAAAATAATAATGTATGAATAAAAAGGAAAGGAAATAACTTATGGAAGAACAAAAATATGTACTAGAAAATGCAAAATCTTTTAACATAAGAGACATATTTGAATGTGGGCAATGCTTTAGATGGAATAAACAAGAAGATGGAAGCTATACAGGAATCTGGAAAGAAAATGTATTAAATATTAGCCAAGAAAATCACAAGATCATTTTTAAAGGAATATGTCAAAATGGAGATATAGAAAAAGAAGTAAAAGAATATTTTGATTTAGATAGAAACTATGAAGAAATAAAAGATAAATTAGCAAAAATAGACGAAAATATGAAATCAAGTATAAAATATGGAGAAGGAATAAGAATACTAAATCAAGACTTATGGGAAACAATAATTTCATTTATAATCTCTGCAAATAATAACATACCAAGAATAAAAGGAATAATAGAAAGATTATCAAAAAAATATGGAAAAGAAATAAAATGGAACAATGAAAGTTACTATACATTTCCAACAGCAGAAGAACTAAAAAATGTAACAGTAGAAGAATACAGAAATTTAGGGTTAGGATTTAGAGATATCAGGCTATATGAAACAACAAAAATGATAAATGAAAAACAAATAGATCTAGAAAAACTAAAACAAAATCCAAACACACAAGAAGTAAGAGATAAACTTTTAACATTATCAGGAGTAGGGCCAAAAGTAGCAGATTGCATCTTGCTATTTTCAACATTAAAAAGATTCGAAGTATTTCCAATAGATGTGTGGGTAAGAAGAGTAATGAATGAATTGTACATAAAAAAAGAAGATGAAACGAAAGTAAGTAAAAAAGAAATAGAAAAACTAGCACAAGAAAAGTTTGGAAACCTAGCAGGAATGGCACAGCAATACTTATTTTATTGGAGAAGAGAAGCATAGGGACGTATCAAATCGTGCAAATTTTGTCCAAATGGGACAGACCATGTTATATAAATTAAAATTATTATAGATAGACAAATAAAGTCTAAACTTTTTATATATTAAAAATAAATTTTATAAAAACTAAACAGTAATATAAAAAAGTAATTAATACATAAAAATAAACGGAAAATATATAAATTTTGCGTTTATTTTTTGCCTAAAATATGATACAATAGCAAAAACAAACAAAGAGGAACGTAGAAATTAAGGTCTGTCCCTTTTGAACAAAATTTGCACGATTTGATACGTCCCTAAAGGAGCAAATATGGGATTAAGAATAATATATGGAAAAGCAGGAACAGGAAAAAGTGAATACTGTTTCAAAGAAGTAGCTAATTTAATAGATAAAGAGAAAAAAATATATATAATAACACCAGAGCAATTTTCATATACTGCAGAGAAAAAGTTGTTAGAAGCAATAGGAAGAAAAGCGGTAATTAATGCCGAAGTAATAACACTAAGTAGAATGGCAGAAAGAATATTATCAGACATAGGAGTAAAAGAAAACGGACTAACAAAAACAGGAAAAGCAATGTTAATGTATGGCATCTTAAATGAAAACAAAACAAAACTAAAATTTCTAGGAAAATCAGATGAAAATATAAAGCTAGGAATGAATATAATAACAGAGCTAAAAAAACATGGAGTAACACTAGAAAAAATAAAAGAAGAGGCAGAAAACACAGAAGATAAATATTTAAAAACTAAATTAGAAGATGTAAAAATAATTTATGAAGACTATGAAAATAGGATAAAAGGAAGCTATATAGAAGAAACAGATAAATTAACGATACTTAGCCAAAACATAGCAAAAACGGATTTTATAAAAGACAGTATAATATATATAGATGAATTTTCAGGATTTACATATCAAGAATATCAGATAATAAAAGAATTAGCAAAACTTGCAAAACAAGTAAGTATAACAATATGTACAGATGAATTGCAAAATACAAAAATGCCAGATACAGACATATTTTATCCAAACAAAGTAACAATCGAAAGATTATTAAATTTACTAAAAAACGAAAATATTGAAATAGAAAAAACAATATTTTTAGAAAAACCACATAGGTTTAGAAATGAAGAATTAGAATTTTTAGAAAACAACATATATAGTGTAAAACCAAGAAAATATATAAAAGAGTCACAAAATATACATATGTTTATTGCAAAAAATCAATACACAGAAATTGAAAATGTAGCAAAAGAAATAAATAAGCTAGTGAAAAACAACAACTTAAGATATAGAGATATTGCAATAATAACTAAAAATGTTTCAAACTATGGAAATTTAACAAGAGCAATATTCTCAAAATATGACATACCAGTATTTATAGATGAAAAAAGAGAACTAAGTCAAAATATAATTGTACAATATGTTTTATCAATTTTTGAAATCTTACAAAAAAACTTTGCAAGAGAATCAATTTTTAACTATTTAAAACTAGGATTTTCAGAAATTGAAGAAGATGATATATTTGAACTAGAAAATTACTGCATAAAATGGGATATAAAGCAAAATAAATGGAAAAAAGACTTTGTATATGAAGTAAAAGATAAACCACAAGAAATAGAGTATTTTAACAAATTAAGGGTACAAATTATAGATCCATTAATTGAGTTAAAAAATACTATACAAAATGAAAAAACTGCCAAAAATATGGCAATTGCGATATATAACTTTATGCAAGAAAACAATATAGAAGAAAAACTAAGCAAGAAAATAGAAGACTTAGAATCAGAAAATCTAATAGACTTAGCAAATGAATATAAAGAAAGTTATGAAATAATAATACAAATTTTAGATGAAATAACAACAATATATAATGAACAAAAACTAACAATTGACAGCTTTTATCAAATACTAAAAATCGGGCTAAAAAACGCAGAGTTAGGAAAAATACCAGGAACACAAGATCAAGTTATAATGGGAGATGTAGAAAGATCAAGAAGCCATAAAGTTGATACAATGTTCATAATAGGTATAAATGATGGAGTATTTCCAAGTGTAAATAAAAATGAAGGATTTTTTGGAGATGATGACAGAAATAAACTAAAAGAAAAAGGAATAGAACTTGCAAATGGAACAATTGAAAACCTATATGAAGAAAACTTTAATATATATAAAGCATTTACAACAGCAGAAAGCAACTTGTTTTTATCATACAGCTCATCAGATAGTGAAGGAAAATCATTAAGACCATCAGTTTTGATACACAAATTAAAGAAATTGTATCCAAACTTGCAAGAAGAAAGTGATGTAGTAACGCCTAAATATGAAATAACAAATGAAAATGCAACATATAAAGAACTTTTGGAAAACATAGCAAGAAAACAAAATGGGGAAGAAATAGAAGATATATGGAAAGAAGTATACATATATTATAACAATATTCCAGAATGGAAAGAAAAACTAAAAGAAGACTTAAAAGGACTAAAATATACAAATCTACCACAAAATATTGATGAATCAATAATTGAAAAGTTATATGGAAACAACATAAAAACAAGTATAACAAAATTGGAAAAATATAGAAGTTGCCCATTTAGCTATTATTTACAATATGGGTTAAACTTAAAAGAAAAAGAAGAATTAAAAATACAAAGTTTTGATACAGGACTTTTTGTACATGAAATAATAGACGAATTCTTTAAATATATCGGCAACAATAAAGTAGAAATGTCAGAACTAATTTTAGATGATGAAAAATTATCAAAAATAGTAGAAGAACTAATGAAAAATGATTTAGAAAACGGCAGAAATTATTTGTTTAAAGAAACATATAAGTATAAAGTATTAGTAAATAGATTAAAGAGAATTTTAGTAAAAGCACTAAAATACATAATGGAAAGCTTGGTATATAGTGATTTTCAAATAGAAGGAACAGAGGTAGAATTTGACAAAAACGGAAAATACAAACCTATAACAATCACATTAGAAGATGGAAAAAGAGTAGAAATCATAGGAAAGATTGATAGAATAGACACAGCAAGAACAGAAGACGGAAATTATTTAAGAATAATAGACTATAAATCTTCAGCCAAAAATATTGACCTAAATGAAGTATATGCAGGAATTCAAATACAATTATTAATATATTTAGATGCAGTATGTGAAGAAGAAGACTTAATCCCAGCAGGAGTTTTATATTTCAGTTTCTTAGAACAAATTGCAAAATCTGACAAGAAATTGTCACAAGATGAAATAGAAGAAAAACTAAGAGAAAACTTTAAAATGAAAGGATTAATCTTAGCAGATGTAAAAGTAATAGAAATGCAAGATAACCATTTAGATCAAGGAGGAACATCAAAAATAATTCCAGCCGGAATCACAAAATCAGGAAGTATAAACAAAAGATGTACAAATGGTGTAGAAAGTGAAGAATTTGCTATTTTGCAAAAATACATCAAAAAAACAGTAAAGGATATAGCAAAAGAAATTTTAAAGGGAAAAATAGATGTAAAGCCATACAATAAAAAAGGAAAAACGCCATGTGAATATTGTGCATATAAAAGCGTTTGTGGATTTGATACGAGGTTAAGTGGAAACAAATACAGATATATTAATAAAAAATCAAATGACCAAGTGATAATGGAAATGAAAAAAAGCCTGTAATAATTTAAGTTTAAATGCTCTAGAATATAATAATTTATTAATTTTGGAGGGGGTTGTGGGGACCGTTCAAAAATTCTCAAAAGTTTGAAAAACTTTTGTTAGAATTTTTAGAATGGGGAGACGGAAAAATTAATAAATTATTATATTCTAGAGCTATATACAATAATCTTAAGGAGGTTTTTAAAAAGTGAACCTATCAAATGAAAATGTAATACATATCAAAGATAAAGATATGGAATACTTGCAATTTAGAAAATTATTAGAATATACAGAAATAAAACATATTTATACATTAGGATTAGAAAAAGACTATAGAACAGTAAAAGCAAATAGAGAGCCACTAGATAGAGATAAATACAAACAAGCAGTTAAAAACTATGCAGAACTATGCGAAAAAATTGATGAATCACATATAGAAATAATCCAAGCAGGGCAAACACATTCTGATCATGTAAAAGCTATAAATAAAAAAGAGATACAAGACCCAGAAAAAATAGAAAGGCTAGATAATACAGATGCTCTAATTACAAATAAAAAAGATATAATACTTGCAACAACTAATGCAGACTGTATATTATTACTTATGTATGACCCAGTAAAAAAAGTCATAGCAAATGTACATTCTGGATGGAAAGGAACTCTTCAAAGAATATCTATAAAAACAGTAGAAAAAATGAAAGAGGAATATGACTCAAAACCAGAAGATATCATATGTTGTATTTGTCCAAGTATAAGAAAATGTCATTTTGAAGTAGATAAAGAAGTAAAAGATATGTTTGAAAATGAATTTAAAGATATTGACACAAATGATATAATAGAAGAAACTAAAAAAGATGAAAAATGGAATATAGATACAGTAGAAATAAACAAAATAATGCTACAAAGAGAAGGATTAAAAGAAGAAAATATAATTGATTCAAAACTTTGTAGTGTATGTAATAAAGATATTATTCATTCATTTAGAGTAGAAAAAGAAGGATATGGAGTAGAAGCTGCAATAATTAAAATTAATTAAAAAGGAGCAAAGAATGTTTGATACTTGGGAAGAATTAGAAAAATCAATAGAAAATTGCCAAAAATGTAAGCTATGCAAAACAAGGCAGAATATAGTATTCGGCACAGGCAACAAAAATGCTGACATAATGTTCATAGGGGAAGGACCAGGAGCAGACGAGGATAGACAAGGAGAACCATTTGTTGGAAGAGCCGGAAAACTAATGAACATGGCTTTTCAAATGTTAGGAATAGAAAGAAAAGAAGTATATATTGCAAATATAGTAAAATGTAGACCACCAGGTAATAGAAATCCAGAAGAAGATGAAGCAGAAGCATGTATGGATTATCTCAGAAACCAAGTAATTTTAGTGAAACCAAAAATAATTGTTTTACTTCGGAAGTGTTGCGCTAAAACATATTTTAGGAAAAGAATATGGAATAACAGCTACAAGAGGAAAATTAATAGAAAAGAAAGGAATAAAATATATACCAACTTGGCATCCAGCAGCATTATTAAGAGATGAAACTAAAAAAATTGATTTCATAAAAGATTTAAAATTAATGCTACAAGAATATGAGGCTATCAAATAATAGATATTTAAACTAGTTAGTCAAAAGAATTGACCAATAAACAGAAAAATAATACAATATAAATAATTATTGTATTATTTTTTAATAATGGAAGGATGAAAATAAATGGAAAAAAGTATAAAAGAAAAAACGGAATATTGTTTAAATTGTAAAGTAAAACCATGTTCTAATAAAGGATGTCCTTTAGGAAATAATATACCAGAATTTATAAGATTATTAAAAGAAGAAAACTATTTAGAAGCATACAAAACACTATCTGAAACAACAGTATTGCCAGGAGTATGTGGTAGAATATGCCCACATGATAAACAATGTCAAGGAAGCTGTGTTAGAGGAATAAAAGGAGAACCAGTATCAATAGGAGAATTAGAAGCATATACATTTGATAAAGCGATGGAATTAGGATATAACTTAAAAGATCTATATAAACCAGAAAAAAATACAAATAAAAAAGTAGCAGTAATTGGTGGAGGACCAGCAGGATTAACATGTGCGGCCTTTCTTGCAAAAAATGGAATAAATGTAACTATATACGAAAAACATGATTATTTAGGAGGAATTTTAAAACATGGAATTCCAGAATTTAGATTATCAAAAGATGTTTTAAAAAAGACAGTAGATAACATTCTAGATTTAGGAATAAAAGTAGAATATAATAAAAAACTTGGAGAAAATTTAAATTTAGAAAACTTGAAAAAAGAATATGATGCAATATTTTTGAGCATAGGAGCAAATATAACAACTAAAATGGGAGTAGACGGAGAAAATTTAGACGGAGTTTATGGAGGAAACGAACTTTTAGAATATAATTTGCATCCAAATTATGAAGGAAAAAAAGTAGCAGTAATTGGTGGTGGAAATGTAGCCATGGACTGCGCAAGAACAATAAAAAGATTAGGTGCAAAAGAAGTAAAGGTAATTTATAGAAGAGCAGAAGAACAAATGCCTGCAGAAAAGAAAGAAATTAAAGAAGCTAAAGAAGAAGGAATAGAATTCCTATTCCAAAACAACATTGTAAAAATAATAGGAAAAGATAAAGTAGAAAAATTAGAATTAATAAAAACAGAATTGGTAGAAAAAGAAGGAGAAACAAGAAAAGTTCCAGTAAACATAGAAGGTAGCAATTATGAAATAGACATTGATTATGTAATAATGGCACTTGGTTCTACAACATCAAAAGAAGTAAAAGATTTAGGGTTAAAATTAAACAAATGGGGAAATATAGAAATAGACGAAAACTACAAGACATCAGATGAAAAAATATTTTCAGGAGGAGATTTAGCTGGAATAAAAGGAACTGTAGCATGGGCAGCTAAATCTGGTAGAGATGCAGCAGAACAAATAATCAATTTTTTAGAAAATGAAAAATAATTTTTGATTAACAGGGAATATTAAAAAAAATATAATAAACACAAAAAAGAACTTCATAATAAGTTCTTTTTTGTTATTTAAGATTTTGCTCTGTTTCTTCTTGAGAAGATTTTCCCAATACTAATTTCTTTAAGAATTTAAAGAATAAAATCAATTTATTTTCCTTTTTAGTTGTTACTTTTAAAGCAGTTTCAACTCCACCGTTTTCCAAAACATTATATTTATGTTCCAATTGATCCATTTTGTTGATATAATAATCATTAAAGAAAGTATATCCTTCAGTTGATCCGATATAATCTTTAAAATGATAAAGCTTTCTTCTATAAATCTCCAAGTTTTCTAAATTAGTAATTTTATCAAATTCCCTATCAAAATAGCTTGAAATTATTAAATTTTGAGTTCTCATAAAAGTAACTAAAATTTCTTTCTTCAACTCATCTATTTTCTTAAGCATATTATCAACTTTTTTATTTCTATCATCTATGCTAGCAATTTTATTGTTTAATTGAATAATATTTTCTTCTTTTTCTAATAATTCATCAATAGAATTCTGAACAGCCAAAAAAGCTTTTTCTGAAATCAATTCAGATATTTTTTTCTTAAAATTATCGTTACTATTAATAGTACTTTCAAATAATACATCTTCACCTGTAATATAAGCCAATTGATTTACCAAACAGCATTCAATTGGATAATAAGAAGGGCTTGTTGTTTCAAAGTTAATACCAAAATATTTAACTGAATCCTTTGGAATACCAATAATTTTTGATGACATAAGTTGAACAGAAGCTTCATTCAATCCTAATCCATAAACCTTAAATTCTGTATAATCACAAAGTCCCATACGCAATAAATAATTCTTTTTATCTTTTACCTCTTGAATATGGTGAATACATTCGTGAATTGCAAATTCTTCTAAATCATCTTCTGGTATATGCTCATTGAAATAAATAGAACTATTCTTATAAAAATAATTTGCCTCAGCCATACCATCAGGCATTTTTGCAATATACATATTTAATCTAGACAATTTAATAAATAAATTATCCTGATTTAGACCAAAATTAGGAAAAGTATCACAAATTCTTGCAGAAATATTTCTCGCAAGGGTATTTACTTTTAAAGTATCTAATTGTTTAATTACTTGAATTCCATTTTTCTTTAATTCAGATTCAATACTCATAATACATCTCCTTAAAGTACACTAATACTAAATATATTATACACTAAAATGAAATGAAAAACATTTCAATAATATTAAAAGTATATTACAGTTACATTACAAATAAATTGAAAAATTTATCATAAAACAAATTTAATTTTAAAATAGTTTAATAAGGAAATCCATGATACACTAGAGAATCAAGGCGATATGTCGAATAATGTCGACATTTTTTTGTTGACATCATAGAAACTTGAATATATAATGTTAGAAAGAAAGGAGGAGTAAAATGGATAGTTCAAACGAAATTTTTTTAATTATTCTTAACAAAGTAAATGAAATCTCAGAAAGAACATTACCAAAAATAGCAGAACAAATTGAAAAATTAGGTCAAGTGATAGACCAAAAATATGAGATTTTAGAACAAAAGATACGGAAGTTTAGAACAAAAATACGGAAGTTTAGAACAAAAATACGAAAGTTTAGAGCAAAAGATACGGAAGTTTAGACCAAAAGATACGGAAGTTTAGACCAAAAATACGAAAGTTTAGACCAAAAGATACGGAAGCTTAGACCAAAAATATGAGACTTTAGACCAAAAATATGAAAAGCTAAACCAAAAAATGGAAGAAAGATACAGAGAACTAAAGCAGATCATTGAACAAAGATACAGGGAATTAAACCAAGCAATAGTAAGAATAGAAATAGAGCATGGAGAAAAACTAGATGCATTATTTGACGCTTTCAAAATTAATAATGAAAATATTAAAAAGCAAAATGAAAGAATACATAGATGTGAAATAAAAATTGAAAAAAACAGTGATGACATATATATTTTAAATTCAAAAGTTAATAGCAGATAAAAGCCTATTAGATTTTGAAAACACTAATAGGCTTTAAAAAAATATATTCACATTTAAAAATCGTAATAAAAATTTAATTCAAAAACAAATATAATTCTAAATTTCACAAATTATTTAACAACAATATTGTAAATTCTATTTTTTACATAAATTTCTTTAATTACAGTTTTATTTTCCAACTTAGAATCAATAGCTTCATGAACTTTTTGTTTAACTTCGTCGTCTGGTAAATCCATAGGAATTTGAATAGTAGCTTTCAATTTACCATTAAATTGAATAGGCAAATTAATCTCATTAGAAACTGTTTTTTCCTCATCATATTCAGGCCATTTTTCATAAGTAATAGTATCATTATGACCCAAAATATTCCACAATTCTTCAGTAATATGAGGAGCAACAGGATTCAATAATTTCAAAAAACCTTCTGCATATTCCAAAGGAAGAACATTTTCCTTATAAACAGTATTAATAAAGATCATCATTTGAGAAATAGCAGTATTAAAGTTCATAGTTTCATAGTCAGCTGTAACCTTTTTAACAGTATAATGATAAACTCTTTCCAAGTTTTTATTTTCAGTATTTTTAATCTTACCAGATTCAGTATATAATCTCCAAACACGGTCTAAGAACTTTTTAGTACCTTCTATACCATTAATATCCCAAGGTTTAACAGCATCAATAGGACCCATAAACATCTCATATAATCTCAAACTATCTGCACCATATTGTTTAACCATATCATCAGGATTAATAACATTTCCTTTAGACTTACTCATCTTTTCACCATTAGTACCCAAAATCATACCTTGATGACGTAATTTAGCAAAAGGTTCTTTTACAGGAACTAGACCTTTATTGTATAAATAATTATTCCAAAATCTTGAATACAATAAATGACCAACAGCGTGTTCAGGGCCACCTACATATAAATCAACAGGCATCCAATATTCAAGCAACTTTTTATTAGCAAACTCATCATCATTTTTAGGATCGATATATCTTAAGAAATACCAGCTAGAACCAGCAGAACCAGGCATTGTACTTGTTTCTCTCTTAGCAGGCTTACCTTCAAAAGTAGTATTAACCCAATCAGTAGCTTTATCTAATGGAGAAGCACCAGTCTTTGATGGAGCATAATCTTCAAGTTCTGGTAAAACTAAAGGTAAATCGCTATCAGCTAAAGCCCTCATTTCATCATCTAAATAAACAATAGGAATAGGTTCACCCCAATAACGTTGTCTTGCAAAAATCCATTCACGCAATTTGTAATTAACTTTTCTTTTTCCAATATTATTAGATTCAAGATATTCTATCATTTTATTAATTCCATCTTCTTTGTCTAAACCATCAAGAAAATCAGAATTAATATGTTTTCCATCTCCAACAAACGCTTCTTTTGAAATATCTCCGCCTTCTAAAACAGGGATAATCTCTATGCCAAATTTAGTTGCAAACTCATAATCTCTTTGATCATGAGCAGGAACAGCCATTATTGAACCTGTTCCATAAGTAGATAAAACATAATCAGAAATCCAAATAGGAATTTTCTTACCATTTACAGGATTTATAGCATAGCTACCTGTAAATACACCCGTTTTATATTTATTTAATTCAGTTCTTTCCAAATCTGATTTACTAGCAGCTTCTTCCTTGTATTTTTCAACAGCATCTTTTTGTTCAGAAGTTGTAATTAAATTTACCAGATCAAGTTCAGGGGCTAAAACGCAATAAGTAGCACCAAATAAAGTATCAGGTCTTGTAGTAAATACAGTAAATTCTAAATCGTCAAAATCTGCAACTTTAAACTTAACCTCTGCACCTTCAGATTTTCCAATCCAATTTCTTTGAATCTCTTTTGTTGATTCTGGCCAATCAATCTCATCTAATCCATCTAATAATATTTCTGCATATTTAGGAATATCTAAAACCCATTGCTTCATGTTTTTACGAACAACAGGAAAATCTCCTCTTTCACTTCTACCATTAATAACTTCATCATTAGATAATACACAACCTAAACCTTCACACCAGTTAACAGGCATCTCCACAAGTTTAGCTAAACCATCATTATATAATTGTTTAAAAATCCATTGAGTCCATTTGTAGAAATTAGGATCACAAGTAGATATTTCTTTATCCCAGTCAAAAGAAAGACCAAGCATTTTTAATTGACGTTTAAAAGTAGCGATATTTGCAGCCGTAAATTCTGCTGGATGATGTCCAGTTTTTATTGCATATTGTTCAGCAGGAAGCCCAAAGGCATCCCAACCCATTGGATGTAAAACATTATATCCTTGCATTCTCTTCATTCTAGATAAAATATCAGTTGCAGTATAACCTTCTGGATGACCAACGTGAAGACCTTGTCCAGAAGGATAAGGAAACATATCTAAAGCATAAAATTTAGGTTTAGAAAAATCCCAAACATCAGTATAAAAAGTTTTATGCTCGTCCCAATAATCTTGCCATTTTTTTTCTATTCTTTGAAAATCATATTCCATATTTAATCTCATTCCTTTCTTAAGACACAACCCAAATTGTTATGAATTTTTCAAATAACATTTCCTGTATTATACAACAAAAAAGCTACTTGTGCAAGGAACTTGAAAAATAAAAAAAGTATGATACAATACAAAAAGTAAAAATAAATTTAGAAAGGAAGAATTTTCGAATGATAGATATAAAAAAAGCAAAAGAAGTGTTCAAAAATTATGTACAAAACTATGACCCAAACGATGAAAAAGTAAAGCTAAAAATAGCGCATATAGAAAGAACATCAGCCGTAGCCAAAGAAACAGCACAATATCTAAAATTAACAGAAGAAGATATATTATTAGCAGAATTAATAGGACTATTACATGATATAGGAAGATTTGAACAAATAAAAAAATATCACACATTTGTAGATAAAATAAGTGTAAATCATGGAGAATTTGGAGTAAAAGTTCTATTTGATGATGGGCTAATCACAAAATTTATAGAAGATAGAAAATATGATGAAATAATAAAAAAAGCGATATTAAACCATAATAGAGGAAAAATAGAAGAAGGACTAAACGAAAAGGAATTATTACACTCAAAGATAATAAGAGATAGTGACAAGACCGATATTTTTTATACATTAACATTTGGAGATGTAAAAGCAATATGGGAAAAAGAAGACTTTTCAGAAGATAAAATAAGTGAAGAAATTTATAGAGAATTTATGGAAGATAAAGCAATAAACTATAAAAATAGAATTACAAGTGCTGATATTCTAGTAAGTCATTTCGCATATGTATATGATTTCAACTTTAATTATGGGTTAAAATTAATTTATAATAATGGATATATAGACAAATTATTTAATAGATTCAGATTTAAAGACCAAGAAGTAAATAAACAATACATAGAAATATATAAAACAGCAAAAGAATATGTGAAAAATAAATTGGAGGAAATGGATGATTAACTTTGAAAATGCAGAAAAAGAATTCTTAAAATATGTAAATAAATTTGATTTGAAAGATGAAGCAACAAATAGAAAAAAATGGCACACATTTAGAGTGATGGAAAATAGCGAAATATTGGCTCAAAAACTAAAACTAAATCAAGAAGAAACAGAAGTAGCAAAGCTAATTGGATTATTGCATGATATAGGAAGATTTGAACAATTTGAAAAATCAAAGAAATTTTTAAATGAAGAAAAATTTGACCATGGAAACTATGGAGAATTTTTATTAAAACAAGATAATTATATAGAAAAATATATATCTGACAAAAAATATATTCCAATAATACTAAAAGCAGTTAAGAACCATAATAAGTATAAAATAGAAGAAGAATTAACAGAAAAAGAAGAAATGTTTTGTAAACTAATTAGAGATGCAGATAAATTAGATATCTTATATGAAACTGTATGTATATATTGGAAAAGTGAAAAAGAAGTAAAAAATATAGAAAACTCAAAAATAAGTCCAAAAATAAAAGAACAATTGAAAAAACAAGAAGAAATAAAAAGACAAGGAAATGAAAAATTTGATTCAGCAGATCATTTATTAATAATTTTATCATTTATTTATGATATAAACTTCAAGGAAACTTTTGAAATAATAGAAAATGAACAATATATAAATAAAACGTTAAAAAGATTTGATTTTAAAGATAAAGAAACAAAAGAAGAAATGAAAGAAATAGAGAAAGAAATTGAACAATATATTAACTCTAATATAATTTCTTAAAGATAAATATTTCCAAAATCTGATGCCATATATATTAAAATTCCGTTCCTTACTGGTCGGACTTATCATATAAGGCAATTAGTCAATAATTTTATAATATTAGCAGTTGCGCAGGACTGGTCTATACTAATTGGCATCCTCCCAAACTGCGCGTCACTCTATTTTAATATATATGACATCAGATTTTTAGAATGATTAATAAAAAAGGATGATACAATTGGAAAAAAAATTATTAATAACAGAAAAACCATCAGTAGCAATGGAATTTGCAAAAGCACTGAAAATAAAAGCAGATAGAAAAAATGGATATTTAGAATCAGAAGAATGGATAATAACATGGTGTGTAGGACATTTAGTAACAATGAGTTATCCAGAAAAATATAATGAAAAATTAAAATTCTGGAGATTAGACACATTACCATTTATACCAGAAGACTGGAAATATGAAGTAATTCCAGCAACACAAAGACAATATAATGTCATAAATGAGTTAATACATAGAGATGACATCGAGGAAATATATAATGCAGGAGACTCAGGAAGAGAAGGAGAATACATACAAAGACTTGTATTTATGATGACAAAACCAGATCCAAAAATAAAAATGAAAAGAGTATGGATAGATTCTCAAACAGAAGAAGAAATCTTAAGAGGAATAAGAGAAGCAAAAGACTTATCAGAATATGATAGTTTATCAGATAGTGCATATCTAAGAGCAAAAGAAGATTATTTAATAGGAATTAACTTTTCAAGACTATTATCAATAATATTTGGAAAAAGACTTGCAAAAGATATAAATGAAGAAAAAGCATCTATATCAGTAGGTAGAGTAATGACATGTGTGTTAGGAATGGTTGTATCAAGAGAAAGAGAAATAAGAAACTTCCAAAAAACAAAATATTATAAAATAATAGGAAAATTTGGAACAGAAGATTCATACTTTAAAGCAGAATGGAAAAGTGCAGAAGATTCTACAATGTGGGAATCAAATAAATTATATAATGAAACAGGATTCAAACAAGAAAAAGATGCCCAAGACTTTATATTATCATTAAAAGATAAAAAAGCCATCATCAAAGAAATAAAAAAATCAAAACAAAAAGATAATGCACCATTATTATTTAACTTAGCAGAAATCCAAAATGAATGCACAAAAAGATTTAAAATAAAACCAGATGAAACACTTGAAATAATACAAAATTTATATGAAAAGAAATTAGTAACATATCCAAGAACAGATGCAAGAGTTTTATCGACAGCAGTTGCAAAAGAAATAAAGAAAAACCTAAATGGTATTGCAAAAGGATACAAAAATGAAGAAGCTCAAAAATACATAAATAAAATGGCAAAAGAAAAATATTCAACAAATCTTTTAAAGACAAAATATGTAAATGATAGTAAAATAACAGATCACTATGCAATTATACCAACAGGGCAAGGATATGAAAACTTTGATAAATTACCAGAGTTGCAAAAACAAGTATATGATATAATCGTAAAAAGATTTTTAGCAATATTTTTCCCACCAGCAGAATATAACAAAATACAAGTTACTGTTCAAATACAAATGAATGAAAATAAAAACGAATTGTTTTATGCAAGTGAAAAAATTTGTATAAATAAAGGATATTTAGAAATTTTGCAGAAAAAAGACAAAAAAACAAACAAATTATCCACAGAAAGTTCAGAAATTGTGGATAATTCAGTGGATAAACAAGAGGAAAATTCTGAAGAAAACATAAAAATATTAAAAACATTAAAAAAGAATCAAGAAATACAAATTAATAATTTTGAAACAAAAGAAGCGGAAACATCTCCTCCAAGCAGATATAATTCAGGTTCTATAATACTTGCAATGGAAAATGCAGGTAAATTAATAGAAGATGAAGAATTAAGAGAACAGATAAAAGGAGCAGGTATAGGAACAAGTGCAACAAGGGCAGGGATTATTAAAAAATTAGAGCAAATTAAATATTTGCAGATAAATTCAAAAACACAAATAATAACACCAACGCAAAAAGGAGAAATAATATATGATATAGTAAATAATTCTATGCCAGATATGTTAAATCCTAAATTAACAGCTAGTTGGGAAAAAGGCTTAGATATGGTTGCAAAAAAAGAAATCGAACCAAATGAATTTATGGTAAAATTAGAAAATTATATAAAATCTAAATTTAATAGATTAGTAGTGAAGAGATGAGGTATTTCCACAGAAACATTTTTACATTGACCAAACCTATATTGAACTTTAATTTTTGCATTTCTAATGATATAGATAGACCCCCACATCAGTTAAATATGGGGGTCTAATCTTTAGCCACGCCAGTAAAATAAAAATGGTATATTCTCACCATTATACTTCCTAAGAAAAAAAGACAGTTCACTTAACTTAGAAAGCTTGACCTCACCTTCACCCAAAATACGTGCATAAATGATAGTATCTGGGTCATGGAGCATTTTAAAAGCATCATCCAAGGTCATTTCAATGGCATCTTCAGGAACCCGAAAATTTTCAATTTCTTTATCGGTACACCCATAGAGTGTAAATTCCTGAGCTATGGCTAGACTTTCGTAGTATTTAAGCTCATCCAAAGAATGAATAACCCTAAATACATCTCGGGAAACTTCACATTTAGGCCAAAAGCCTTTTTCTATTAATGAAATTGCCCGATCTTTACTGATTTTTTCCATAAGCACCTCCTATATGGAAACTAAACAACTTGTAACAATAATATAATAACATAAAAGCAAAATTATGTCAATTTTTAAAGATGCAAAATATAAAACATAAGACAAAAAACAAACTGTTAATATCAGTTATTAACAAAAATACGGCGGTCAATTCCCAAAAAATTGACCGCCAAAGATTATTTATGGTAAGGACAAGTAAACTCACCCTTATAGTTAGGTGGACAATTTGCCCCTATCTGTCCGAATTCTGCCATGACAGTAGCCTGCCTTTCAGCAGAATTTTTAATCGTAGAGTGCTTTCCTGCACATTTTCTACAAATTTGTGTAATAGCTGCTTCACGATTATACTTTACCATAATAATCCTTTCTGCCTCTGAAAAACACCAGAGGACTTTAATGTAAAAATTAATAGTTACAAATATATTATACAACATTTTACATAATAAGTCAAAAAATCTAATTTTAAACATCTCTTCTTAAATCATATATCTTATCAAGCAATTTTTTAGATTCAGCTATAATTTCCTTTTTATTTTCAACTTTATCAATAAAATAAGGAGTTCCCAAAATCACATTAACACGAGAAAATAGTTTTGGACGCCTAGAAATATATACAGGAACAATTGGAATATGATTTTCTGAAGCAATAAAAGTAACACCATTTTTAATAGATTTTCCAATATCAGATTCGTATTTAACAACCTTCCCTTCAAGAAATATCAATAACTGAACTTCAGATTGATCTTTAAAAACACTCAAAGCAGTAAACAAACTTTTAGGATCCCTCTTATTCCTATCTACAGGAAACACATTATAATGCCTCAAAATTCTAGCAAATAACTTGTTCTTAAAGATTTCACTTTTTGCCATTATATATAAATTAGAAGCCATGGGATATACAAAAAAAGGGTCAAAAATGCTAGAATGATTAGGCGAAATAATACATTTTGGGTATTTATATAAATTTTCAATATCAATATATGTTACACGAAATAAAAATTTGCAAATAAAATATTTAATAAACTTTTTCATAAAAATATTATTCCCTTCATTTATAAAATATAAAAGTAAAATAGGAAAATGTCAATAATTAACATAACTCACAAAAACAGAGCTCAAAATACTTCCATTTTTCAAAAAAACATGATATAATATACAAGTCTAAAGAAAAGATTATTCAATATTTCAAATACAACCAGATTAATACATTAGAAAAGGAATGAAGAAAAAGTGAACACAATAATAGGTGATTTAGGAAAATCACAAAAATTTGTAGATTTAATAAAGCAAATAGAAAATAAAACAAGTCCGATATTAATATCGGGCTTAACTAGCGTGGGAATGATACAAATAATATCAGGCATAAATACATATGCAAAAAAGCCAATTGCAATAATAACATATAATGAAATACAAGCAAAACAAATAATAGAAAACTTGCAAAACTTCACAGATAAAGCAATATTTTTTCCAAAAAAAGAAATCGTAACATATGACTATATAGCAGAAAGTAAAGACTTGCCATATGAAAGAATAGAAACACTAAATCAAATAATACAAAAAAGGCTACCTATAGTAGTAACAACAATAGAAGCGATAATGCAAAAAATACCGTCAAAAGAAACACTATATAAAAACAGATTAGAATTAAAAATAGGAAATACATATTCATTAGAAGAAATAAAACAAAAGTTAGTAAACTTAGGATATATAAGAAGTGATTTAATAGAAGGAAAAGGAGAATTCAGTGTAAGAGGAGATATACTAGACATATCAATAGATGACAAAACAGGAGTAAGAGTAGAATTTTGGGGAGATGAAGTAGACTCAATAAGAAAATTTGCAATAGCAAGCCAAAGGTCAATAAATACATTAGAAAAAGTAGAAATAAATCCAGCACATGAATATATCTTAGAAAGACCAATCGAAGAAATTATAGGTAAAATAAGAAATAAAGTAGTAAAAGAAAAGCAAGAAGAAATTTTAGAAGAAGATATCGAACAAATAAAAGCAGGAAACTATATAAGTAAAATAGATAAATATTTTGACTGCTTTTATAAAAATCAATCAACATTATTAGAATATTTTTCTGACAATTATATAATTGCAATTGATGAAGAAAGCAAAATAGAACAAAGAGCAAAAAACATTATACAAGACAATATAAATTTAAGTAAAAGTTTAATAGAAAAAGAAAAAATAGTACCAGAAGCAATAGAGAACATACAAAAATATGATGTATTGCAAGAAAAAATAGAAAACAAAAAAAGCCTAATATATTTAGAAAAACAAGATATATTAGTAAAAAAGCAAGCAGAAAAATATGATTTTAAATATAGAGAAGTAAATTATTATAAAAGTGAAATAGAAAATTTATTTAAAGACTTAAAAACATCAATAAAAGAAAATAAAGACATATATATTCTAGTATCATCAAAAGATAAAGCAAAAAAACTACAAGAAACACTAGAAAAAGAAGAAATTATAGCAAAAATAGAAGAAAATTTAGATAAAACAATAATAGTAAAATCAAAAGAAAAAGTCATAACAATAGGAATAGGTAAATTAACAGAAGGATTTGAAAACTATGAAATAAACCAACTAGTAATATCAGCAGAAGACCTAATAGAAGGAAAAAGAAGAAAAAGAATATCAATACATAAAGAATATAGCGAAGGAGAAAAAGTAGTATTTGCAGATCTAAAAATAGGAGACTATGTTGTTCACAAAAACTATGGTATAGGAATATATATAGGTGTAAATACAATAACAGCAGATAAAGTAACAAAAGATTATATAAAAATCAAATATGCAAATGATGATGTATTGTATGTTCCAACAAACCAATTAGACAGCATCAGAAAATACATAGGAGGAGATTCTATACAACCTAAAATAAACAAATTAGGAAGTAGAGAATGGACAGAAACAAAAGCAAGAGTAAAGAAAAATTTAAGAGAAGTAGCAAGAGAACTAATAGAGTTATATGCAAAAAGAGAAAAATCAAAAGGATTTGCGTTTAGTAAAGATACGCCATGGCAACAAGAATTTGAAGCAAAATTCCCATATCAAGAAACAGAAGATCAATTAAGATGTATAGAAGAAGTAAAAAAAGATATGGAATTACCAAAGCCTATGGATAGACTATTATGTGGTGATGTTGGCTATGGAAAAACAGAAGTAGCAATAAGAGCAGCATTTAAAGCAGTAATGGACCAAAAACAAGTTGCATATTTAGCACCAACAACAGTTCTAGCAGACCAACAATATAAAGAATTTAAAGAAAGAATGAAAGATTACCCAATAAAAGTAGAATTACTAAATAGATTTAGAACAGAAAAACAACAAAAAGAAGTAATCAAAAAATTAAAACTAGGAGAAGTAGATATTGTAATTGGAACACATAGATTACTAAGTAAAGATGTAGAATTCAAAGATATAGGACTATTAATAATTGATGAGGAACATAGATTTGGAGTAAAGGCAAAAGAAAAAATAAAAGAATACAAAACAAGCATAGATGTATTAACAATGACGGCAACACCAATACCTAGAACATTACATATGTCAATAGTAGGAATAAGAGATATGTCAGTAATATATGAACCACCACAAAATAGAAAACCAGTACAGACATATGTGTTAGAATATGATGAAGAAGTAGTAAAAGAAGCAATAACAAAAGAACTAGAAAGAAATGGACAGGTATTTTATATCTTCAATAACGTTGAAAACATACAAAAAAAGGCAGATATGATTTCAAATTTAGTACCAGAAGCAGAAGTAGCATATGCACATGGAAGAATGAGTGGTAAAGAAATTGAAGAAATAATGAAAGACTTCATCGACAAAAAAACCAATGTTTTAGTATGTACAACAATATTAGAATCAGGAATAGATATACCAAATGCAAACACAATAATAGTAGAAAATGCAGATAGAATGGGATTAGCACAACTATATCAGATAAGAGGAAGAGTAGGAAGAAGTGATAAACAAGCATATGCATATATAACATATAAAAGAGACAAAATGATAAGTGAAGTAGCAAATAAAAGATTAAAAGCAATTAAAGAATTTACAGAATTCGGATCAGGATTCAAAATAGCAATGAGAGACTTAGAAATAAGAGGAGCAGGAAGTTTGCTTGGAGAAATACAATCAGGACACCTAGAACAAGTAGGATATGATACATATTGTAATCTATTAGATGAAGTTGTAAAAGAAATGAAAGGAATAGAAATCCAAGAAGATGCAGACCTACAAATAGATTTAAATGTATCAAGCTATATCCCAGAAGAATATATATTAGATGGTAGCCAAAAAATCGAAATATATCAAGATATCGCATTATGTAAAAATGAAAAAGACATACAAGACGTAACAGACGAAATAATAGATAGATTTGGAAATCCACCAGTAGAAATCGAAAATCTACTAGACATCGCAAGAATAAAATACTTAGCAAAACCATTACATATAACAAAAATACAAAGCAAAAAAACAGCAGTAATATTCACATTTGGAAATAATAAAATAAACATAGATCTAAACAAATTAGTAGAGAAATATGGAACAAAAATCAAATTCTCAGCAGGAATAAAACCATTGATAACTTTAGAAATAGGAACAACAAACGAAAGACAAATATTAAATGATACAACAGAATTTTTAAGGGACGTATCAAATTGAACAATTTTTGTTCAAAAGGGACAGACCTCAAAAATTTTTAAGTAAATTATATAATTTATTTCCTTGTTACTTCTTCAATGGGACAAAGTGATATGTAAAGAATACTTACATATCCCTTTATTGCTTTATAGGAAAGGGCATTTTTTAAATGCATCTTTCCGTATAAAGCAAGGTTAAGTTAGACTAGTCCTAACATGATTTACATTTAGGATGATTTTAATGTGAAATATCCAGTACTATAATTAGCGAAAGTTATATCATTAGCGTTTGTGGTACTAAAGCTTACAGCCCCATTTAAAGAAGAACATCCTTGAAACATATAAAAAGAACTAGTGACTTTATCATTATTCCATTTATCACTTACATATATTGTTTTAAGTTTTTGGCAATATTGAAATAAATAATCTGTATAAACTACATTACTTGTATCGAAACTACCTAAATCTAAGCTTTCGATACTTTGACACATTCTAAAAGTTCCAAACATATCTGTTACATTACTTATATCCCAATTACTAGTATTTATATTTTCTAATCTAGTACACAAATAAAACATATATCTCAACTCTTTAGCATTACTGGTAATAAAATTTGATGCAGTAGTAAGATTAACTAATTTAGAATCATTGTAAAACATATAATTAAAATATGACACATCTTCAGTATATAGAAATTCTAAATTAATATTAGTACAATTAGTAAAACTTTCAAACATCTGACTACAATTTTCTATTTTTACACCATCATTTCCACCTATGTATAAATCATACATATTTGAATCCTCGACATTTTCAATTAGCCATGCTTTAATACTTTCATTTTGATCTTTTGAAACATCAAAAACTTGATAAACATCTTCAGGTATATTCATGTTATCTAATATTGTTACTGTTACAATTTTTGCTCTATAATCAGCCATACGATTGTTAAAATTCACTCCATTTTCCATTATGGCTAAATCTGTATATGTATATTCATATACATTTCCACTATCATCTATATAATACATTCTATTAGAATCCGTGAATTCAACAACAAGCTTTTTTCTTATTTCACTTACTTCTGTTACTCCTTCTTTTGTTATATCATCTAACTCATCTTGTAATTCTGATAATTCCAAGTTTCCTCTTTTATTTTTTCCTATTGCTTGAACTACTGCTGTTCCTACTATTTCTTTTTCGTTTGATATTTCCGTGTCTTCTTTTGCTTTTCCTGTATTATTTAGTATTCCATTATCGCCTGATAAAGTTCCTATTGTTATTCCTGCTAAAATCAATAATACTATTATTGTAATTACTAAAGCAACCAAAGTTATTCCTTGCTGTTTTTTAAATAGACTTTTATTTGATATTTTTTTGCACTTTTCCTGTTTTTCCCTTTTCTTTAGCATATTTGCGCCTCCTTTAAAGAATCATTAAGTAACATACTTAATGATTCTTAAGCAAAACGCGAATAGCTTGATTTTACTGGAAAAATAAATTATGTATATTTTACGTTTTAGCATTTCTCAATAATAGGCTTACTTTATTTTTACTTTTCAAAAGTATTGACTTTATTAGTTTTTATTGGTATCATTCTTTTAGAAATTAATCATTAAGTATGTTACTTAACGACGGCAAATGTAAAATTTAGAGACGTATCTTAAAAATTCTTAAATAAATTATATTGTATAAATTATTATCAAGTTAATGTTTTAGTAAAAAAAGAAAGCGACATGCAAATATTATAACAAATAATTGTATGTCGTTTTTGCTTTTAGCCGGTATTTTTATATCTAGAACGAAAATTAGAATCGTCAAAAAGTTTATCAACAGAAATTTCTAAAACTTGACTAATCTTCCATAAAGTAAAAACACTAATTCCTTGAGAAATTTTTTCACTTTCCAAATTTCCTATTAAAACGGTAGAAACATTTACAAGTTCAGCCAAGTTCTCTTGAGTCATTTTACCTTTATTTAAATTATATAAATTTCTATAATATTTAACATTATATCCAATAACCTTAAATAAATAATTAGAATCCAAATTTTCCATAAGTTCTCCTTAATAAACTATAAAATACTATTAATATAAACTATTTTCTAATTTTAAAAGCAAAAAAACAATACATTCAAAATGATATTTTATCATTAACAATGAGAAAATGTTTTTATATAATTTAATTGAAAAAATGTATATCAAATAAACAAATGTAAAAATAATAATAAAAGGAGCAAAAGAAATGTTAGAAATGAAAAATGATAATGGAATTACATTAATAGCACTTGTCATTATAATCATTATTTTACTAATATTAGCAGCAGTAACAATAGGAGCTTTATCAGGAGATAATGGAATATTGGAACAAGCTGCAAGAGCCAAAGAAGATACAGAAGAGGCAGCCAAAACAGAAAATGCATATATAGAGGAATTGGAGGAAATAATCGAAACACAAGGAAATGAATATATAAAAAATGACGATTTACCAGAAAATCAATATTTAAAAGAATTTATAACAGAATGGACAGTAAATGCAGGAGATACAATAACATTACCAATATATGAAAAAGAAGAAGCAGATGAAGAAAGAGGAGAATTAGAAACATACTTTAATTATGATTTTACAGTAGATTATGGAGATGGAACTGTACTAGAAGTAAAAAGTTATAATGATGAAAATAGAAAACACACATATACAAATAGTGGGACATATACAGTAAAAATAAAAGGAATATGTGAATCATGGAGTTTTTATCATGTGCCAGATAGTGCAGAAAAAGTAAGTAAATTAGTGCAATGGGGAGTAATAAATGCAAAACATTATGATTTTGGAAATTGTGTTAATTTGAATGGAAATATACCATTACCATCAAGAAACAGTTTTAATGAAGTATTAAGTTTCAGAATGTTATTTTATAAATGTGCAAATATAACAGGAAAAATACCAAATGACTTATTCAAATATGCAACAAAAGTTGTAACAATGGCAAATGTATTCAATTATGCAACAGGACTATCAGGAGGAATATATGAAGATTTATTTGTAAATTGCAAAGAAGTAACAAATTTTAGATTTGTTTTTGCAGGTTCAAGTTTATCAGGAAATATTCCGGAAGATATATTTAAAGAAAATACGAAAGTTAATAATTTTCAAGGTGTGTTTTTCGAATGTGTTAATCTGACAGGATACTTACCTAAGAATATATTTTCTTATAGTAATGTAATAGAAAATTTGAGTGTAACAATATCGAGTACAAATTTAAAAGTTTCAGAAATATATATAAATTCAAAAATTATTACTAATATGGAAAATAATGGATTTTTATCTAATCTTGGCAATGAGACATTAAAATTTTATGTACCTAAAGATTCAGAAACTGAAAAAAATGTAAGAGGATTATATGGTGATAAAAATAATGTTATAATAGAAGTTTTCTAACAAAACCTAACTATATGGTATAAAGGACAAAGAATAAAAAATTTATAACATCTAACAAAAATGTGAAACAAATTTGATAAAACAATCAAAAAAAGTTTCACATTTTTAAAATTTGTGGTATAATATAAATGTGAAACAAAATAATAAATATATAACAAAAAAGTTTCACATATAAGGAGGAGCTTATGGAAGATAAAATTGAAATAATGGATCTTCTTCAAAATAGACAATTATTAGAACATAAATTAGAATCTTTAATATATGGGTCAGTAGAGATAAGAGAAAGAGATAACAAAAAATATATATATATACATTATAGAGAAAATGGAATATCACTTACAAAATATGTAGGAGAATATTCAGAAGAATTATATAACTTAATACTAAATAATAGTATAGAAGCAAAAAAAATAAAAAAAGAATTACGAGAAATCTCTAAAAAACTAAAAGAATTAAATTATAAAGAAACTGAACTAAATCCAAAAGTAGAATTAAACATTGACTTTGCTAAAAGACATTTAGTAGATACAATATATAAACAAGCCATATTAGAGGGAGTTGCAACAACATTTGCAGATACAGAAAGTATCATAGAAGGTGGAAAGGTCAATAACATGACTTCAGAAGATATAATGAAAGTAGTAAACTTAAAACATGCATGGGAATTTATTTTAAACAAAAATGTCATATTATCAGAAACAAACTTTGGTCTACTTTGCCAAATAAACAAATTTGTAGAAGAAGGATTCTATTATAGTGCAGGAAAAATAAGAAGTGTACCAGTAACTATAGGAGGAACAAAATGGGCACCATCACTTCCAATAGAAAGTATTATAAAAGAAGAATTAGAGGATATACTAAAAAAAGATATAAACGATGTTGATAAAGCAATAGAACTTTTGTTATATGTAATGAAAAAACAAATATTTATAGACGGAAACAAAAGAACAGCAATAATATTCATTAATCATTATTTGATATCTAAAGGAAAAGGAATTATTGTAATACCAGCAGAATTAACCGAAGAATTTAAAAAACTACTTATACAATATTATGAAGGAAAAGACGAGAAAAAAATAAAAGAATTCATTAAAGAAAAGTGTTATATGAGTATATAAATAGGAGGGAATTATGCAAGTAATTTCAAGCAAAGAAAACGAATATGTAAAACATATAAGAAAATTAAAAGAAAAGAAATATAGAGACCAAAATAACGAATATATAATAGAAGGATTAAAAATGGTAGAAGAAGCAATACAAGAAAAAGCATCAATCAAAAACATAATAATATGTGATGACTGTGAAAAAACAGGAAGTATACCAAAAGACCTAATGTATGAAATAGCAAAATACAATTGTATATACGTAACAAAAAAAATATTCGAGCTATTAACAGAAGTAGTAAATCCACAAGGAATAATAGCGATAGTAGGAAAAGAAAACAAAGAATCAAATATAGATAAAGACCAAGAAATAATATTAGCATTAGATGATATACAAGATCCAGGAAACTTAGGAACAATACTAAGAACAGCAGACAGTGTAGGACTAAAACAAATTTTAGTATCAAAAGGAACAGCAGATGCATATAACCCAAAGGTCGTTCGTTCAACCATGGGAGCAATATTTAGGATAAAAATAATAGAATGCGAAAATTTAGAAAATAAACTAAAAGAATTACAAAAAAGTAATTACAAAATATTAGTAACATCATTACAAACAAAACAAAGTATATATGATGTAAAATACAATAAAACAGTCGTAGTAATAGGAAACGAAGCAAAAGGAGTATCAGAAAACATACAAAAAATAGCAGACAAAAAAGTAAAAATACCAATGTTAGGAAAAACAGAAAGCCTAAATGCATCAGTAGCAACAGGAATAATACTGTATGAATATGTAAGGCAGAAAATCGGGATTTAGGGACATATCTGAAAGTCCCGAAAAATAGGGAAATCGGGACAAATCTTAAAAATAATCTAAGAAAAATAAAAAAAATTAAGATCTGTCCCCAAAATCCCTAAATCTCGGGATTTTTAGAACCGTCCCTAAATCCCGATGGAACAGGAGTATAAAATGTACAGAGAAAAGATAGAAGAACTAATTAAATGGAAAAAAGAAAACAATAGAAGTGTCTTAATAATAAAAGGTGCACCAAGAACAGGTAAAACATGGCTTTTAAAGGAATTTGGTGAAAAATATTATGACAAAACTATATACATTGATTTGAAAGATGAAGCCGATGAAGAGAGTTCCAATGAAGTAACAAATATAAAAAATTTGATTGAGCAAAAAGAAAATGAAGATATAGAAAAAAGCATAGAAGATATTTTAAAAATAACAGAAGAGAATAAAACAGAACATTTAATAATATTAGATAATTTAGAGTATAATGAAAATGCAGTAAATAACTTAAAAAAGCTTTTAAAAAGCAATAGAAAATTTGATATAGTAGCATCAATATCAAAATATGGATTAGCATTACCAGAGAATATTAAATTACCAGAGAATAAAGTAAAATATGTAACTTTAAGACCGCTAAATTTTAGAGAGTTTCTATTAGCCACAGAGAATATAGATATAGAAAAATTGAACATAAAAGATAAAATTGAAGAAATAGAAAATAATAATTCAAAATATCTGAATAGCCTAAAAAAATACATATTTATAGGTGGAATGCCAGAAGTTGTTAAGGATTTCTGTCAAAACAAAAATTATTCAAATGCAAGGATTTTACAAAAAAACATTTTAAATAAATATGAAAAAGAATTAGAAAAAACACCAATTACAATAAGAGAAAATGTAAAGAATGTTTGGAATCGAATCCCAGAAAGAGATTTAAGCAATAATGGAACATGGACTTATTCAGAAATAAGAGAAGGAGCACAAGTAAATGAATTTGAGATAGCCATCAAATATTTAGAAGATTTAGGATATATATATAGAATTAATAGAATATATAAAGCAGATATGCCACTTATTGTATACCAAGACAAATCACTTTTTAATCTATTTTATATAGATATAGGATTATTTTCAACAAAAATGAAATTAGAATTATCAGTAATACTAGAAAAAGATAGAATATTTACAATTTATAAAGAAAATTTATCAGAACAATATATAATGCAAGAATTAAGAAGTAGAATAGATAACAGCATATATTGTTGGAAATCAGAAAACTTTTTAAATTTTGTTAATTTTGTATTTCAATATGATGGAAGAATATATGGAATAAAGAAAATGATAGAAGTGCTAAAAAATGATGTAAGTTTAAGATTATTTCATCAAAATAATGATATCAATAATTGTATAAACATCACATTAAATAAATACACATATGAAGGATGGCGCAAGGACATTCCTATTTATTTAATAGGAGATATTAATTTCATAAAATATAGAAAAATTTAGTTATATAAGGAAGGGTTAAAAATGATAATACACATAGTAATGGTCGAACCAGAAATACCACAAAATACACGGAAATATAGCAAGAACATGTGCTATAACAGGAGCTAAATTACATTTAGTACATCCACTAGGATTTAAAATAGATGAAAAATCAGTAAAAAGAGCAGGGTTAGACTATTGGGACAAGCTAGATATAGAAGAACATAATTCATTAGAAGAATTTTTAGACAAATATAAGCCAGAAGAACATAACATGTTTTTTGCAACAACAAAAGGTAAAACAAAATATACTGACATAAATTATTCTAACATGGATGAAGTATTTGTATTGTATGGAAAAGAAACAAAAGGATTACCGGAATGGATTTTAGAAAAATATTTAAACACAAAAACAATCAGGATACCAATGCTTCCAACATTAAGATCATTAAACCTATCAAATTCAGTAGCTATAATAACATATGAAATATTAAGGCAAAAGGATTTTGAAGGACTAGAAGGAATAAGTAAATATTTTGATAAATAGAAGGAGTTTTTATGAGTTTAAATCCAAAAGCATATACACAAGTAAGTTATATAATAAATAATATGTCTTCAGAATTAAAAAATAGGATACCAAAAGAAATTATTTCAATGATAGAAAAAAGAAAAGATAGTTCATACAATATAGATGTAGAAAATATTGAAGATTTAAATCTATTAGAAGATACTGAAAAAATATTATCAGTAATATATACAGATTATATCGCTACAGTTGAAGAAAAGAAGATAATAAAAAATAAAGAAAAGATAGTAAAAAATAGATTAAATTAAGAATTAGGGTGAAACAATGGGAAAAAGAAAATATGATAATATATATGAAGAAATAATAAGTTGGCTCAAAACACATAATGGAAATTTTCCAAGAGGAAATATAATAAGAAAAGGAAGAAGACTAAAAATAGAAGAACTGACTGATGCAGAAAAGGAAGAAGTTCATCTTGCAGAAAGATGGAGAAGAACTCCAGAGCATTGTGCATATGTAAAATATAAAAATAGTGAATTAAGTAAAATTCCAGAAGAATATCAAGGTGTTATAAGTAGAATAAAAATATATGCAAAAAAAACAACATATGAAAAGATGAAAGAATGGCTAACTACTCATGAAGGAAAAACGCCAAGAAAAAATATTAGAAAAAATGGAAAAACTTTAACAGTAGATGAAATGACAGAAGAAGAAAAAGAAGAAGTAAATTTAAATCAAAGATGGAAAGCTTCAAAAGAATATCAAATATTCAAAAAATACATAAACGAAGCAGACGAGAATATACCAAAAGAATACATAAGAATAATTAGGGAATATAAAGAATTAATGAAACCAGATAATAGGATACGAAAGATAATGAGGAAAGCTGTAGGAAAAAGAGTAGGAGATAATGAAGAAACTAGAAAAGAAATAGAACAAGAAATGAAACAAGAAATAGAATATCAAAGATAAAGTATGTCTTAGATCTATTATTAGATTAAGGCATACTTTTTTGTAGATAAAATAACATTATGAATAAAATGACCAAATATAAATTTAACTAAAAAGCAATTAATTGACAAAAAATGTAAAAATATGTATAATTATAAATGATACATCTTTACATAATGGCAATATTAGATTTCATATTGCTAATCATTATTACTTGTTTGAAAGGAGGTAAATAAAAATAATTCGAGAACTAGAAAACTAAATGCAACTAATTAAATATCAATTTTAGAAAAATAGGAGGTAGCATTATGGAAAAAAATCGGATTAATGTAGGAATCATAGGGACAGGATTTATCGCTACAGGTTTATATTACAGTATCATGCAATCTTCTGAATTACAAGTTACTGTTATCAGATCCAGAAGAAAAGCAGAAGAATGTATAAATCTGAATAAAGAATTAATCACAAATTCGGATCAAGAACTAATAGAAAAAAGTGATATTGTAGTAGAATGTAGTGGAAATCCAGTATATGCAACTCCAATTGTAAGAAAAGTAATGGAGGCAGGAATACAAGTTGTAACGATGGATTCAGAATTACAAATAACAACAGGAAGTTATCTAAAACAAATAGGAAAAAATTTATTAACAGAGGCGGAAGGAGATCAACCGGGATGTCTAGCAGCATTAAAAAAAGAAGCACTTGAAATGGGTTTTTTTCCATTAGTATATGGTAATATAAAAGGATTTTTAAATTATAATCCTACAATGGAAGATATGAAGTTTTGGTCTAAAAAGAACGGAATAAGCCTAAACCAAGTAACATCTTTTACAGATGGGACAAAAATAAGTATAGAGCAAGTTTTAGTAGCAAATGGTTTAAAAGCAGACATAGCAAAAGGAGGAATGATAGGATTTAAAAGAACATTTGAAACATTTGAAAACGGTGCAATAGAGCTTGCAAAATATGCAGATAGAAATAATGTTCAAATAAGTGATTTTGTAATGTATAGGAATAAAGAAAGACACCCAGGAGTTTTTCTAGTATGTAAACATCAGAAAATACAAAGTGCTTATTTAGAATATTATAAGATGGGAAAAGGTCCATTCTATATATTGGAAAAACCATTTCATTTATGCCATTTGGAAATAATAAAAACAATAAAAGAAATGTTGCATAATAAAAGACCATTATTGACTAATGGAATATCACCCAAATATAGTGTTAAGATGATTGCTAAAATAGATATACCTGTGGATACTACAATAAATTATGGTATAGGTAGTTTTTTGCTTAGAGGAGAACCTATTGAAATAAAAAGTGATATTGAACATGTGCCTGCAGGATTAATATTTAATGTAAAAACAAAAAAAGCAATAAAAGCTGGTCAAACTATACACTTTAATGATATAATACTACCAGAAAGCGAGGCATATAAAGCATGGATAAATACATTAAAAACACTAAAATCATGAGGTTACCACATTTTCTAGCAGATACATGGTGGTTTGCATTAACAAAAAGGTTAAATGACGAAGATTTTTTAAAACTAGTTAAAACTAGAGAAAAACAAGGATTCACAGCAGCTCAAATAGTTGTTGGAATACCACCAGAAGTAGGAATAAAAAATGAAAACGCTAGTAGTATATTTGGTAGTGCATGGAACGAAAAAGGTGAAATAAATAAGAAATATTTAGAACTTGCAAAAAAAAGAATAAAAATAATGAATGACCATAATATAAAAGCAATTGTTTATGGAGCATGGGGACATCAAATAGAGTGGATAGGTACTGAAAGGATGATAAACTGGTGGAAGACATTAATTGAAGAATTAGATGAGGAAGATATCATTTATTGTCTTACAGGAGAAATAGATATATGGTGTGACCAAATATCATCAAAAATTTTATTACCAGATAAATCTACTCAAAACGTTATTCCAGAGAGCAAAAAAACAAACAATACATTGAAAAAAATATATAATAAAATATTTTTCAATGAAAATCCATATAGAAAAAGGAGAATAAAAAAATGGAATAAAGTTTTAGAAAATATAAGAAATTACACTAATAGACCAATGTTAATACATACATTACCAACTTCTAGTGGTTTTGATGTAACACATAAAATAGAAATGATTTCAGCTAATACATTTCAAACAGGTCATACAAGAGAAAGCAAAGATGAAATATGGCAAAATATCTATACTTCCATAACAAAATATCCGAATAAACCAGTAATTAACCTAGAGCCCTATTATGAAGGTATTCATAATGATTTCTTTGGAAAATGGCAATTAGATGCATTTTGGCTTAGTATTTCTAGTGGTGCATATTCAATCTGTTATGGAGCGCATGGCATTTGGAATGTAGGAGATGGTAACTTCCTATCACAATGGGGAAAACAAACATTTAAAGAAGCGTTAGAATTAAAAACGCCAGAAATATTAGGAAAAACATATAAAGTAGTTTTAGAACAAGGCATACTTGATTGGCAAAATGTGTCAATTAATAAGATAGAAGACAAATTATTATCAATTTCAAGAATGTCTAAGGAAGGAAAAAAGATGACATATATTCCTGATATTTCTATATATAGAAATGTTCCTAAAGGTAGATATTTTAAAGTTGAAACAGCAGAATTTACTTTGAAATTGCCAGAAACTGGAGCAATTGTAGTTTTTAATTAATATTTCAAATAAGTAATAAAAGGCTAGGTAGAATATATTTCTGCCTAGTTTTTTTGCACTTAAAAAGCAAACTTACATAAAATATATTAAACAACAAAAAAAATAAAAACAAAAGTAATAATTAAATTTTAGAACAAGATTTAGCAGTAGGAAGGAAAGTGATAAAAATGAATAAAATACTAGAATTAAAAGATATAAGTAAAAAATATCAAAGCAAAAAAGGAGAAATATTAGCAATAGACAATATAAATATGAGAGTAAAAGAAGGAGAATTTGTATCAATAATAGGACCAAGTGGATGTGGAAAATCAACATTACTATCAATAATAAGTGGATTAGAAGAAAAAACAACAGGAGAAATATATATAGAAGGAGAAAAAATAGAAGGAATATCAGCCAAAATAGGATATATGTTGCAAAAAGACTGTTTACTAGAGTGGAGAACAATTTGGAGTAATGTTGTATTAGGGCTAGAGCTAAAAGGAAAAATAAATGAAGAAAATAAAAACTATGTAGAAAACTTACTAAAAAAATACAATTTATATGATTTTAAAGACAAATATCCATCAGAATTATCAGGAGGAATGAGACAAAGAGCAGCACTAATCAGAACATTAGCAGTAAGACCAAAAATTCTATTATTAGATGAAGCTTTTTCAGCATTAGATTATCAAACTAGAATTATGGTTACAAATGACATATATAACATATTAAGAAAAGAAGGAATCACAGCAATTATAGTAACACATGATATATCAGAAGCAATAAGTATGTCAGATAGAGTAGTCGTCTTAACAAAAAGACCAGGAACAATAAAAGACATACACAAAATAGACTTTGAAATGGAAAATAGAAATCCAATAAATTGCCGAGAAAATCCAAAATTCAGTAAATATTTTAATACATTATGGAAGGAGCTTGGTGTAGATGAATAAAATAATTTCAAAAGAAAGAAAACAATATTTAAGTAAAATAAAAAAACATAAAATATTAGTACTAGTAACACAAATATTAGTACTTGTAGGCTTCTTAGCATTGTGGGAAATACTTGCAGATTTAAATATAATAGATAGCTTTATAACAAGTAGTCCAAGTAGAATATTAAATACATTTATGAACCTAGGTTCAAATGATTTATTAACACATATAGGAGTAACAGTATATGAAACTGTTGTAGGATTTTTAATCGGAACAATATTAGGGATAGTAATAGCAATAATACTATGGTGGTCAAACTTTTTAGCAAAAGTGTCAGAACCGTTTTTAGTAGTCCTAAACAGCTTACCCAAAGTAGCATTGCGGACCAGTAATAATAATATGGGTAGGAGCAGGAACACCAGCAATAATAGTAATGGCAGTAGCAATATCATTAGTAGTAACAATATTAGAAAATTTAAATGGATTTTTAAAAACAGATAAAGATTTAATAAAAATGGCGAAAACATTTAAAGCCAATAAAATGCAAATATTAACCAAAATAGTATTACCAGCAAACATCTCTACATTTATAAATTCTTTAAAAGTAAATATAGGACTTTCTCTTGTAGGTGTAATATCAGGAGAATTTTTAGTATCAAAAGCAGGGCTTGGATATCTAATAGTATATGGAGGTCAAGTATTTAAACTAGACCTTGTAATGACAAGTGTAATAATTTTAGGAATAGTCGCAGGAATAATGTATGGAATAGTTGTATTACTAGAAAAAGCAATATTAAACAGTAAAAAATTTAAGTAAATTAATGTTTCAACTGTCAATGGGGACGGAGATTTTTGACAACTTATTTTAATATTAAATGTGTATATCCTAAATTATATTATTTTAGAAAAATCGCTTGATTGGAATGAAAAATAGAAATTGTTATATTTACAGATGAGGGATGTTCATGGACAAAATCTTTGATTTTGGGCCTGAATAAAAGAGGCGCATCTGTAAATATTACAATTTCTTTTTGAATGAAATGAACAGATTTTTATAAAATAATATAATTTAGGAGAAAGAAACATAATAACAAGTTATCAAAAATCTCCGTCTCCATTGACAAAATTTAGATAACAAACATAAGATATAATAATACATCAAAGTAAAAGCAAGAATAAAAAAAGAAAGGAGAAGTTATGAAAAGAAACATAATAATAGTAGTGATAATCCTAATAATTGTTATTATAGGAGTAAGCATATATAGCATATTTAGCAACAAAAATGAAACAGAAACAGAATTAAAAACAGTAAATGTAAGTGAAGTAACAAGATCAGTATTTTATGCACCACAGTATGTGGCAATAAATGAAGGATTTTTTGAAGAAAATGGAATAAAAGCAGAATTAACAACATCATCAGGAGCGGATGCAGTAATGACAACAGTACTTGCAAATCAATGTGATATAGGATTTGCAGGACCAGAAGCTTCAATATATGTATATAATGAAGGAAAAGAAGATCATACACAAGTATTTGCACAACTAACAAAAAGAGATGGATCACTGTTAATATCAAGAACAGACACAGACAATTTCAGTTGGCAAGACCTAAAAGGAAAAACAGTAATACCAGGAAGAAAAGGTGGAGTACCATATATGACACTTGAATATGTGTTAAGAAAAAACGGAATAGACCCAGAAACAGAAGTAACATTAGATGACAGCATAAAATTTGACTTAATGGCAGGAGCATTCGCAAGTGGAAATGCAGACTATGTAACACTATTTGAACCAACAGCATCATTAACAGAACTAGAAGGAAAAGGATATGTAGTAGCATCAGTAGGAGAAGCAGCAGGAGAGATACCATATACAGCATATTTTGCAAAACAAAGCTATATAGAAAACAACGAAGAAACAATACAAAACTTTACAAATGCGATTTATAAAGGACAACAATGGGTAAAAGAACATACAGCAAAAGAAATAGCAGAAAGTATACAAAGTTTTTTCCCAGACACTAGTTTAGACTTACTAGAAAATGCAGTACAAACATATAAAGATATAGACGCATGGAATGACACACCAGTATTAAAAGAAGAAAGTTTTAAAAGATTGCAAGAAGTTATGAAACAAGCAGGAGAACTTAACGAAGAAGTACCATATGAAGAAATAGTAAATAATGAATATGCCGAAAAAGCAATAGGGATTTAGGGACGTATCTCAAAATCCCTATTCATAATTTGTCGAATTTTGCGATGAAAAGTTAGGCAATTTTAATAAAAAGTATTGAATTTTAAGATAAAATATGATTAAATAAAATAAATTTACATAAAATAAATTTTAATTTTATCATGAAATTTTTCAAATTGTCAAAAAGTATATTTAAATCTTTTAAAATTCCTAAATAAACATTTAAAATTTGAATTATTTAATTAGAATTTATTAAGAAAGGAGAAATATTGAAATTTTTTACATATAATGATTATATTGATTATAATCAAAATAGAAACATAAGAGAAACAGTAAAAGAATTAACAAAAGGGGAAAGAATAGAGCAATTAACAGAAACAGAAGAAAGAATAGAAACAATAACTAAATTAATTATGAGGAATAAAAAAGAAAATTTTTTACTTATAAACGAATTTTTTAATGAAAAAATAAATTCGAACAATTTTGATTGGATAAAACTAAAAGAACAAAAAAGAAACATAAAAATATTCAAAGAAAGAAGTGAAGAAAAATATTATATTTTTGATTATAAAATAAAAAAAGATAATCATATAGTGTACAAAATTTTTAAATTATGTATAGAGATAGTAGAAAATTGGAAAATGAAAAATAAAGAAAGCAATTATCCAATAATTTATCCAATTATAATATATTTAGGAGATGAAGAATGGGACATTAAAATTCAAAGAAAATTAAAATCAACAGAGATTAAATCAAATGGAATATTTTTATCATACAATGTAATTGATTTCAGCAAAATATCATCTGAAAATCTATTAAAAAAAGAATCTCTATTAGCTAATGTAATAGGAGTAAAAAATCAAAAAGAACAAAACTTAGAAAAATATATAAGGGAAAATATAAAATATACAAATGACATACAAAAATATCAAAATATAAAAAGAATATACTATTATTTAAATTATAAAACTAAAAAGTAAATATTTACAAATAAATCCTAAAAAACTATTGACAACTAAACTTATAGGTGCTATATTTACTACAGAAACACAAACAAACATTTTGAGACTTCTTTAAATAAAAAGGAGGAGATAATATGGCATCTGTACCAGATTATTCAATTATAGGAAGAAGAATAAAAGAAGCTAGAATGGAAAGAAAAATATCTCAAGAAGAACTAGCAGAAAAGATGGAAATATCAGTATCATTTATAAGTAGATGGGAAACAGGTAGAGCAAAAATAAATTTAAAAAGATTAATAGAAATATCAAAAATATTAGAAGTAACAACAGATTTTCTTATATCTGGAAGTGAAACCGAAACAAGAAATTATTTATCAAGAGAGTTTAATGATATCTTAGAAAAGTGCAATTCTAATCAACAAAAGTTCATATACAGAGTAGCAGAATTAGTTACACAAATGAATATATAACACTTTACAAAGACCAAAAAATATTATAAAATGACATAAATATGCAAACAGATAAAGGTGGTATAAATGTATTTAAAAAGATTAGAATTACAAGGATTTAAGTCATTTGCAGATAAAACAGTACTAGAATTCAGAAAAGGAATAACAGGAATAATAGGACCAAATGGATCAGGAAAAAGCAATATTTCAGACAGTATAAGATGGGTTTTAGGAGAGCAAAGTATGAAAGCATTAAGAGGTGCTAAATCATTGGATATAATATTTGCAGGAACCCAAAACAGGAAATCATTAGGATTTGCAGAAGCATCATTAGTATTTGATAATTCAGACAATAGCTTGCCAATAGAATATCAAGAAGTAACAGTAACAAGAAAAATATATAGAACAGGCGAAACAGGGTACTATATAAATAAAACCCCATGTAGGTTAAAAGATGTATTAGAATTATTCATGGACACAGGAATTGGAAAAGATGGATATTCAATAATAGGACAAGGCAAAATAGACGAAATATTAAGCAATAAATCTGAAGATAGGAGACATATTTTTGAGGAAGCAGCAGGAATTGTTAAATATAAAATAAGAAAGCAAGAATCAGAGAAAAAATTAGAACAAACAAAATTAAATCTATTAAGAATAAATGACATATTAACAGAAATAGAAGCAAATTTAGAGCCATTAAAAATGCAGTCAGAAAAAGCAAAAAAATATTTAAATCTAAGAGAAGAATTAAAAAACATAGAAGTAGGACTATTTATATACAATATAGATAAATATAAAGAAACTTTAAATGAATTAATTAAAGATGAAGAAATAATGCAAAACCAATGTAATGAAGAAGAAGAGAAACTTGAAAAAGTAAAAAGTCTAAAAGAAGAGCTAAAAGAAACAATAGATAATATCACATTACAAATAGAAGAAATGTCAAATAGCGGATTTGAAAGCCAAAAAGAAATTGAAATGCTAAATTCAGACATAAATGTAGCAAAAACAAAGATAACAAATAACACAGAAAATAAAGAAAGATATGGAAAAGAAATAGAAGAAAAAAATCAAAGAATACAAGAATTAGAAGAAGAATTAAAACAAAAAGAAGAAAAGAAATTCAACTTAAAAGAAAATAGAGAAAAATTTGAAAAAGAGCTAAAAACAAAAGAAGATGAACTAGCAAAAATAACAGAAAAATTAACATCAAAAGAGCTAGAAATAGAAGGATATAAAAAGCAAGTAGAAGAAAATAGTGACCAAAAATATGAATTAGGAACAGAAATAAATACACAAAAGACAAATTTGCAAAACTATGATAAAAGAATAAATCAAATAAAACAAGAAATAACTTCAAACATTTCTGAGCTAGATAGAACCAGAATGGAAAAAGAAGAATTATCAAAAAACTTTTATGAAATAGAAAACTCAAGAAATAAAACTTTAAAAAATATAGAAGAAATATCAAACGAAAAAAATGAAGTAGATAAAAAGATAAAAACATATGAAGATAAAATCAGAAATATAGAAGATTCTATAAGAATGAAACAATCAAGAAGAAATTTCTTAGTTGAAACAGAAAAGGAAAAAGAAGGATATATAAAAAGTGTTAAATCATTATTAAAAGATTGTGAAAACATAAAAGAACTAGGAAAAGGAATGCATGGAGTTCTTGCAAATATAATTGAAGCACCAGAAGAATTAGAAACAGCAATAGAAATGTGTTTAGGAGCAAGTTTGCAAAACATAGTAACAGACACAGAAGAAGAAGCTAAAAACTTAATCGAACACTTAAGAAAAAATAACTTAGGTAGAGCATCATTTTTACCTATCACATCAGTAAAAGGTAAAAAACTAGAAAAAGCAAAATTAAATGAAAACGGAGTAATTGGAATTGCTTCAGATTTAGTAAAATATGATAAAAAATATGAACAAATAATTTTGAATTTATTAGGAAGAACTGTAATTACAGATACAATAGAAACAGCAATTAAAGTAGCAAAACAAAACAATTACACATTTAGAATAGTAACAAAAACAGGAGATATAATAAATCCATCAGGAGCCATGACAGGTGGGTCAATAGCCAAAAAAACTATAAACATATTAGGTAGAAGCAAAGAAATTGAGAAATTAGGAAAAGAAATCACTAATGAAGAAAAGAAAAAAGAAGAACTTTTAAAAGAAAAAGAAAATTATGAAAATTCAATAAAAAATGTTATTGAACAGTCAAAAGAGTTAAACACAAAATTACAAGAAATTGAAATAGAATACGCAACAGAAAAACAAAAAATATTATCAATAGAATCAAGCATAGAAAAAATAGAAAAAAGGATAAAAACATTAAAAGAAGAAAAAGAAACAATAGAAAATCAAATAAAAGAAGCAAATAACATAATCGAAAATGATGATAAACAAATAGAAGAACTAACAATTAAAATAGAAGAATTATCAAAATATATACAAGAATATGCAGAAAACAATAAAGAAAATCAAAAATATATAGATGACTTAAATTTTGACATAACAAACTTAAAAATTTCAGTATCTTCTTTTGATGAAAGCGAAAATTCTATTTTAGAAATACAAGAAAGAATAAATCAAGAAATAGAAAACAACAAGAATAGTATAAAAGATAAAACAGAACAAATTGAAAAAATAAAACAAGACAATTTCAATTTAGAAGAAAATATAAAAGAAATACTAGAAAAAATAGAAAACATAAAAGAAACTGTAAAAAATAGTGGCTCTAAAATAGAAGAATTAAAACAAGAAAGAAGCCAAAAAAGTGAAGTATTGTCAAAACAAGAGGAACAAATAACAGAGAAATTTAATGTAATAGAAGATTTAAAAGCACAACTAGTAAAAATAGATGTAAAAAAGACAAAAATACAAGAAGATATAAATTCTATTATAAATAAGATGTGGGAAGAATATGAACTTACACCAAATGCAGTAGAAAATTACGAAAAACCAAATAATATTTCAGCAACACAAAAAGAAGTAAATAGACTAAGAAATGAAATAAAAGAAATAGGAAGTGTAAACATAGATTCTATTGAAGAATATAAAAACTTAAAAGATAGATATGATTTCATGAGTGAGCAAAGATTAGATTTAGAAACAACAATGAACAAACTAAGAAAAATTATATCTGAAATGACACAAATAATGAAAGAACAATTTAAAGAAAAATTCAAAGTAATAAATAAAAACTTTGACGAAGTATTTAAAGAATTATTTGGTGGAGGAAAAGCAGAATTAAAATTAGAAGATGAAGAAAAAATACTAGAATGTGATATAGAAATAACAGCACAACCACCAGGAAAGAAACTGCAAAGTATGACACTATTGTCAGGAGGAGAAAAAGCATTAACAGCAATAGCATTATTATTTGCAATCTTAAAAATAAATCCAGCACCATTCTGTGTATTAGACGAAATAGAAGCAGCATTAGATGATGTAAATGTATATAGATATGCAGAATATCTAAAAAAATTTGCTAAAGATACACAATTCTTAGTAATAACACATAGAAAAGGAACGATGGAAGTAGCAGATACAGTATATGGAGTAACAATGGAAGAAAACGGAATTTCTAAATTGTTATCTATGAAATTGAAACAATAGGGACGTAGCAAATTGTCCAAAAATTGTTCAAAAGGGACAGACATATTTATAATTTGTTAAGTTGAAATTTTAAAAGCAATTATTCAAAAAGTCGAATTTTATATTTTCTAAAAAATTTTAAAGGACAAAACCAATTTTTGGTCTGTCCCTTTTGAACAATTTTTGGACAATTTGATACGTCCCTAAAAGAACAATTTTGCAAAACCAATAATGACAAGTAAGATTCCAGATATAATACTCCAAATATTTTCAGGAATCTTACTAAAATTACAAAGTTTTTTACCTAAAAAATTTCCAAAATTCAAAAAAAATAATTGGAATAAACTAATAAATAAAGGAAAATAGAAAGTAAAATTTTCAATCATTCCAAAACTCATACCAATAATAAAGCTATCTAAGGAAAGAGCCAACCCTAAAAAGACAGCTTCTTTAGCATCTATTGTATTAGATTTATCAAAATCAGAAGAAGTAGGATTTTTCAAAATTTGTACAGTAATGCCTAAACATTTTATAAAAAAAGAATAAATTTTTTGTTGTTCTTTTAACTTTTTATCAATTGACTTACTTATTTTCTTATCAGAAACATTTTTATTCTTTATAGATTGAAAAAATATAAAAATTCCCATTAATATCAGAATAAAGCTTCCAATATATTCAATAATATTAGTAGAAAAAATATCTTTTAAAGTACTACCTATTAAAATTGAAATGACAGAAACTATAAAAGCAATGGCAAACAATATAATTTTAGCAATAAAAGAAATTGTTGTATTTCTAATTCCATATGTAATCCCTATACCTAAGGAATCAATACTACTAGAGATAGTTAAAATTAAAGCATATAAAAACATAAAAACACCTCTTTATACATAATATGAAATAAAAAGCATAAAGTGTCAGCAAGTTATCAGAATTGTCGAAAAATGACGAACGATTTTTCTTGCAAAATAAGGAAAAATGTGATATATATACATTTAAAGATATGCGCATATTCTTTAATCAAATTTAATTTTATTTCTAGAAAAGAACTATAAATAAAATATAATTTTAAATATTTTAATTTATAGATTATTATAAAATTTTATCTAAAAATTTCCAAAAGTAAAAAATAAATATGAAAGGATGTATTAATTATGGAAGAAGAAAATGTAAAATTACTTTCTCCCAAGATAGATGTTGTTTTTCAAGCATTATTTGGAGAAGTAGGAAATGAAACAATAACGAAAGATTTTATAGAAGCTATAATAGAAAGAAAGATAGAAGAAGTGGATTTAAGTAAAAATATAGTATTAAGAAGAAAAAATTTAGAAGACAAAATGGGAGTTTTAGATGTCATTGCAAAAATAGATGACAAAGAATATGTAAATATAGAAATGCAAGTGGCAGATAAAGACAATCTCATAGAAAGAATACTATATTATTGGGCAAGACTATATACAAGAAACATAAAAAGAGGAGAAGATTACATAAATTTGAATAAAACAATAGAAGTATTAATAGTGGATTTTGAGATAAATTCACTAAAAGATGTGGGATATCATAGCAAATGGAAGATAACAGAAGAAAATGCTAGAAATTTAATATTGACAGATGATTTAGAAATACATATAATAGAAATACCAAAACTTAAAAAAGAAAAAGACAATAGAAAAAACGATGAGTTATTAAAATGGATATATTTTTTAGAAAATCCAGAAAGTAAGAAGGTAGAAGAATATATGAAAGAAAATAAAGGTATAAAAGAAGCAAAAGAAAAATTAGAAACTATGAGTGAAGATGAAAGAATGCAAATATTAGCAGACCTAAGATTAAAGGCAATAATGGATGAAAAAGCAATAAAAAGATTAGGATATAAAGAAGGATTAGAATCTGGAAAAAAAGATGGAATGAAACAAGGGTTAGAAGAAGGAAGAAAACAAGGTCTGAAGCAAGGGATAGAACAAGGAATAGAACAAGGAATAGAACAAGGAATAGAACAAGGAATAGAACAAGGGATAGAACAAGGGATAGAACAAGGAATAGAAAAAAGAAACAAGGAGATAGCCAAAAGCATGAAAGAACAAAATATAGATATTGAACTAATAATGAAGATAACAGGTTTGAAAAAAGAAGAAATAGAAAAATTATAAAGTGTAAATAAAAGGTTAATTTGCATTTAAAGCAGATTAACCTTTTAAAATTTAAGTAATAAATTAAGACAAGCCACATATATTTTAATAAACTTGTACAAAGGAGAGTGTAAATATGTGGCAAACATTAAAAAAAGAAGAAATTTTAAGAAAATTAAACACAAATGAGAAAACAGGACTAGAAGAATCAGAAGTATTAAAAAGGCGAGAGCAAAAAGGAAAAAACAAACTAGAAGACAAAAAGAAAGAAAGCATATTAGTAAAATTTATAAAGCAATTTAATGACTTTATGATAATAATCCTAATTATAGCATCAATAATATCTGCGATAGTTGCGAAATTACAAGGAGAAAATGACTACATTGATTCTATTATAATTATTGGAATAGTAATATTAAACGCAATAATGGGAGTAGTGCAAGAAGCCAAAGCCGAAAAATCAATAGAAAGTTTAAAACAAATGACACCACAAAAAGCAAAAGTAATAAGAGAAGGAAAAACAAAAGAGATAAATGCAGAAGAAATAGTAGAAGGAGATATAATAATATTAGAAGCTGGAAACTATGTGCCAGCAGACTGCAGATTATTAGAAAGCTATAATCTAAAAATAGAGGAATCAAGTTTGACAGGCGAAAATATACCGGCAGAAAAAGACGCAAAAGGAATATATAAAGAGAATATACCATTAGGAGATATGAAAAATATGGCCTTTATGGCAAGTATAGTAGTTAATGGACATGCAAAAGCAGTTGTAACAAACATAGGAATGGAAACACAAGTAGGAAAAATAGCAAATATGATTATAGAAAATGAATCACCAGAAACACCTATACAAAGAAAATTAGATCAAGTAGGAAAAATACTAGGGATAGCATGTTTAGTAATATGTATAATAATCTTTATAATAGGAATAATCAAAAAAATAGATCCAATCGAAATGTTTATGACTTCTGTAGGATTAGCAGTAGCAGCAATACCAGAAGGATTACCAGCAATAGTAACAATAGTATTATCAATAGGAATAACAAAAATGGCAAAAAAGAATAGCATTATAAGAAAATTACCAGCAGTCGAGACATTAGGAAGCAGTAATGTAATTTGTTCAGACAAAACAGGAACACTAACACAAAATAAAATGAAAGTAGTAGAAATATATTCAAAAGATATAAATAAAACAATAGAATATGGCAGTCTATGTACAGACTGTGAAATAACAGAAAAAAACGAAATAACAGGAGACCCTACAGAAAAAGCGATAGTCGAAAAAGGAATAGAGCTAGGAAAAAATAAACATTTGTTACAAGAGGAATTTCCAAGGATAAATGAAATATCATTTGACTCGAACAGAAAAATGATGACAACAATACATAAAATAGGAAACAAATATAGAATAATAACAAAAGGAGCACCAGATGTCCTACTAAAAAGATGTATAAGAACAGAAGAAAAAAATTTAGATTTGATAGCTAGAAAAGAAATATTAAATCAAAATACAATAATGGCAAATAAAGCACTAAGAGTAATAGCAGTAGCATATAAAGATGTGAACACATTACCAATTAAAATAGATAGTGAAAATATTGAAAAAGAATTAATATTCCTAGGATTAATAGGAATGATAGATCCTCCAAGAGAAAGAGTAAAAGAAGCGATAAAAACGTGTAAAGAAGCAGGAATCAAAACAGTTATGATAACAGGAGACCATTTAGATACAGCAAAAGCAATTGCCAAAGATTTAGGAATATTAAAATCAGATAATGAAGCCATAAGAGGTCAAGACTTAGATAAACTAACAGATGAGGAATTAAGAAAGAAAATCAAAAACTATTCAGTATTTGCCAGAGTAACGCCAGAACACAAAGTAAGAATAGTCAAAGCATGGCAACGAACAGGGGCAGTAGTTGCAATGACAGGAGATGGAGTAAATGATAGCCCAGCATTAAAAAACGCAGATATAGGAATAGCAATGGGAAAAAACGGGACAGATGTAGCGAAAAATGCCGCAGATATGATTTTAACAGATGATAACTTTGTAACAATAGTAGAAGCAGTTAAACAAGGAAGAAATATATATGACAATATCAGAAAAGCAATACATTTTTTAATTGCAACAAACATAGGGGAAATAGTAACAATCTTTATGGGATTAGTTTTAGGACTAAAATCACCACTGCTTGCAATACAATTACTATGGATAAATCTAGTAACAGATTCATTCCCAGCAATAGCACTTGGATTAGAGTCAGCAGAAAAAGACATTATGAACCGACAACCAATAGATAAAAGAAAAGGAATATTTGCTGACGGGTTATGGAATAAAATAATAGTAGAAGGAATAATGATAGGAATGTTAACACTAATAGCATTTAGTATAGGAAATAAATATTATGGGCTAGAAGTAGCAAGAACAATGGCATTTTTAACAATGGGATTTCTAGAATTAATACATAGTATTAATATTAAAAGCGAAAAATCCATTTTTGAAGTGGGAATATTTGAAAACAAATATTTAATAGGAAGTATAATATTAGGAATTTTGATACAAATAATAGTAGTCTTAATACCACCAGTCGCAAACATTTTTGAATTAACCGAGTTAAACCAAACACAATGGTTAATTACAATAGTGATATCAATATTACCAATTCCAATAATGGAACTACAGAAAAAATTAAATAAATCACATACAAAAGAAAATGAGATAAAAGCTATTAGAGTAAATAAAGAGCATATTTAAACTAAAAAACATATTAAAATCCGTATATTCAACTAAGAATTTACGGATTTTTGATATATTTAAATAACTTCTAAAGCCTGTTCATTTGAAATATATCCATACTGAACCATAGCATTAATAACTTGAGTTTGACGTTGCTTAGCCAAAGTTGGATTAATATTTGGAGCATAAACAGAAGGAGCATTGGGAACGCCAGCAAGCATAGAAGCCTCATTTAAATCTAAATCTTTAGGCTCTTTATTATAATAGCCCATACTAGCTTCATAGATTCCAATATACCCATTACCAAAATTTGCAGTATTAACATACAATTCAAAAATTTCATTTTTAGAATAATTTTTTTCTAAATCGAAAGCAGCAATAACCTCGGCAAGTTTTCTAGACAAAGTTTTTTCTTGAGATAAAATAATATTTTTTGCAACCTGTTGAGTTATAGTACTACCACCTTCGACAAAATCCCAAGCCTTTATATTATTAAAAATAGCTCTTGCAATAGATCTAAATTCAATAGGGCCATGTTCATAATATCTATGATCTTCAATTGCAATAACAGCATTTCTATAATAATCTGACATATCATTAAACTTAACAAAATGTTCCATATCAGTCACTTCTTCTACTCTTTCAACAAGAGGTTTTTCATCTAAAGCTTTAGAATATGTTGTATAACCAATAAGAAAGAAAATAGAAAAAAGAATTATAACTAATACTAACAAAATTATTAATATTTTCCAAAAAAATTTCATAGTAAATCCTTTCTTTTTGAAAATTATATACTAAAAATAAAAGAAAAGGAAGTAATTAAAAAAATTTTGTTATTATTATGCCAGATTTCTTTACTTTATAATTTAAGAAAAAATTGAATATTGCAAAATAAAAAAGAATATGTTAAAATAGCAAACAGTAGAATATAAATATATTCTGCTTATATATTAACCTTAAGAAGGTGAAAAAAATGATAAAATTTACAAAAATGCAAGGGCTAGGGAACGATTATGTCTATATTGATGCCATAAACCAAAAGATAGAAGACGAATCATCCCTAGCTAAATTTGTCAGCAATAGACATTTTGGAATAGGATCAGATGGATTAATTCTAATATGTAAAAGTGATGTAGCTGACTTCAAAATGAGAATGTTTAATTCAGACGGAAGTGAGGCAGAAATGTGTGGAAATGGGATAAGATGTGTTGCAAAATTTGTATATGATAAAAAACTTACGAATAAAACAACATTAACTATAGAAACACTAGCAGGAATTAAACAGTTAAAATTAAATACAAAAGAAGAAAAAGTAGAAACAGTAAGAGTAGATATGGGAGAGCCAATATTTGAGCCCGAAAAAATACCAGTAAACTCAAAAGAAAGTCCAGTAAAAAATTTAAAATTAAAAGCAGAAGACAAAGAATTTAAATTTACTTGTGTATCTATGGGAAATCCACATGCAATAACATTTGTTGAAAATGTTGAAAAATTTGATGTAGAAAAATATGGAAAAAAATTAGAAATAGATCCAGCATTTCCTAAAAAAACAAATGTAGAATTTATACAAATAGTAGACAAAGAACATATAAAAATGAGAGTTTGGGAAAGAGGAGCTGGAGAAACACTAGCATGTGGAACAGGAGCAAGTGCAAGTGTCATAGCTTGTGTCCTAAATAACTTAACAAAAAGAAAAGCAACAGTAGAACTATTAGGAGGAAATCTAGAAATAGAGTGGAATGAAGAAGATAACCATGTATACATGACAGGGCCAGCAGTTACAGTTTTTGAAGGAGAATTACTAAAATAATATAAAAAGAAAATTGAACAAGAGGAGAGATAATATGAGTAAAATTAATGAAAATTTTTTAAATTTACAAGAAAGCTATTTATTTTCAACAATAGCAAAAAAAGTAGCAAAATACACAGAAGAAAATCCAGACAAGAAAGTCATAAAATTAGGAATAGGAGATGTAACAAGACCAATAGTTCCAGCATGCATAGAAGCCATGCATAAAGCAGTAGAAGAAATAGGAACAGAGGAAGGATTCAAAGGATATGGACCAGAGCAAGGATATGACTTCTTAAGAAATGCAATAGTAGAAAATGATTACAAATCAAGAGGAATTGAAATTAAGCCAGATGAAATATTTGTATCAGACGGAGCAAAATGTGATTGTGGAAATATTGTAGATATATTTGCAAAAGAAAATAAAGTTGCAATTACAGATCCAGTATATCCAGTATATTTAGATACAAATGTAATGTCAGGAAGAAGTGGAAAATACAACAAAGAAACAGATACATACGAAAACATTGTATATTTACCAGTAACAGCAGAAAATGACTTCAAGCCAGAACTACCAAAAGAAAAAGTAGACCTAATTTATTTATGTTTTCCAAACAATCCAACAGGGACAGTTTTAACAAAAGAAGATTTAAAAGTTTGGGTAGATTATGCAAAAGAAAATAATAGTATAATACTTTATGATGCAGCATATGAAAGATTCATAACAGAAAAAGATATACCACATAGTATCTATGAAGTAGAAGGAGCAAAAGATGTTGCAATAGAATTTAAAAGCTATTCAAAAACAGCAGGATTTACAGGAGTAAGATGTGCATATGTGGTAATTCCTAAAACAGGAAAAGGATACACAACCACAGGAGAAGCAGTAGAATTAAACAAATTATGGAATAGAAGAACATGTACAAAATTCAATGGAGTATCATATATAGTTCAAAGAGCAGCAGAAGCAACATATACAGAAGAAGGACAAAAACAAATACAAGAAAATATTAATTATTATATGAATAATGCAAAAATAATAAAACAAGGACTTGAAGAAGCAGGATTTACAGTATATGGAGGAGTAAACTCACCATATGTGTGGTTAAAAGTGCCAGAAGGAATAACATCATGGGAATTTTTTGATAAACTACTAGAAGAAGTAAATGTAGTAGGAACACCAGGAAGCGGATTCGGACCACATGGAGAAGGGTATTTCAGACTAACAGCATTTGGAACAAAAGAAAACACAGAAAAAGCAATTGAAAGAATCAAAAATTGGAAAATTAATTAAAATAAAAGGACTAGGTAACCTAGTCTTTTTAAATATTATCCAAACAAAAAAGTCAAAAGATACAACAAAACAGAAGTTCGAAAAAGTGTTGACTTTTTAGTAAAAAGCATATATAATACAAAAATAATAAGATAGAGAAGGAGCAAAAAATGAAAGAAGAATTTTTAGAATTATTAAAAAAAGTAAAAAGAGAAGGAATAGAAGATTTAATTAATTTTCTAGAAAAGTCAGACTTTTTTAAAGCACCAGCAAGCACAAGATTTCATGGAGATTACGAACAAGGATTAGTAGAACACAGTTTAGATGTATATAAAATATTAAAACACAAAGTAGAAAATTGTATAAAACCAATAGATATACCAGAAGAATCAATAATAATAATAGGACTATTACATGATATATGCAAAACAAACTTCTATAAAGTAGATTATAGAAATGCAAAAAATAGCTTAGGAGTATGGGAAAAAGTACCATATTATACAATAGAAGATACAATACCATATGGGCATGGAGAAAAATCAGTAATGATGATAACAGAATACATAAAATTAACACCAGAAGAAAAATATGCAATACGTTGGCATATGGGATATACAGAACCAAAAGAAGTATATAATACAATTGGAGCAGCATACACAAAATATCCAATAGCATTATTAACTCATGAAGCAGACTTAGAAGCAACATATCTAATGGGAAGATAAGCAAAAAACATAACAAATAAGGAAATGAGGAGGAAAAAATGTTAGCATATATTAGAGGAACACTAGAGATGAAAATGTCAGGATATGTAGTTATTGACGTAGGAGGATTAGGATACAAATTATATATGTCAGATAAAGGAATCGATAACCTAGGAAATATCGGAGAAGAAACAAAAGTATACACATATTACAGAGTAAGAGAAGACGATATTAGCATATTTGGATTTAACACATTAGAAGAATTAAAGATGTTTGAATTATTATTAGGAGTAAGTGGAGTAGGAGCAAAAACAGCAATAGCAATGATAGATGTCTGTGAACCATCAGAGTTTGCACTTGCAGTAATATCAGAAGATGTAAAAACATTAACGACAATACCAGGAATAGGACCTAAGTCAGCCAAAAGAATAATATTAGAATTAAAAGACAAAATAAAGAAAGAGCAACAAATAGAAGAATTAACAAAAGCATCTAAAGGAGCAAAATCAAGTAAAGAAACAGAGCTTAAAGTAAAACAAGCAATAGAAGATGATAATAAGATATTAGAAGCAGTAGCAGCATTACAAGTTCTAGGATATAATAAGAAAATAATTGAACAAGCATTTGAAAAAATAGAGAATAAGAACGAATTAACAACAGAAGATTTAATCAAAAAAGGACTAAAAATGCTAGCAACAGAATTTTAAGAAATAAGAAAAAAATGAGAAAGGGAAAGCACAAAGCTCACTCTTACTTTTATCTCTAATTTATAAATTAGAAAAGGAATGATAATAACTATGAATTCAAATGAACCATTAGCATTTAGAATGAGACCTAAAACCCTAGAAGAATATGTTGGGCAAGAACATGTTTTAGGAAAAGATAAAATTTTATATAGAACAATAAAAGCAGATAGATTATCAAGTATCATATTATTTGGACCTCCTGGATGTGGAAAAACATCACTAGCAAGAGTAATAAGCGAAACCACAAAATACAAATTTTATAAAATAAATGCAGTAACAGCAGGAGTTGCAGACATAAAAAGAGTCATAGAAGAAACAAAAAATTTTATGATAAACCCAACAGGAAAAAGCATATTATTTATAGATGAGATTCATAGATTTAATAAATTACAACAAGATGCATTATTGCCGTATGTAGAAAATGGAACAATAATATTAATAGGAGCAACAACCGAAAATCCATATTTTGAAGTAAATAAAGCTTTAATTTCTAGATCAATGGTAATAAAATTAGAACCATTAACAGAAGAAAATATATTTACAATATTAAAAAATTCATTAGAAAGAAAAGATGGATTAGGAGAATATAATATAAAAATAGAAGATGAGACACTAAAAAAGCTTGCAATAATAGCAAATGGAGATGTCAGAACTGCATTAAATGGCTTAGAAGTGGCAGTATTAACAACAAATATGGATTCAGATGGATATATTCATATAACAGATGAAATTATAAAAAATAGTGTACAAGATAGAAAAGCGATATTTGATAAAAATGGAGATTCACATTATGATAATATAAGTGCATTCATAAAATCAATGAGAGGTTCAGACCCAGATGCAGCTATATTCTATTTAGCAAGAGCATTAAACGGAGGAGAAGATCCAATGTTTTTAGCAAGAAGAATAGTCATTTGTGCATCAGAAGATGTAGGAATGGCAAATCCTAATGCATTAGTAGTAGCAAATTCTGCAATGCAAGCAGTACATATGATTGGGATGCCAGAAGCAAGAATATTGCTTTCAGAAGCAGCAATATATGTAGCAACATCTAAAAAATCAAATGCATCATATTTAGCCATTGATAAAGCATTGCAAGATGTCAAAACAAAAGATACAGGAGAAATACCAATGCATATAAGAAATGCCCCTGTAGAACAAATGAAAGCATTAGGATATCATGAAGGATATTTATATCCACATGATTTTCCAGGACATTATGTAGAACAACAATATTTGCCAGATAAAATGCTCGGAACAAAATATTATATAAAAGATGAAAATATTGAATAAATACATATAATTTTAAAAATTGGAAAACCTACTAAAGAAAAGTAGGTTTTTTAATATGAAAAGAAATTTAAAATATTCATTAATTGGAATTCTAGCAGGAATAGTAACAGGGTTATTTTCAACTGGTGGAGGACTAATATTAGTTCCAGCATTTATGTATGTCTTAGAAAAAGAGTCAAAAAAAACTAGAGGAACATCTGTATTCTGTATATTATTTATGGCAATAGCAAGTAGTTTTTTCTACTATAAAGGACATTATATAGATTGGAATATAGCAATATTATGTGCAATAGGAGGAGCAATAGGAGGATACATAGGAGCAAAATTATTAAAAAAAATACCAGAGAAAACTATGAAAATATTTTTTACAATATTTCTAGCATATGTAGCAATACGAATGTTAATTTAAATGTAACAATTTAGTAATTTTAAAAATTATTTTATTAAGGTGAAAATCAATGTTACAAATATTTATAGGTGTAATTTCAGGAATAGTAAGTGGAATGGGAATGGGAGGAGGAACAATATTAATATTTCTTCTAACATTTGTATGTAATATTGAACAACATATAGCACAAGCAACTAACTTAATATTTTTTGTACCAACATCAATAATAGCAATAATAGTAAATATAAAAAATAAAAATATAGATATAAAATTAGGAATATACACAGCAATATTTGGAATATTAGGAGCAATCATAGGAGCAAATATTGCAATATATACAGATGTAAATAAATTAAGAAAATTATTTGGTGTTTTTCTAATAATAATAGTATTACATGAAATATATTCCATATATAAAGGGTATAAAAAAGAAAAAATTGAAAAAAATAAAAAGTAAAAAAGAAAGGATGGGATAATATGAAATTTACAAAAGGATTAATAATAGGTGGATTACTAACAACAGGTGTATTAATGATGTATAATGAAAAAGATATGTTAAAAAATGGAAAAAAGAAAATGATGAAAAAAGGAAAACAATTTGCTAGAAAAATGGGAATAATCTAGAAAAGAAGGTATAATAAAATATACCTTCTTTTTTTAAAATTTAAGTCCTATCTTTCGCATTTTTCACAATGCTTATCATCGCAATGTTTATCATCACAATGATCGTCTCTACAAGGTTTTTCTTCATGATGTTCATCTTTACAACAATGTTTTTCGCCTAAAAAGCAGTCACATTCTTCATGTTTTTCACCTTTCAAACATTTGCCTTCATGATGACATTTAGCACATATTTTTATTTTTTCTGTATCATTTACCCAAATTTGAATAGCGTATTTCTTACCAGGACAAAGAGGTCCGAAAACAAATTCTCCTTCTTTATCTGTAAAAGTATGACCGATTGGTAATCTTTCCTCTTTACCACAATCACATACTATTTCTACTAATTTAACAACAGCATTGTGTACAGGTTCTTTAAAACAATTTTTAACAACTCCATATATTACATCTCTGTTATCTTCTGTCCAAGTGAAAAAGTACCAAAAACAAATTAAATAAAAAATATTTTCATGTT
>ERZ1643246.271-NODE-271-length-67924-cov-7.124239_pt1 | contig 67924 bp, 62 predicted proteins | sample MGYA00579265_ERZ1643246 | MGnify/ENA primary metagenome ERZ1643246 (study PRJEB29033, sample SAMEA4952261) | chicken gut metagenome | biome: Broiler Chicken; feature: Gastrointestinal Tract; material: Caecum | place: Ireland | collected 2018 | study: Broiler... | reverse complement strand
CAATAACACTGCAGGAAATTGACGCCGGATTACCGTATGGCGTTTGTCTGCCTCGCACTGTGTTCCACCAAAATACCAACTGATACCGCCTGATAACAGGCGGTATCTTTTACTTTTGACTGGTTTTTACAACGGAAAACGGGGTTTTAAAATTTCGGTAGATATTCCGGTAGATTTACTTTTTGAACTTATGCTACACTATAAGCAGGCAAGGGGAGCGGGGCGAAAAAGCCCCGCTCCGGCGCCTGACGATACCGGTATCCGTCTTTCCGGCGCGGCTGTGCACCGCCGTACCGGGTTCCCAATCTGACAAGGGAAGGACTGTGAAACAATATGTCCCGCACGCGCGTCGAGCGCAATATTTCGTACGACGAGGAGAAGAAGAAATACTACGTCAATCTGGATTTCGGGCGCGACGCGCACGGACACCAGATCAAAAAGACACGCACATTCGCGCGGCTGACCGACGCCCGCAAGGTGCTGCGGCTGCATGAAGTGCAGCGCGATTTTGGCGCGCTGACCAAGCCAAACGACACGACCGTTGCCGAGTGGCTGAACTACTGGATGGACGCGGTCGTACGGCCCAATCGTGCCGCGACCACGGTGCATGGGTACAGCCAGATGATTGTCAACTACATCATCCCGCAACTAGGTGCAATTCCGCTGCAATCGCTGTCCCCGCAGCGCATCCAGCAGTATTATGCCTACCTGTGCCATGACTGTGGCCTGTCGCCCAACACCGCGCGCAAGCACCACGATCTGCTGCGCAACGCGTTGCGCATCGCGGTCATGCAGGACGTGCTTGCTCGCAACCCGACCGACCGCGTCGAACCGCCCAAGTTCAAGCGTCCCGAACCGCAGTTTTACGACGTCGCTTCGCTGCGACGGCTGTTGGACGCGGTCGAGGGCGACAAGCTCGAGCCGGTCGTGTATCTGGCCGGGTATCTCGGCCTGCGCCGCGAGGAAATGTGCGGCCTGCGGTGGAAGGACATCGATTTTACCGAGAACACGCTGTGCGTGCACCGTGCCCGCACGATGGCCGGTTCGCAGGTGATCGAGAAGGACACTAAGAACCGTTCTTCGACCCGGCTGCTGCACATGCCGGAGGAGGTCGTGCGCATGCTGCACGCCGAACGGCGACGGCAGCGCGAGAATCGGCTGCTGTTCGGCAAGGAGTATCAGGACTCGGGTTATGTGCTGACTTGGCCGGATGGAGAGCCGTATCGGCCGAATTACCTGACCGAGACGTTCAGCGCGTTCATTCGTAGGAACCATCTGCCCAAGCTGACCTTGCATGGGCTGCGGCACACCTTTGCGACGCTTGCGAACTATTCCGGCGCGACGATCTACAACATCAGCCGCTCGCTGGGGCACAGTACAATCTCGACCACGTCCATGATCTACACGCATCTGCTGGATACGACGCACGAGCAGACGATCGAGGCAGTCGCGCAAAGCCTGCGGCAGGGCGGTGGGCTAAAGACCAGAAAACAAGTCAAATAGCGAGAATAGAGAGGAGGGAGAACGTTGCAGCTGCTGAAGCTGTTGCAGGTGATCGTGATGGCGGCGTTTGAGATCTGCGGTTTGGCTTTGATCGTTTTGGCGGTCCGCTTCTTTTTGTGGCGCGACAAACGGGACGAGGACTTCGCGGAATTGGTCGAGCACTGGCGAGAGGAGCAGATCCGGAGTGAGCGGACAGCGCAGGAGCAACCACGAAATGAGCAATCCATGAGTGAGCAGGCGAAGCAGGAGCAGCCCTCAAAGCATGTGCAGGCGGCGCAGCAACCGTCGCAAAACGAGCAAAGGCAGGACGAGTGGGCGGCGCTGAACCGTTTACGCGATGAAATAGAGCGGAGAGAACGACAGGCAAACCAGCGCGGCGCAGAGCCGATCCTGAAAAATGGGGTGTACCGGCAAAAGCGTGCGCTGTTTGGCCCATGGCCGCTGTTTTTGCATCAAAATGATGAACAATATGCGCGGTATGTCCGCTCGAGATGTCAACAGATACAGTTGAAGCTGGAGGATGACCATCCGTACACGATCATCGGCACATCCGGCGAGTACAAAACCTCGCTTCGCTCCTGCACCTGCATGGATTTTCGCAAGAATCAGCAAGGACTGGCGCCATGCAAGCACATGTATTTCCTTGCGCGGCAATGCGGGTATGATGTCGATGCGATCTTTGCAAACTATCAGGAAAACGCCCGGCGATAAGGAAAGCAGTCTCTCAACCGGTGTTGGGAGACTGCTTTTGTTTACGCGGACAAAAGCAGAATGCGCAGGCCGACTTTACGGGCGTATTGCAGCGTATACGCGCTGCCGCCCGTCGCGCGGGTGCAGTATGCAACGCAAACAGCACTGTGGTCAACCATAAATCGGTTGCGGCGCTGCATACAGCCGCGGGTGTAATGTTCGGAGGTGTAAATCACTTCGTTCGCGCGGCGTAGGATAGATTCGTATCGTTCAACCGATGCGGCAGACCAACCGCGGGTTTGCTCGCGGTTGGGCAGCGCCAGAATGAGCTGGATTTGCGGAAACTGGTCGCGCAGTCGCAGTACTGTTTCGGCGGCCAGCGTGTCGAAGCCCAGCGCCCCGCCAGCATAAAAGTATCGAATGCCGTATGCAATCAGTTCAAGAACCTCAGCTTCCACCTTTGCGGCGAGTGCCAGCAGGATTTCCGGTGGGATGTCGCGGTGACCGGTAAAGCAGCAGGCGTCTTCTCTCATTTGCCATTCCTCCTTTCATATATAGACTTTAACATTATCTAATGTAAAAGTCTATATATTTGAGATCTGGGAACTCTATTATCTAACTAACACATTAGATAATGGAGGCGTTCGCTATGGTGAGTTTGAATGTCCTGCCCTTGCTCGAGAAAAAAGGAAAAACGAAATATTGGCTTTACAAGCAATTGGGTATGAGTTATCAGAACTTTAATCGCATGGTGAACAACCAAACATCCTCGATTAAATTCGAACGCATTGAGACACTGTGTCAGTTGTTGGATTGTACGCCGAATGATTTGTTTATTACTGATTGGGAAGAGCATGATATAAGCAAATAAACAACAAACAGCGAGGCCTTTTGGCCTCGCTGTTTGATTATCATGCAGCGGAGATAGCATGATGATTCCCTTTGGAAATTGATACGGTATAGAAAACGATTTTCGGCAAGAATGAGACAACTTCTGCCCTACTGTAGCCTTTGCAACAGTAAGCTTTTGTTTGTTTTGCTAAACTTGGATTGTAAACAATCCACAGCTTTTCACAAGACGGAAAAAGGAGGATAACATGATACGCAACAGCTACGGAGAACTCCTCAAACCAGCGAAGATCGGTACTATGCAACTGAAAAACCGCATCTGCATGGCGCCTATGGACTTTAAGTATTTCGATGGCAACGAGGACAGTTCCAGCATCACCTATCGGCAGGTTAAAGTGTTCGAGGCAAGGGCAAAGGGCGGCTGCGGCCTGATCTTCACCTGCGCGACGCAGACGGAACGGGAGATCATGCCGTATCCGCGTCTGATGCAGTTTCCGCTGATCGACCGGGACGAGCGCATTAAAGAGTTCGCCGCAGCGGCCGACGCAGTGCATGTGTATGGGGCAAAAATTGCCTGTGAGCTGACTATGGGCAGCGGCCGTTATGCAGATAAGGTAGAGGATGCGTATCCTCCCCTGGCACCTTCCGACTGCGAGACCCAGTATGACCCCTCGATTCGAGCTCGAGCCATGACGGTGCCGGAGATCAAACACATGATCCGTACTTATGCCAAAGCGGCGGGGCGGCTGAAAACCGCGGGTTTTGATGCGCTGCTTGTCATGGGAGGCGGCGGTTATTTGATTAACCAGTTCCTCTCTCCCGCATGGAACCAGCGTACGGATGAATATGGCGGCACACCGGAAAAGAGAATGAATTTTCTTATTGAAACGCTGCAGGAAGTGAAGAAAGTGGTAGGACCCACTTATCCCATCATTGTCAGCCTCAATATGGACGACCTGCTTCCTGAAGGGGTGGCTCCCTGCCGGGGACTGGTGGTGGAGGAGACTATCGCCGTGGCTCAGCAACTGGAGAAATTGGAACTGGCCGATGCCTTCCATCTGCGTATCGGAAATTACTATAATCAGGAGTATATCGTCCCCAGTGCCTATGTGACCAACCAGCTGTATATGGAGAACTTCATCAAGTTCAAACAGGCGGTCAGGAAGCCGGTCATTTTTGAAAACAAGCTTTCTGATGTCAGCGAGATGCAGCGTATGTTGGAAGAGGGTAAGCTGGATTTCGTCAGTGTGGGTCGAAAATGGATTGCAGATCCAAACTGGGTGAACAAGGTGAAGTATGACAAGCCTGCAAAACCCTGCCTGCGCTGCAATTACTGTCTGCATACTCTGTGGCTGGGCAAATCCACAGTTTGCGCCATCAACCCTGAATTGGGACATGAGTTCGAGGGGGAGATTCACCCCGCCCCGAAGAAAAAGAATGTGGTAGTGATCGGTGCCGGACCGGGTGGAATTGAGGCGGCGCTGACGGCTTCCAAGCGCGGCCATCAGGTCACGTTGCTCGAAAAGGAAAAGCAGATTGGCGGAAAACTGGAGATCGTCGCTGCGCCTTCCTATAAAACTCCCCAGTATCTGGAGTATCTCGAGTACCTGAAATACGAACTGGAGAAGTCGGATGTGGAAGTTCGTCTGGGAACGGAAGTAACTCTGGAAGTGATTGACAGCTTTCATCCCGATACGGTGATTGTGGCTGCGGGAGCCCAGCCCATCGTTCCTCCTCTGGAAGGAATTGAGAATGCGGTGATTGCAGACGATGTTTTGCGTGGTGTAAGGAAAGTGATGGGCACTGTGGCGATTATCGGCGGCGGACTGGTGGGCTGCGAGACGGCGCATGTTCTGGCTGGCCAGGGGTGCAATGTCCATATCATCGAAATGCAGGATGATGTGCTCAAGGATACCTCCTATGTGACCCGTCACTCCCAGTTGGATGTACTCCATGCCACCGGAGCCAATATCCATGTGGACACCCGCCTTGTAAAGGTTCAGAAGGACGGCATCGTGGTATCTCATAATGGAACAGAGGAATTCCTCCCTGCGGACTATACTGTCCTTGCGGTGGGTTATCGGAATCGCTCCAACTTGTTTGATGAGCTGCAGGATCTGTGCGAGGAGGTTTATCAGGTCGGCGACTGTAAGCAGACCCGCAAGATCGCAGACGCGGTTTACGAGGGATATCACATCGCACGCAATCTGTAAAGAAAAACGCCCCCTTATGTTGGGAGCGTTTCCTGTGAACAATGTCGTTCCAGTGCCGCTGGATCGATGATCTCGATCCATTTGCGGTGGGATACGATGATGTCCTCATCCCGCAGCCGCGCCAGCGCTTTGGCAGCATTGACCCGGTTAATGGTGAGGATATCGGCAATATTTTCCTGCGTCAGATCAATATGCGCAGGGTCACCGCTGGGAGAGTTGCGGGAAAACAGATACAGCAGATTACACAATTTCAGAAACACATTGTTGTAATCCTGATGCGCGGTTTCGTAAATCAGCAGATTGATGAGCTTGGCATAGGTTTCAAAGGCGATTTCACTCAGGCGGCTGTTCTGCTGGAACATCCGGTACACCGCATCGGCGGGAAACTCCAGTGCCTGCATCGGGGAAAGGGCTTTGGTCGAAAGCGACCGCTCGATCTTGAAATCCGACTGGTGGAAGCCGGGGAAAACCGCGCCGCCGCTGTGGAAAAACAGAATTTTCTGATACCCGTCCTCGTGTTCCGCCGAGGTGACACAGATGCCGGACTCGATGTAGTATACCCAACGGATCAGCTCGCCGGGTTTCCATAGGTACTCACCTTTTTGAAACGACCGCTTGACGTGCGGCTGCGACAGGAAAAAGTCGTGGAGCGGTTCATAGTCTCCGGAAAAGAAATAGCGGGGGAGCAGCACGGCAAAGCCTCCTTCCGATGTCATTGCCACCATTATAGCACAGATACCCGACAGACCACCAGAGAAAGCAGGTTGAAACAATGAAAAAGTGTAAGATAACCGTACTCAAGACGACCTTAGACAAGGAGCTTGCCGAAGAATACGGCGCAGCGGGGCTGACGGCCTGCCCGATGCTGCGCGAGGGACAGGTGTTCTACGCCGATTATGCCAAGCCTGAGGGCTTTTGTGACGAAGCGTGGAAGGCAATCTATCAGTATGTGTTCGCGCTGGCGCATGGTGCAGAGCAGGACGTTTTTTATTACGGTGACTGGATTCGCAAGCCAGGTGTGGCTATTTGCAGCTGCAACGACGGCTTGCGGCCGGTGATTTTTAAGATCGAAGCGACCGACCAGCAGTCGGAGCTGGATTATACGCCGGTTCGATAAAATAAAAACATGTAGAGAAAGGGGAAAAACAATGGATTACAAGCAGGTAGCAAGTGCGATTGTGCAGGGCATTGGCGGCGAGAGCAATATCGCCGGTCTGACCCACTGCGCGACCCGGCTGCGGTTCACGCTCCGTGATGACGGCGCGGCGCAGGAGGATGTCGTCAAGGGCATCAAGGGCGTGCTGGGCGTGGCCCGCAGCGGCGGGCAGTTCCAGGTTATCATCGGAAACGAAGTTCCCAAGGTCTTTGCCTCGATACAGGAAATCACCACGATTGGTGATAGCGGGGCGCAGGAGGCGCCGGCGCAAAAGGTCAAGATCTCCGAGCGCATTTTTGACTTCATTGCCTCGATCTTCACACCGGTGCTGCCAGCTATCATCGGTGCAGGTCTGGTAAAATCTGTGCTGGCTCTGGCGGTACTGCTGGGGATGGATGCGCAGAGCAATACTTATTATTTCCTCAACATCATCGGAGACGCGCCCCTTTACTTCCTGCCCATGATGCTGGCGGTGACCGCTTCGAAAAAACTGGGCTGCAACAGCTATATGGCGGTAGCGATTACGGGTGCATTGCTGCATCCGAATTACACTGCGCTGATTACCGACGCATTTTCGCTGCATTTCAGCTCCATGTTCGGCCTGCCGGTCACGCTGGCATCGTATAATTCCAGCGTCATCCCGGTCATCCTCATGGTCATCCTGCTCAAGTATGTCGATCTGCTGCTCGACCGGATCATCCCCAAGATGGTGAAGTTTTTCTTCAAGCCTCTGCTGACGCTGATCATCGTGGCGAGCGGCACGTTTCTGGTGCTCGGCCCGATCGGCTTTGTCGTGGGCATCGGCATCAGCACCGGCCTGAACATGCTCAGCACCTATGTCGGCTGGCTGGTGCCGACCATCATCGGCGCCATTGCTCCCCTGATGGTGACTGCAGGTATGCACTATGGACTGGTCCCCTTCATGCTCCAGTCGCTGTCTGCCCAGGGCTTTGAGCAGATCTCCGGCCCGGGCAGTCTGCCCAGCAACATCGCACAGGGCGCAGCTTCCCTCGCGGTGGCCTGCCGCACCAAGCAAAGCGAGCTTAAGCAGACCGCCTTTACCACGGGTGTGACCGCTCTGCTGGGTGTGACCGAACCCGCCCTGTTCAGCGTTACACTGAAATTCAAGAAAGTGCTGATCTGCGTGATGACCGGCGGTGCCTGCGGCGGTCTGTATGCCGGCCTGATGGGTGTCAAGTGCTTCAGCTTCTGTTCGCCTGGCCTTCTCTCCATGGTGGCATTTGTGGGGCCCAACGGCTGGAACAATTTCATCAATGCTTGTATTTCCATGATTATCGGTTTTGTAGTTACCTTTGTGCTGGTGTGGGTGTGGGGCTACCGAGATGCTGTGGAGGAGGCACCTGCTGTGCAGGAGAAGCCTGAAGCACCTAAGGATGTACCTGTTTTCCGTCAGGAAGAGGTGGTGTGCCTGCCTGCCTCCGGTCGGGTGGTTCCCCTCGCTCAGGTGCCTGACCCCACCTTTGCCGAAGAGATTTTGGGCAAAGGGGCGGCGGTCATCCCGGAAGATGGGAAGTTCTACGCCCCGGTAGACGGGGAAATCACTAACCTCACCGACACCAAACACGCGCTGGGTATCACCAGCACCGGCGGTCTGGAACTGCTCATCCACATCGGACTGGAGACCGTGGCTCTGAACGGGAAGGGCTTCACTCTCCATGTGGAAGAGGGGCAGAAAATCCGCAAAGGCGATTTGCTGGTGGAGTGCGACCTTGCGTATGTGAAGGCGCAAGGGTGTGAGATCATTACGCCGGTAATCGTCACCAACGCTGACGCCTATGAGGCAATCACTCCTCTGTGCGACGGACAGCAGGAGGTGGGTATCCCTCTGCTGGCAGTAAAGTGAGGTGCCCGGCGTGAATAAAAACGACTATGGTTTCCCTGATGGCTTCCTATGGGGCGGTGCTCTGGCTGCCAATCAGTGTGAAGGAGCTGCCAGGGAGAACGACAAGGGCTGGTCTACCGCCGACGCCCTCACTCAGGGGGTCTTTGGTCCGGTGTCCATCCCCCCGGAGGGCTTTTACCTGAAGGCGGAGGGTATCGACTTCTACCACCGCTACAAGGAGGATCTTGCACTGCTTACCGAAATGGGCATCCAGGTGCTGCGGGTATCCATTGCCTGGAGCCGCATCTTTCCCAACGGAGACGAGGAGATACCCAACGAGGCAGGGCTTGCTTTCTACGATCAGCTCTTTGCTGAGACCGAACGCCAAGGCATCCAGCCACTGGTTACCCTCTCCCACTACGAAATGCCTCTCCATCTGGCCACTGCCTACGGCGGTTGGCAGGATCGGCGGCTCATCGACTTCTTTGCTCGGTATGCTCAGACGGTATTCGAGCGGTACAAGGACCGGGTGAAGTACTGGCTCACCTTCAACGAAATCAACATGGTGCTCCACGCCCCCTTCAACGGAGCGGGCATCCAAGGCGATCCCAAAGAGATAGACAAGGGCGTGCTGTGGCAGGCGGTGCACCACCAGCTGGTGGCCAGCGCCTTGGCTACCAAGATCGGCCACGAGGTCAATCCGGACTTCCACATCGGCTGTATGATTGCTGGCAGCCCTGTCTATCCCCTGACTCCGGCCCCAGAGGATGTGCTGGAGGCCATGCGAAAGGATCGCGACTCCCTCTTCTTCGCCGATGTCCACGCCCGGGGTCGCTACCCTGGCTACATGCTACGGTACTTCCGGGAACAGGGCATTGATCTGGAGATTACTTCGGAGGATGAGGAACTCCTCCACCATACCGTGGACTTTATCTCCATCAGCTATTACATGAGCTACTGTGCCACCGCCGACCCGGCCAAAAACATCCAGAGCATGGGCAACATCATGAGCGCGGTGAAAAACCCCTATCTGGAGGAGTCGGCTTGGGGCTGGCAGATTGACCCCAAGGGCCTGCGGTATATCCTTAACCAGCTCTACGACCGCTACCAGTTCCCCATCTTCATCGTGGAAAACGGTCTGGGAGCCCGGGATACCCTGATGCCCGACGGACAGGGCAGCTTCACGGTGGAAGATGATTACCGCATCGACTATGTCGCCGCCCACCTGCGCCAGATTCACGAGGCCATACAGGACGGCGTAGAGGTACTGGGTTACACCACCTGGGGCATCATCGACCTGGTGAGCAACACCTCCAACCAGATGTCCAAGCGCTATGGTTTCATTTACGTGGATCGGAATGATGACGGTAGCGGTAGTCTGAAACGGTACAAGAAGAAAAGTTTTGGCTGGTATCAGCAGGTCATCGCCACAAACGGCGCGTCACTTTTTCGATAAGAAAAGCTCCTGATAGATCGATAATTCGATGATGGTGACGATGGTGAAAGGTGCTGGGTTCTTTCGATGCAGTAAATAGAGTACAGCAAGAATAAAACGCATAACCCGCGAGGCAGAACGGCCTCGCGGGCTGCTTTTTGTTTGAAATTCGTTACTTTGGTATCGCTATAGTTCGCCCTCCATATATCGGATCAAATCATATTTCAGCACACGGATTTGTCCGCGTTTGCCGATGCGGCGGCTGGGCAGCTCACCGGTGCGGATAATCTCATACACCGTGTTTCGGCCGATGCCGAGCACGTCGATCACCTCGGGCACGGTCAGCATGAGCGGCAGGTCATCATAACAGGTGCAGCGGTTGTCAGCCATGTCGCTCACCCCCTTCTCGCAGGGACGCAAGGTAGATACGCGTCACGTCCTCGCGCTCATGCCCTAACAGACGGGATACATGCCGGCAGGCGGCGTGCTCGTCCAGTCCCTGTTTGCGGCAGGTAAAGTATTGCTCGACTGCGTATGTATGGCGCAGACCGTGGCAGGTCAGCGGATGGTGTCGGTCGGCGATCTGCACGGCGTCACGGTGCCGGTAGAGGAAGCATTGGAAGCGGTTGATCGCAAGGTCGGTCGGGGTAGCGTCTGAGACAAACAGCTTATGCCCGCGCGGCGTCTGCCGCAGCATGGCTTCCAGTTCGAGCTGCGCGGTGCGGGGCAGGGGAACGGTGCGGACTTTGCCGCCCTTGCCCTTGACGGTCAGCTGGCCGGTTTTCACCGCCTGTGTTGCTGTCGCGGTGTCAAGTCGAAAGATCTCGTGGATGCGCAGGCCGCAGTGCCGCGCCAAGCAAATTGCGGCGGCATAGTCTTCACGGCCCTCGCCCCACGCTTTGCCGATCATGCGGTTGACCTCTTCATCGCGCCATGTGCGGTCGACTTTGCCGAACGAGCGCCGTTCCAGATCGAGCATCGCGTTGGTCGGCAGCTTGGGATGCTTGCGGCTCGGAAGCTGATCGTGGAAAAAGCGGATGGCGGCGAGGTCGGTCTTGATGGTGGATGCCGCGCGCCGGTTTTCCTTGAGAAATTCTGCATAGGCGCAAATGTGTTTGGGCGCGATGTTGGCAACGTGCTCCACATGATAAACTTCCGCAAGGAAATAGCAGAAGCGGCAGACGGCCTCTTTATAGCGGCGGCGGGTCTGGATACTGCCTTGGCGGCAGTGGCGGAACACGCGCTCGACTTGTGCGAGCAGATTTTGATAGATGGCATAGGTTTTCATAGTGCACCTCCTGTGCGTCGGGAGACAGGCGCAGTTCACCCGTCTGCAAAATGACGGATTTCCGCCCGGTTTCCTCATATCGCACAGAAGGATGCGCACTTTGTGTGTGCGTTACCACGCTGTTTTTGGTAAAACGGTGTGGTTTCCTGCCGGAATGGGGAAGGGGAGCGGCGAGCTGTCCGCTCTGTCTCTGTTGAATTTTTGGTTAGCATTGGTTGCCGCGTGGACCGTAAAAACGGCTGCACCCTGGGTGCGCGGCGAGCGCAGCGCCGGGCAAATGCCGGTCACGCGAAGCGTGTGCGCTCTTGGTTGGCTGTCGGCAGCGCGGCCGATGTGCGCGGGGGAGAACCCGTCCTGCCGGACACGGGCGAGGGTACGCCAGCCCCTCTTGGCGGCCGCACCGGCTGTGCGGATCGCCCGAAGAAATTTGTTTTTCATTTCCATCTGTTTTTCCTCAACCAAAACGCTGCGAATGGGCAGCGCCAGCGAGGGGTCATGCGTGGCCACCTGTTGCGAATGGGCAAGTGCGGCGTTGTTTTGGCTTCCTGACGTGCATCGCTCTGGCGTGCGTGATACCCGTCTGTGGCGCGGAAGTAAGTTCCAATCATTCCTATTTTGCTGATTTCTCATACAAATTTTCCTTTCTGAACGCAAAAACGGACATAATACTGCAAAAAACAGTCTTACGTCCGTCGTTCGTGATAGTCTATATTGTAGGCTATTCGGTGTTCTGAAATTCTTACGGTCCGGAGGGCAGACTGCTCCCCGGGCGGGCTACTCTGACTCATGAAAAATCTTACCTAGTTACAAGTTCAGTATACAATTAAAAGTAACCTTCGTAAATAGGAAGTTTTTTCGTATTGCACCATGGATGAAAAAGTGGTTTACTAAAAAGTTCAGACTATCGGTACCCTCGTTCATTTTTCCTTTCCTGAGTAAAAAGGACATAGAACTGCATAGCAGTTCTATGTCCTAAGGGCTTCTGATTTCATGTGAATTTTGTGCGTATACCTGCGGTATCGCGTCAATTCTTGGTTGCCAATCCATTTATAACGGCGCAGAAGGCAGACTGTCCCCTGGGCGGTGATACGATGACAACAAAAAATACGAAAACCTGAGTTCATTTTTATTATAGCGCGGCTAATGCTGCTTGTATAGTTGACATTTTGTCGGGTATATAAATTTATTTGCTGATAGGAGATAATTCAGCTTGCATTTTGAAGTTGCTTTGTCGACGCAAGAATACTGATTAGATTTATCACAACCCAATGCTTTGCAAAATTGCGCGAATGTGTGTTGTTGTCTGGAAAAATCAACTAGCCTGTGCTATGCTTAATTAAAACAGAATTATTTCTGGGAGGATATGCTACCATGACAGATGTGCAGCAGCGGGCGGCGGCAAAAGATTTTACAAAATATTGGACAGGCCGAGGGGACGAGAAACAGGAAACACAGCGTTTTTGGATTGACTTGCTGCGGAACGTCTACGGCGTGGAAGAGCCGGAAAAAGCCATTGAATTCGAGTATCCTGTGAAGCTGGATCATGTTAGTTTTATTGATGGATATATTCGGGAGACCCGCGTTCTTATTGAGCAAAAGGGCGCGGACATTGACCTGCGGCGGGGCTACAAACAGTCTGATGGTTCCATGCTGACACCCTATCAGCAGGCTCGTCGCTATGCAGGCTATCTGCCCCATGATATGAATCCACGTTGGATTGTGGTTTGCAATTTCCGTGAGTTTCATATCCACGATATGAACCGTCCGAATGACGAGCCGGAAGTAGTGGCACTGGACGATCTAGAGAAAGAATATCATCGCTTGAACTTTCTGGTAGACACCGGGGACGAGAATATCAAAAAGGAGATGGAGGTCTCCTTACAGGCCGGCGAAATCGTTGGCGTCCTGTATGATGCTCTTTTGAAGCAATATAAAGATCCGGAGTCCCCGGAGACACTGAAAAGTCTGAACGCCCTGTGCGTCCGGCTGGTATTTTGTCTGTACGCCGAGGATGCGGAGATTTTCGGCGGTCATGGTAAATTTCACGACTATATGCAACGGCACCAGAGCGATGCCAGACGCGCCCTGATTGACTTGTTTCGGGTACTGGATACAAAGCCGGAAGCCAGAGACCCCTATATGGATGACGATTTGGCCGCATTTCCCTATGTCAACGGTGGTCTGTTTGCCGATGAGAATATCATTATCCCTCGGCTGGATGAAAACATCGTAGACCTGATTCTTCACCGTGCAAGTGAGGACTTCGACTGGTCTTCCATCAGTCCCACCATCTTTGGCGCTGTATTTGAAAGCACTTTGAACCCAGAGACCCGACGATCCGGAGGAATGCACTATACCAGCATTGAGAACATTCACAAGGTCATTGACCCGCTGTTTCTGGATGACTTAAAGGCTGAATTGAAGGAAATTCAAGAAATCGCTATCGAACGGACGCGAAAACTCAAGCTCAAAGCATTTCAGGCCAAACTGGCTGGTTTGACCTTTCTCGATCCGGCTTGCGGTTCAGGCAATTTTTTGACGGAGACTTACTTATCTTTACGTCGATTAGAAAATAAAGTTCTGGCAGTGCTCAATTATGATCAGATAATATTGGATATGGACAATCCGATTCAGGTCTCCATTAGTCAGTTCTATGGCATTGAGATCAACGACTTCGCTGTGACCGTCGCCAAGACAGCATTGTGGATTGCGGAAAGCCAGATGATGAAAGAGACCGAAGATATCATGCACATGTCTCTGGACTTCCTCCCGCTGAAATCCTACGCGAATATTGTGGAGGGTAACGCCTTGCGGCTGGATTGGGAGAGCGTTGTGCCAAAGAATAAGCTCAATTACATTATGGGTAATCCGCCGTTTGTGGGCTACTCGCTCCAAAGCAAGGAGCAGAAAACGGATATTTTATCTATCTACATAGATGAAAAGGGAAAGCCATACAAAACAGCAGGAAAAATAGACTATGTTTCCGGGTGGTACTTTAAAGCATCCGCATTTATGCAAGGCACAGGTATTCGTACTGCTTTTGTGTCCACAAATTCCATCACTCAGGGCGAGCAAGTTGCGGGTGTTTGGAAACCGCTATATGACCGGTTTGGAATTCACATTGATTTTGCACACCGGACTTTCCGCTGGGATAGTGAAGCAAGTGTTAAAGCCCATGTGCATTGTGTGATTGTAGGGTTTAGTATCGCACAAAACAATGAAAAACATCGCCTATATACATCGGACCATGTAGCAATTGCCGAAAATATAAATGCTTATTTGTTAGATGCTCCGAATGTTTTTATTAGCAACAGAAATAAGCCACTCTGTGAAGTTCCTCTAATGACTACCGGCAATCGTCCTGCTGATGGCGGACATTTGATAATTGAAAATAATGACTATGAAGATTTTATATCCAAAGAGCCAAACGCAATTCCATATATAAAAAAGCTCATTGGATCTGCTGAATTTATCAACAACAAGAAAAGATGGTGTTTATGGTTGGTTGGGGTCAGCCCTGCAGAGCTTCGCAAAATGCCAGAAGTAATGAAGCGGGTGCAAGCATGTAAGACAGATAGGGAAAATTCCCCAGATGCTGGCCGACAAAAATTAGCTGAAACTCCATCCCTATTTAGAGAAACAAACAATCCAGATAAATATATTGTTGTTCCTAAAGTATCATCTGAACAGCGTCGTTATATCCCCATTGGTTTTTTAGATGAAACCACCATTCCGACGGATTTAGTTTTTACTATTTCTGATATAACTATCTACCACTTTGGAATTCTCACCTCCAATGTCCACATGGCTTGGATGCGTGCGGTATGCGGCCGCCTAAAGAGCGACTATCGCTACTCTAAGGATGTAGTTTACAACAACTTCCCATGGCCTACGCCCACCGATGCGCAGAAAACCAAAATCGAGGAGACCGCCCAAGCCATTCTGGACGCACGCGCCCTGTATCCCGACTCCAGCCTGGCCGATCTCTATGACGAAACCACCATGCCCCCGGAGCTGCGCAAAGCACATCAGCAGAACGACAAGGCCGTTATGCGCGCCTACGGTTTTGACATCAAAACCACCACCGAGACATCCTGCGTGGCGGAACTGATGCGGATGTATCAAAAATTGACAGAAGAAACAAAGAAATAGGGGACGGCAGAGTGGTTTTGTGTGCCCGATTTTATATGTGAGGAATTGGTAAGGGAATGATCCGCTGGACTAAGATGGGAATATTTTTCAAATCAGGATTACATCAGGAATGTTGATGTGTGTAAATTATGCGAGGTGTCGGTAGCTACAACAATCGAGTTTTTGCTGGGGAAGTTGCAAAACAATTGAAGGGGCGGAGGAATTTCGCGTGCAAGAATACTTGAAATCTTATGTGCAGGCTGCGATACAAGGCTCTGAAAGCTATTATCGATACCTGACGGAGCATCAGCGCGGGTTGATCGAGTACCGGGTTTTGAAAATAAGAAAGGAAGGATCGTACTTTGTGCTAACTTTGCGGTCTTTGCTTTCATATGCGGATACGGTGCAGTTGCGGATCGAGAATAAGATATATACACAAGAGCAAATCAAGCCAACGGAATATTGCGAGCAAACCAATGAGTTGACCGTGCGTCCATTGGATGAGTTGCGGCAAGTGTTGGCAGATACTCCGATACATAAGATAACCGTAATCTCGGATTTACGCTTTTTGGTGAAACGGGTGGAAGACTGGTACCGCAGTTATGGGCTGCAAATTGCGCTGCCTACACAATTGGATTCGGTTTCGCTGCCAAAAGATGTGGCTTTGTCATCGCAGGCTTCAGAGGAACAGAAAAATGCTGTTGCAGCAGCGTTATCGCAGCCGTTTTCCTACATTTGGGGTGCGCCGGGCACGGGGAAAACACAGTTTGTTTTGGCACAGTGTATTCTGGCGTATGTTCAGGCTCAAAAGCGAATTTGGATCACGGCACCGACCAATAATGCAGTTGAGCAGATGCTATACGGTGTGTTGCCGATTTTACAGGAGGCCGGAATTTCATTGCAAAAGGTGCTTCGCTTAGGAGTGCCTTCTCGGGCGTTTAAAAGTCAATACAGTGAAGTGTGCGAACAAACGGATAAAGCAAAATTGCACGGGGAAATACAGGCACAGTTATTGCAGATAGAAGCTGCAATTGCTGCAAATCAAGAAAAACTGGACAAATTAGCAGCATATCGCAATTTTTTATCCTTTGAAAAGGCACAGGATTTTCTAGAGAGTGCATTGCCAGATTGGCAACAACGACTGCAGCAGAAAATATCGGAACTCGATAGATTAGAGCGGGAATGTATCGAATGGCAGGGAAGAGGATATTTGGTGCTTGCAGAACTGGAGACCTGCCAGACAAAAGAGAAAAAGCATACAGCAAATGTGTCTGATTTCACAAGACAGGTACGACTATACAGCAGCGGTTGGAGAAAATGGCTATTCGCTGGGCGTAGGGATAAATTGATGCAGTCGCTTCAAAAAGAAATGCACGAGTTGGATGAAGTGCGTGCGCAGAGCCATCAGTTGATTGCAGAACGCGAGGAGTATATCCAGAAAGAAGCGGATGCCCGGCAGCAACAGAAGCAAGTTCTGAAGGAGATTGCGCATAGCAAAACAGAACTGCAGATGTGGGCATCATATTGGAAGCCGTTGCTGCAGTCCGCCAAGAAGTTGCGGGAAGCATGTTTTACAGCAGATTTGGCGGCTTTTTGTACCCAACTTGAACGAGCACGCAATATTTTGGAGGACAAACGTCCGCAATATGAAGAGTGTAGTGAGTGGTCTGAAACCGCGCTGTTGGAGAGCAAAAAAGACTTAGAGCAGCAAAAAGCCAGTTGTCTACAACAAAAAGAAAATTTGGAAGAGCAGGGTAATGGCATACGCTGGCGCGAATGCTTGGTGCTGGCGGGAACTGTGGATACTTGTCTATATCGGATGCCGCCGAATGGAGAATTGGCTCCGGCCCATATCTTTTTGGATGAGGCAGGGTACTGCTCGCTGATCAAAGGTGCTGCGCTGCTTGCTTACGCTTGTCCGGTAACATTTTTGGGAGACCATATGCAGCTACCGCCGGTTTGTGAAATGCCTGATGAGGATATGCAGGAAGGCCGGGAGCCAAATGTGTGCTTGTGGGCACAATCTGCGTTGTTTGCAGAGGACATTTTCACACAATCAATTTTACAGATTGCGAATATATATTTGATGCACCGGCCTGCGCGATTTGAAAAACTGAAGCGTTTTGATTTGACACATACCTACCGCTTTGGGGAAGCGTTGGCAAAGGTTCTGGCCAAAACGGTATATTCCAGTTCGTTTTATGGCAACCCTGCGCATAAGACGGATATTTTCGTTTTGCATGCCGCAGCTTCGCAGGAAAAAGTGAAAAAACGCACCAGTCCGACGGAATGTCGCGCAATCTCTTCTTACATTCAATCGCATCCTGATGAACAGGTCGGGGTGATTACGCCATACAAGAATCAGCGGGATGCGATACGGAATCTGTTACCGCGTTCGTCTGGTTGGGAGGATAAGGTTTTAACGGTACATGGCTCGCAGGGAAGGGAATGGGATACGGTGTTATTCAGCGTTGTAGATACTCTGGATAAATGGTTTACTGATTCCGATCGGTTGGAGAGCAATGGAAAACGTGTCATCAATACCGCTGTCAGCCGTGCAAAACGACGTTTGATTCTGGTGTGTGATGCAGAGTATTGGGGGATGCAGCATGCTCAACTGATCGGACAGCTGCTGAGAGTTGCAGAGAGATATGACGGTCTTTTGCAGTCAGGCATTTCGAAGGTTTAAATTTAGAACAAATAGGGTGTTGAGGAAAGAATAAAAAATTTCTAGTCCTAGAAAGGGCGTGTTGAAATCGTGGAATACATTGTAGATGATCGCAAACTAACCGCTGAAAGATTTGTTCCTTTTGTCAATCGGATATGGAAAGGGGAATATGACTTACCGAAGACCGCCGTTGCATTGTCGCGGACGCTGAATATCACCGCGTATGAGGGCGGTGAACTGGTTGGCTGTCTGCGTATTTTGACAGATGGATATTTCTTCGGGACAATCACTGAACTGTTGGTGCTTCCAGCCTACCAAAAACAGGGGATTGGAAGCCGCCTTTTGCAACTAGCAAAAGAAAATGCGCCTACGCTTCTGTATTTTGGTGCCCAGCCGGGAGTGGAGCATTTCTATGAAAAGAATGGCTGCAAAAAGAGTCTGCAATCATACAGTTTCGATTAAAAGGGGGGAGAATAATATGATATCGATTTGCGGGACAGAGTGCTGCAAAGACTGTCTGTGTCTTGCTGCGTGTGGCGGATGCGAACAGGTGGATGGACACCCCTTCGGCGGTGTTTGTGTGGCAGCAGAATGGGTGAAAGATGGAGGTCTCGAGAATCTCGCGCGTCAGAAAGACTGTCTGGTCAAGGAAGTAAATGCATTAGGTGTCAAGGGGCTGCAGGTGGACGACCTCTACTATCTTAGCGGTTGTTATGTGAATTTGGAGTATAGGCTTTCAAATGGGACTTCGATAAAGCTGCTGGAAGATAATAAAGTGTATCTGGGCAACCAGATTGAGATCCCCGGTACAGAGCGTTGCTATGGCGTTGTAGGCGATGCGGAGTACCTGCTGGTGTGTGCGTATGGAAGTGGTGGATCTGACCCGGAGATTATTGTTTATCGAAAACGAAACTGTGAAGTGGAGGGAGCCTGATGGCTCCTTCTTTTTTTTTGTTGATTCCGGTTTTATTGGCAAACAGAACAACAAAAGCCATTATGATATGAAACTTTCTGGAAACGATCCAATGAACCATTTTTAATGCAGCGGCTCCTATAAACAGAGGCGTTGCATGTACGAGGTGGGGTATGGCGGGTAAGTCGTATGAACACCTGCTACCGCGGTTGACAGGTAGTCGCACTTATGATAATATACTAACTGTACTATTGCAAATAATACGGTTAGAGAATGGGGTGGATTTCATGTTCAAAAAGATGACAGCATGGGTTCTCACAGCAGCATTGTTTATGCCCATATGGCCGGCGCAGGCGTTTGCAGCTAGCTGGGAGTCGGACTATGGGTTTACAGAACTTCGGACGGAGCAAGCGGATGGAGGCACCTATCATCTGCTCGAGCACACAGATACGGGTGCTCAGGTAGTGTGGCTGGACAACGGCAGCGAAACGCGCGAGTTTGCCGTCGGCTTCCGCACGCCGCCTGAGGACAGCAAAGGTGCGAACCATGTCCTTGAGCACTCGCTGCTGTGCGGCAGCGAGCAGTATCCCTTGAACGACCTGATGCACATTTTGCAGAACAGTTCGGTTGCACAGGAAATCAACGCCTATACGAGCGAGGACTATACGACCTATGTGTTCTCCACCACGGATGAGCAGGATTTCTACAACCTTGCGGATATCTACACCACTTGTGTACTGTTTCCGCGCCTGCGCACCGAGCCGAATATCTTCAAGCAGCAGGGCATCCGTACCGAATGGGTAAATGGCAAAGCGCAGTATAATGGCATTGTGTACAGCGAGCTGCGCTTGCGCAATTTAGATACCGCGCAGAACTCGCTGAACTTTGTGTCCAGCCAGTTGTACGAAAACCTGTACGGGGATACCTCGCCGACGTTTGATGCGGGTGGAGCGATCCCAGACATCCTCGATTTGACCTATGAGGATGTCATGCGGGTTTATGATACTTATTACACGCCTTCCAATATGCTGATTTATACAGCTGGCGAGCAGGACATTGATAAAACGCTCGCCATGCTAGACAAGTATCTTGACCAAGCGGGTGATCGGAACCGCCCTACGATCCAAATTGATGCGGAGTCGGTCGCGCCGTCCAAGTTGGTGCAGGAGTACAATATCACAGAAACAACGCAGACGGTTGATATCGGCTTTATGGCGCATGGTCCAAGCCTGCTGGACAGCAAAAAGTCTGAGGCATGGGGCGCGCTGGTGACCTGCATACAGCAAATGCTGCGTGCGCAGTTCCCAGACGCGCTGGCCTATACCGTGGGCGGCAATGCAGGCGGAGTCTACAATGTCGGCATCATTCTATCGCAGGTACCAATCGGGCAGAAAGATGCGGCAGTCGCGGCGATGCAGCAGGCGCTTGCCGATATCGCGCAGAATGGCATCCCAGCCGATATGCTGAACGACGCGCTCGACCAGCAGGAAGAGGCGCAGCAGTTCGGCCGTGAGGAGGTTTTCATGGGCTTCGCCTATGCGAATGATCCGCTGGCTTGTGTCGGTCGTGCGGAGGTGATCAGCGGTTTGCGGAACGATCCGGACTACTTCAAGGCACTTGCCGCCGAATGGAAAGACAGCCCGTATCAGACCCTTGCGGTTTCGGGCAACGGCGCAACGCAGCCCGAAACCTATGAGCCGCAGCTGACTGCGGCGGAATTGGAGCAGGTCAAACGGGACACCGAGGATTTCAACGCATGGCTCGATCGGTCGGACGATCCGGCTGTGCTTGCCCGCCTGCCGATGCTGGATCTGAAAGATTTTGCGGACGATCCGTTCTCGATGAACCAGATAAACGAGACTGTAGATGGTGTGACGTATTATCTTAACGAGGAAGCACAGAGCCAGACACCGTCCTTTTCGTTATATTTTCCGGTCGAGGTTAAAAACGAGGATGCCGCGTTGTGGTGCCTGCTGTGCGAATTCCTGAATGATCGCATGCAGGCGGCTGGCCTATCAGGGTATCTGGGTATGTCTTCGGGCGAGCGGTATGACGATCTGGATACCCTGCACCCGGCGCTTGTCCTTGGTGGGTCTGGTGAAGCGGGCAAGGTGGGGGAGGCTGTGCAGGTGCTTGCCGCTTGGCTGCAAAGCCCGCCGCTTGCGGATACAGCTGCGCTGCGTGCCTTTCTGACCGAGCGGAAGAGCGCGCTGCGTGCGCAGTACAGCGATCCGTACTACTATGAATACAGCATGATGCTGCAGGCCAGCACCCAGCCAAATCGATTCATGGATAGCATTCCTGCGGGCTATGTGGGTGCGTCGATGTCGTATAAGGATTTTATCGATGCGGCGGTCGCTGATCCAGACGGCAATAAGGCGTTGCTTGCGCGCATGCGCGCTTTGTTGGATAGCGCGCTGCATCGTACTGGTGTTGCGGCGGAGTTTACCGGCAGTCGTGCGGATTACAGCGATTTTCGGCAGGCTGCGGCAGCTTGCATCGCCGCGCTGCCCGCGGGGACGGGCGCATCCTCGTGCGAATGGCTGCCGCAGGGCTGGCCGAGTGCGCTGGTGATATCCTCCAACACGCAGGCTTCCAACCATGTGATGCTGGTCGGGGCATTTGAACAGAAGCCGGAAAGCATGGCGGTATACGATGTGCTGGGTGCGGTTTTAACGGCAAAGTATATGCTGCCCGAGCTGCGCGATCGGCGCGGCGCGTACGGTGCGACGCTGCGCTTTGAGCCGAACGGTGTGACCATGGTGTCTTCCGGTGGTGTGAGCGTAGATGAAGCGATTGCGGTGTTTCGGGGTGCGGCGGCATTTCTGCGCGCGCTGGAATTGGCGCCGAGCGAGCTGGCAGGCTTCAAGGTCAGCGCGGTCAGTGAGTTTGACAACAACGCAGCATGGGAGCGCGCGAGCGGCTTAGGGCTGGCGCGCGCAGGACGCACGCAAGCGGATTACGCGGCGGAACGCGCGGCAATCCTCGCCGTTACCGAGGACGATCTCAAAGCTTGCGCGGACGAACTGGAACGCATGCTCCAGCAGGCAACCGTGTTTGCGCAGACAACCAAGTCTGCGGCGGCTGGGGTGCAGTATCCGTTTGCCGCTCATGTTGACGGGGATACGGGCAAGGTGACGCCGCAGCTGCGGAGCGATATTTCGGTGTCGAACGATACGACGCCGGTCACCCGCGGCGAAGTTGCGGAATTGCTGGCGGAATTTCTGGTTGACCAGAGCGCGGCCGAGCAGCCGGATTTGGAAAGATTTACGGATGTAACATCGGGCAGTGCACAGGCAAATGCGCTCGCCAAGCTGCATGATCGTGGCCTGCTGAACGGCTATGCGGACGGCAGCTACCGCCCACAGGAAAAGATCACCCGTGCGGAGTTTTGTGCCATTGCGTCTGCATTGACAAAGGATACCTCGAAAGTAGGTGAGCAGTCGTTTCGGGATGTACCGGATAATCACTGGGCGCATGATGTGATTGCTGGCATGGCGGCGCAGGGAATTCTCGAAGGGTATGGCGATGATACCTTCCGCCCGGAGGAGCTGGTCACACACCGGCAGACAACACTGATTCTGCAGCGGTTGGCAAACGCATAAGTGTCATCGAAAAGACCAAAACAAGAAAACTGCATTTCGTGCAAAAGGCCATGCGGGGCGATATGCCACGCATGGCCTTTCTGCTTTATTTTGCATGGTGGTGCACAAGTTTGCAAAAGCATTCGCTGTGTGCCTGTCCGAAAATTATTATAATTCGTTGATCGTTTCGGACACTGCCATATTACAGATTCTTTTTCCGGGGGCCAAAGGGACAATTAGTGCGGTACATACCAGCAGCACCAAAATCCCGCCCGCAGAGGAAAGGGGAAGATGCCAAGCTGTGCCCCAATAGTTGGTGATCATCTGCCCATAGAGGAAGTAGTGCAGCGGTAGGCCCAAACCGAAGCCTGCAACGAGCCCCAGTAAGGTGTAGGTGGCAGATTCTGTGGTGATCATCTTTTGGATTTGGCGTCTGTCCATGCCTACGGCACGCATAGCACCATATTGTCTTGTTCTGGCAGACACACTCATGGCAATGCTGTTTGCCGTATGGATAATGGTGATCAGGGTGATAACCACCAGAAAACCGTACACAAAGAGGCAGAACATGAAATAGGTGCTTTGGGTGTCCTTGTTTTGGGCAAGACGGTCATAAAAGTCGTACTGTCCATTGGCCAAAGCTTGAAGCTGATTGACATCTTGCTGTGTGGCGTCTGGGGTCAGCTGCACATCCAGAATCGCATAGGCATCCTTTCCTGTGATTGCGGTAAACAGCATTTCCGAGCAGATTACCGTGGGCTGATCCGATGTGTCAAAGGGGCTGTCCTCCAGAACACCGACCACCGTGAGGGAGGTGTTGTTCAGGTGGATGACATCGCCCACCTGCAAGGTGTTGCTTTTGTCAAAAACCGTCAGCACACCGGTGCCTTCCCGTACCGCATCCATATTTCCAGACACCAAATCCCCCTCTGCCCACTGAAACTGCTGTGCATCATAGGAGATCAGATCGATTGTACCGGATTTTCCCTCGTACGTTGCGGGGAGACTTTTATACATCCGTCCAAATGCGCGTTCGACATAGGGCTGCTGCTCCACCGCCGCGGCAAAACTTTTGTCAATCTCACACTGATTTTCCGGGCTGCTGTAAAAGACATCTGGCGCCCATGGCTGCAGCGGATTCAGAGCAAGCTGGACCCATTGAACCAGAACGGAGAAACTCAGAATCAGGATGATGCTGAGCGCAAAGGAACCGGTCATGAGAAGCAGATTTTTCGGCGAGGATACGGCATGGTGCATGCCGAGGGCCGTCTCAATCTTCAAAAAGCCTTTCCGCACCGGCCGGGACACGGAGTTGCCTTGGGCACTGTTTCCGGTGACCGCAGCAATCGGAGAGACAGACGCTGCCCGCCTTGCCGGGGAAAGGGAGGACAGCAGCACCGTCAAAACGCCCACAACAACACCGCTGCAGATCCCGATGGTGCTGACCCCAAAGAGCGGAATCTGCACGAACTCTGCGCCGGCGCCAAAGCGAAGGAGGGCACAAAGAAGCCAAGTGACCAGAATACCCAAAACGACCCCGACGGGAACCGCTGTTTTACACCAAAAGAGTGCTTCCAGCCGGACAATGTGCATGATCTGCGCCTGGCTTGCGCCGATACAGCGGAGCATTCCAAAAAATTGAGTTCGCTCTGCAGTGCGGCTGTTCAGACTGCCTGCAATCATAAAGACTCCCGCAGCCAAAACCAACACGAACAAGATCGCGGCTACCAGATAGAGCCCCATCACATACGGATCGCTGCTGAATCCGGTCAGCCCCAAAAGGGCGGTATTCTCGGACAGATTTTCTGTCGTAAATCCATAGGCCTGCTGCAGTTCTGTGATGACCTTGCGGGGATTGGCATCTTCGGTAAAGCGTACAAAACAGACAGGGACAGATTCATACCCCTCCGCTTTGGCAAGGTCTTGAAAGGCGTCCCAGCTGACAAACGCTCCTACCACATCGGCGTCGTCGCTGATGGTGACATCCCCGCCAAAACCAGAAATCGTATAGTGATACTCTTTTGAAGGGGTGTGCAGGGTGATTTGGTCGCCCACCTTCACATCGAGCAATTCCTTTGAACGGTTGGAGAGTAAAATTTCTCCCTCGTTTGAGGGACAACTGCCCTCGGTCAGATCGTTATAGATCTTCGTCAGAATTTGATCATCTGCACCGACAATGACACAGGTTTTTCCCTGAATAGAATAGTCTTGGGATAGATCAAAGTTCAAGCCGTCGTATCGCTGGGCAGCGACCACATCCGGCCGCTGGGCAATTTCCTCAACCTGCTGGTCAGAGGGTTCCTTCAGCATTATATGCCAATTCCCGTGACTTTCGATGGCACGGACCTTTTCCATACGGATGGCCATATCCGCCATACTGAAAATGGTTGTGACCAACAGAACGGAGATGATGATGCACAGCAATGTCATCCGATTCTGCCGTTTCCGTACTTTGGCGGAGATAGGGATCAGGCTGAGATAGTGTTTCACTCCCGGCACCTCCCGAAGTCGGTCAGCACGCCGTCGGACACCTGCAGGATGCGGTCTGCGGTCTGAGAGATCGCACGGCTGTGGGTGATTATCAAAATGGTCTGTTCGTACCTGCGGGACGCCTCCTTGAGCAGGGCGATCACCTCGCTCGTGTTCTGCGTATCCAGATTACCGGTCGGCTCGTCGGCCAGAATGAGTGCCGGTCGGGTGATGAGTGCGCGCCCGATAGCGACACGCTGCTGCTGCCCACCGGACAGCTGGCTCGGCAGATGATGGCGGCGCTCGCGCAGGCCGAGCACCGTGAGAAGTTCTTCCAGATAGGCTTTATCCGGTTTCTGGTAATCGAGCAGCACCGGAAAGACGATGTTTTGCTCGACGGTCAGCTCCGGGATGAGATTAAAGCTTTGGAAGATGAAGCCGATATTGCGGCGGCGGAATACGGTCAGATTGCGTTCCTTCATCGAAAAAATGTCCTTGCCGTCGATTCGCACACGGCCGCTGGTCGGCGTGTCCAGCGCGCCGATCAGGTTGAGCAGCGTCGATTTGCCCGAGCCGGATTCCCCGACCACAGCGACAAATTCGCCTTTCGGGACGGAAAACGTCGCGTGCCGCAGGGCATGCACAGCGGTCTCGCCGCTGCCGTAGGTTTTGCAAAGGTCTTGGACTTCCAGTAAATCCATGTTGTGATGGCACCTTCTTTCTGTTGCGATAGGAAAAGGGTACCACGGGAACCCTACTGCTAGATGACTTGCAGCCTACAATATTGTAGGAATCAGGAGATTGATCGTGAAAACCGTGCCGCGGCCTAAGGTGCTGTCCACCTCGATGGTGCCGCTATGCGCTTCGATGATCGCTTTGGCAAGTGGCAACCCCAACCCAACGCCCTGTGTATCCTTGGAAAAACGGCTGCGGTAAAACCGTTTGAAGATATGCGGCAAATCCTCTGGATGAATGCCGCTGCCGCTGTCTTGCACCGTGATTTGGACGATCGACGCAAAGGCGCGCCATGTGACCGTGACCGTGTCGCCTGCCTTGGTGTGGTCGAGTGCATTTTTGACCAGATTGCTGATGGCTTCGCTCAGCCAGTGTGCATCGCAGAACAGGGAGATAGCGTCGTCGCCGGAACAGGACAGCATTGTACCTTGCTGCTGCGCCTGTACGGCAAAGCGACGCTTGACATCTGCTATCAGGTCGGAAAGGTTGTGTTCGGACTTGTCCAGCATGATCGTACCTGCGTCCAGCTTGGTGATGGTTAGCAGATTGTGCACCAGCGTTTGGATACGGTCAAGCTCCTGCTCGGACAGGGCGGTGAATTCCCGGACGGTGTCTGGGTCGGCCTGCTGCTGCAAAATGCCGTTGTAGATATTGAGTGCTGCCAGCGGGGTCTTGAGCTGGTGCGAGATATCGGACAGCGTTTCCTTCATAGACTGTTTCGCGCGGCCTTCGTTTTCAGCGTGGGCAGTTAGGATTGCGGCCAGTGAGTTGACCTCGTGAAACAGGCGGTTGAATTCGCCCTCGTCGTCGCATTCGATGCGCGCGGTGGTATCGCCCGCGAGAAACACGTGCAGCTGTTCAATCGCATGCGCCATGGTCTGGTGCTGCCTGCGAAAATAGCGGTACATGACGGTCAGAATCAGCAGTCCCATGTAGGCGAACGCCGCCGGGAGATACTGCGCGGCGTGTTCGCCGCCTGCGGCGAGCAGCACGGCAGACAGCAAGGAAAACCCAATCGTCAGGGCGAGGACAAGGCAAAACAGACGTTTGATGTGCCGGTCAGTCAGCATTTTCATGGGGCACCTCATTTCGCAGCATTCCATTTATAGCCCATGCGGCGCACGGTGATAATGCGCTTGGGGCTACTGGGGTCATCCTCGATTTTGGCACGCAGACGGCGGATATAGACGGTCAGCGTACTGCTGTCGATATAGTTTTGTTCGCAGTCCCATAGTCTGCCCAGAATCTGCTCAGGTGACAGCACAAGGTTCGGGTGCTCCAGAAATAAGCACAGCAATTTGTATTCGCTGGCGGTCAGTTCGACCGGCGTACCGTTCTTGGTGACTTCGCGTGTCAGCTGATGCACAGTGATACCGCCTGATTGGAGCGTGTTGTCCGGCTGACGGAAATCTCCACTGCGGCGCAGAAGAGCGTTGACACGCGACAGGAAGATCGCCAGCTTGAACGGCTTGGTGATATAATCGTCCCCGCCGATGTCCAGACCCATGATGATATCGGTTTCCTCGTCCGCAGCGGTTAGGAACAGAATGGGCACTTTGGAGGTCTGCCGGATCAGGCGGCATAGGTCGTAGCCTGAACCATCGGGCAGGGTCACGTCCAAAATCACGAGGTCATAGCTGTCATCTTGCCAAAGGTTTTCGGCCTCCAGACAGGTGCGGGCGTTGACGATTTCATAGCCCTGCTGCCGCAGAGCAAAAGACAGACCATGAATCAGGCTCAGGTCATCCTCAACAAAAAAGATACGCTTCATGGGCGTTCACCGTCCTTGCAGTGGGATAGCATTTACAGTTTCATATTATAGAGCTTTATGCGCAGATTACAAGTGACGCAGCGGGACAAAAAAGACCAGCCGCCGGGATGAGTCCGGCGGCTGGTGGGCATGAAGAAAAAGAAAAGTTATTCCATCTTGTTTTTTCAGTATTCATGTGTGTCCGGCAGATTGGATCGACTGCCAGAAAGCACAGTTCGCCCGTTTCCTTGAAAAACAGCAAAATACCGATGATGCGATCTGCTTCAATCGCGCAGATAGCCGAGGACTGCGTAATAATGTGCAGCACAGTTGCCCAGTGTTCGGCGATGGCTTCGGTGGTCTCCAAGCCGGGAAAGGCATCTCGCATCTGCTCCACTAGTGCCATCCAAGCGTTAGTGTCCTGTGTTTGTGCCAGTCTGATTTCCATGGTCAAGTTCCTTTCGCAAATCGTCCAGATATAGCTTCTGCTGCCGTTTCAGATATCCATGAACAAAAGGGCACATCCACCAGTGTTTGGCGTTTACGGTTTCGGTGCAGGTCAGCCGGGTGCCATCCGCTATCGCCTCGAAGATGCCCTCCCAAGAGCCGGACATGTTGCCGTTTTCCATGGTGAAGGCCCAAAGGTGGGGCGGTTTGCAGGCGGTGACCATAAAGTTTGTGGCGTAGCCACTTTTTGTATGTTCGATGAAATGGGTTTCGTTCACGACCTCTACTCGCGCAAGATCGCTGCGCCACGCGGTGTGGGCCAGATCGGTCACCGCTTGCCATACCTGCTCGACAGGGCAGGGGAAGTGGACTGTTATTTTGGAAGTTGGCATAACTCGTCTCCCTTTTAAAACCACATTGCCGGCTCGTCACGAAATACGGGGGTTTTCCCGTTGGTATAGGGGTCATAGCGGTTTTCGTTGCAGCCGAATTCCTGTAAAAAGCATATCTGTCCTGCATCATTCCAGCGAATGAGGGAGAGACCGTCAAAACTCTGGACAGTTCCGTCTGTCATGGTGCATCGGAACGACCACTCAACTATCGTCTGATCCCCTTTGTGAAAATACTGCCGGATGTTCCAACGCTCGACGGTTCCTCTGGTGTTCCACTCGTCAAACCACAGCTTGATTTTTCCGTTGCCATGATACGCCGGCCCCCAGCTCTCGATGTAGACGGCGTCGGGCGCAAAAAGATATTCAATGCCCGTGTCCTGTCTGTCCAGCCACATAGAAAACCATTGCTGGATTTTGTTTTCCTGCTGTTTCTCTATTGTTGTTTCCATATCTGTATTCTCCTGTTGTACGGATTGGGTGATATCCCGCAGCATCAAATATTCTGTGCCTTTTTCCGCTAAAATCCGAAAGCCCGCCCGCTCATACAAACGCAGCGCCGGATTATCCTTCTGTACGGAGAGGGAAAGTCGGAGATACCCGTTCTCCTGTAGCAAAAGCAGGAGGCTGCGCAGCAACTGTGCCCCGATACCCAGACCGCGATATTCCGGCAGCAGCGAGATAGCCAAAGAAGGCGTGCGGTCATCGATGTGGCCGTAGTCCTGCATGATGCGGCTCCACGCTGCACCGACCACTGTTCCTGCGACCTCGGCAACAAGGCAATAGTCGCCAGACTGTGTGCCAAAACCCGCAACATAGACCTGTAATTCCGGCAAGTCGACCACCGACCGGGGCGGCGGTTTCGTGCCTTCGGAAAGGTAGATGGCCTGATAGACAAATTCTTGCAGAAGACCATACTCCTCCGGTCGTATTTGGCGAATGATTGTGTTAATTTTTTTCATTGCTTCATTCTTGTCCTCATCGGCCAATTTCTGGAACTTCGTTCAAGTTTTTCAGCCGCGCGGCGACAGACGCGCGGAACTCCTCCTCGCTCAGCACTGGATCGCGCACCTGTTCCCATAGTGCGCAGGGCGCGTCGGCGCAGCCGCCGCAGCCGGTTCGGTGTCTGCGGTTTACCGCGCAGGCGTAGAGCGGGCAGGGCTTGCCCGGTGGCGCGTGGAACACCCGCCCGCCGCACTCGTTGCAGCCGGGGCAGTCGCTTTGGTACAGTGGACAAGTGTTACATTCTAGCCCGCAGGCGGTCAGGCCGAGCGCTTGCCGCCGCGCTTTTTTACTCATGCCCGCAAGCGTCAGGCCGTAGGACTTGTCCAGCATGCCGCGCAGCAGGTCGTCCGGCACCGCGCCGTCCGGTTTTACCGACACCCAGCACCGCTTGTCGGAATAATAGCCCGGCAGGATGTCTGCATACCGGCTGCGCAGAAATGCGCTTTCGCTTTCTTCCAGCTTGAGGTTGATGTAATAGACTTCGTGCGATTTGTCCAGACACAGCGCCGCGAACATTTTGCCGCCGATGTGGTATCGTATCCAGTTCCAGATCGGCTGATAATCCTTGGTCACGCCGCGCTTTTGCAGCAGGTAGTCGTCCAGCCATTCGTAGCGCATCGGTCATGCCTCCTCGTTTTCGTACTGCGTCAGCGTGCGGCGCAGCATGTCTTGCAGCTGTTCCCGCAGTTCGGCCGGTTCGAGAAGCTCGGCCTTGTCTCCGTAGGTCAGCACCCAGCCCAGCACGCCATCCGCGTCCGGAAAGCCGCCGGTGAACCGCAGCCGGCCGTCCAGCTGGGCCGTCAGGCGGTCGGCGCCGTACTCCTCCATCAGCCGCCAGCGGCAGGATGGGTCAAACAGCACCGTGACCCGGTATTTTTCCGGGAATACGCGCGCGGGCTCCAGATCGGGCAGGGGAGCGGGACGGGGCGAAAACGCGTCGCCCGCCGCAAGTCCGGTCATGCGGTTCAGCTTGAAAAGCCGGAAATCCTGCCGCAGCCCACACCAGCCCCACACATACCACGCCGACCAGTGGAACACCAGATAATACGGCTCGACCGTCCGTTCGGACTCCCCTTTGGGGGAGAAGTAGGTGAAGCGGAGGGTGTGATGCTGGTCGATGGCGCTTTGTATCAATTCAATCTTGGGCGGCAGGCTGGTCTTGTACCATGAGGACAGGTCGATCAGCAGGTGTGCCCCGCCGGGCACCAGCCTGCCTGTTCCGGCGGACAGCTTTTCCATCAGCTGCGCGTAGCGGCGCGTGCCGCTGACGCTGTCCAGACTGCGCAGCCCGGCGAGGATGGCCTGCATCTCGGGTGCGGTCAGCACGGTGCGGTCGACGCGGTAGCCTTCCAGAATGGAGATGCCGCCGCCCGCGCCCTGCGTGGTGGCGATCGGGATACCTGCCCGGCACAGAGATTCGATGTCCCGCTGGATCGTCCGGCGGGATACCTCGAAGTGTTCCGCCAGTTCCGGGGCGGAGACCCTGTCCCGTTGGAGCAGGATGGACAGAATGCCAATCAACCGATCCATTTTCATAGCGTCACCGCCTTCGCTGCGTTTGTCTGTATTATACCATAGGAATGCGACAGCTGTGTGTCATGTTTACCGGAGAATTGCAGCGCCGTATTTTGTGTGATATTATGAAACTTATCATAGCAAGGGAATGGAGTACAGAAAAATGCAGATTAGGGAAATTATCAACGATAAAAAACAGTATCTCGACCTACTGCTGTTGGCAGATGAGCAGGAGGATATGATTGACCGTTATCTGGAGCGGGGAACGATGTATGTTCTCGAGGAGGGCGGCGTCAAGGCGGAGTGTGTCGTGATGGATGAAGGCAGCGGCGTGCTGGAACTGAAAAACATCGCTGTGGAACCGGCGTTTCAGGGGAAAGGATATGGGAAAGCTTTGCTGGATTTCCTTGTTCAAACCTATGCGGGACGCTATGCGATACTGCAGGTAGGTGCTGGGGACAGCCCTTCCACCATTCCGTTTTACGAGGCTTGTGGTTTTTGTCGGCACCATAGGGTCAAGAACTTTTTCACTGATTACTACGATCATCCAATCTATGACAATGGGGTGAGGCTGGTGGACATGGTGTATCTGCAAAAAGAACTGTAAAAAGCAGGTATCCATCCTCAGCTAACTGCTGAGGATGGATACCTGTTGTGTGTGGTTCAGATCTTTTATTTTCTCGTGGATTAGACAACAAGGTTTTGGGGGGAGTGTATCGCCCGAAAAATAAGAGCGATACCAACAGTGTATCCGTTGTAATCATTGCTTCTGACGAGGAGCATCAGTAACTATTTCAGCTTCACGCCGTCGTGAAAAGCGTTGGCTACTTTTTCGCCCAACACATGGTATGTGTTGTGGATGGGGTCAAAGGTAATGGGCCGCAGTTTGTCAGGGTCACTTTTTCCGGTTTCATCCAGCACGGACTCGTCGGCGCTTACATTGACGATCTCACCCACCAGACGGCAGCTTTCCGGATTATAGCTCACCAGACGGCATTCCACCGCCATGGGAAGCTTGTCGATGAGGGGGAGCGTCCACAAATTCCGCTTTGGTGGTGTGCCAGCCAGCCTTTGCTACCTTGTCCGCCACTTTGTTGCCAGACTCAATGCCCACATAGTCGCAGGCCACCGCCTGCTCCGCCGTAGCCATGCTCACGGTAAACGCCTTGCGGGTCAGAATATTGGCGGTAGTTTTGTGATCTTCACTGATGCACATGCTCAGTTCCTTGTCCTCGCTGATGCCGCCCCAAGCCGCGTTCATGGCGTTGGGTGTACCGTTCGCATCGTATGCGGCCAGAATAAAGACCGGCTGAGGATAGGTCCAAGGCTTTGGTCCAAAATTTATGCGCATCGCAATCCCTCCTTGTGATGTTTCAATGTGTAAGTGGTTTTGCGGTTATTATAGCACAAGTTCCGGCTTTGGAACATGGGGATTGGTTGTCCGCCAGAAAACACTATGGTATGATATGTTTAGTGAACCCGGTCAACTGGATCGGATTCGTCGAGCAGAATGGAGAATCGTATGAGAGAAGTAGATCCCAAAAGCACCTCCCGGGCGATGGCCTTTGAACTGTGGATGCAGGCACCCATGCCCATGGTGACGCTGATGAAGACACTGGATGTGACGGCACTGGTGCGTCTGAGTCGGAAACAGGGCTACAAATTCAATATGCTCCTGTGCTGGTGCATCGGAAAGGCGGCGTCTGGAATGGAGGACTTTTACCTGCTTCCGGTGAGCGACAAGCTGATGCAGTATGACCGTCTGGCAGTCAATACGGTGGTGAGTACCTAGAACGGTGGCATCGCCACCTGCGACATTCCTGTTTCCTCCGACTTGGAGCAGTTTGCCCGGGATTATCGGAAACTCACTGGGCAGGTCCGGGAGAGCGGGAAGAACTATGAACTGGGTGAGGACTATATGGTCATCGGCACCTCCGCTCTGGCGGGGTACGAGATTGACGGCGCGGTGAATATCTACGCCGGATGCTACAACAATCCCTTTCTCATTTGGGGTAAGTACCGAAAAAAGTGGCTGCGCGCCACTCTGCCGGTGTCCTTCCAGTTCCACCATACCCAGATGGACGGCATCCCGGCGGCGGAGTTTTTGGAGCGGCTGCAGAGGGAAATCCGAAAACTTTGAAATTTTCTCTTGACTTTGACGCTCCGTCAACTGCTACCCTATTTTCATGGAGGGATGTTTATGGAGTATTCCATTCAGCAGCTGTCGCACCTGGCCGGGGTGACCACCCGCACCCTGCGCTGGTACGACCAGATCGGACTGCTGAAGCCCAGCCGGGTGGCGGAGAGCGGCTACCGCTACTACGGCGGGGCGGAGGTAGACCGGCTGCAGGACATTCTCTATTACCGGGCCCTCGGGGTGGAGCTGGCTCGGATCAAGGAATGTCTGGACGATCCCTCCTTTGACCGTCTGGCCGCCCTGCGAAACCACCTGGCCGCGCTGGAGGCAGAGCGGGAGCGGCTGGAACAGCTCATCCGGTCGGTGAAAGACACCATCGGAGCGGAAGAAAGGAACGAAATCATGAGCGATGAGCAGAAATTTGAGGCCTTCAAAATGCGGGCCGTGGAACACAATGAGGAAACTTACGGAGCGGAGATCCGCGCCAAGTACGGCGACCAGGAGGTGGACGAGGCCAACGCCGCGGTGATGAATCTGACCCGGGAACAGTATCAGGAGTGGATGGATCTGGGCCGGGAGATTCAGGAACGGTTGGAGGCCGCCGTCAGGGCCGGGCTGTCCCCGGAGAGCGAGGAGGGCAAGGAACTCTGCGCCCTGCACCGCCGATGGCTTACCATCGCCGGGAACCGGTATGATCCGGCCAAACACCGTGGGATTGCGGAACTCTATGTGATGGATGAACGGTTCACCGCCTACTACGACAAACAGGTATCTGGCTGCGCCCGCTTTTTGCGGGACGCCGTCATCCACTGGGTAAAATAAGGATGTGGCAGGCTCTCGGCGAAAAGTCGAGGGCCTGCCGCTATTTTCTGTTTGTTTTCCGTTTGATGGCAAGCAGACGGATGAAATCCTCAAACAATGAGAGATCCGTTGGCTCAAACATCAGCCATTTTCTATCACATCATAGATATTTTGAACTTCCGGAGCGTAATGCTCCTTGGCGTTCTCGAATTTCAAGCACTGATTTTTGCCTAAGATGACCATAAATCCGATGCAGTGTTCTCTGGCATAGAGCGTACACAGGGTTTTGCTGCTCCGACGAATATATACTCATAAATCCATGCCTTCCCGCCGCAGTCTCACAGACGCTCTATGTAATATTTCTCGTCAATCAAGGCGCATAGTTGTGTTCAGATCGGGTTTTCTTATCCGAAACTACAAGGATCAATATACGGCGTTGCAGGTGGGCACCGGAGACAACTCCGCCACCATCCCGTTTTATGAATCTTGCGGCTTTTGCAGGCATCATCTGGTCAAAAAAATTTATTGAGCACTACGACCACTTCATCTATGAATGCAGGATGTGGCTGGTGGATACGATGTGCTTGCAAAGGGAGCTGAAAACATGCGCAGTGGACGCTGCGGACGAATCGGACAGTTGTTACTGGCATGACGGATGTGGTGTTGCGCCAGCGTTCTGACCGATCAATGGCAGGCGTTCGGACGAACATTGGCAGACAGCGGTGCATAGTATAATATTTATTTATAGTAGTAAAGAGAGGTGAGCACGATGTTGTTCGGAAAATTCTGCATTGATTTCGGCTCCGTACAAATGGATACCACAAAACATTGTGCGGAGCCTTTTCGGATTGTCGATCTGTAAAACCGGGAGGCCAGGGCAGAAAGACGCTGCCTTTGTTTTTTGCACCCTTTTTGCAGGCTGACAAGCGACGATCAATGATGTATGGCCGCAGACGGATGTTTTGTCTGCGGCCTTTTGTTATGCCCATTTCAGGGACGATTGAACAGAGGGCGCACAGCACCGTGCTGCCCTCTGTCTTTTTGAAAGGAAGATATTACATGACCCAAGAACAAAATCTATTGACCGGGAGCGTGACGAACAAACTAATTCAGTTCGCCTTCCCGCTGTTTCTGGCCAACCTGCTGCAGGCTCTCTACAATGTGGTGGATATGCTGGTGGTGGGGGAATTTGTGGGCGCAATTGGCCTGGCCGCCATCAGCAACGCCTCCATGCTGTGCTTTATCATCAATTCCCTTTGTATCGGCTTGACCATGGGCGGGAGCGTTTTGGTGGCCCAATACAAGGGGACGGACGACCAAAAAGGACAGCGTGACACCATCGGAATGCTGTTTCTCCTGTCGCTGGCGGCCTCCGCTGTGGTTACCATTCTCGGCCTTGCCGTCTGTGAGCCTTTGTTCCGGGCGCTGGATGTTCCGGCAGAGGCCTATCCGGATGCCTGCGGCTACATGGAGATCATCTGCTGGGGAACCGTATTCGTCTTTGGCTACAACACAGTCTGTTCCATCCTGAAGGGCCTGGGCGATTCCAAAACACCTCTCTTTTTTGTGGGTGTCGCCACCATTTTCAATGTCTTGCTGGACGTGCTGCTGGTAGGACCGTGTTCCATGGGCACGGTCGGTGCGGCCTGGGCCACAATTACTGCCCAAGGCGTTTCCTTTGTGGGCTCACTGGTATATCTGCGGCGGCATCAGCTGAGCGTTTCCCCCAGAAAGATCAAGTTTCGCCGCGAAATACTGCTGGCCATATGTAAGATAGGCCTGCCCACCGCCATCCAGATGGTGGTGGTGAACGCAGCATATCTGCTGGTGACGGGGATGCTCAATCCATTTGGTACCTCGGTGGCTGCTGCCTCCGGCGTAGGACTGAAGATCAACACCTTTGCCGGGATGCACTGCTGGGCTATTGGACAGGCAATTACCGCCATGGTGGGCCAGTGCATGGGAGCTGGTCAAATCCAGCGGGCACGTAAGGTGGTGTGGTCCGGTCTGTTGTTGAACCTTGCGGTTACAACGGCGGTGGTCGTGGAGGTTCAGCTTTTGGCGGAACCTCTTATCTGCCTGTTTGACAGCACCAGCCAGGAGGTAATCCGGGTTGGTGTGCTGTATCTGCGCCTGTGCTGCGGGGTCAACAGCCTGGTCTATGCCGCCATGTACACGCTGGATTCCTTTGCCATCGGTGTGGGCGCGGCCTATGTGGCCATGGTCAATGCCCTGCTGGACGCGATGGTGGTGCGTTTGCCGGTGGGATGGCTGCTGGCCTTTTCCTTCTCCATGGGCTTTTCTGGAATTTATCTGGGCCAGGCCCTTTCGCCCATCCTGCCTGCTCTGGTTGGACTCATCTACTTCAAAAGAAGAGGCTGGGAAAGAAAGAGGCTGGTGCATGAGACTTCAAGAGAGGGAATCTGAAGCGAATACAAGGCTGCGGTGGTGGGACTGACCGAAGGAACAGATCAAGGATGTCCCCATTCTGAATGACACAAAGCAGAAAGCATCCCTCTGAAAACTGTAGATTTCAGAGGGATGTTTTCATGTTTCGGACTGTTTCCGGTGGTTCAGCTTTGGCAGCTGAGCTGCAAAATAGGATCGGACCTGTTCTGGCGACCAGGTTTCATTGGACATATGTCGCTCTAGGAAATTCAGCAGTTCCTTAAGGCTCGTGTAGACGAATTTCCCGTCGGCATAACACCACTTACAGTACTCCTCGTTGAAGGTGCCGTCCGGCTCTTGGCTGATATTGGCGTCCTCCAGCGGCATGCCACAGTATTGGCAAATCAGCTGCCGCGGCGAGCCCAGCAGGGTATTGATGGAGACATCAAACAGGCTGGAGAGTGGCTTCAAAGTTTCTGTATTGGGCACTGTTTCGCTAGTCTCCCAGCGGGAAACTGCCTGCCGGGTCACGTGCACTTGTTCAGCTAACTGTTCTTGGGAAAGTCCGCGCTTGGTGCGTAGTTCCAAAAGGATTTCTTTGTTCTTGGATTTTCTTCGAGGATAGACAGTAACTTATTTCGTATTTTGCATTATTTTCCTTCTCTTTGTTCCGATAAAATACATAAAACAGTTTCTTAAAAAAGGATAGAAAGATGGTGATTCATGATGATTTCTTCATTATACACGTCCCCCGCTTACCCAAATTCCATGACAAATATGAAGAAATCCAATCTGTATCAATCACAGAATCAAACGAATTACAAAGTATGGCTTTCGAATGAAAACTGTATTTATTCCGGCGGTACTGGAGATGGACAAAATATCTATGTAACCTATACTGCAGACTCGCGCGATGATGACCCGATTGTCCGCATCCGTGGCACAGCGTCCGATGGCAGCACGTTTGATTTCGTCAAGCATATCAACGAAATTAATCCGAAAAACGCCTCCTATGCGGAAATGTGCGCACTAATCGGATATCAAAATAATACGGGTGCTTATTCTGTCCCCAATCAGATATTGTCCCCTGTCACCCCCGGAACGAAAATCGGCGATTATCTGGAAAAGAAAAATTTTGTAGATATGCTGCAGAGTAATGCATCCAATCCATCCTTTTCGCCATCCATACAAAAAACAGCGCAAACACTGCAAGCGTTATACACGGAATGGATGCAGGAACAGGTCGAGAAACGCGGGGAAGAGCTGGCCAACAAGTATTATAATATATCCTATGCAGACAAGGCGCTCCCTACGGAAAGCCAGCTTGAAATGCTCAAGGATAAATATGGGAACACACCGCTTACAAAAGAAAAGTATCAGTCTTTTCTTCAAGACCTGACCGACATGGGGGTTCTGAGTGAGGTCGAAAGCCAGTTGGCTGGCAAGCGTGCAAATACCATGATGGTTCCGGTTATTCCTGTGGCAACAGCTACGGTCGGCAGAGTAAGTCCATATGATGATGACATATGGCGGCTTGATAATGATGTCAACGTAACCGAATATATCAAGTATCGTGCAAGTTGTGATACATTCTATTACATAAACGGTATCGCTCATGAAAGTAGCGTGGATGAGTTATATGGGTATATTTCAAATATTATTTCTGAAATACAGAAATGATATGAAATGAATTTATCGCAAAATGCATTCGCGTCCACAGACCGGAAATTCACATATGAAAAGAGATACCGGGAATCGCAACTTTGGCGTCTCTCGGTATCTTTTTATCTGATAAATTGTAAAATCAAATTGAACACATAAAATAATCCCCAGCGATCAGGCATCTGTTAGAATAAAACTCCCGCACCAACTCCGACAAAAAGGTCTGAACGCTATAGATCACCTTTATTCTACCATAACACATTCCTATCTATCGTATCGCGAGGACAATCTAAATTTTTCTCGCCAAATGGTCGATAGAATAACAAAGGATATTTGTTCCAGAAATGGTATTTGATATTAACAAGGAGAGAGAAAAGATGAGCGGAATCAACATATCCAACTATCCGCAGTTGAAAAACGATTATGGCAGCTTTCCGTGCATTACCAAAGATCTAACGAAGGTTTCCAAGGACACGGTTGATGTGGATTCTTTTGTCAAGGTAGAACGCTCCTATACCGGCAGTATCGATCCAGCCATCAGCAAGTATTTGGATGGTGCTGCTCCCTCGGAGCATAGCAGCCGCATAGAGGAGTGTATCAACCAGTTCTTTGATGGAACGATGTCGGAGTCAGAGTTACAGGCCGAGTATGGAGAAATGCTGAAAAAAGAACTGTTTGGCACCATGGAAAATCCACCCTCTCCTCTGACGGAATCCCAAAAGGAAACCGCAATGAATTTCTATAATGCGTTCCGGGAAAAGATTCTGTCCGTCGCCGTAGAGCGAAACAATGCCGAGGGAGAACAGTATATTACCGGGGACATGAATGTGCAGCGCAGTTGGGGTTATTACAATTCCGAGTACTACTACGCCAGTGAGTCGGCTATTTCCGCCATCACCACCGCTACACAAACTATATCTCAGGAGTATGACACAACCTTTGAAGTTCCCGACTATTTGGAGCAGGGCAAAACCAACCTGTATAATTTTAATACTGCATTAAAAGGCGATCCCTTTATTGTATCGGACTACAACTACATTATTGACCCCGATGTGACACCGCCCAAGAATTTTAAGTGGTTTTATCAAACCGGCGGAGATCCGTACAACTGCATCAGAATGACCAGCTTTGGGACGATAGATGAAAACGGCAATGAAGTCATTGAGAAGGATTTCACCACTGACGAGTTTGATCCCACAGATCCCTCTAAGGCACAGACATGGGTTTCCTACACAGACGAGGATGGTGTAGAGCATCGGCTCAGCACAGATCTTGTGTTCAACAATAGCAAGGATGATCTTCGGAATGTTGCGGAGCTACTGTCCTTCTCGGATAAGGATACAGACAAAGCCAGTCTGCTCAATCAGTTCCTGTCCAACTTGCAGATCTATCCAAAGCGGTATTTTGACCGCTTTCCGATGGTCTCCCGTACCATGGATTTTATGGTTTAACACAGAGTCTACCGTAACGCGCAGGTACGAACCATACACATCGTTAGGAACGTATTTGCGGTCACAATCAACAACGGCAGCAAGCAGTGATGCTTGTTGCCGTTGTTGTTTTTCACATATTAGAAAGAAGTGTTCGTGGAGGACAAGGAAGCTTTAGATTGCTGTAATAGGGCGTGGTCAGGTAGAATAAATTTCGCAAAAAAATATGTTCACAGTGAAGATTGATGCAACCGTCCTTTGCAAGATGAACAGTAGCCGTATATCTATTTGGATGGGACCTATCTGCGCCGCAACTGGAGCGGGGAGTTTGAAAATGCAGCTATTTTGGTGGTGATTGCTTTTAATACAGTTGACAAACGAATGCAAAGTCTGCAAAAACATAGATTTATCCTGCAACAGTGTGGTTTGCGCTGTATTACATCGTGCGATGAATCGGCAGCATTTGGCCCGTCTCAAACGACTCCTTGCAGCGGTATGCCGCTTCGGATACCGCGGTTCCGTCATACACGGTCAAGTCGGCGGGTTTGGTGTTTTCCCGCACATGATTGGTGAATGCAACCATTTCTGCGACAAATGCATCATGCCAACGGCTCATAAAGTCCGGATAATACTCCTGACGCGCGCCGTGCACATCAATAATGCTCAGAAGGTTCTTTGCACCAACGTTTGCAATGCGCAGTGTGCCATGCGTGCCGATGATTTCGGTTTCGACGTTCGAGCCTGCTGCGTGCGTGCGGTTGGTGAATACAAACCCCATTGCACCATTTTCCATCTGAAGGGTGGCGGCGGCGTTATCCGCGTCGTTTAGTTCCTTGTACAGATCGAATTCAAACACCCCGCCAATCGCCCAGACGTTTTTGACCTCTGAACGAGTGAACCAGCGGATCAGGTCGATATCGTGCACGCACATATCAAGGAACTGCCCACCCGAGTGCGGCGCAAATTGCAGCGTAGATTCGATCGTTGCGCGGGGATCTTGCGTATACGAGCGTACCAGCACCACCTTGCCGATTTCGCCACTGTCAATCCGGCGTTTGGCTTCGGCATAGGACGGGTCAAACCGGCGCATAAAGCCCAGTTGAAAGATCAGTTCGGGGTGCGCCTCGATGATTTTTTCTGCGGCCTTGCACTGGGCAACATCTGTACCGAGTGGCTTTTCGCAGAATACATGCTTGCCGTTTTCCATTGCCACCTCGATCTGTGCGCAGTGCAGAAAAGAAGGGGAGACAATCACGACCGCGTCCAGTTCTGCATTCCGGCACATGGCTTCAAAATCTGTGTAAGTATGGGGGACACCCAACTCCGCTGCGACTGCTTTCACACGCTGCTCGTCCACATCGCAGATCGCCGCCAGCTCACAGCCCGGCACCTGCGTGGCCAGATTGCGTGCGTGTTCATACCCCAGTCGTCCCAGTCCGACCGCACCTATTTTGATCGTTTTCATACCGCATTCTCCTTTGTTGTTCAGAGACGGGCACTTTTTGCGCCTCTGTTGTTGGAATGCACTTATTTTATCGCTGAAAACGGGAAATTACCTTCTGATTCTTGCGTTTTATTTGCAAAAAAACAGCCGCATTCCTGCGGCTGTGCAAGGCAAACTTTCAAATTCTTGCGGTTTTTCCCTCAGGCGTGATAGACATATTCGCGCCGGAACGTGCGCGGCGACATGCCGACGGCCTTGGAAAACTGGGTATTAAAGTGGCTCGGGTTGTCATAGCCCACCTGCGCGGCGATGCGCGTGACGGGCAAATCCGTGGTAATCAGCAAAGTTTGCGCTTCCCCAATGCGGCGGCGCAACACATATTGCAGAGGAGAATAGCCGGTGGCTTCCTTGCAGACATGCGCCAGATAGTACGGGCTTGCGTGCAGCGCATCCGCCATCTGCTGGAGTGAAAATTCTTCGGCAAAATGCGCGTCGATATAGTCCTTGATGCGCTGGGCAAACATATTTTCATCGGCAGCACGGCCATTCGCTGCCGCGGCGCGGAACTGCTGTACAAGTGACAGCACCGCTATCAGCAGATGATGGGCGCCATCGTCGTTACCTGCGGTCAGTTCGTCATATAGCACATCGTACAGCCGTGCCAGCCGAACGGTTTGCGCTTCGGACAGGTGGCAGACGGGAGAGGCGTCTTCCGGGATCAAGGCATTGGCACGCAGGCCGGGTACTGCAAGACCACCCAGAGCCAGACTGACGGTTGCAACCGGCCGGTCTGGGCTGGAAGGCTCGTCGTGGACGACGCCGCTGTTGAAGATGAACAGGTCGCCGCGGCGTGCGTCGTAGGGTGTGCCGCCCACATAATAGCGGCTTTCTCCGCCGCGCACCAGCACCACTTCGACCAGATCATCGTGCGCATGCATCACGCGCGGATGGGCAGAGGCTTTTTCGTCCGTTCGACTGACCGAAAACAGGCGCGGCATGCACAAAAGCCCGAACGGTGCGGCATATTCCTTTTTGACAAAGCACTGAATCATATTGCCGCCCTTTCCATTCAGAATTATAGCGCAGCAGATAGCGTATATCTCATGCAGCCGCTGCAATTCACTTCTATGTATGGATATTATATCATGCCGTGTTTATCCAATGCAATGCAGTTTGCTGTTTACCAGTGCAGCGGTTAGAGAAAGGGCCCACGTCTGTTTGGAGGGAAAGCAGAAGGAAAAAATATTTGCAACGATCTTTACAGACCTGTTGACATTCCGAAATTCACATGCTATGATAAATACCAATTTAATAAACCAAACCGTTGAAGCGGAGATAACGGCAATGATGCCTTTACAGAGAGCCTGTGGTGCTGAGAGTCAGGTAAGAAACAAGTTGTCAAATGGACCGCTGAGGGCGCAGTCAAATGTGATTTCACAAAGTATTCTGCGACGTTGCAGGCAGACGTCATTTGCCGGGGATATGTTGGTATCCTGCTAAGCGCACGGGTCATGCCGTGAATCAAGGTGGCACCGCGGATAGTGTTTGTATTATTCGTCCTTGACAGAGATTGCATTTCTGTCAAGGGCGTTTTTTGTTTTACTCCTTTGGCAGAAAGCCAAAGGAGTTTTTTTTATTCGGAGGTACTGATTATGAAAATTTCACCGAGCCTGAGTCAAGTGAAAAGAATTGCAGCCACTGGGCAATATCATGTGCTGCCGGTGAGCCTTGAAATTCTTTCTGATTTCACCACGCCGATTGAAACGATGAAGATACTGAAAAACGTATCTACGCATTGCTATATGCTGGAATCTGCACAGGCAAATGAGACTTGGGGACGATATACATTTCTTGGCTTTGATCCGAAGTTAGAGATCACCTGCACCGATGGTGAAATGAAAATCGGAAATCTCGTGGTGAAAACAGATCATCCGTCGGACTATCTCCGTCAAATATTGGCGGATTATAAAAGCCCTCGGTTTGATGAGCTTCCATCTTTCACAGGCGGACTGGTTGGCTACTTTTCCTATGATTATCTCAAATACAGTGAGCCGACGGTGCGAAGCAATGTGGAAGATACCGAAGCATTCAAGGATGTTGACCTCATGCTTTTCGACAAGGTCATCGCCTTTGATCATCTCCGGCAGAAAATCATCCTCATCGTTAATATGTCGCTTGATGATGTGGAAATCGAATATAACAAAGCCGTGATGCAGCTAAATCAGCTTGTCCATCTCCTGCGAAATGGTAAAAAGAAGAGGGAACCGGGCGGCAGGCTGCTTGGCAAAGTGGAACCGTTATTTGACAAAGACCAATTTTGCAGCATGGTAGAAAATGCAAAGCAGCATATCCGTGAGGGAGATATCTTTCAGATTGTGCTTTCCAATCGTTTGAGTGCTCCCTTTGAAGGCAGTCTGTTCCATACCTACCGTGTGCTTCGCACCATCAATCCTTCGCCGTATATGTTCTATTTCTCGGGAACGGATGTAGAGGTTGCAGGTGCTTCGCCGGAAACGCTTGTGAAATTGGAAAACGGTGTGCTGCATACTTTTCCGCTGGCAGGAACAAGGCCGAGAGGCAAAACAGATGCAGAAGACAAGACCATGGAAGCAGAGCTGCTTGCGGACGAGAAGGAGCTTGCCGAACACAATATGCTGGTCGATTTAGGGCGGAACGATCTCGGCAAAATCAGCAAATTCGGCACGGTTCAGGTCGAAAAACTGCATTCGATTGAGCGCTTCTCCCATGTCATGCACATCGGTTCTACGGTGCAAGGCCAGATTCGTGAAGATAGAGATGCATTGGACGCTATCGAAGCGGTGCTGCCCGCAGGAACGCTTTCGGGAGCGCCGAAAATCCGGGCTTGTCAGCTGATCGGAGAACTGGAAAACAATAAGCGCGGCATCTACGGCGGCGCCATCGGATATATCGACTTCACGGGCAACATGGATGCCTGCATTGCCATCCGTATTGCATACAAGAAAAACGGCAAGGTTTTTGTGAGGAGCGGCGCTGGCATTGTGGCGGATTCGGTTCCTGAAAAGGAATTTGAGGAGTGCCTGAACAAGGCCAAATCCTCGCTCAAGGCATTGGAGCTTGCGCAGGAGGATGAACTATGATCTTACTGATTGATAATTATGATAGTTTTTCGTACAATCTCTATCAATTTATCGGCGAGATCGACCCGGATATCAAGGTCATTCGCAACGATGAAATGACGGTAGAGGAAATCCGAGCTTTGCATCCTGACCACATCATTCTTTCGCCCGGTCCGGGCAGGCCGGAGGATGCAGGAGTGATGATCCAAGCCGTGAAGACTCTTGGAAAGGACATTCCCATTCTTGGCGTTTGCCTCGGCCATCAGGCGATATGTGCTGCGTTCGGTGCAACCATAACCTATGCAAAGGAACTGATGCACGGAAAGCAGTCAACCGTTCGGTTTGACATGGATTGCCCGCTGTTTGTCGGTTGCCCGGAAACTGCTCCGGTAGCCCGCTATCACTCCCTTGCGGCGGATGCCGACACCATCCCTTCTTGTTTGAAAATTACCGCTGTCACCACCGACGGAGAAATCATGTCGGTGCAGCATGAAGCGTATCCCATATACGGGGTGCAGTTTCATCCCGAATCCATCATGACACCGAACGGAAAACAAATGCTGCGCAATTTTATAAAGGAGATATGAGCCATGATTAAAGAAGCGATCGTAAAGATTGTAAATAAAGAAGACCTCACCTATGACGAGGCATATACCGTTATGAATGAAATCATGAGCGGTAAAACCTCGCCTACACAAAATGCCGCATTTCTTGCCGCATTATCCACCAAAAGTGCAAGAGCAGAAACCACAGACGAAATCGCAGGTTGTGCAGCCGCGATGCGAGCGCACGCAACCAAGGTAGAAACCGGCATGGATCTGTTTGAAATCGTCGGTACCGGCGGAGACAATGCGCATAGCTTTAATATTTCTACCACTTCTGTCCTTGTTGCGGCAGCGGGAGGAATGAAAGTCGCAAAGCATGGCAACAGAGCAGCATCTTCACAATGCGGCACAGCAGACTGTCTGGAAGCGCTCGGCGTCAACATTCAGCAAAGCCCCGCAAGATGTGTGGAACTCCTGCATGAGGTCGGCATGTGCTTCTTTTTTGCACAGAAATATCATACCTCCATGAAATACGTGGGTGCAATCCGCAAAGAACTCGGTTTCCGCACGGTGTTCAACATTCTCGGACCATTGACCAATCCGGGTACGCCGTCGATGCAGCTGCTCGGTGTGTATGATGATTACCTTGTTGAGCCGCTGGCGCAGGTACTAATCAACCTGGGGATCAAGCGAGGCATGGTGGTATACGGTCAGGATAAGCTGGATGAGATTTCAGTTAGCGCACCGACCACCATATGTGAAATCAGAGACGGCTGGTTCAAAAGTTCTGTCATCGCACCGGAGGATTTTGGTTTTGCGCGATGCACCAAAGACGATCTGCGGGGAGGTACGCCCGATGAAAATGCAAAAATCACTCTTGCAATTTTAAATGGCGAGCAGGGGCACATGAGAAATGCGGTTTTGATGAATGCGGGAACAGCTCTGTATATTGGCGGGAAAGCTGACAGCATCGCAGACGGCATTGTACTGGCTGCAAAACTGATTGATTCCGGCAAGACACTGGAAACGCTGCATAAACTCATTGAAGTCAGTAACCGTCCGGAGGTGGAGGAATGACGATTCTGGACCGTCTTGCCGATTATGCCCGTGAGCGCACCGCACAAGCGAAAAACAAAATACCGCTCGAAGAAATCCGCCGGCAAGCGTTTTCTCTCCCAAAAGGAAATTTCGCCTTTGAAAATGCACTGAAAGCGCCGGATATCTCTTTTGTTTGTGAGTGCAAAAAAGCGTCTCCATCCAAAGGGCTCATTGCCCCCGATTTCCCGTATCTGCAAATTGCAAAGGAGTATGAAAATGCAGGAGCAGACGGTATTTCCGTACTGACTGAGCCAAAATGGTTTTTGGGCAGCGACCAATACCTGGCGGAAATCGCAAACGCTGTTTCGATTCCGTGCCTGCGCAAGGACTTCACGGTGGACGAATATATGATCTATGAGGCAAAGGTGCTCGGTGCATCGGCCGTGCTGCTGATCTGCGCTATTTTAACTGAAGAACAAATCAAAGAATACATCCATGTTTGCGATACACTGGGACTTTCTGCTCTGGTAGAGGCACACGATGAAAGCGAGGTGCAAGCGGCATTAAATGCCGGAGCGCGCCTTATCGGTGTCAACAACCGCAACCTCAAGGATTTTTCTGTGGATACCGAGAACAGCCGTAGACTGCGGAAGCTGATACCTCGTGATGTGCTGTTCGTTTCCGAGAGCGGTGTCAGCAGTGCTGAGGATGTGGAAAAACTGCGTGAGATCGGTGCGGATGCCGTGCTGATCGGTGAAACCTTGATGCGAGCGCCTGACAAGAAAGCCAAGCTCGCTGAGCTGCGAGGTGTGTTATGACAAAGATCAAGCTCTGCGGTCTTTCCCGGCTTTGCGATGTTCAGGCCGCAAACGAGTTAAAACCCGGGTACATCGGATTTGTCTTTGCACCCAAAAGCAAACGATATGTAACACCTGAAAAAGCAAAGGCGCTCAAGCAAATGCTCGATCCCAGTATCAAAGCGGTGGGGGTGTTCGTCAATGAAGAGCCAGAAACCATTGTTACGCTCGCAAACAACGGCATAATTGATGTGATCCAGCTTCATGGTGATGAGGATGAAGAGGATATCAGGCAGTTGCGTAAACGCATCGATCAGCCAATCATTAAGGCCTTTCGTATCAAAACAGCAAAAGATATTGCGGATGCCGAACAAAGCGGCGCAGATTACGTCCTTCTGGATTCCGGTGCGGGGACAGGAACAGTATTTGATTGGCGTTTGCTACATAACATCAAAAGGCCGTATTTTCTGGCAGGCGGGCTGGAATCCGGTAATGTAGGTGCAGCGATCCACACGCTACGTCCATTTGCGGTCGATGTCAGCTCCGGCATTGAAACCGATGGCATAAAAGATCAAACAAAAATGGCGGCGTTTGTGGCCGCCGTCAGGAAGGAAGATAGAATATGACCAATCCAAACGGACGCTTCGGCATTCACGGCGGGCAGTATATTCCGGAAACGCTGATGAACGCTGTGATTGAACTGGAACAAGCCTATAACCAGTATAAAAACGATCCCGCATTCAATCAGGAGCTTACCGAACTTTTCAATGAATATGCAGGCAGGCCGTCAAGACTGTACTTCGCGGAGAAAATGACAAAAGACCTCGGCGGTGCGAAAATTTATCTCAAACGTGAGGATTTGAACCACACCGGCGCACATAAGATTAACAACGTACTTGGTCAGGCGCTGCTCGCAAAAAAGATGGGTAAAACAAGACTGATCGCAGAAACGGGGGCAGGCCAGCACGGTGTCGCTACCGCAACCGCCGCCGCTCTGATGGGGATGGAGTGTGTCGTCTTTATGGGCGAAGAAGATACTATCCGTCAGGCTCTTAATGTGTATCGTATGCGGTTGCTCGGTGCGGAGGTCATCCCGGCAAAAACCGGCACAGCCACATTAAAGGACGCGGTATCCGAGGCAATGCGTGAATGGACTTCTCGTATCAACGATACGCATTACTGTCTCGGCTCCGTGATGGGACCCCATCCGTTTCCGACTATCGTTCGTGATTTTCAGACAGTCATCTCCAAAGAAATCAAAGAACAAATGCTGCAAAAAGAAGGCAGATTGCCGGATGCGGTGATCGCCTGTGTGGGCGGTGGCTCCAATGCCATCGGCAGCTTTTATCATTTCATCGACGAGAAAGATGTCCGGCTGATTGGCTGCGAAGCCGCAGGCAGAGGCGTTGATACCTTCGAGACTGCTGCTACCGTCAACACCGGTAGAGTCGGTATTTTCCACGGTATGAAGTCTTATTTTTGTCAAGACGAATACGGCCAGATCGCGCCGGTTTATTCTATTTCTGCAGGTCTGGACTATCCCGGCATCGGCCCTGAGCACGCACATCTGCATGATATTGGCAGAGCGGAGTATGTACCCATCACCGATGATGAAGCGGTAAACGCTTTTGAATATCTGGCAAAAACCGAGGGCATTATTCCGGCAATTGAATCGGCCCATGCTGTTGCGCACGCGATGAAGATTGCCCCGATGATGGACAAAGACAAAATCATCGTTATCACTATTTCGGGCAGAGGAGACAAGGATTGCGCAGCCATCGCCCGTTACAGAGGAGAGGATATCCATGAGTAAAATAAGATATGCATTTGAAAACGGAAAGGCGTTTATCGCCGTTATCACCTGCGGCGATCCAGATCTGGCAACCACCGCCGCTGCTGTGCGTGCTGCCGTTGCGAACGGCGCAGACCTCATTGAGCTGGGTATCCCGTTTTCCGATCCTACCGCCGAAGGCCCTGTGATACAGGGGGCCAACCTTCGCGCGCTGCGCGGAGGCATTACCACAGATCAAATATTTGACTTTGTCAAAGAGCTGCGTCGTGATGTAAAGGTGCCGATGGTCTTCATGACCTACGCCAATGTTATATTCTCTTACGGCGCGGATCGGTTTATTTCCACCTGCAAGGATATTGAGATCGACGGACTGATTATACCCGATCTGCCGTTTGAAGAAAAAGAGGAATTTCTGCCGTTCTGCCATAAATACGGCGTTGATCTGGTGTCGCTGATTGCGCCTACATCAGAAAACCGCATTGCGATGATTGCAAAAGAAGCGGAAGGCTTTTTATATATCGTTTCGAGCCTCGGTGTGACGGGTATGAGAAGTGAGATCAAGACAGATCTTGCGTCGATGATTAAGGTGGTAAGAGAAAATACTGATGTACCTTGTGCGATTGGGTTCGGCATTTCCACACCGGAGCAAGCAAAGAAAATGGCAGATCTTTCGGACGGAGCGATTGTCGGTTCTGCGATTATCAAATTGCTTGAAACGTATGGTAAAGATGCGCCGAAGTACATCGGGGAGTATGTAAAATCTATGAAAGATGCAATTAGTTAGCGTGGAATCGCTGAGAATGGTAATGTAAGTGAACGCACGCAGATAGATAAAAAGCAGTTGCTGCATGTTGCAGCAACTGCTTTATTGATGTTGCGAATCAGAAAAATATGCAGCTTGTCTTGTGGCGTGCGTGCTGGCGCTTTTTATCCAATTCCTAACCCGCGGCAGACACTGCGGCGGGTAAAACGGTAAACGCCATACAGAATCGCAGATACGACGACGACCACTGCGGCACAGGACATCATGCCTGCAATCTCGCCGACGGTAAACAGGTTGTCGTTAAAGTACATAATCATGCTGTAAAAGGCGAAAATCAACCCGGTTCCCACCAGTGCAGGCACGAGAAACACACGTGTGAGCTGACTCTTGACAGAGCGGAACAAATAGGCTCTTGGCGCGCCCAGATGTTTGAGGTCATCGTAGACTTGCCGGCTGTTCAGGGCCATGGTCATGCATCGGGTGTAAGCGATCACAAAAACTGCCGCAAAGCAGATCAGGGCGATAAAGATAAATAGCATCAAGAATACCGCCATAGTGGTGACAAAGTCGTTTTTATCCAGAATGCGGAACTGCGGCATGTACAGCCAATAATTGCGAAATTCCGAGGAGTCCCGGTCCACGTGATCTATGACGGGAAAACCGTAGGCGGCAATATTTTCGCGGCTATAGCTGTATTCTTTTCCTGCTTCCTTTGCCAGCGTTGCACTGGCCAAATCGTAGGCATCGATCTGCATGACTGATGCATCCGAACGGTCCACGATTTCATTGAACAGTGCTTTGGCGAAAGGGTAGCTGGCATCTACATCGGCCACGTTGAAAAAGACATAGGTTTCCCGCCAGAGATCGGTAAGTCCCGCAGTCATGGCAGCATAGTCCCCATCATCCAGCACATAACTGCCTAACAGCATGGTGTATTGCAGTGGCTGTGCCGGTGTAACATGAAGCTGCTCCCGCGTTACCATATTGGTAACGATAGTCACGTCTCCGCCGGACAGATAATCGCTGCCGCCCTCGTCATCCAGCACGTTGGCACAGGTGCCGGGCGCGAGATTGGCGTTCTGCCCAGTCAGGGCGTTCCATGAGCTTTCTGAGAAAAAAGTCGCGCCACTGAGCAGCTCTGTGTATTCGGTGGTATAAGTCGTGCCCAGAGCGCCGTTATCCTTTTCTACCGAGTAGGTGCCGTCAGTACCCAGATAAGCGGCGTTCTGCTGCGCCCAAGAGGTGATCGTCACATTCTGTTCCATTGCCATCGTTTCGACCTCGTTTCTCTGGGGAAGGTGCTGGTCGCCGCGCCAGTGATATTCAAAGTCTATTGGTCGTTCGTCGATGCTATAAGCGGAGCTGGTAGAGAGCATGGGTGCATAAAAACTGGCAAAATAAGCGCCGGCGATCAGCAGTGTCATCACCAACATATTCCGCACGGTCTGGCGGCCTTGAAAGCGCATTTGGGAGACGGAAATGATATCTTTGTATTTTCTGCGTTTTCCACGCCAGCCATTGACTACGGTGTGAAGCAGGATCATATATATGCCGATGAGCGCCGGAAGGTAAAAGAAACCACCTACCGCGGCAGGAGCGTACCAATGCAGTACACGGACGAAGAAACTGGGCATCAGATAACCGGCAGCGCTGCCGACCACCAGAAGGATGATTCCCACAGGACCGTACCATCGGTGAACCGCACGGATGGGCTCGGAACGGTGGGATTCCTGAATGATATCCATAATGTTGGTTCTGCGGACAAAACGGCCGCCGCGAAAAAACAGCATACCGATCACATAGATGGCAAAGACCAGCGCCAGCAGATAGCAAGCGGGATCAAAGGATAACGACATCTCCTCCGAATTGACAAGAAACACTCGAAACAATGTCCATATGGCCCAAGCCAGCGGCGAACCCAGTACCGCACCGGCAACGCAGGAGCAGAGGGAAAGGACGGAAAGGTCTTTGCGCAGCTCGGATTTCAATTGTTTCCGGGAAACACCCAAAGCCAGAAAGACACCGGTTTCCCGGGATTTTTGCCGAAAGAAAAGCTCTGCGGCGTAGGTCGTGAACACAGCGCACCCGATCACCGCCAAAACGAAAATCATCATCACCTGCTTGCGGCTGTCGCCACCCTCTGGTAGGATTGCGAGAATGGTGGGCGACCGCATCATACAGATATAAGCGGTGATTAGCAGCACAGAGAAAAAGTTGCATCCTGCCAAAAGGGCATATTGTCCGGCGTTTTTTCGCCGAAGAACGGCATATACCTGAGAAAACGTTTTCATATTCTCACTCCTTGCTCATTTCACGAATGGCATCCAGCAGCAGATCCTGAAACTCATTCCGCTCCAGCGTGTGTTTCACAAGCGTTTTCCACACGACGCCGTCACGGAGAATCACCACCCGGTCACAGAAGGAAGCGGTGAAGGAGTCATGCGTCACCATGAAGATGGTGGCTTCCAGTGCGGATTTGGCTTGCTCAAAGGAGCGAATGACCGCCCGGGAGGATTTGGAGTCCAAATTACCCGTCGGCTCGTCTGCCAAGATCAGAAGCGGATGGTTAATCAGGGCGCGGGCAACGGCGGTGCGCTGCTTTTCGCCGCCGGAGATTTCCGCCGGATATTTGTTTTGAATGGCAGAGATGCCGAATACGTCGCAAAGCTGATCTGCCCGCGTTTCTGTCGTTGCGGAAACAGTGCCGCTGATGATGGCGGGCAGCAGAATGTTTTCCCGGACGGTCAGCCCATCCAGCAACAGAAAATCCTGAAACACAAAGCCCAGCTTTTGGTTTCGCACAGCGGCCAGTGCATCCTCGTCCAGCCGGGCCAGTTCGGTATCTCCCAGCAGAATACTGCCGGCATCGGATGGAATGTAGCAGGAGATACAGTTGAGCAGAGTGGTTTTGCCTGACCCCGAAGGGCCCATCACCGCAACAAATTCGCCCTTATCCACCTCCAGCGACACGCCTTTGAGAACTTCATATGTGGTATGGCCTACTTGATAGGATTTGTGTAGATTTTTAACTGCCAGCATGGGAATCCGTCCTTTCTTCGTTCAAAAAACGTTCGGCTGTCAAGCCTTTTTGTTGCTTTCAGCATATCGCACGGGAGAAAGCACAGCAAACCGCATTGTCATTTTCGGGAACGGAACGGTCAAGGTCGGGAATAGATTATGAGGACATGTCATAAACGGTGGGTTTGATGTCAAGTTTGGTTTGAAGAAAGGGGGAAAGCGTGATAGAATAGCCCCAGTGGTCACACCTGCACGCCAAAAAGCCCTGCCTTTCGGCAGGGCAGGGGGAATGGAGGAATGAGGATGCTGCGTGTCGCTATCTGCGATGATGTGTATGATGCCCGACTGGTGCTCCGGTCTGCACTGGAGCGGGTTTTGGAGAGTCGTCGGAGCGAAGGGCAGTTTTTTGAGTTTTCTTCCGGAGAAGGACTGCTGCGATGGCTGGAGCATCACGCGGGGGAACTGGACTTGGTATTTCTGGATATGGAGATGGGGCAACTGGATGGGATGGAGACGGCCCGGCGGTTGCGCGCTGCCGATCCAGAGCTTCAGATTGTATTCGTCACTGGCTACGCCGATCATGTGTTTGATGGGTATACCGTTGGCGCTTTGGGGTATTTGCTCAAACCACCCAAGCCGGAGCAACTGGAGGAGATTGTCAATCGGGCGCAGGCGGCGCTGTACCGCGGTTTGGATCGCACCTATGTTTGCCGTAAGGGAGATACCTATTATCGCATTCCAATCAGCCATATTCTGTACTTTGTCTCCGACCGACGGCAGGTAACTTGTGTCACGCCGGAGCGGGAGTATACCTTTTACGGCAAGCTGGATGCCGTGGCAGCAGAGGTGGGCAGCGGCTTTGTGCGTCTCCACCAGCGCTATCTGGCGCGGACAGTGGTGGTAGATCGGGTGGAGGGAAGTGAAGCGGTACTAATCGATGGCACATGCCTTCCTATCAGTCGATCCTGTCTTTCCGACGCGCTGCTGGCACTCACGCGGGCGGAGCTGGAGGGATAACCGATGGAAAAAAGATGCTTGGATTGTCTATTGCAGATGGTTGATGGGGGATTTTGGATCGCGTTGAACTTGGTCAATGGCTGGTTTATCTATTGTCTGGCGCGTCCCTTTCTTTCGATGCGGGGAAAAGTATGGAGAATTGTGCTTCTGCTACTGTTCGCTGGGAGCAGCGGTATGGTGATTTGGGTAGGAGATCCAAACCTGCTTTATACACTGCCTGTTTTTCTGGCGGTGTTTTTCTTGTGTACCCATGGAGATCGAGTGGGTCGGCTGACAATGTGTCTCGTTTTTTTCTGTCTGGTGATGTCCGTATGCGCGTTGCTGGACACCTATCTACAGCCCTTGCAGTCCTATGATTTGCTGACACGGCTGCTTCGACCGGCCGTATTCGGTGGACTGTATCTTTTGTGGCGCCATCGGCTGCCGACAGAGCCGGTGCGGTTGTCTCCGGGACTGTGGCGGTTGCTGCTGGGGCTGGCCTCCATGCCGTTTTGCGCACTGGCTGCGGTGGTGCTGTTGACCTATACCAAGTACGATTCTCTGTCAGTTTACGCGCTCTCGATGAATTTGGGGATGGTAGTGATGCCTTTTGTGTTGCTGACAGCTATCATGCTGCTGCGGGCAGTATTGGTGCTGGCAGATCACGAAAGATTGGAGGAATCCAACCGACTGGCTTCATTGCGAGAGATATACTATCAGGGATTACGGCAGCAAGAACAACAGGTGCGGACTTTACGACACGATCTTCACAATCACATGATGGTTATTCGGGGGAGACTGGAGCAGGGAAATACAGAGGGGGCGCTCTCCTATTTGGAGGATTTGTCGGCGTCTCCGGCTTTGCAGGGCAGTCGGCGCATCTGCGATAACGAGATTGCGAACGCCGTTCTGGCTGCGAAGGCGGATGCCATGCGGCAGCTGGGGTTCGCGCCGGATTTCGCCGTCATGCTGCCGGAGAATTTGCCCCTTTCCGACACCGATCTTTGCTCTTTGTTGGGCAATGCGCTTGATAACGCGATGGAGGCGGCGGTGCAGACAGAGGACAAAACGGTTATCGTTCGGTGCAAGGTGCAAAAGGGATTGTTTATGCTGCGAGTGGAAAATGCCATGGCAGGGGAAGTGGAGGCAAATCTGGTTACCACCAAGGCAGATAAGTCTTCCCACGGTCTGGGATTGCCAAGTATGCGGGAGATTGCTTCCCGTTACGGCGGAACGTTAGAGTCCGGTGCCAAGGCCGGTCGATTTGAACTGCTGGTCTGCATTCCGGTTTCGTAAACGAATGAACAGTAGAAACAGTATCAGATAAGAAATGATTCAGAACAAATGTAATCTAAAGCATTTGATGTTTTTTGAAACTACAAATTGCCATATAGAAAAAAATAACGATCAATAGTACACTAATGGCCCAAGTAAACTGATACGGTGTAAATAGTTTTCCAAATACATCCACAAAACACAGATCAAATCCAAAGGTAACGGAATTTACCGGGAACACCTTCAAAGCGTTGTATATCACTCTGGATGATTTCAGCGGCACCCAAATAAACATGGGTATAATCGTAATCATCGTACCAATCACCACGACAGAAGATGTTCTTCTCCTTACTTTCGCTGATAGAAACGTGATAAATGCGCCAAAGAGAACAGAAGCGATCATGACAGATATAAAGTGGATCTGGCAAGCCTCAAGCAATGTAATGGGATAAGTGCAACTTGGATTGATCATTTGGATATTAACGTTCGCGCCATCAAATCCGTATAATACAAGGAAGGACAACCATCCAATTCCCATAATTAACACACTGCTCAGCAGAGAAATGGTTAGAGATACAAACAGCTTTGCTTTGCATAAACTGCCTGTTCCGTTTCTGGTACATAAAATGATTTGTTCTGTTTTTTCCTCATATTCATTGGAAAACAGGGGAGCAAGCAGTATCAGTATCAAAAACAATGCTGTAAGCGCTAATCCCTTGGAACTATGGATATATGCTTGGTATCCGCCAAAATAATCATTGTATAATGGTGTTTTGATCTGGTCGATCCAATCCATGTTTTTTTCAATTTCTTTTGCCGATAGTCCCGTTTGCCGCATCACCATTGATTCCATAAATTCTTTTAAATCGGTATCGAAATGCTCCGCCGAATCGGGCGTCAAGTTATCAATGGCTCGATCGGTTTCTACCGATGTCAAACTGAATGCGTCCACAGAAAGCCAATCCAAATCATCGGTATATACGACATTGATCAGATTCACAACCGGCTCGTAGGGCAAAGTGTATCGAATATAGGCATCTTCCTTTAAGTGCTTGCCAAATTCGTTGATCAAATAATTATCCTCATTGGATATCATTTCCTGATTGGAACGGATGGCTTTTTCAACAAGTTCCGGGGTAATATATCCTCGACCGGATAGAATGGTGGATTTATCCTGCTTCATCGCTTCAAACTGCGAAATATCGCTGCCGGCCTTATGCCAGAAAGAGCTTCCGCTAACGCTTGCCAAAACGGTTATGGCGATCATTCCAAGGCAGGCAATAATCGCAGCCCAAAAAACTTTTCTTTGAAAAATTTTTTTAAATTCAAAATGTACTAAATTCCAAAAATTATTCATGTTCAATCCCGTCCGAAAAATAGTAGAGATATAAGTCCTCGAGAGTAGCCGTGACATTCACGGCCGATACATGGGGCTTTTCATCGCATACAAGTCTTAATAAAACGGTTTGTCCCTCTGTGCGAAGATTGATGACAGGATAACGCTGTGCTAATGCTTCGGCTGTTTTACTGTCTACGGAGCACTCGAACACTTTGCCGTCAATGGCTTTGATGATATTTTCCAAACTTCCGCAATGAAGCATCTGGCCATTCTTCATCACCAAAATGGTGTTTGCAATATGCTCTATATCGGATACGATGTGAGTGGATAGAAGCACAATTCTGTCTTTACCGAGTTTGGAAATCAGATTCCGAAAGCGTACTCGCTCTTTGGGATCGAGTCCTGCCGTCGGTTCATCAAGCACCAAGATTTTCGGGTTATTGAGCAGGGTTTGGGCAATCCCTAAACGCTGTTTCATACCGCCGGAAAAGGTTTTGATTTTCTTTTTTGCCACATCGGTCAGCGAAACGATTTCGAGCAGCTCTTTTGTTCTCGCTTTTGCCTGCGTTTTCGTCAGCCCTTTTAAGCTCGCCATATAGTACATAAAGTCGATTGCTGAAAATTCGGGATAATAACCAAAATCCTGCGGTAAATAACCGAGCGCAGCTCGGTAGCCTTCTTCTCTTACATCCATGCCATCAAACGTAATTGTGCCACTGGTGGGCTTCAGAACACCGCAAATCATCCGCATGAGTGTTGTTTTTCCGGCACCATTGGCGCCAAGCAAGCCATAAACCCCTTTTGGGAGCTTTAATGAAATGCGGTCAACCGCAATTTTATTGCTATACTGTTTGGATAGTCGATCTATGATAAGTTCCACGCCAATTCCTCCGTTTGTTTTATTGTTTTGAGACATTGATTTGCTGTGCCGGCAGCCAGCAATACAAATGCCGCTATCCACCAGACAAAGTGATGTCTTGCATAAAAAAACCAGAATGAATAATGAAGCATCACATTCCCGAAGCTAACGCCCACTGCAATGCCGGCACACAAATAGGCAGATCCTCGCCCGCGCACTTTGCGGGTCGCCCATAACCCCAAAAAAACGGTAAGCAAGTAAGGACATAGCATATAGATACTGGTCTGCAAAACAGAGGTGCTGCTATTCCTGTAAGCAAGCGGGACAAGCAAACCAATCAGAACAAGATTTGCAAAACCAAGCACTCCTAATCGCGCAAGGACAACATTTTTTAAGGAAAATCGAGTGGATAGTTCAAGTTCTGCCATACCATAGCGTTCTGAACGTCCGTTCTCCGTGATAATAGATAGAGCCAGCAGCGGCATAAAAGCAGAAATGCACCAAAGCATATCTTTTTCCAGATATTCTGCTCCAATGAAAGCAATGCCAAAAACCAAAGCAGAAAAGCCCCAAATCCATTTGCGGATATATGCGATTTGGGAGTACACAAATTCCCAGTAAGTAACGGACGGCATTGGAATACTGTTTAAAAAGTCGATTTTCTTTTGAGGTGCTGGCGCTTCAAAGCACTGGCTCAAAATCCTTTTTGTATTCCTGTTCATACAAAATCCTCCTTTCTGAGTTTGGTTTTTAGTTCTTTCGTCGCCTGCAAAATCTTCCGATAGACAGCAAAACGCGAAATGCCATATAATTTGCTGATTACATTCACAGGCACTTCATTTACATATCGAAGCAGCAGCAACTCCCGGTCTGCTTCATCCAGCTCGGACAACATCGCTCTAACAGAAATTTGTGTTATCATGCTATCGTCAGAATAGTTGCCAACTGTTTCGTCCTCCAGCGGTCTTGTTTTATGTTTTCTGTATTCATCGATACAAAGATGGCGTGCAATCGTATATAAATATTGCAGGGATCGCCCTTTGCTGATGTAATCGCTACGCTCAAAAAATCGAAGGAAGGTTTCTTGTGTAATGTCTTCTGCTATTTCGCGCTGACGGATTTTGAAATAGCAGTAGCGATATATTTTGTCATATTGTTCTTCTAAGTCCATGGATATGCTCAAAACCTCCTTTCACTGTGTATAACGGTTTGGAAATATCAAATGTGCGGTTATATCAAAAAATGTCGTATCATCGAGTTTGCAAAAGTAATTCTGAAATAGACAAGCCATTAGGGCTCCTGTAAGATGAAAGTTGCTAAAACGATCATAATACAAAGGAGGAAACCCTAATGGCTTGAAAATTATACCACAAATCTGACGGAATTGCTATCATGCATAACCCAACCGGATTTGATGCTGAGTATGCAGCTCGAAAGAATCCGGAACTGCGGCGTGTTTGTCTATTCAGAGAAACATGCAATAACACGAGCAACGCGCTCAGCATAGGTTGGCCGGGACTTGCTGGAAACGGGCGGCTGTGCTATGCTGAAAAAGAAAACGCGGCGGTTAGGCGTACCGTCGCGCAAAGCAGGCAAAGGAGTGGGATTGCCGGAATGGAACGGATTTTTCTGTTGGAAGACGACGCAGCGCTCGGACGCGGGGTTGCGATGGCGCTGGAGCGCCCGGAGCGAAAGGTAACGCGCGCGGAAACGCTGGCACAGGCGCAGGAATGTCTGGTGCAGACGCAGTTTGATCTGCTGATTTTGGATTTGAACCTGCCGGACGGCAGTGGACTGACATTGCTGCGCGCATTGCGTGATCGGGCAGACACCACGCCAGTCATTTTGCTGACTGCAAACGACCTGGAGATCGACGAGGTCACCGGGCTGGAAGCGGGCGCGGACGACTACATCACCAAACCGTTCTCGCTGGCGATACTGCGGGCGCGGGTAGATGCGCAATTGCGGCGGGGGGCAAGTCGGGCAACAGAGACGGCGCTGCTGCTCGGGCCGTTCCGGTTTGACTTTGAGCATATGGATTTTCGCCGGGCAGGCGTAACAGTTGAACTGTCCAAGGCCGAGCAGAAGCTGCTGCGGGTGCTGGTTGACAACCGCGGACACGCAGTCAGCCGCGCGACGTTGGTTGACCGTGTGTGGACCGATGGGGCGGCGTTTGTGGAGGAAAACGCGCTGTCGGTGACCGTCAAACGGCTGCGCAGCAAGCTGGAAGCCGATCCCGCCAAGCCGAAATACCTCAAAACGGTGTATGGCATCGGGTATTTGTGGGCGGTGGAATCATGAGCGGCTATGTGGCGGTGATTGCGGTACTGTGCGCGGCGGCAGTTGTGCTGTGGAGCCGGTGGCGCATTGCGCGCACGATCAAGCGGCTGGATCAGATGCTCACCGCAGCCATGAACGACAGTTTTACGGAAACGGATTTTGACGAAAGCCGCCTGTCCGCGCTGGAAAACCGTTTGGCGCGCTATCTGGCGGCAAGCAGTTTGTCCGCGCGGCAGGTGCAGGGGCAAAAAGATCAGATCAGCACATGGATTTCGGATATTTCCCATCAGACGAAAACCCCGGTCGCAAACGTATTGCTCTATACGCAGCTGCTCGCGGAGCAGCCTCTGACGCCGCAGGGAAAGGACTGCGTCCACGCGATTGCCACGCAGGCGGAAAAATTGCAGGCACTCATACAGGCGCTGGTCAAAACTTCGCGGCTGGAAAACGGAATTTTGGTACTGCACCCGCAGATGGGTGAGATTGCGCCAGTGGTGCAGCGTGCGGTGGCGCAGTACGCACCGCGAGCCGCAGAAAAGGGCCTGACGCTGACGGCAGAAGCGGTCGAGGGGACAGCAGTATTCGATCCCAAATGGACCGAGGAGGCACTGTGCAACCTGCTCGACAATGCGGTAAAGTACACGCCGCCGGGCGGCGCGGTGCGGGTGGAGGTGCGTAGCTATGAGCTGTTTGCTGCTGTTTGCGTGATCGATACCGGGCCGGGTATCCCGGAGAGCGAGCAGGCGCAGATTTTCGAGCGGTTCCATCGCGCGCCAGAGGCATATCAGCAGGCCGGCGTCGGTATTGGCTTGTATCTCACTCGGCAGATTGCCGCCAGTCAGGGTGGTTATGTCCGAGTGAACAGCGCGCCGGGAAAGGGCAGCACGTTTTCGCTTTATCTGCCGCGTGAGACGCCGGAAATGTGACAATACTGTCATATCCTCGAAAGCAGCAGGAAAGATTGTTGTGGTAAAGTCTGTATTGTCAAAAGACGGTACAGACTTTTCTTTTGGAGGGCAACCTTATGAGTATTTTACAAACCAAGGCGCTGAAAAAGTATTACGGAATGGGCGACACGCAGGTGCGCGCGCTCGACGGCGTAGATCTGTCAGTCGAGCAGGGGGAGTTCGTGGCCATCGTCGGCACATCCGGCTCGGGCAAATCCACGCTGCTGCACATGCTGGGCGGACTGGACCGTCCGACAGAAGGCAAAGTCATCGTGGATGGGCGAGATATCTTTTCGCTCAAGGATGAGGCACTCACCATTTTCCGCCGACGTAAGATCGGCTTCGTGTTCCAGTCATACAACCTTGTCCCAGTGCTCAGTGTGTGGGAGAATATTGTACTGCCGATCGAGCTGGACGGTGCGCACGTGGATGAGGAATATGTCCGTGCGGTAATTGCGACGCTCGGGCTGGAGAGCAAGCTGCACAGCCTGCCGGGACAGCTCTCGGGCGGGCAGCAACAGCGGGTCGCAATTGCGCGAGCGCTGGCCGCTAAGCCGGCGATTTTGCTGGCGGACGAGCCGACCGGCAATCTGGACTCCAAAACCAGTCAGGACGTGCTGGGACTGATGAAGGTAACCGGTCGAAAATTCGCCCAGACCATGGTGATGATTACGCATAATGAGGAGATTGCACAGCTCTCCGACCGCATCGTCCGCATTGAGGACGGGCGGATCGTGACACGGTGAGGAGGTGCGCAGATGAAAGTCGCAAATCGCAGATGTATTTTTCGCCTGAGCATGCGCACGCTGCGGGCAAACCGCATCCGCAATCGAGTGGCGGTGGCCGCGATCGCGCTGACAGCTCTCCTTTTTACCACGCTGATGACGATTGCCATGTCGCTGAATGAGGGTGTGCAGCAGAACAATTTCCGGCAGGTGGGCGGTTTTTCACACGGCGGGTTCAAGTATCTGACGCAGGCGCAGTTTGAAACGCTGCGGGAGGATCCGCGCATCAAAGAATGGGGGCTGCGGCGTTTTCTGGGTATGCCGAACCAAGTGCCGTTTAACAAGGACCATGTGGAACTGGGTTACTCGGACGCCAATCAGGCGCACTGGATGTTCTGCGACCCGGTCGAAGGGCGTTTGCCTGCCGAGGGCACGGACGAGGCGGCCGCCGATAAATACGTGCTCGAGCTGCTGGGCATTGAGCCGGAACTGGGCGCGCGCTTCACGGTCACGTTCGAGGTGGACGGGCACGAGACCACGCAGACTTTTACCCTGTGCGGCTGGTGGGAGCACGACGAGGCGGTGATCGCCAGCCATGTTCTGCTGCCCGAAAGTCGGGTGGATGAGGTGCTGCGCGAGGTAGGTGTTACACCACCCGGGGAGGATGGTATGACCGGCACATGGAATCTGGATGTTATGCTGCGAAGCGGTGCGAGCCAGATCAAGCAGGATATGCAGGATATTCTCGCGGATCACGGCATGCAGAGCGAGGACAATAAACAGGAGAACTATGTGCGCATCGGTGTCAACTGGGGTTATACGGGCGCACAGCTGTCTGAATCGCTGCACGATCCCACGACCGTGGCGGCGCTTGCTGCCATCCTGCTGCTGATTGTGCTGACAGGGTATCTGATCATTTATAACGTGTTTCAGATCTCGGTGACAAGTGATATTCAGTTTTACGGCCTGCTCAAGACGATCGGCACGACCGGGCGGCAACTGCGGCGCATTATCCGCTGGCAGGCGCTGATGTTGTCGCTTGTAGGCATTCCGATTGGACTGCTGGCTGGATGGCTGGTAGGCGGCGTGCTCACACCGGTCATCGTCCAGCGCATGGATGCCATGCGCAGCGTGATTTCGGCTGATCCGCGCATTTTTGTATTTTCGGCAGTGTTCTCGTTGGCGACTGTGCTGCTGTCCTGCCGTCGGCCGGGCCGTATTGCGGGGCGGGTTTCACCGATTGAGGCCGTGCGTTTCACCGATGTGCGCGTGCGCCGGCGCAGTCCGCGCCGCCATACGCAGGGGGCGGGGCTCGCACGTATGGCGTGGGCCAACCTCGGACGCAGCCGCGGCAAGACCGTGTTGACCGTGCTGTCGCTCGCGCTCGCGGTCGTGCTGCTCACCGTCACGACGACCTTTGTGCGTGGTTTTGATCTGGAAAAATATCTGCGCGGTATGACTGCATCCGACTTTCAGTTGGCCAACGCCGACTATTTCCAGAGCGGCTCGCTCTGGAGTACCGCAGAGCAGGCGCTTTCACCGCAGGCGGTTGCAGATGTGCAGGCTGCGGGTGGTGTGCAGGACGGCGGCTGCGTGTATGGTCTGACCACACAGGCGCAGGAATTCGTCACCGAGGACTGGTATCGCAAAAATACAGGACGGTGGTATGATGCGGAGACGTTGGAGCAGATGGTGCAAAACGCGGAGCGTAATGCTGACGGCTTGCTGGCGGATCGGGTGCAGCTCTACGGTATGGAGGATTTCGTGCTCGACCGGCTGACCGTATACGAAGGCGATCTGACGCCGGTTTATACGCCCGGCTCACACAGCATCGCGGCGGTGGTCTCCGAGGATGAATATAATCGGGTGGACCGCAACAGTCATTGGGCGCGCGTGGGCGACACGGTTACGCTGCGGTATATCGAGACAGTGGAATACCTCGATGCCGAAACCGGCAAGGTCATTCCGCAGGACGAGGTGGACGCGGTTTATGAAAGCGGTCGCAACATCCTGACCCGCGCTAAGACCTATCACGACGAGACCTATACGGTTGCGGCACTGGTCGCCGTACCGTCCGGTCTGAGCTATCGTTATTTTGGTGCGGACGAGTTCGTGATGAACAGCGAGACCTTCCGGCAGGATACAGGGACGGATTGCATTTTGTATTACGCTTTTGATGTGCAGGACGGAGCGGATGCGGATATGGAGGCGTTCCTCGCGGACTATACAACAAATGTTGCCCCGGAGCTGGATTATGCCAGCCGTGCGACATACAGTGCTGAATTTTACAGCTTCCGCAATATGTTCTTTACGCTCGGCGGCGTACTGAGCTTCATCATCGGGCTGGTTGGCGTGTTGAACTTCTTTAACGCCATCCTGACCGGCATCATCGCGCGGCGGCATGAGCTGGCGGTCTTGCAGTCCATCGGCATGACCGGTCGGCAGATGCAGCGCATGCTGGTGTACGAGGGCTTGCTGTATATGCTGTGCACGATCGTACTGTCGCTTGTGCTGACGCTGGCTTTTGCGCCGCTTGCGGGTACGGTTGTCCAGAAGACGTTTTGGTTTTTCACCTATCGGTTCACGGTACTACCCATTCTGCTGGTGCTGCCGGTGTTTGCACTGCTCGGTATTGTGATCCCGGTGTGGAGCAGCCGCGCCGCACAGCGGTATTCGGTGGTAGAGCGATTGCGGCAGGAGTAAAAGAATAGAAAACATAGCCCAAAAACCGGAGCGGCGTGAACCAATCTTGTTCACGCCGCTTCGGTGGTTTTGCCGGATTTGCTCGTGCATCGCATTGGCTTTGTAGGTTTCGCTTTTACCCTGCTGTTTACCGTGCTATACTGAACATAGAATATGTGAATCGAGAGGAGTGACCGATATGTCGATGCTTGGTGCCATTTTGACCCCGCATCCGCCCGTGCTGCTGCCCGAGGTGGGGCATGGCCGGGAAAGAGAAATTGCCGCTACCGACTGCGCGATGCGCATGGCAGCCGAACAGGTGGCCCGATGGGAGCCGGATGTGCTGATCGTTGCCTCGCCGCATACCATTTTGTACGGGGATTATTTTCACATTGCCCCCGGCAAAGCCGCGGTGGGGGATATGTCGGCGTTTGGCGCGCCGCAGGTGCGCATTCAGGTCGAATACGACGCTCCGCTGCGGGATGAGATCGTGCGTCGGGCGCAGCAGGAAGATCTGAAAGCCGGCACGCTTGGCCAGCGCGATCCGGCACTCGATCACGGCGTATTGATTCCCCTCTGTTTTTTGCGCAAGGCGGGCGTCGCCTGCCCGATCGTGCGCATGGGCCTGTCCGGATTTTCCGCACTCGCGCATTACCGGCTGGGGCAATGTGTGGCTGAGGCAGTCGAAGCACTAGGCCGCCGCGCGGTGTTTGTAGCGAGCGGCGACCTGTCCCATAAATTGAAAGCCGATGGGCCTTATGGCTTTGCTCCGGAAGGTCCCAAATTCGACGATGCGGTGACGCAGGCAATGGCGTCAGGGGATTTTCTGCAATTTCTCACGATGAATCCGGCGCTCTGCGAGCGAGCGGCAGAGTGTGGCCTGCGTTCTTTCCAGATGATGGCGGGCGCGCTGGACGGATTGTCTGTGACCCCGCAGCTGCTCAGCCATGAGGGAACCTTTGGCGTAGGCTATGCAGTGGCGCTGTTCCCGGTCACGGGGCGGGATGACAGCCGCCGTTTTGCTGCGGCTTGTGCACAGGCGCAGCGTGAGCGACTGAACAAGCGCCGCGCGAGCGAGGATGCATGGGTGCGGCTCGCGCGGAAGTCACTGGAAACGTATGTGCGCACCGGAAGCCGGTTGGAACAGCTGCCGGACGGCTTGCCGGACGAGATGACCCAGCGTGCGGCGGGCGCGTTTGTCTCGCTGCACATAGGGGGACAGCTGCGCGGCTGCATCGGTACCATCGCCCCGACGACGGCAAACGTCGCGCAGGAGATCGTGGAGAATGCAGTGTCTGCGGGCACACGCGATCCGCGTTTCCCGCCGGTGCACCCGGAGGAGCTGGACGAGCTGGAATACAGCGTGGATGTGCTGGGCGAGCCGGAAGCTGTGGATTCTCTCGATCAGCTCGATCTCAAGCGCTATGGCGTGATTGTTTCCTGCGGCACGCGACGCGGGCTGTTGCTGCCCGATCTCGACGGCGTGGACACGGTGTCGCAGCAGATTGAGATTGCGCGCGAAAAGGGAGGTATCCGCGCGGACGACCCATACCGAATCGAACGGTTTGAGGTGGTGCGTCACCTATGAGCGCAACATGTGAACTTTGCTTTCATCATTGTAAGCTGGAAGCAGGGCAAACCGGCCTGTGCCGGGCCAGAGCGAACCAAGACGAGAAAATCATTTCCCTGAGTTATGGCAAACTGACGGCGCTCGCGCTTGACCCCATTGAGAAAAAGCCGCTGCGCCGTTTTCACCCCGGCAGTTTTGTGTTGTCGGTGGGTAGCTTCGGCTGTAATCTGCGCTGCCCGTTTTGCCAGAACGCTGAAATTGCCGCGGCGGGCGCGGATATTCCCACGCGGGATTGTCCGCCTGAAGCGCTGGTGCGAGAAGCTGTCAGACTGCGGGAGCGCGGCAATATTGGTGTGGCCTACACCTATAACGAGCCGCTGGTCGGTTATGAATATGTGCGCGACTGTGCTGCGCTTGTGCGCGAGGCGGGACTGCTGAATGTGTTGGTGACGAACGGCACAATCGAAGAAGAGCCGTGGCGTGCGCTGCTTCCGATGATTGACGCAGTCAATATTGACCTAAAAGGGTTTACCGAACATTGGTATCGCGCCTTGGGCGGTGATCTGGAAACGGTCAAGCGTTCTATTGTGCTCGCGGCGCAAACCTGCCATGTTGAGGTCACAACGCTCATCGTGCCGGACGAAAACGACAGCGAGGACGAGATGCGCGCGTTGTTCGCGTGGCTGGGTTCCGTCAGCCCGGACATTCCTCTGCACGTCTCACGGTTTTTCCCGCGTCACCGCATGACCGATCACGTCTCCACGCCGGTGGAGACGGTTTATCGTCTGGCCGAGGTGGCGCGAGAACAACTGCGGTATGTGTATACGGGCAACTGCTGACAACATAATATGCTGCCTGTCATGTAGCGCGCGGCGCGGCGATGTGAACAAAACGGGCGAAACTGTCTGCTTTGATTGGTGGCTTTTCGCCTGCCGGGCTGGTATACTGACAGACAGAATATCGAATCAGGAGGAAGAGATATGAGCTTGGGAAGCAGTTTGTACCATTCCCGCAAGAAGAGCGGATTGTCGCAGGAAAATGTAGCGGAAAAGCTGGGCGTCAGCCGGCAGACGATCTCAAAGTGGGAAACCGACGAGACGCTGCCGGATATTCGCCAGTCCAAACGGTTGGCGGTGCTCTACCATATGACGCTGGACGAGCTGATCGAGTATGATTTCGATGAACAGCAGGCGCAGCAGATGATTGACAGCGTCAGTGATGAGGCACAGGCTAAGATCGACTGGAACAAGGTGTGGAGCAAGAAATACCCGGTGTTGGCTACCTATCACGAGAAAGTGCGCATCAGCGATTACGCGCCAACACTGCGGGAGATGCTGACGCAGCTTCGGGTGGATTACGGTTACAACAACACGGACGCGCTGTTGGTGCTCAAGGATATTCTTGCCCGCGTCTGGAAAGGTGAGATGTAAAAGAAGCGCCCGGAATCTCGGATGAACCAAGATTCCGGGCGCTCTGTGATGCAGGGATAAATACAAAGGTGGTTCGTATGATGTGGTCATACGGAATGGCGTGCTGCGATATGCTCTGCTGCCCACTGAGAATTACCGGATCAGGGTGCAACTTTGGTATGCATGACTTTGGTATGCATGACTGTCGGTTAGGTGGAACCACGCCAGATAATTTCACAGGATAATGTGGTTTTGGATGGAGTATCGCAATGTCCGCGAATATGGTCAATGAGCAGCGCAGCCGCAGCTGCCCCTTCCTGAAACGCAGGCTGAACAATTGTGGATACCGTAGGGATAGTTAAGTCAGCCCAATCATCATTATCAAAGCCCAAAATGCCCAGATGATGGGGAATCATGGTGTGCAAGGGCTTGATTGCAGTAAAAACATTGGGGAGCAGCCAGCAGTTGGGGACAAAAATCAATGTGCGCGGAGACAAATCGCATTGCTGCACCGCAGCCAAAATATCCTCCGTGGGAGTTTGCGTGCCGATGATGTGTGTGTGACAGGGAACATTCTTCTGTTTCAGTGCATCCAAACAGCCCATATATCTTTCCTGACGAGAAGTCAGCACATGGGGCGTGGCAGAGAACATAATAACCTGTTCATATCCTTGCTCAATGCAGGCGGAGATAGCCTTGAATGTTGCGCGGTAGTTATCGGTCACCACACTGAGCGGAAGCTCGTCGGGGTTACTGTCGATGCAAACCACGGGAATGCCTGCGTGTTTCAACTTATTCAGCGTTTCCTGCGGATTGCTGCACGGTTGCCAGATCAGTCCGTCCACATGCATGTCGATCATACGATCAACATGGATGCATTCGGCTTCTTGCTCATAGTCGCTCATTCCGATCAGAATCTGATAACCGCCGGTGCGGCAGGTTTGTGCAATTCCTTTGACGAGTCGGTTGGAAAAATGGTGGGTAATATCGCCAATCAGCACGCCCAGCAGGAAAGAGTGCTTGGCGGTCATCAGTCGGGCGGTGGTGCTTGGACGATAGTCATATTTCTCCACTACGGCGGCGATGCGGTCCCAAGTATTTGCAGACATTTTCTCTCGTTTGCCATTGAGGAAAAAGGAAACGGTTGTTTTGGAAACCTGTGCTTCGTCTGCAACTTCCTGAATCGTCATTTTGCGTTTTGATGGCATAGAGATGCTCCTTTATCCTGTTGGTAAAACCAGTATAACACATTCCCTGAGCAAATACAATTTTTAATCGGAAAATCGGTTGACAACCGGCAAAAAAATGATATTATGAATATGTAAACCGATTTGCTAAAATGATAAGGGGGATTTCGACCATGAGACTGTACACCTATCGCATGCAGCCGGACGGAAGGGACCAGATTGGTATTGGTCTGGAGCCGGGCAGCCTGTATGCATTGGAGGATTTTGGCATGCAGTTTGCGGATATGAACGAGTTGATCTGCCGCATCACACCGGAGCAGATGGACAAACTGCGCACCATTCCGCATGATGCTGTGTCCATTCCGCTGGATCGTGTCTGCTGCCGCGCTCCGATCCCCCATCCCATGCAGGATGTGGTGTGTCTGGGTATCAATTACGATGCCCATCATAAGGAGGCAGGACGGTTCAACAAAGAGGCGTTCGGTGATCGACCCAAGGCGATCTATTTTTCCAAGCGGGTGAATGAGGCCAACTGGGACGGCGGTGTGATTCCTCTGTATGCAGACTTGGTGGACAGCTTGGATTACGAAGTGGAGTTGGGCGTCATTTTGGGCAAAGATGCTTGGAACGTTCCGGTGGAGCGTGCGCAGGAGTACATCTTTGGTTATACGATCATCAATGATGTGTCTGCGCGCAATTTGCAGACCGGTCATAAGCAGTGGTATTTTGGCAAGTCACTTGACGGGTACACTCCGATGGGACCGTGCATCGTGACCGCCGATGAGATTGCCTATCCTCCTGCGTTGGGCATTCGCTGCTCGGTTAATGGGGAGCTGCGTCAGAACGGCTCGACCGGTGACTTAATCACGACTATATCCGAAATCATAGCGGAATTATCGCGCGGTATGATGCTCAAGGCTGGTACAATCATTGCTACGGGTACGCCTGCGGGCGTGGGGATGGGCATGCAGCCGCCTTGCTTCCTGAAAGCGGGCGATGTAGTCACCTGTGAGATTGATGGGATCGGCACATTGACCAATGTGGTCGGCGATCAGTAACAACCAATATCATAAAAAGCCTATGGACGGCAAAACCGTCCATAGGCTCAGTCTGTCGAAAAAGTCCAGCTATTGCTGGGCTTTTTCATTTAGGTAAGGTA
>ERZ1643246.269-NODE-269-length-68161-cov-8.036810_pt1 | contig 68161 bp, 54 predicted proteins | sample MGYA00579265_ERZ1643246 | MGnify/ENA primary metagenome ERZ1643246 (study PRJEB29033, sample SAMEA4952261) | chicken gut metagenome | biome: Broiler Chicken; feature: Gastrointestinal Tract; material: Caecum | place: Ireland | collected 2018 | study: Broiler... | reverse complement strand
CTGGCCGGAAAAACTTTATATTTTTTCACTGTCCTCTTGACGGGTAGCGGTTCATTTAAACTACATCAGGGGGTTTTTGCGTGTGGTTGAGAAGATATGAGAGTGTTGGGAAACTGTTATCGTAAATCAAAAAGATGTGGGTCAGAAGTAATTATCTGCGGACACAAGCCATGATGACCTTGATGGGGTGATCTGCTTCAATGCGATATTCGCCTGCGCTCTGCGGCAGAATAAAGGTTTCCGCATAGTGGACTGTAAACGGCTTAAAAGCATTGGTCGGGCTGACAATTTTGGCTTGCGCACCTTCTACCAGATTTGATACATGTACGCTTCCGTTGCGTTTTACGGTTGCCTTGTCATCGGTGCTGATGCGGAATGTATCAATGAATTCACGCTCGTGCAGACCGGTTTTTTCAATTATCGTATGCGCATCCTGATAAACCACCGTATCTTGATGGAGAAGTTCTTTCTTAATCCATTCTGTATCACGCTCCCACTGGATATTTTCCAGACCGCGTTCTACATGGATGGGACGGGGTTTGCCATCCAGATCTACTCTATCCCAGTCCCACATTTTAAAGGTAAAAATATAGGGGGTGGCGCTGATCTCAAGCACCATTGTGCCGGCGCCAGAGCAGTGCAGAGTGCCGGCAGGAATCAAAACATGGTCATGTTTTTTGACTGGAACATGATTGATATATTTGTGAGCAGGAAAAGAAAGCTTTCCGGCCTGAGCCGCCCGCAGGTCATTGGTCATTTCCTCTTGATTTACACCGGTTTTGACACCCAGCCAAACAGAGGAGCCCTCTTGCGCATCGAGAATATAATAGCTTTCATCTTGGGTGTAATGCATATTGAAATTCTGCTGAATATATTCGGTGAGAGGATGAACCTGTAAAGACAAATTCTGTCCGTTGATGGTATCGAGCATATCAAAGCGGATGGGAAATTCTTTGCCGAATCGCGCATGCACATGCTCACCCAGCAGACGTCTCGGCTGCTGATACACCAGATTGAGCGCGGGTGTTTGGATCAAATGCCCCTCAAAGCTGAGCAGAAGGCTGTTTTCTTCGGGAACACCGTCAAAACTCCATGCATAGTTGCTGCCGTTTTCAGGCAGCGCAAATTTTTCTTTCATCCAGTTGCCGCCCCACACACCCGGATCAAAATATGGAACCAAACGGAACGGTTGCGCGGAGACCTGTAGCAGCGCTGCGCGGTAGGACGCTCCATCGATCATGGCCGGTTTTCCTTCGGTTGTCATATCCAAATAGAAATCCATGGTGTGTAGCAACTTGTCCTTCACCCTGTCCGCCCAACGCCACTCAGCAAAAAATCCGCGCTTATATTTTTTTAGCTTGGGCAGATCGGTCTGACAGGTGCGCCAGTTGCTCATGCCTCTGCGATAGCGCAGCTGAATTTCCCAGCGAGTGATATCTGCAACGATTTGCACATCACCGGGGTGCACCAGCGATGCACCAACACCATAAACAAGAACCACACCGGCTACATTCTGTATGGCTTCTCTGGCTTGTTCCAAACGCTGGGGGTAAAAATAATCTTTCAGCTCACGCACGGTCATGATGCCGAACACCGGATCGGTCGGCATCAAATCCTGTTCCAAAAGCGCATCCATCTTTTCTGGTTCAAACGCCAAATCGTCACTGTGAATGACAAGTTCGGGGTTTATTCTGGAAAAAATGTTTAAAATCTCATCTTGGTTCACACCGGGATAACACTCAACGGTGACAATTTTTTTGTTTCCACCAACAATTTGCTGCATATATTCGCCGATTGGCGCGGCTTCCTGGCGAAATACATAATTTGTTCCCGATATATCAATGGTTGGAAAACGAACATAATTGCTTTGTGCACTCATATTTTTTGACCTCTCAATCTCGGCGGTGTTGGGAAACCTCTATGCAAAAGCATATAATAGCAAATGGATTATGTCAATACAAATTGAAGATAAAGAGAAAATAATGAATATATGTATTTACATGCGAAAGGAACAATGATATACTACAACACAGAAAGAAAAAGGGAGGTGATCATAAGTGTCAGTGGCTCTGCATCAAAAAATTGCGGAACATATCCGCGCAAAAATCCGTTCGGGAGAATATGAAGTAGGAAGCCAGCTCCCGACCGAAAATGAATTATCCGTTTTCTTTGGGGTAAGCCGTCCCACCATCAGGCAGGCGCTTGGACAGCTGTCACAGGAAGGATATGTAAAGCGAATCAAGGGAAGCGGAACATTTGTGACAGATCCCGAAGAAAGCAAAGTGATACATGAATCGACGCGGTTTATCACCAGCTATCACGAGAAAAGCCTGCGGCATAACCACGTGGTACGAACCAAGGTTTTGGCACAATCCGTGGAGCGCGCAGACGAAGAAATAGCACAAAAACTCAATATCCCGGTCAATGCCAAGGTGAACAAAATGATAAGAGTGCGCCATCTTGAGGGATATCGGGAAAATGCCCCCGTGCTGTATACCATTTTATATGTTCCCTACAAGCTATTCCGGGATTTTACGCAAATAGATTTTACGGATCTATCGTTTTATGATGTGCTGCAGCAGCGCCAATTGGCTGTGCGCCATGTGGAGCGCAGGCTTGAAGTGGTGCCGCCTGATACAGAAGTTGCAAACCATCTGAAAATCAGTGCTTTTGAACCGGTGATTTATATTTCTTCAGTGGGATATACAAATAATCGGGTTGCTGTTGAATATACCGAAAGCTACTATCCGGCAGCGACAAGCAGCTTTTTGATTGAACTCGATTGCTGATTTGGATACCCAAAGAGGAGGGGAAAGAATGGACAGGGTTTTGCTTTGCTTGGATGTCGGCGGCACAGAAATCAAAGGGGCCGCTATCAAAAACGGACGGCTGATTACACAAATAAGGCATTTTCCAGCGCGTGCAAATTTGAATAAAGAAGAATTGCTACGACATTTTGCGGATATCTTTCTGGAATTGGCAAATATGATTCCAGCTTTGTCAGTGGATGGACTGCGTATGGCATTCCCCGGTCCGTTTGACTATGAAAACGGAATTTGCCTTTTGCAGGGTCTCGATAAATTCGATGCACTTTTTGGGGTAAATCTGCGCGATGCACTTTTCGGTCGCCTTTCTGCACTTGTAAACGATCCGATGCAGATCAGATTTTTAAATGATGTCGCGGCGTTCGCGCTGGGTGAACTGAACTTCGGAAGCGCAGTGGATACCAAGCGTTCTATGTTTGTCTGCATTGGTACAGGCTGCGGCAGTGCCTTTGGTCTTGGCAATCGGCTTGCACCCGATGGAACGCCGGGTGTTCCGCCGCAGGGCTATATCTATCCATATCCATTTCTCGACAGCAATATTGATGATTATATCTCCAAACGGGGACTGCAAAAACTTGCCATGCAGTATACAGGACAGCCGCTCGAAGGACGGGATCTTGCAGACCTTGCGCAAAAGGGGGATAGCAGCGCAGCCCGCTGCTTTGCGCAATTTGGAGATCACTTGTGTCAAGCACTCAAACCGTTTCTTGCAGATTATCAACCGAATTGCCTTTGTATCGGTGGGCAGGTTACAAAAAGTATAGCGATGTTTGGCAGGGAACTGGAAAAATATTGTCTTGCGCATGAAATTCATCTTCATGTGACTGCAAATACATCGGAAAAAACCATTCAAGGAATTTATACAATCTAAAGGAGGGGTTTTGGTGGCAAACAAGATCAAAACAGTCTATGTCGTACATCATTCGCATACAGACATCGGCTATACCGACTTGCAGGAGCGCATTTTGCTAAGTCAGGAGGACTATATCCATTCTGCGCTGCAATTGCTGCGTAAGCCGGAAAATCAGCAGTTTCGTTGGAACTGCGAAACGTGGTTCTGTGTACGTGATTTCCTTAAAAATGCCGATGAACAGCTTCGCGCATAGTTTTTCGAACGTATGCGCAACGAGCAGATCGGTTTTTCGGCAAATTACTTGAATTTTACTGATGTTACGGATGGACATGCGTTGAATACTGTTATGGATGAAATGACCGACATACTTGACGCGCAGGATATTCCGCATGAGACCGCGATGTTTGCAGATATCAACGGAATTTCTATGGGATATCGAAACCTGCTGCTCGATCATGGCGTCAAGTTTCTGTATACCAATATCCATTGTCACCATGGTATGTATCCCTTGTATCAGAATCAAAACGCTTATTTCTGGGAAGATGAGCGGGGGCGGCGCTTGCTGGTATGGAACGGAGAGCATTATAATCTTGGAAATGCACTCGGTATTTGCCCGGACGAGGAGTATATAAAAGAGCTGATTCGTCAGGGACATCATCCTGACCGTATCGAGCTGTTAAGGGATAAATTAAAAGAATATGTTGATGACTGCGAAAAGCACGATTATAATTATGATTTTCTGGTCATCAGTGTTTCGGGCGTGTATTTTGATAATGCACCACCGAATGATGAAATACTGCGAATCATTGAACAATATAACAGCGCATATTCGAGAGAAAACGGCATTGAGCTGAAAATGGTTTCGTTGCAAGAGCTTTATCGCGCTATTGCGCCAAAACTGGAAAATGCGCCGGTTTACCGTGGCGATTTGACGGATTGGTGGGCGCATGGAATCGGCTCTACGCCGTATCCGGTTAAGCATTATCGTGATGCGCAGTACCGCTATCATCTGTGCCGACGCTTGGATGAAAAGGCGTTTGAAAAATATCCTGAGTTGGCAAAAACCGCACAGGAAAATCTGCTGTTGTACGCAGAGCATACATGGGGACATTCTTCTACCGTATCCAATCCATATGATACGATGGTGTTGAATCTTGACATGCGGAAAAATAGTTATGCATCCAAGGCGCATGAGGCCGTATCGCTTATGCTGACCAAGATATCGGCGCAAAAGGGCGATATTTTGCGATACTATAACAGCACGGGCACACTGCGCGTATGCTCTGTAAATGAACTCTCATGTGTGCAGCCGGTGCAATTTTATATTGAATGCGATTCGCTGCCCAATATTGAAGTGATAAAAACCGATGGAACGGTTATGGATTGCCAGATTTCAAAGCATCCGAGAGGCGCATTGATCTCGTTTGCAGATTTCTTTGAAAGCGGCGTTGATAACACTTATACTTTCCGTGAAATACCGGAAAGCAATGAACCGGTTACAAAACGTCGTGCATTTATGGGCACCGATCAAGTGCGGGATATCATAAATACATATGACTCCGTCTCCTATCGCCTGCCATATGAATTTGAAAATGATTGGTTCCGTATTACATACTGTGCGGGCAGAGGAATCACAAGCCTTGTCAATAAAAAACGGGGAAGAATATGCTTCGTCAGGGCGAAACGCCGTTCTTTACTCCGATTTATGAGAGTACAGCCATTTGCCGGGATGGTTCTGAGAATTTCTCCGAGGCCTGTATGCGTGAGCGCCGTATTTTGGGCAGAAATATTTGCGGAAAGCACGCCAAACTGTATGAGGGCATTTTGGAAAGTGTGGAATGTGTAGAACGCGGAGCAGTGTTTAGTGTTTTGAAATGTCAGTTCACCCTCCCCGGTACCCTTCATTGCTGCGTATATCTCAAACTTTATGAGGCGATGCCTTGCATTGATTTTAGTTTGGAAATTGCCAAAACCTTGAATTTTGATATTGAAAATGTATTTTTGCCGCTGGGATTGGTCGTGGATGAAAAGCAGGAGGCATATATCCAAAAAGGTGGTCAGGCCGCATTTCGTCCGGGTGTTGACCAGATTCCCGGCACATGTATGGAATATTATATGACGGATAATGGTATTGCATATGTTGGGCAGGAGCATTCTGCTTTCATCGCCTGTCATGATGCACCGCTTGTTTATATGGGTGAAATGAGACATCATCCGATTCGGCTTTGTGATGGCAAGGAAGAGAATAATCAACGCTCGATGTATTCTTGGGTTATGAATAACATCTGGGAAACCAATTTTAAGATGGATTTGTCCGGTTTCATTACGTTTAGATACAGTCTGTATCTGTCTGATGAAACAGAACCTTGTCGGGCTATGCAACAACTGACAGAATCAACGTTCCAGCCATATGCATTTATCATCGGTTAAGAGGGGAAAGTGCAAGGTGAGAACAGGCGAAAATACCCAATAATCCGTTGATTTTATTCGCCGAATCATTGCTCTCAGTCGAATTTTAACTGCTCAAAGGAGAAGTTGGAATTTGGCTGGGAGTTTTGTTATAGACGGCCATCTAAGTGAGCTTACAGAGCTGATGGGGAAGCGGTGTCAAGTGCAGCAAAGCGGTTCGTTTTCTGAACATATAAAAAGGACCTCTGATGTGGAGATTTTTATGTGCCCACATCAGAGGTCAAAATAAACGGGGGATAGTGAAAACATATCTGATACCGAAGCAAAACTGAGATATGCTTTGGTGGATGATTGAATTTTAGGATGGTTTACAAGCTCGCGCGGTAGATTCGCCGATAATCAGTTCGGTAGTAAGCATTTCGTCTTTGGGGGTAGCATTTGGGTGGTCGATTTGCGTAAACACGGACTGAAGCGCGGCAACGCCGAGTTCGTATTCGTTCTGTCTGATATGCGTAAAAAAGTGATGCCCCGGGACGTCATAATTTTCATCAAAGCAAATGACAGAGATATCATTCGGGATATCCAAGTGCAAACGCCGCAAAATTTGACGAATCATCAGCGCGAGTTTGTACTGCATGCAGAAAACGGCGGTGTACTGACGGGTTTGCAGCATATCCTCCAGATATTCCACATTGTTTGGGGATGTTTCAATGTTACAATCGTCTTTTACATAGCAAAATGTACAGTTCATATCAGGGTGCTGAATGCTATAATCACGAATGCCTCGGTGCCGCTCGCTGAGGGAAAATGCGTTTTTCTCGGGGGTAATAATCAGAACCTGTCTGTGATCAAGCTCGTATAGGTGATCAAGCGCTTGCTGCGCAGAATGATAATTATCCGAGCCAACAAATGAAACAGGGATGCCATCCAGTTTTCGATCCAAAAAAACAACAGGAAATTTTTGCAGCACAAGCCTGAGAATCTCTTGGTTATAGTACTCTCCGTGAACGGGAGTGATGATAAGCGCCTCCGCTCCTACAGACAATAGTGTATCTATCGCGGTGGACTCGCGTTCTTGATCGCCGCGAGAACGAAGCGGTACAAGTTTGTATCCGCGATGTGCGGCTTCGTCTTCAATGCTGTCTACGATGCCGCTGCCAAAGCCCATCAAAAAGTCATCCATAATGAACCCGATGATATGGCTTTGCGGAGAACGTGGCTCTTCTGACTCGTTTGGGCTATTCACAAATGAGCCTTTTCCCTGTACCTTTCTGATAAGACCATCCGATGCAAGCAGCTCTAATGCACGTTTTACGGTAATTAAACTGACATTAAATTCCTGCGCGAAGCCGTTTTCGCTTGGCAAACGAGAACCAGGGGCGTATTCGTTCTGTTCAATTCGGTTGCGAATGATATCATATACATGTTGGTAACGAGGCAACTGCCGTTGTGACATAGAAACCCCTGCCTTTCTGGTTATTCGGCTATTGAAATGTTAATTCAATTATACATTCATATGCGATCTATTGCAAGCTGAAATAGGAAAATGTAAACATATTATAATAATATAATGAATAGTTCTAAGCGACTAAAAACGATAGGATTCATTAGGCAATAATGATGAAAATAAATTGAAAAACTTTATAAATAGTTGAATATGCACAAAAATATCCCAGTAAAATTGGAAGTAAATCCATGCAAATTGGTTGACAATGAGATTATATGGTGTTGCTATAGGCGCATAAGAGACAAGTTATTATAATGATATGGAGAAAGATATGGGATATTCACTTGAAAACATGCAAAAAGATGTGCATGAAATTGCAGACGTTCTTTCGCAGAAACTGCCTACACAAATGTTAAAGGGAATGTTCCACAAGTGCTTCGTCAACACCATTGACACCACTGTGCAGGAAACAGAAGATTTACCATTTGTCATAACGGGGGATATCCCGGCTATGTGGCTGAGAGATTCCGCAAGTCAGGTAACACACTATCTCCCTTTTCTGAAACGGTCTGAAGCGTTGAGAATGCTTGTGTGCAGCATTGTGCAGCGACAGGCGCGATACGTGATAAATGATGCTTATGCCAATGCCTTTAATGAATGCGCAAACGGCAAAAAAGGGGATGATGGCGACATCACCGAGGACAACCCGATGGCATGGGAGAGAAAATACGAGGTCGATTCTCTGTGTAGCATGATTGATATTACGGATGCTTACTATCGTGACAGCGAAGATAAAACCGTATTGGATGAGACGATTTACAAGGCGTTTGTAAGGATTCTGGATGTTTGGGAAACCGAGCAGCACCACATGGAACGTTCTCCATACAGTTTTCAGCGGTTTGATTGTCCGCCTACAGATACCCTTCCCCATGAAGGCAAGGGAAATCCGGTAGGATATACCGGTATGACATGGTCCGGGTTCCGCCCCAGCGACGATGCTTGTACATACGGATATTTGATTCCGGCCAATATGTATGCAGTGGTTGTGCTGAGAAAGATGAGCCGTCTTTTTACGGAAATCTGGCATGACGAGATGCTGGCACAGAGAGCCGAAAGGCTTGCAGCCGATATTGATGATGGAATCCAGAAGTTTGGCATTGTGGAACACGAAAAGTACGGGAAAATTTACGCCTATGAAGTGGATGGACTCGGCAATCATGTTCTGATGGATGATGCAAATGTGCCAAGCCTTTTGTCCATCCCGGTGATCGGATATGCAAGTGCGGATGATGAAATTTATCAGAACACGCGCAAATTCGTTCTAAGTGAGGATAACCCCTTCTACTTCGTTGGAACGCAGATCACGGGTGTGGGAAGCCCCCATACAAAGCATGGTTATGTTTGGCCGATTGCACTTTGCATTCAGGCGCTGACCAGTAAGGATACATGCGAAATTGAAAATTTGGCTCAAATGTTGTGTACTACGACTGCCGATACCGGTTATATGCACGAAAGCATTGACGCCAACGATCAGAAAAACTTTAGCAGGCCGTGGTTTGCATGGGCAAATTCTTTGTTTGCACATATGATTTACGAAAAGTATATCAAATAAGAAGGGGTAAGTGATATGGTAAATGTAAAAACACCCAAGAAAAATAAAGTCACTGGCAACTTAGGATATTTTAAACAGCAAAAGCGTCTTGCTGCTGCGTTTGTCATTCCGCCTATGCTTTTGTTCACGATCTTTGTGATCCTCCCGCTGGTTATGGGTGCGGTTCTTTCGTTGACGGATTATAACGTCATCAAATCGCCAACGTTTATCGGCCTTGAGAACTTCAAGCGTGCACTGACAGATCCATACTTCTATAAGGCAATGTGGAATACATTTCGCTATGTTATCTATGTCGTGCCGGCAAGCATCATCGTGCAGCTGCTTGCAGCAGTGCTGGTTTCCAAAAATCGACCGTTCGTTGGTTTTTTTCGCCTTTGTTTCTACATTCCGTCGCTGACATCGTCGGTTGCGTTGACGATGATCTGGCGTCAGATCCTGAACAATAACGGTTTGCTGAACAATCTGCTTGCAAAATTCTCGATCGCCGGCCCGAACTGGCTGACCAGTACAGAGTGGGTCATGCTCGGTATTGCATTGATGACCGTTTGGGGAACCATCGGACCGAATATGCTTCTGTTTACCTCAGCGCTGCAAAACGTACCCGAAGAGCTGTATGAGGCTGCTCGCGTGGATGGCGCAGGCACGATCCGGACATTTTTCAGTATTACATTACCGTGTATCGGCCCAACCACTTTTTTGATTACAACTACTGGTATTATCGCCGGTCTGCAGGCATTTGAAACACTCATGCTCCTTACTGAGGGTGGTCCGGCATGGTCTACCACAACCATCACATACTACATTTATACAATGGGTATGACCAAGCTGGAAATGGGCTATGCAATTGCCATGGCGTGGCTGTTGTTCCTGGTTATTGCAATTTTTGTCGCTATCAACAAGCGTCTGAATCACGAAACGTCAGACTTGTTCTAAGTAAAAGGAGCTGTGTAGAATATGAAATTAACTCCAAAACAGAGCAAAAAGGTTGGTACGGTTCTATGGTATGTTGTGTCGATCATCCTTGCCATAATCATGTTGGTTCCGTTTGTCTGGACAGTTTGTTCTTCTTTTAAGCCAAACAATGAGATTTTCGCAAATGCACTGAGCCTTTGGTCGGATACGCCTACTTTGGAGCACTATGAAAATGTATTCCGTCAGATGCCGATTCTGAAATACACAATCAACAGCTTTATTGTGGCAATTGGTCTGGTAGCGACCAACCTGATTTTTGGTTCGCTGGCTGGTTATTCCTTCGCAAGATTGCAATTCAGAGGACGCAGGGTATTGTTTGGTATCCTGCTCAGCGCAATGATGATTCCGAGCATTGTTACCATGATCCCGAACTTTCTGATTATCCGCGGTTTTCCTTTGATGGGCGGCAACAACATATTCGGCCAAGGCGGTACGGGTATGCTGAACTCGCTGATTGCACTGATCCTGCCGGGCGCGGTTGGCGCATACGCAGTGTTTGTCATGAAACAGTGCTTTGAAAGTCTGCCGGGCGATATGGCAGAAGCGGCTCGCATTGACGGCTGCTCTGAGTTCCGCATTTTCTGGCAATTGTATTTGCCGCTGACCAAGTCCACGCTGTCTACCCTCGGTTTCATGACCTTCATCAGTGGTTGGAATGCATATTTGGGCCCGATCATTTACAATAACGATCAAAACTACTATACGCTACAGCAGGGCATGGCAGCATTCTCATCCGCTACCAATGTGCAGTACGGCTCCATTTTTGCAGGTTCCGTTCTGTCTACTGTTCCGGTCATTATTCTGTTCTTGATTCTGCAAAAGAATTTCCAAAAGGGTATTGCATTTTCTGGCGGCAAATAATAAAAAAATACGGCACAGAGAACCAAGAAATATGTTAATCTGCGGCGTCGGCCGTGAAAATAGGAGGATTATTATGAAGAAGAGAGTCGTATCCATGTTGCTTGCAGCACTTGCGGCAACAACCGTGCTGACCGGCTGCAGCGGCGGAAATAATCAGAGTTCTGATAACGCCTCTGCGGAGGGTGACACGGTTTCTCTTAAGTTCTGGGGCGACTGGACCGGTGAAGGCGAAGACTGGATGAACACGATGATCGATGCCTTTGAAGCTGAGAATCCGGGAATTCAAATTGAGTACGTTCCGCAGCCGGAACTGATCGATACGCTGGTTACCTCTATTGCCGGCGGCACCACGCCGGACATCCTGTTCTGGGATCGTTATCTGACCAATACTTATGCCAGCGAAGGTTTCCTGTATGATATCGACGATCTGGTAGCAGAGAACAATGTTGATCTGAACACGATGGTTCCGGGCGGCATTGAGGAAATGACTGTGGATGGCAATCTGTATGGTCTGCCGATCATCGTAGATACCCGCGTATTCGCTTATAATGTAAATGATTTTGAGGCCGCTGGTATCACCAAGGCGCCGGAAACCTGGGATGAGTTCCTGGCGGATGCAGATGCTGTGACCGCTGTTACCGGCAAACCGTTTACTGCAACCGACATTCAGGCCATGTATCCGGCAATGCTGCAGGCTGGTGGATATCCGGTCAATGATGCGGGCGAGCTGCAGTACAATACAGACGCAGGCAAGGCTGCGGCAAACTTCTACAAGACCATGCTGGACAAGGATCAGATGCTCATTCAGGATCAGGATCTGGTCACCGCATTTGCGCAGGGTAATGTAAGCGTTATTCCGGTTGTGCCGGGCGATATCAGAGGTATCAATGACTTTGTTGGCGAAGGCGTCAAGGTGGGTTACTTTGCGCCTCCGGCAGGTCCGAATGGTGATAAGGGTGCTCAGCTGGGCGGTTATGCATTGGCGATTCCGGCTGCAAGCAAGAATGCAGAAGCTGCATTCAAGTTCATCGATTGGTGGGCAACCAATGCAGATAACTCCAAGATTTTCTGCGACCTTTCTGGTGAGCTGCCGGCAAACGTAGAGCTGCTCGAGTCTGATGCATATACTGGCACGGAAGATATGGCTGCATTTGCAGAGGCCCTGATGTATGCCCGTCCGCGTCCGGCAGAAACCTGGTGGGACGAGGTAAGCGAAAAGGTTATCAAGCCGACGCTGGAACTCTTCTACGAGGACAAGTTGACCGTTGATGAACTGGTTGCAAAGATTGACGAAGATGGCAATGCTTTGATTGCTACGCTGGGCTAAAATTTCATTGCAGTATGAACCAAGGGCAGAAAGGCGGTTACAGTCTTTCTATCCTTGGTTTTTGCATCATGTATAGATCATAGTTGAGGAGATGATATAACAATGTTTTTGACCATTTACAAGCTGGAAAGTCATCTGGAAGCTGTGGACGAGCTTCGTTATGACGGCATGCAATCCATTTTTCCGCTGGATGCAGCCGATGATATTCGGGATAAGGATACGGTGGTTGGATATCCGCCGCAAAAGGGCGAGGCGTTTCAGGTGAAGAAGAATGATTTTCTGGTCGGACGTGACCGTTATTTGTGGCTGGAAAAAGAGATTACCGTGCCGCAAACCAGAGAAGGCTTTGATACCATCGGTTTCTTTGATCTGGGCGATACCTGTGAAGGCTTTTCTGATGGCTTTGAATCTGTTCTTTATGTAAACGGAAAAGCCTGGCAGGGGGTTGACAGCTATCATAATGAGGTTTTCTTCCCCGAGGATATGGCAGGAAAGAAAGCTGCGCTTCAGATGATGGTCTGGTCGGGGCTGGAAGGCGGCGGCGAGCCGCGGGATCAGATCATGCCGGTGCGTCGGGCGGATATCGGTTATCTGCATCGCACAACGGATGAATTTTATTTCCTTGCGCATGCGGTATGCCAGACATGGCATATTTTGCAGGATACCGATCCGCTGAAAAATCGTCTGCTCCATGCGGTGGACAGCGCAATGTCCCTGCTGGATTTGGATGCGCCCAAGGAAGTGTTTTATCAGCAGGTGGAGGTCGCTCATAAGCAGCTGACAGAAGAGCTGGCAGAGATGCATAAAACGCATGATGTGACCATTTACTGCGTCGGTCACAGCCATATTGATGTGGCGTGGCTGTGGCGTGTCAAGCACACAAAGGAAAAGTGCCTGAGAAGCTTCTCCACGGTGATGCGTCTGATGGATCGGTTTGATGATTATCGTTTTATCCAGTCTCAGCCGCAGCTCTATCGCTTTGTAAAGGACAATTATCCCGCTTTGTATGATGAAATTCGTCAGCGTGTCGCGGAGGGTAAGTTTGAGCCGAACGGTGGTATGTGGGTGGAAGCCGACTGCAATCTCATTTCGGGCGAGTCCATGGTGCGGCAGTTCCTGTATGGAGATCGGTTCTTCCGCGAGGAATTCGGCAAACGCTCCAACTGCCTGTGGCTGCCCGATGTATTCGGTTATTCCTGGGCGATGCCGCAGGTGTTGAAGCAGTGCGGAATTGACACATTCATGACCACCAAGATCAGCTGGAATGAATACAATAAGATTCCGCATGACACCTTTATGTGGAAGGGTATGGATGGCACAGAAATTCTGACCCATTTTGTCACTGTTCCGAATGAAGATAACCCGGAATACTACTCATACTTTACTTATAACGGTTTTGTGGAGCCTGTCTATGTGCATGGCACATGGAATAACTATAAGGATAAAGGCTTGAATCAGGATTTGCTGATGGCGTTCGGCTATGGCGACGGCGGCGGCGGCCCGACTCGTCAGATGCTGATGAAGCGCCGTGCAATCGATCAGATTCCGGGCATGCCCCATGTAAAGACTATTACCGCAGGCGAATATTTTGAAAAGCTGCATCAAAATGTGGAAAACACCGCCGGCTATCTGCACACGTGGGATGATGAACTGTATTTTGAAAATCATCGCGGCACATATACCTCTCAGGCGTATAACAAACGCATGAATCGCCGGATGGAAGGGAAAATGCAGGTGCTGGAAGCAATGGCGGTTCTTGCCGCGCGCAAGGGCGCAGCGGTGGAGCAGGACGCGACGCGCTCCATCTGGGAAACCATTATGATCAATCAGTTCCATGATATCATCCCGGGTTCCTCCATTTCCGAGGTATATGCGGACTGCCATAAGGACTATACGCGGATCGCGCAGCAGGCGCAGGAGATGACAGATCGTTATGCAAGTCACTTGATTGGCAAGGAAGAGAACTGGTACAGTGTCTGGAATGCAAGCGTATTTGAGCGTGAGGATATGGTTTTGGTTCCGGAATCGCGTGACGGATACTTTGAAGAGGAAAACGGCGCTCGTTTGTCTGCGCAGAAAACATCGGAAGGCTGGATGGTGCGCGTTCCGGTTTTGGGCTTTGCGTTTGCAAGTTTCCGCTTTGTTCCGGCGGAAAGTGCGCAAGATCCCTCGCCGTTTATCGTAAATCTGGCTGAAAAGACCGTTGAAACCCCGTTCTATGTGGTGAAATTCGGTCCGTCCGGCGAAATGATTTCGCTCTTTGACAAGCAGAACAATCGTGAAGTGCTCAAAGAACATGGCAATCGCCTGATCGCCTATATGGATCGTCCGATCATGTTCGATGCCTGGAATATTGACTATGACCACTACACCAGATTTGAAATCGTCGATGATCTGCAAAGCTTTGAACTGGAATATGAAGGCGGTATCTCCTGTGTGCTCCGTCTTTCCTGGAAGTATAATAAGTCTACGATCACACAGCGCATTGTGTTCTATGCGGACAATCGCAGAATCGACTTTGATACCAAGGCGGATTGGCATGAACAGCATCGCCTGCTGAAAGCCGATTTCAGCGTGGATATTCATGCCCATCGCGCAACTTATGACATCCAGTTTGGCAACCTTGAGAGAAATACCCATCACTCGACCAGCTGGGATTGGGCAAAGTTTGAAGCTTGTGCGCATAAGTGGATTGACCTGTCCGAGCACGGCTACGGCGTTGCCTTGCTGAATAACTGCAAGTATGGTCATAGCGTATGCAATGGACATATGGCGATCTCGCTGATCAAGTGCGCCACCTGGCCAGCGCCGGATGCAGATCAGGGAGAGCATGTTTTCATGTATTCGCTACTGCCCCATGCGGGCGGCTGGCGAGAAGCCGGTGTGCATCAGCAGGGTGAATGGATCAATCAGCCGCTGACTGCAATGGCGGGCCGCGCAAGTGAAACCAACAAACGCCTGATCTGGGTTAATTCCGATGAGGTTTCGGTGGATGCAATCAAGCCTGCCGAGGATGGAAACGGCTTTATTGTGAGAATGCATGAATATCAGGGCGGACACACCCATGTTCGCATCGGCTCTGATTATGCGGCGATGCAGCTCACTCCGGTGAACATGCTGGAAGAGACCATGGGCGGCACCTGCAATACAGATGATTTTGAGACCACGATGCGTCCGTATCAGATTTGCAACTACCGTGTACAGTGGGGAAATTGAAATGAAAAAAGTGATTTTAGTATTAGTCGATGGGCTCAATTATGAAACCGCACAGCATCGTATGCCGGTTTTGCTGCATATGACCGAGCATGGAAAGGCAAAGCTGCACAAGGTGATTGCAGAACTTCCTACCATGTCGCGCCCGCTTTATGAAACTGTTTTGACCGGTCAGGCGCCCTGCGAGCATGGCGTACTGACCAATAATGTGGAACGGCTTTCCCGTTGTCCGAACCTGTTTTCGCATGTCAAAGCACAGGGAGGCTGTACTGCTGCGGCGGCGTACTACTGGGTAAGCGAACTGTATGTTCGTGCGCCGTTCCGCTATGACGAGGATCGGTTCCATGATGATCCGGACGGTAATCTGATGCACGGCATCTTTTATTGGGAGGACGAATATCCGGATTCGCATCTGTACGCAGATGCAAACGGACTGATACAGAAGTATCATCCGGACTTTGCACTGGTCCACCCGATGGGGGTAGACAATGCAGGGCATGACAGCGGATGCGACAGCGCAAGATACCGCAATGCGGTGCAGGACAGTGATCAGGGACTTGCACGCTTTCTGCCCAAGTGGCTGGATGCCGGCTATACCGTTGTTGTGACAGCCGATCATGGCATTAACCCGGATCATGGGCATGGCGGCAATCTGCCGTGCGAAAGAGAAGTGCCGTTGTTTGTTCTGGGCGCAGAAGAAAACTGGCCGGAAACCTTTTCTCAGCTGGAAGTTGCAAACCGAGTATTAGAGCTTATGGAGTTACCGCCGTTATCAAGGGGGTAGGTCAATGCAAGAGAAGCAGTTGTATAAGAAATTAGTATTGCTTGCGTTACCGATTGTCATTCAAAATATGGTGTCAGCCGGCCTTGGCATGGTGGACACTATGATGCTCGGCAGCTTGGGCGATGGAGTCATTGCCTCGGTTGGACTGGCCAATCAGTATTTCTTTTCGTTTTCCATGATTATAGTTGGTATGGCAAGCGGATGCAGCATGTTTATCACGCAGTATTTTGGTAAATCGGATTTTCAGGGCATTCGTTCGGTTATTGCGCTCGCAATGCGATTTATCATTATTTTCTGTGTTCCGTTTATGGCTGTGACGCTTTTGAAATCCGAATGGGTGATTGGATTTTTCTCGGATGATCAGGAGCTGATCAAGCTCGGCAGTCAGTATTTGAGAATCATTGGCTGGACGATTCCGATTTATGCTTTTACCAGTATGCTGGCGTCTTCGCTGAGAAGCATTCACCGCACAGCCGCACCGATGTATGCAAGCATTATTGCGCTGCTGACCAATGTAGTCGGAAATTATATCCTGATTTTCGGAAAGTTCGGTTTTCCGCAGTTGGGCATTCGAGGCGCGGCGATCGCCACACTGCTTTCGCGCTGCGTAGAAGTGAGCATTCTGTTTGCCATTGTATACGGCAAAAAAACTGTGGTTGCAATTGGCCCCAAAGACTTTACCAGCATACCCAAGGGACTTGCAAAACGCTATTTCAGTGCATGTTCGCATGTGATTTTAAACGATTGGCTTTATAGCTTTGCCTCCACGATCTACATGGTTGCCTATGCACATTTGGGTAAGCAGGTGCTGGCGTCGCTCAATGTGGCAGGCTCCATTCAGAATCTGCTTTTCACTGTCATCAGCGGTATCGCAATGGCTTCTTCGATTTTAGTCGGAGAGCAGACAGGACAAAGCAAAACGGAGGAATCGTTTTGGGTCGGTCAAAGATGCCTGCGCTTTTCCATTTTTATTGGAGTGATCAATGCAGTGCTTCTGTTTCTGATATCGCCCATCGCTCCGACATGGTTTGGACAGGAAGCAGCAACCTATGATATTACCGTCAGCATAGTACGGATTTACGCTCTTGTACTGGTTGTTAGATTTGTCAATTACGTTCTGGCAGGAGGCGTTCTGCGAGGCGGCGGAGATACACAGTGGGTCATGATTGTGGAGCTTTCGACCGTGTGGTTCATTGCAGTGCCGTTTGCATTTTTGGGCGTTTATGTGCTCAAATGGCAGATAACGGGCGTGGTATGCCTGGTTATGATCGAAGAAGTCGTAAAATGTGTCTTTATGCTATGGCGGTTTTACAGGCGCAGATGGGTCAACAACGTGACGATATAGCGGGTTTGTTTTAGGTGCGCTAAAAAGAAAAGCTCATACCGGCCGGGATGATAACTTCCCGGCAGGGTATGAGCAAATTTATGGATTACCACGTGTATGCACCTAAGAGCGAACGGCTACCCACATGGGTAGCCGTCTGCTCAATTTGGAGAGAAGAGAATTAGAAGAAAAGGTTATGGTCTAAAATGAGAAATGATTATATGGCAAAAATATCTTCTGGTAAAGTGGATTGTACCGGCTGTGCTGAAGCGAGCTTTGCATATTCGCTTGGCGAAATTCCGACTTCCTGACGGAATACTTTGGCGAAATAGTTCGCATTGGAAAAACCACACAAATCAGAAACCATCGCAATGGAAATATCTTTTTCCATCAAAAAACGCTTTGCTTGCGTAATTTTGAATTGTGTAAGATAGCGCCCCGGAGAAATTCCCAGAGCCTCATGAAAGGCTCTGGATAAATACCCCGTCGATACTTCCACACGCTCTGCAAGGTCAGGAATACCTGCAAGAAATGAGAAATCTTCTGAAATGATATTTAGCGCAGCTTCAACAACCCAAGGAAATTCCTTGCTTTGCTCGGATTGTTTCGCATTTTTTCGAAACGTCAGCAAAAACTGATATGCAATCAAGGAAATATCAGATAGGTCCTTCTGTTTCTTTTCAAGCGAAGAAATCACCATTTTTGACATTTGCGCGATGTTATAAGCAATAACTGCGCCCTGTTCCAGCCGGTCATCAAGCAATGTTTGCCAAAGCGTACCGGTAAAAATGATGAATGTAAGCTGCGTGTTTTCCGAGGCTGTTAAATTGCAAATCCCATGATAGGTGTTTAGCGCAATGACGCTGTCGCCGGATAAGGTGAGATTCAGCTTGCTTGTTTGTACAGCAATAGCGCCGGCAGATACACACACGAACAATAATTCGGATGCATCAATCTCAAATAATATATTCTGCGATTCGTCCAGCGAAAGCGTATATCCTTCGGATATATTCAAAGTACGCGCAACGGTTTCATCGTATTTGTCTACATCGGGCAAAATTGGCTTAGCAGCAGAACCGGAAATCCATCGCATATGCTTTAGTGGCAGATTGCAAGCTCGGTTTCGGAATCGAATACGTGGATCTTGTTTACGTCAATGCCGATGGTAAACGGCTTGTTTTCCTCCGGCTGAACGTCGGCAGGCATGCATGCAATCAGCTTATGCTCATTAAACTCCAGATACAGGTTGGTTTCAGCGCCCATAAGCTCCACAATATCTACAGTGGTGGACAGACGAACGCCGCTGTTTTCTGCGCTGGTAAAGTTAGCGGGACGAATACCCAGAATAACAGAGCGATCAACATAGTTTTCCAGGTGCTTTGCCTTTTCAGCGGGCATCGGGATGATAGCGCCGGCAAAATCAGCAACGATCTGATCGCCGTTCTTGCGAATGGTAGCCGGGCAGAAGTTCATCTGAGGCGAGCCGATAAATCCTGCAACAAACAGATTGTTGGGGGTATCGTAAAGTGCCTGCGGTGTGTCAAACTGCTGAATGACGCCGTCCTTCATGACACAGATGCGATCGCCCATGGTCATAGCTTCGGTCTGGTCATGGGTAACGTAAACGAAGGTCGTGTTCAGACGCTTATGCAGCTTGCTGATCTCCGAACGCATGGAGGTACGCAGTTTTGCATCCAAGTTGGAGAGAGGCTCGTCCAGCAGGAATACAGAGGGATTACGAACCATTGCACGACCGAGAGCAACACGCTGACGCTGGCCGCCGGACAGAGCCTTCGGCTTGCGGTCCAAAAGATGCTCCAGATCGAGGATGCGAGCAGCCTCGTGCACCTTCTTGTCGATTTCGTCCTTCGGAACTTTGCGCAGCTGCAGACCGAATGCGATATTCTTATACACCGTCATATGCGGGTAGAGCGCATAGTTCTGGAACACCATTGCGATATCGCGGTCTTTCGGTGCAACGTCGTTAACGAGCTTGTCGCCGATATACAGTTCGCCGCCGGAGATTTCCTCCAGACCTGCGATCATACGAAGCGTAGTGGACTTGCCGCAGCCGGAAGGACCTACAAGAATAACAAATTCCTTGTCCTTGATTTCCAGATTCAGATCCGGAATTACTTCGACATTTCCGGGATAGGTTTTATTGACATGCTTAAATGTAATATTTGCCATGGTTGATTGGCCTCCTGCATGAAATCGTGTTTTCTGGGAACTGCCTTAATGATAGCATAGATGTTTGCAGTTTCTCAACAATGAAATTGTGATGTGATAGGTAAATTTGTGATAAGCAAAACTATATCGTTGATTTTCTGTTTTTCACATGATACGCTAAAATAAACAGTAATAGCGAGGAGTGTTTGTGTGCAGCAAGTACATTATCAAAAAGCGCTAAAAATCGGCCTGCGAGAGCAGCGCCTGAGAAGTTTGTCGGGGCTTTCTAAGAATCTTGCTGTGATTCCGGTTTCAATCGAAAAGGATGTTGCAACAAGAGAGTCTTTATCATTGATTGATATTCCGCTCGATCTCGTTGTGGGGACCTGTGTGGAGGGAAGAAGCAACACATTTTCTCCCGGTTTTTATCCAGTGATGGATGAAAGCTCCGAGTTTGCGGTGAAATGGGAGCACTTGTGCAGGATACATTTGTCCGAAGGACTGCGTGATCCGATCAAAGCGGTGGAATACATGGGAAAGTTTTATGTCATTGAGGGACATAAGCGCGTGAGCGTGCTCAAGTATTTCGGCGCAGTCAGCATAAGCGGAATGGTCACACGTGTGTATCCGATGCCGTCCGACTCGAAGGAAGTGCAGATTTACAAGGAGTTTCTGCACTTTTATCAGATGACAGGCTTATATCTGGTTCGATTTAACCGCCTGGGAGGGTATCAGGAACTGCTTGATCTGGTTGGTTATGAAACGCCGTGGAGTGCAGAGCATATCCGGGACTTTCGCGCGTTTTTCAATATATTTGCCAGTGCGTTCCTGGCCAGAAATGGCGAAAAAGACCAAGTATCAGAGGCGTTGATTGCGTATCTGAGAGTGTATGGATATTCTGCGGCAGAAAGAGTGCTGCCATCCGTTTTGGAGAGTGAGCTGCAGAAAATCCAGCCTGAGATCATCAGACAAACCCAGCATAAGGAAGTTCAGCTGATGCTCTCGGCCAAAATAAAGAAACGTTCGCTGATTTCCGGACTGTGGAGCAGCGTTCTAAATGTCGCCTTTATTTACGGGCATTCCCCTGAGCAGAGTTCTTTGATTTATTCGCATGATCTGGGCAGGAGAGATTTGGAAAGCGCGATGCAGGGAGAAATCAAAACAAAGGTATATACCGTACCGTTTACCGAAGAGCAGTTTTCTGTAGCAATCGAGCAGGCTATTTCCGAGGGCGCGGATGTCATATTTGTTCCAGAGTCGGAGATGATGCGGGTTTGTGTGCAGGCAGCCGCCGCGTATCCTGATGTGAAAATACTGTGCTGCGCGTTAAATACCATTCATCCGCTGATCCGGACCTATTATCTCAGACTGTATGAAGCGAAGTTCCTTACAGGCGCACTGGCGGGCGCATTGGCGCCGGGAGACCGCGTCGCATATCTTTACGATAAAGAAAAAGAGAGCTTGATCGCAGGCATCAATGCCTTTGCGCGCGGTGCGCAGATGACCAATCCCCGAGCAAGAATTGTGCTCAGCAGCACCAATTCCAACAAGCAGGAGTTCCTTGAAAGAGAAAAGTTCTTCTATTTGGATGATACAAGGCCGGATTATGTACAGGATATTTTGCCGGGTGCAGCGGGCCTTTATGATAACACGGGAGAAAAGCCGCGCAATATAGCAATTGCACTGTGCAGATGGGGAAAGTTTTACCAAAAAATCCTGTATAGAATTATGGATGGCGATTGGAAAAACGATGCAGATTCCAACAGCGCAGTCAGTTACTGGTGGGGAATGGATGACGGTGTTATTGATGTGATTTATTCCAGAAGTCTGCCGGAGGGTGTGCGGCAGCTTGCACAGCTGCTGCGAGAAGCAATCGGAGAAAAACGAATAGGACCGTTTGCCGGTATGCTGCGCGGACAAACAGGCGAGATTTATCATAATGATCCGGCACCGATGAGGGCACAGGAAGTTTTGAAAATGGACTGGCTTGGAGAGAATGTTGTGGGATCAATCGGGAGCGCAGAAACAAATAATACGGTAGAGTCCTAATGTGTGATCGGGGGGAGTGGTTGTTTGAAGCCAGATAAAAAGACCGCCCAAGAGGTACAGAATTGTTATGAAGATTTTAGCACTTGCAGATCATGAATCCAAATATTTGTGGGACCAGTTCCACCCCAAAAAATTGGAGGATATAGATCTTATTTTATCCTGCGGCGATTTGGATCCGAACTATTTATCGTTTATTGCAACTTTTACCAAGGCACCGGTGTTGTATGTGCATGGTAACCACGATGATTGCTATAAAAATAATCCGCCGCATGGATGTATTTGCATTGAAAATCAGGTATATGTGCATAATGGCATCCGAATTGTAGGATTGGGCGGCTCAATGCGCTATAAAAAGGGAATCAACCAATATACTGAGCAGGAAATGGCATGGCGTATCAAAAAAATGTGGCTTCAGCTGCATCGCACAAAGGGATTTGATATTTTGCTGACACATGCGCCGGCTTTTGATCTGGATGATGATAAGGATTTACCCCATGTCGGTTTTTGTGCATTCCATACGCTGCTGAACCGATATAAGCCCGCCTATTTTGTCCATGGTCACACGCATTTGAATTATGGAATCAAATTCAAACGATATCGGAAGTATGGTAAAACACAGGTGATCAATGCGTATGAACGATGTGAATTTGAAATCGAACCGGGTACCATAAAACGCAGAAAACGATTTTTATTGTGTAGTGAATAGCATACATAGCAATTGTCGGCCAAAGGAGTTTGGCTGTTCAATAAAAAAGATAATTTGGAGGAAACTATGGCAATGATTAAACTTTCCCCATCGTTTAAAGATTATATTTGGGGCGGTCAGCGACTGAAGCATGAATTTTATAAGAAATATGATGGTGACATCTTGGCGGAATCGTGGGAACTGTCGTCCCATCCGGACGGTCCGAGCCGCATCGCGGAAGGCGGTCCCGTTGGCCAGACTCTGCAGGAGTATATTGATGAGAACGGCCCCTCTGTGCTGGGCACAAACTGTGAGCGGTTTGAGGAATTTCCGGTACTGATCAAGTTTATCGATTCCAAAAAGGATCTGTCCGTACAAGTGCATCCGAATGATGAATATGCCAGAGAGCATGAAAATCAGTACGGCAAAACCGAGATGTGGTATATCGTGGATTGCGATCCGGGTGCGTTTTTGTATTACGGCTTTAAGCATGAAATTACAAAAGAGGAATACCGCAAACATATTGAAAATGATACATTGGATCAGGTCCTGAACGCGGTTCCCGTTCATAAGGGCGATGTATTCTTTATTGAAGCCGGAACGGTCCATGCCATCAATAAGGGCATTATCATTGCGGAAATTCAGCAAAATTCCAATGTTACATACCGCGTATATGATTATGGACGTCTGGGAGCAGATGGAAAGCCGCGTGCGCTTCATATCGAAAAGGCCATTGATGTTTCCAACCTTTGCAAGCCGCGAGAGGACTATGATTTTGGCGAGCATCTGGTTCGGTGCGATAAATTCGTTGTGGATCGCATCTCTTTGAACGGAGAAACAACAGAGGGAAATGCGGACAAGACCTCCTTCCATTCGCTGCTGGTTGTAGATGGCGAGGGTGAAATCTGCTGCGGCGATGAGCGTATGGCGATACGCAAAGGCGACAGCATTTTCCTGCCTGCCAACAGCGGCAAATATACGGTATCCGGCCAGTTGACCGCCCTGCTCACGACGATTCCGCCCAAAGCAGAGTATCGCATCGGCATTGATCTGGGCGGCACTGCGATCAAAGCTGGCGTGGTAGATCAGGATCAGAATATTGTCGGGCGCAGCGAAGTGCCGACAGAAGGCGATCAGCCGTGGGAGCATGTGGTCGATAACATGGTGCATGCCGCTCGGTTGGCGCTGCAAGACGCCGGACTGGATGTGAAGGACTGTGTTGCGTGCGGCGTCGGATGCCCGGGTACGATCGACGCCAAAACTGGCGATGTTGTCTATTCCAACAATCTGGTATGGAGCGACGTGCCGCTGGCAAAGGTGATGTCGGAAAAGCTGGGTTTGCCGGTGAAGGTTCGCAATGATGCAAGCTGCGCGGCGCTCGGCGAGGTGGTTGCGGGCGCAGCCCGCGGCTGTGATAATGCTGTAATGCTGACGCTGGGAACCGGTGTGGGCAGCGGCATTGTAATTGACGGAAAAATCTTTGAGGGTGCAGGTCCCGGCGGTGCCGAAATGGGCCATACCATTCTGCATAAGAATGGCGAGTTATGCACCTGCGGTCGGCGCGGGTGTCTGGAGGCTTATGCATCCGCAACCGCTTTGATTCGTGAAGCGAAAAAGGCGGCAGCCGCGCACAAGGACAGCCTGATGGTGCAGATGCTGGATGGCGATCTGGACAAAATGAATGCAAAGATCCCGTTCGATGCGGCAAAACAGGGCGATGCGGCTGCAAAAGAAGTGATCGAACGATATATGAGCGATCTGGCGGATGGGATTGTTGATGCGGTCAATATTTTCCGTCCGGAAATGATTTTGCTCGGCGGCGGTATCAGCAAGCAGAATACGTATCTCACCGATCCGCTACACGAGCAGGTGGCAAAGCAGGTATTCGGAGGCGAAACCTCTTATCTGCCGGAAATTCGTTGTGCCATGTTGGAAAACGACGCCGGAATGATCGGCGCTGCCAATATTGAGTGATTCAGGCTCTGTGCAGGTGGATTTGTTTCTAACTTGCTCACCTGAAATTCTGTTACACAAAAAGAACTTGCAAGGCGGCCGCCGGAAAACTGGCAGCCGCCTTTGTGTTATTACCTTGTTTCATGAAACAATAGTTGTTATTTCTGCCGATTGTGTTTCATTTGTTTCAGTGATATGATGTATCCGAACTTCTTGAGAGGGCTATCTGTGATACCAGTACAGGCACTGCATAATCTGCTCGAAATCAATACCGTTGATTGCCCGGCAGAACAGGAAAGATAATTTTAAAATATTTTAGGAGGACTTATCAATGAAACTAACTGTAATCGGCGGCGGTGGTGTCCGCTCCATGTTTCTTGCAAAGAGTATTGCGCAGCGTGCGGCGGAACTACATATCACACAGATGGTATTTATGGACAACGATCCCGAGAAACTGAGAATTTATGGCGGCATGGCTCGCCATGTGGCCAATATGCTTTGCCCTGAATTGGATTTTGTGCTGACCACCGATGCAGTGGATGCAGTCACAGATGCAGACTATGTCATCACCACCATTCGGGTGGGCGGCGACCATACCCGTGTGCGGGATGAAAGGATTGCACTCGATTTGGGCATTTTGGGTCAGGAAACCACCGGCGCAGCGGGTTTGTCGTTTGCCATGCGCTCGGTTCCTGCTCTTGCACAGTATTGTGAGCTTATCCGCAAGCACGCCAAACCCAGCGTGAAGGTGTTCAACTTCACCAATCCCGCCGGTGTTGTTTCGCAGGCGCTTCGTGATATGGGCTATGATTTTACTTATGGCATTTGCGATGCACCGTCCGGCATGCTGCATCAGTTTGCCGATCTTTATGGCGTTGAGGCCAACCGCGTGGTCGGTGAGTGCTATGGCCTGAACCATCTTTCGTATTTCCGCTCGATCAAGCTGGATGGCAAGGAGATTATGCCGGAGCTGATCGCAAGACCGGATGCCTACACCGAAACCGATCTGCGTTTCTTCAAGCCCGATCTGATCGAGCACATGAACTGTGTGCTCAATGAATATCTGTATTATTTCTACTACCGTGAGCGGGCCGTGGAAAATATTTTAAAGGCCGGCGTTACCCGCGGCGAGGTGATTGAGGATATCAACCGCCAGATGACCGCAGAGCTTTCGCAGATGGATATTGAAAATGATTTTGAAAGCTGCCTTGCTTGTTACGAAAAGTGGTATGGCAAACGCGAAGACGCTTACATGGCCAACGAGACCGGTGTGCGCCGCAATAAGGCATGGAAATTTGACGTATTTTCGCCGGATGCCGGTGGTTATGCAGGTGTTGCGCTGCGCTTTATCGAAATCGTGGAAACCGGAATCCCAGGGTCTATGATTCTGTGTGTACCCAATAACGGTGCGATTCCCACCCTTGCGGATAACGATATCGTAGAAATCACCTGTGATATCTCGCGTGATGGCTGTAAACCTCATGCGGTGAACGATGCAGACCCGCGCGCACTCGAGCTGATCAGACGGGTCAAGGCATATGAGCGTCTGGCTGCAAAAGCGATTATCGAGCATGATCGCACCGCTGCCGTGGATTGCCTGATGCTCCATCCGCTGGTGAATTCGTATTCGCTTGCAACCAAGCTGGTCGATGCCTATTTTGAGCTGAATGCTCCTTATAACAAGTAAAACGGAGGAAAAAAGTCATGTCTTTTGTTGCTACTGTTGGCAGTGTGAATATTGATCTTATGTATTCTGGTTTGCCGCGCCTTCCGCAGGAAGGGGAAGAATTGTTTGCAAAAGGGTTTTCGCTGCAAATGGGCGGCGGCTCTCCTGCAACGCTGATCAATCTGGCGGGTCTTGGCGTTCCGGTAAAGATTTCCACCTGGTTGGGTGAGGATATGTTTTCAGCCTTTGCAAAAAGCTATTTTGCGCAGGAAGGCATCACACCGTGCAATCTTTACACCGGAACGGGTATTCCGCTCAATATTTCCACTGTGCTTATTACGCCATCGGATAGAACCATCGCGTCCTACACAGATGGTTATACCATTGATGAAAAGACTGCACAGCGCGTATATGAAAACGCGAAAGGCGCCAAAATCGTGCAGATGATCGGAGCAGCCGAGCTGTTGGATGTTTATACGCAGTTAAAGCGGGAAGGTGCTGTCTTGGTGTTTGATACCGGTTGGGAGGATGACCTGTCGATCGAAAAATACCGCAAGCAGCTCGACATTGCAGATTATTATACGCCAAATCAAAAGGAAGCGCTCAAGATAACCAATACGGATACACCGGACGAAGCGGCAAAGGTGTTATCCGATCTGTTTGAAAACGTCATTGTCAAGCTGGATCAGGATGGATGCCTGATCATGGAAAATGGCACGAAAAAGGTGATTCCCAATCTTGAGGTAGAGGCCCGTGATTCGACAGGCGCAGGGGATGCCTTCCTTGCGGGACTGATGTACGGACTATATCATGGGTATTCCTTTGAAGACAGCGTGATTTTCGGCAATGTTACTGGCGCAAAGTGCGTAACCGGAATAGGATGTCTGACAGCCCGCTGTGATGAAAAGGAACTTCACGTTTTGGCAGAGAATTGGCGCAGCAAAACGCACGGCTAATTTTTCGTTTGTGGAATGAGTGGGATTGTCGATATACCCCACTCATTTTGCCGTAATGAGGAGGTTTTCCACATGACCATTCGAGAATTTGCAAAATTATGCGGTGTATCCCCCGCTACCTGTTCTCGCTTTTTCAGCGGAAGTGGCGCAGTAAGTGAATCGGTTCGTTTGCATATTGAGGAGGTTGCGAAAAAGACCGGCTATTGTCCGCCGGATACTTTTCGCGGGCGAAGAAAATCCAGTTCTGTTATTGCTGTTATCCTGCCGCACTTTCGTCAAGGCTTCTTTCAGGATATGCTGGAAAAACTGCGGGAACAGGCGGAAGCGGTGCATAAGCGTTTGATTGTGTTTCCCTGCGATGATCGGAAACCGCAGGAGACATTGGCGCTGCTAAATGCAGTCAATCCGCTTGGCATTGTTATGCTGCATGAATCGATGGATGATGCACTGGCAGACGCGATCAATCAGCGCAATATTCCCACGATCGTTTGTGGAGGAATTCCTATCGGCCGCCGGTTTTCTTCTGTTCACATTGATGATATGATGGCAGCTTATGACGGAACCAATTATCTGCTGGAATTAGGTCATTCCAAAATCGGATTTCTGACGGATAACAGCCGCGCGATTTCGTCCGGTTTTCAGCGTTTAACGGGATGCAAAAAGGCTTTTGAAGATGCCGGCTTGCCGCTGCCTCCGGATTGGATTCTGCCAACCGGTATGACGTTTGAAGATGGTTATCATGGAATCGATGAGCTTTTGCAGCGGCAGCTCGATCTCACCGCTGTTTTTGCGTTTAGCGATGACCTGGCAGTGGGTACGCTTGTGCGGCTGTATGAACTGGGAAAACAGGTTCCGGAACACATTTCTGTTTTGGGATTTGACGATCACATCATGGCGCGTGCAACCATTCCGCCGCTGACAACCATTCATCAGCCGTTGGAGGATATTGCGCGTTATACCATTGAACGTTTGATCAATATGCAAGGCGCGCATGATATTTCGTCTGTAACGGTCGGCTGCACCATTCAGAAGCGTGCAACCTGTCGTTCGATTGGCCCCAGCGTGCGCCGCGGAATTTTTCCGGATCTGCCGTAGCGGGATGTTTTTTTCAAAGGAGTATGCCAAAATGTCGAATAAACATTGGAATGCAAAGCAAATCATCGCAGATTGGAAATTTGGGCCGCGCTTTACGGAAGGAAGCATTGCGGATGGCAGTCTGGTTATCAAAGATCAGAGCGGAAACGGGAATGATCTGCAAATGCAGCTGTATGCAAATGGACAGCTCACCAAGAATGTGCAGCAAGCAAATTGGGAAGACTATGTCTCTTTTGCGGAGGATTGCATGACCGGTGACGGCGGGAGCATGAGTTTCCACGGTGACAGAGGAATAACGCCCAAGGCTCAAAAAGCGGGTGTGGATTTCATTACAGCTGCACAGGCGGCAATCAATAAAAATCAGTTTTTAGATGGATATGCGATTGAAATTTTATATTATCTGCCAGAGCATTGGACGGCCGCCGAGGAATGGATGAGCATTATGACACGGCAGGGCAAGCATGGCGGGAATCCGGAAGATGAGCAGGGAAGCATGTATATCTCTGTTTCCAACTGCAAGGAAATTCAGTTTGTCACCGCAAATGCACAGGGCAATCATGCCATGGCTTCCGCTGCATGGTCGGTATCTATGGACGAGGGCGGTGTTTGGTATCATATTGCCATCATTTCGGATGGCCATAAAATCTCCAACTTTGTCAATGGATGCGAAGCATTTCGCAATTATGTATCGGATGATATGGTAGGTATGTATGCCGACCCGGATGATGGGCGTTTCCGTATTGGCTCTTGTTGGTGGGAAAGCGGAAATGAAACACTGGATAAGTTCCTGCAGGGCAAGATTCAGCAAATACGCATCATTGGTGCGCCGATTGGTAGAGAAGATTGGTTGATTTCCAATCCGGAAAGCTATGTTGGAACGTTTGGAAGCAATCGTGCTTATCGGCGTAAGAACCAAGACACATACTGCTTTGCCTTGATTCCGGATTCGCAGAATACCGTAAAGTTTTGTCCCAGTGTTATGGAAAAGACCATCGATCAGCTGATTTCGAAGGCAGATGAGTTTAATTTAAAAGCGGTGATTCATCTTGGTGATGTGGTAGACGATTTCGATTCTGCCATACAATACGAACGGGCGAAGAATATTTTTTATCGCTTGCCGCAATCCGGCATTAAGTTTTTGATTCAGCCCGGTAATCATGATAACTGTTCGGATGGTAACTCCAGTTATGGGGGATTGTTTGGGGCGGATAGTGCAGAATATCATGCGCTTACGCAGTCTTACCTTTATGCAAAAGCCTGGAGTGGGGCAATGTTCGTCCGGGCGGGCAGTTATACATATATGATTATCTCCCTTTCCTGCGTAGATAACGAAACCAACTGGAGTAAGCAAAGCGGGGAGCTGGAGTGGTTTGAGCAAATGCTTCAAGAGCATCCGGACTGTCCGACGATTGTAACCCGGCATGATGTTCAAAATTGCTCGGATACAGCGCCGAGCTCCGTAAAGTTGAGCGGAGAAGGCAAAAAACTATGGGAAATTGTAAAAAAGTATCCACAGGTGTTCATGATGGTTGGCGGGCATAGCCATGGCTCAGGCGTGGAAATGCTGAAAAATGATATGGGCCAAGATGTAATATCCATTTTAACGGATTTGCAATTCTCTCATAATGGAGGGAATGGGTGGTTCCGCTATCTGGAATTTGACGAAGCATCCAACAAGATTTATTATTCCATTTACTCTCCTTATGCTGCATCTTTGCAAGACAGCGAAAAGACATTTTTTGATGTGAATTTTTTGACCGGTGATGGGCATGAAGGAGAAATAGATATTCCATTTCACATGCGATTTCATTTTTCTAATTGCAATCAGTCATGACTTGGTCGCTGTGATTGTCAGGCGGCCAATAATCTTGGTTGAGAGCGGTTATAGAACAAAAGGTGCGGCATGAGAGCGGTTCTCATGCTGCACCTTTTGCTGTTTTATGGATTAAAGTCGAAATTTATATATCACTTCATAGGTGGATTTTCCCCGCAAAGCAATCACACGAAGAAGTAGAGATAACGGCAAGGCATTCGTCCAAGGCTCATATCATGGCTGGCCGGTCAGCTAACCCTGCTCGGGCAGGCTGCGGTACACAATACATGGACGGCCGCCGGTACTGTAATCCATTTCGCTTTCGACGATATGCTGCTCGGATAGGTAGTTCATATAGCGGCGCACGGTAACAACCGACAGGCCAACATGCGACGCAATATCATCACTGGTATGCTTTTCTTCGGGTTTGGAACGGAGATAGCCTTCGATCCGCTCGAGCGTTTGGGCTTGCAGCCCTTTAGGCGGTGCGGAAGCAGATGCAGATAGATTACCGTGGGCATCGGAAAACAGCGCGCGATCCAGCAAACCTTGGTTAATGGTGCCGTTTTGTATCGCCTCGCGTCGCTGACAAAAGTGCTCCAGCGCAAGTTGAAAGCGCTCATAGGCAAAGGGCTTTACCAAATAGTCGATTGCTCCCAGCCGCATCATTGTCTGAACCGTTTCCGAGTCGTTGGCGGAAGTCACCATGATAACATCCGCATTCACGCCTTTCACCCGGAGAATGTGCAGCAGCTCAGAGCCATTCATTTGCGGCATGAAAACATCAAGCACAATCAAATCAACGGCATGATTCTGTAAATAAACCAGCGCAGGGTTGGCGGAAGAAAACGTTTTCACGACAGTAAAACGGGGGTCCAGATCGATATAGCGTGCATTCAGACGGGTGATAATCGGATCATCCTCAATAATGACAGCGGTATACATAATGCCTCCTGCTCTTTTCAATAGGGGTCAATGACAGTAATGATAAACGATGTTCCGATTCCGGGTTCGGATTCGACCCGGATGGCGCCATGATAGGACGAAACCATATCCTGCACCAAGGACAGGCCAGTGCCATGTCCATCCCCCTTGGTGGAATATCCCCGCTCAAAGATGTGCTGGACCGTTTCAGGGGGCATGCCGGGACCGGTATCGTCCACGCTGATTAGCAGACCGTGTTCGCCATCCTGAATGCTGACTGTAACCTCACGAGGAGCGGAATCCGGTACATTCCGCAGTGCATCAAATGCATTTTCGGTGAGATTCCCGATGACAGTCACCAGTCCCCCGGCAGGCATATAGCGGTTGTCAACGCCAAGATGGCTGGATGGCGTGAGCACAAACCGGATGCCAAGTTCCGCTGCGCGGTAGGCCTTGCCAATCAAAAGCGCAGCGATGGACGGCTCATGGATGCGGTCCGAGATAAAGCTGAAGGATTGCGCGCGTGTTTGTGTGATTTGCAGCACATAGTCCTCCGCTTGCTTAATTTCACCGAGCTGCAGCAGGCCAAGGATCACATGCAGCTTATTGGTGAATTCATGCGTATAGGAACGCAGTGCTTCTAAGATGTGGCGTACACCGGTCAGATCCTGTGCCAAACGGATGACCTCGGTGCGGTTGCGGAAAATCGCAACTGCGCCCTCAACCTTTCCGTTGCGCCAAAGCGGGATACGGTCTGAGAGGACGGCAATATGTTTGATTGATTCCAGATTGACGTTATATTCGGCGCAACCGGTCTCCATCACACGCGCGATGGTAGAACGGGGATAGAATGTGCTGAGTGGTTGGCCGAGTGCGTCCTGCTGTGTTATTTTCAACATATCGGCTGCGGCCTGATTGAGATAAGTAATGCGTCCGGTCAGGTCAATGGCAAGAAGGCCCTCATCCAGCGCGTTCAGAATGTCGCTGCGCTGCAAGAACAGGCGGCGGAAGGCATCGGGTTCATAGCCGAGCAGTTCCTGCTTGATGCGTCTGGTCAGACGCAGGCTGAGCAGATTGCCGAGCATCAGCGCAGCGATGGCGATGAGCAAATGAACCGTGAGGGTGCTCAACACGGTTTGATGAATGGAGCGCATATAGATCGCCGCCATTGTAAAGCCGCTCACTTGTCCGTTGCTGTCATAAATCGCAGCGTATGCACACCGATCTGCATTGGCAGGCGCTTCATGGTTATACAGCAGTGTTGTTCCACCTGATTGAAAATAGGAGAGAACATCCTCGCTCAATGCGGGTACGTCGGACAGTTCGCTTGAGTTTGAGTCAAGGTCATAAAACGCGGTTGGAGTGCCCAAAGCATCATAGACAGCGAAAACGTCAATGGCAGGCACTTCGCGCACCGTGTGCTCCACATATTCCTGCAGCCGATCGGGACTGTTGTTTTCCATCAGCAGGGATGTACCTGCCGCCACCTGAACAGCGCTCAAAAGTGCCTGATCGCGCACTTTGGCATCCTGCTGCAGGCTGATCCACAGGCTCGCGCCAAAGGCCAGAAGCAGGGTAACACAGATACAGACCACCAAAATCTTTCGGATCTGCCCATATAACTGCAAAGACGGAGTGTTGTTTTTTTTCAACGTTCTCCCTCCCTTATCGTTTTTTATCGTTTTCTCCTATCATAACATAATGGGCGAAACGCATCAAATTAAATCAGGCATAAGCGACAGAAACCGGCATTTTGCGCATTTTATTTTTTTTACTTTCGTAAGGGAACGATTTCACATTTCTGTCGCTATAATAGGGCACAAAGTTGAAAATTGAAAAAGGGGTGATATTTGTTGGAGGCAATCAAAGCGGAACTCAATGCGCAGTTGCAGACACATACGGCGTTTGAGATCCCGCTGTTCGGCGGAATACCGGTGCCGGAATCCACAGTCGTTACATGGGCGATCATGCTTGTCCTCACGCTGGCGGCGATCTGGCTGACGCATGGGATGCGCAAAAAGCCCGGGCGACGGCAGATGGCCGCAGAGATGCTGGTTGGCTTTATCAACAACTTTTGCCGCGATTCGCTCGGTGAAGCTCACTGGCACACGTTCGCACCGTATTTGGGTACGGTCGGCCTGTATCTGGCTCTGGCCAATGTGTCCGGCCTGTTCGGCGTGGCACCGCCGACCAAGGACCTGAACGTCACAGCCGGTTTGGCGCTGATGAGCGCGGTGCTGATTTACGGCGCGCAATTCCGTTATCACGGACTGGGCGGCGGTCTGAAAAAATTTGGTGAGCCGGTGGCAATTGTGGCGCCGCTCAACATTATGGAGATCGGCATCCGTCCATTGTCGCTTTGTATGCGTCTGTTCGGCAACATTTTCGCGGGCTTTGTTATCATGGAGCTCATCAAACTGGCCGTTCCGGCCATCGTACCGATTCCGTTCAGCCTGTATTTCGATGTATTTGACGGCATGATTCAGGCGATTGTGTTTGTCTTTTTGACAACGCTGTTCCTTGCGGAATCCATTGAGTAAACAACTTTGAACAACAAAAATTAGGAGGAAATAAAAATGGGTATTGCAATTGGCGCGGGCATCGCGGTTCTGACTGGTATTGGCGCAGGCATTGGCATTGGTTTTGCTACGGGCAAGTCTTCTGAGGCAATCGCACGGCAGCCGGAATCCGCCGGCCAGATCAGCAAGAATCTGATCCTCGGCTGTGCGCTGGCTGAGGCGACTGCGATTTACGGCTTCCTGATCGGTATCCTGCTCATCTTCATGGGCTGATCGGGGGCGCTATCGGATGATCCTGAATCTGAACGCTCAAATTATATGGGTATTCGTCAATCTGCTGGTTCTGTTCCTGCTGATGAAGAAATTCCTGTTCGGGCCGGTCACCAAAATGCTGGACGAGCGGGCGCAGGGCGTGTCTGATACGATCGACCAGGCGGAAAGCCGTCTGGCCGATGCCGAACAGAGCAAGGCCGAATCTGACCGGCAGCTGGCGCAGGCCCAAGACGAAGCAGCACGCATCATTGCCGCTGCCAAGCAACGCGGGGAGAGAGAATACGAGCGCCGCATTGCCGAGGCTGAGCAGGTCGTCCAGCGGCTCAATGCGCAGGCTGCGCAGCAGCGTGAAGCAGACCGCGCTGCCATGCTGGCAGATGCCAAAAAGCAGATCGCGGCGCTGGTGCTGCTGACTACGGCCAAGGTTTCCCAATGCCGTCTGGATGGGGATACCGACCGCACCATGCTGGATTCCTTCCTGCAGGAGGAAGCGGGTGACGCATTATGAGTACGGTGGCGGCCCGCTATGCGGCTGCGCTGCGGGAGTCCGGCTGTACGCTGGAGGAACTGCGGCGAACCGCAGACTATCTGATCGGCTGCGCGCCGCTGTGGGAAGCGCTGTGCAGCCCGGCGGTGGAAGCCCGGGAAAAGCACGCCGTACTTGACCGGCTCCCGGACTTTACCGAGCACGAGAAATTACAGCATTTTTATAAACTGCTGGCGGAAAAAGGCCGGATGGAGCTGCTTCCTGAAATTGTGGACGCATATCGCCGGTTGGAGCTGCGTGAAAACAAGGAAGGCCTGTGCATTGTGCGCTGTGCCCGTGAACTGGACGATGCGCAGCTGGGAGAGCTGGCGCGGCTGCTGTGCCGCAGGCATGGCTATCAGGCCATGACGATGGAAATTGTCATCGACCCGTCGGTGCTGGGCGGTTTTGTCGCCGAACTGGACGGCGTTACCTATGATAAGAGTGTAGGCGGGCATCTTCATGCACTGGCACAAAGCCTGCAAAAGGGGTGAAAATTGTTGAACCATTCTGATGAAATTATATCCATTCTCCGTGAGGAAATTGAACAATATGACAACCGCACGCGCCGGGATGAAACCGGCACGGTGCTCGAAATCGGTGACGGCATTGCGACTGTTTACGGTCTGGGCCGCGCAGTGTACGGCGAGCTGGTGGAGTTTGAAACCGGGGTGCGTGGCATTGTGCTCGGGCTGGAGCGCGACAGCGTAGGCGTTGTTCTTCTGGGCAGCGAAACAGGGCTGCATGAAGGCTCGCAGGTGCGGCGCACTGGACGCGCGGCAGATGTGCCGGTCGGTGATGCCATGCTCGGCCGAACGGTCAACGCCTTGGGTGAGCCGATCGACGGTTTGGGACCGATCGCCTGCACCGAGACGCGCCCAATCGAGCGAGAAGCGCCGGGCGTTGTCACACGTGAGCCGGTCAACCAGCCGCTGCAAACCGGCATTTTGGCAATTGATGCGATGGTGCCGATTGGCCGCGGTCAGCGTGAGTTGATTATTGGCGACCGTCAGACCGGCAAGACCTCGATCGCTGTGGATGCAATCCTCAACCAAAAGGGCCAAAACGTGATCTGTATCTATGTTGCGATTGGTCAGAAGGCATCCACGGTTGCCAAGCTGCGCGGCACGCTGGAGAAACACGGCGCGCTGGAATACAGCATTATTCTTTCTGCAACTGCGGCCGATTCCGCGCCGCAGCAGTACATTGCGCCCTATGCGGGAGCAGCGATCGGCGAATATTTTATGGAAAAAGGCAGAGATGTGCTGATTGTCTACGACGACCTGACCAAGCATGCAGTTGCCTACCGAACCTTGTCGCTGCTGCTGCGCCGCTCGCCGGGTCGTGAGGCGTATCCGGGCGACGTATTCTATCTGCATTCGCGTTTGCTGGAACGCGCCTGCCATCTGACCGAAAAATACGGCGGCGGCTCGATGACCGCGCTGCCGATTATCGAAACGCAGGCGGGTGACGTTTCCGCGTATATCCCCACCAATGTCATTTCGATCACGGATGGACAGATCTATCTGGAAAACGATCTGTTCTTTGCGGGTCAGCGTCCGGCGGTCAACGTCGGTCTGTCGGTTTCCCGTGTGGGCGGCGCCGCACAGACCAAGGCGGTCAAGAAAACAGCCGGTACGCTGCGTATTGATTTGGCCCGTTTCCGTGAGCTGGAAGTATTCACCCAATTCAGTTCGGATTTGGATAAGGATACCCGTCGCACACTGGCCCATGGCAAACACCTGATGGAGATTTTGAAGCAGCCGCTTTGCCACCCGCTGCAGGTTTGGCAGCAGGCGGTGATCCTGTATGTTGCGACGAGCGGCCTGCTATCCGATGTCCCGCTCGATCGTGTCAATCAGTTTGTCCACGATTTTGCGGACAGCCTGCCTGAGACCCTGACGGGTGAGATCCAGTCCACCGGCACCCTGACCGGCACGGCAGCAGAACAGATCCGTGAAGCGCTGGAAGCATATAAAAAGCAGGTGGGTACGGCATGGCAGGAATAAAAGAGATCCGCACGCATATCAACAGTGTACAGCAGACCCTGAAGATCACCAATGCCATGTATCTGATCTCGTCCTCCAAGCTGCGCAAGGCGCGGCAGCAGCTGAATAACGTGGAGCCGTACTTTTTGAAGATTACATCCACGATCGCAGATATTCTGCACCGTTCGCCTGAAATTGAGCACATCTATTTCGACAAGCGGGAAGATGTACCCGAGCACAAAGTAGGCTATATCGTGATTACCGGAGACAAGGGACTGGCTGGCGCTTATAATCACAATGTTCTGCGTCTGGCAGAGGAACACTTGGCGAAGGCTGCGCATCCCACTCTTTTCCTGATCGGACAGACAGGGCGCAGTTATTTTGCCGCGCGCAACATCCCGATTGACGGCGAGTTTATGTATACCGCGCAGGACCCGACGGTTTCGCGGGCACGCGATATTGCAGATACGTTCATCCGGTTATTCCGCACGCGGGAACTCGATGAGGTCTATGTGGTCTATACCGAAATGATTTCGCCGGTGCGGCTTGAGCCGAAGGTGCGCAAGCTGCTGCCGCTGGATATTGACGCCTTCCCATGGGAGCCGCGGCAGGGCGAGACCGGCCCCTACCGGCAGATGGTTACCTATGTCCCCTCGGCCGACCGGGTGCTCAGCCAAGTAGTGCCGGCCTATGTCAAGGGAACACTGTTCGGTGCGCTGGTAGAATCCTTCTGCTCGGAGCAGAACGCCCGTATGACAGCGATGGACACCTCAACCGATAATGCGCGTGATATGCTCAAGACGCTATCCCTGCGCTATAACCGTGCGCGTCAAGCAGCCATCACGCAGGAAATTACCGAAATCGTAGGCGGTGCCCAAACCAAAGAAAACGACCTGCCGCAGCACAGGCAGCAAAAGCCGGTGCGCGTCATTCGCTTCCTGGCGGATGGCAGTCGCGCATAGAAAGCGAGGGAACAATATGAAGCAAACAGGCATCATAGTGCGGGTGGCCGGCCCGGTCGTTGATGTGGAATTTAACGGCGGCCGCCTGCCTGAAATAAATGAAGCGCTCTGCGTTATGGTGGGAGACGAGAAACGGACGATGGAGGTCGCGCAGCATATTGGCGGCGATACCGTCCGTTGCATCATGCTTTCTCCCAGCGAAGGACTTGGCAGAGGAGACAAAGTGGATGCTACCGGGCATCCGATCAGCGTCCCGGTCGGTGAAGGTACACTGGGACGCATGTTCAATGTATTAGGCGATCCGATCGACGAGAAGGGCGACGTGGACACCACGGAGCGTTGGTCGATCCATCGTGATCCGCCGTCTTTTGAGCAGCAAAGCCCCACCACAGAGATTTTGGAAACCGGCATCAAGGTCATCGATCTGCTGGCGCCGTATGCGCGCGGCGGCAAGATCGGCCTGTTCGGCGGCGCAGGCGTGGGCAAAACCGTCCTGATTCAGGAGCTGATCCACAACATTGCCACCGAGCACGGCGGTTATTCAATTTTTACCGGCGTGGGCGAGCGTACACGCGAAGGCAACGATTTGTGGCGCGAGATGGGCGAATCGGGCGTTCTGAACAAGACTGCCCTGATCTTCGGCCAGATGAACGAGTCTCCCGGCGCGCGTATGCGCGTTGCGCTGACCGGCCTTACCATGGCGGAATATTTCCGCGACTGCCAGAAGCAGAATGTGCTGCTGTTTATCGACAACATTTTCCGATATGTGCAGGCGGGCTCTGAGGTTTCGGCCTTGATGGGCCGTATGCCGAGCGCGGTTGGTTATCAGCCGACGCTGGCAGACGAGGTCGGCGCGCTGCAGGAACGTATTACCTCGACCCGTGACGGCGCGATCACCTCGGTGCAGGCGGTTTACGTCCCGGCAGACGACCTGACCGACCCTGCACCGGCCACCACCTTCTCGCATTTGGATGCAACAACCGTGCTGTCGCGTAAGATTGCAGAACAGGGTATTTATCCCGCAGTCGATCCGCTGGAATCCACTTCCCGTATTCTGGAGCCGGATGTGCTCGGCAACCGGCATTATACGGTTGCACGCGGCGCACAGGAGCTTTTGCAGCGCTATCGTGAGTTGCAGGACATCATTGCCATTCTGGGTATGGAAGAGCTCAGCGCGGATGACCGTAAGACAGTAGACCGCGCACGCCGCATGCAGCAGTATTTCTCGCAGCCATTCTTTGTCGCCGAGCCCTTTACCGGTCTGGAAGGACGCTATGTAAAGCTGGAAGAGACATTGAGCGGCTTTGAAGCATTGCTGGGCGGCGAGCTGGACGAGTATCCTGAGTCTGCCTTTGCCATGGTCGGCACAGTGGACGAGGTCCGTGAAAAAGCGCGCACGCAAGGGGCGGTTTAATGGATAACCTGTTTTATTTGGAAATCATCACGCCGGAAAAGCAGTTTTATGTCGGTCCCGCCGAGGGACTGGTGATCCCTGCGATTGACGGCTCATACGGCGTGCAGCCCGGTCATGAACCGGTCGTGACTGCGATCGAGCCGGGTATTGCCCGCTTTCGGGTGAACGGCGTTTGGCAGGAAGTTGTCGTAAGCGACGGACTTGCCGAAATCAAGCCGGATTACACGATTCTTTTGGTGTCAAGCGCTGAGCGTCCCGAAGAAATCGACCGTGCACGAGCTGAACGCGCGAAGGAGCGCGCCGAGGAACGACTGCGCCAGCAGCAAAGCGTACGCGAATACCACCTCTCCAAGGCAGCGCTGGCGCGTGCAATGGCGCGTTTGCGCGCACGGCCTAAATAAGCAGGCTGTGGTAGCAGCCTGTTGTTTGCAAAGAAGCAACCGAAATCTGCGCGGGAAAATCACGTTCCCAGCAGGTATTGTGAAATTATTCACAATAAATAAAAATGAGAATTTTGCGGCTAAAAAGATTGTTAAATTTTTAATTATAAAAATCTGGCCTGCTGCGCAACCGTGGTATACAATAATAACGAAAGCAAAAAGCATTGCTGGTAAGAAAGGGGAATTCATAAATGGAAGGCAACACCAACGCTGTATGCGAGGAAAAAGGTGCATTGACCGACAAGTTGCTGCACAAAATGGACGCATACTGGCGTGCAGCCAATTATCTGGCAGCAGGACAGCTTTATCTGCTGGATAACCCGCTGCTGCGGGAACCTTTGACGATGGATCAAATTAAAAAGAAGATCGTTGGACATTGGGGCACCGTACCGGGGCAGAACTTTGTATATGTACACCTTAATCGTGCTATCAAGCGATACGATCTGAATTTGATCCTGCTGTCCGGACCGGGACACGGCGGCAACTTCTTTGTTGCCAATACTTATCTGGAAGGCACATACAGCGAGGTTTATCCCAATGTGAGCGAGGATACCGAGGGAATGAAGCGCCTGTTCAAGCAGTTCTCTTTCCCGGGCGGTATTGCCAGCCACGTGGCGCCGGAAACGCCGGGCTCGATCAATGAAGGCGGCGAACTGGGTTACTCCATTGCGCACGCATTCGGCGCAGTGTTTGATAATCCGGATCTGATTGCAGCCGTTACGGTTGGCGACGGCGAGGCAGAGACTGGACCGCTGGCAACTTCTTGGCAGTCCAACAAGTTCCTCAATCCGATTACGGATGGCGCGGTTTTGCCGATCCTGCATTTGAACGGATATAAAATTTCCAATCCGACCATCTTCTCCCGCATCTCGCATGAGGAACTGCAGAAGTATTTCGAGGGATGTGGCTGGAAGCCCTATTTTGTCGAGGGCGACGACCCGATGACGATGCACAAAAAGATGGCCGAAACCCTGGATCAGGTCGTGGAGGAAATCCTTGCGATCCAGAAGCATGCCCGTGAGACCGGCGACGCGACACGCCCCGTGTGGCCGATGATCGTGCTGCGCACGCCCAAGGGCTGGACCGGTCCCAAGGTGGTGGACGGCCAGCAGATCGAAGGCAGCTTCCGCGCGCATCAGGTGCCGATCATGATGGATAAGCCCGAGCACCTGCAGATCCTGAACGACTGGCTGCACAGCTACCACCCGGAAGAGCTGTTTGACGAAAACGGCCGCTTGATTCCGGAGCTGCGCGAGCTTGCGCCGAAGGGCAACCATCGCATCGGTGCCAATCCGCATGCCAATGGCGGCCTGCTGCTGCGCGATCTGCGTCTGCCGGATTTCCGGGATTATGCATTTGATGTTCCGGCGCCGGGCGCTGTTGAAGGACAGGATATGATCGAACTGGGCGCCTATGTGCGGGATGTATTCAAGCTCAACGAGAGCAGCCGCAATTTCCGTGCATTCGGACCGGATGAAACCATGTCCAACCGTCTGTCGCATATTTTTGAGGTCACGAACCGTGATTGGAACGCAGAGAAGCTGGATACGGATGAATTTCTGGCAACCGATGGCCGCGTAATGGATGGCATGCTTTCCGAGCATATGTGCGAGGGCTGGCTGGAAGGCTATCTGCTGACGGGCCGTCATGGTTTCTTTGCCAGCTACGAGGCATTTATCCGCATCATCGACTCGATGGCGGCGCAGCACGCCAAGTGGCTCAAGGTATGCAATCAGCTTCCCTGGAGACAGAAGATTGCTTCGCTCAACCTGATTCTGGCGTCCAATGTATGGCAGCAGGACCACAATGGTTTCACCCATCAGGATCCGGGCTTCCTGGATCATATTGCAAACAAGAAGGCGGACGTGGTGCGTCTGTATCTGCCGCCGGATGCAAACTGCCTGCTCAGCTGCTTCGATCACTGCATCAAGAGCCGCAACTATGTCAATGTCATTGTTGCCAGCAAGCATCCGCGTCCGCAATGGCTGACGATGGAACAGGCCGTGAAGCATTGCACGCAGGGCATTGGCATCTGGGATTGGGCTTCCAACGATCAGGGGGCTGAGCCGGATATTGTCATGGCTTGCTGCGGTGAGACCCCGACGATGGAAACCCTTGCAGCTGTATCCATCCTGCGCAAGGAGCTGCCGGAGGTCAAGGTCCGCGTGATCAACGTGGTGGATCTGATGAAGTTGCAGCCTGCGACTGAGCACCCGCATGGCCTGACGGATGCAGAATACGATATGCTGTTTACCAAGGATAAGCCGATTATTTTTGCTTTCCATGGTTATCCGACTTTGGTGCATGAACTGACCTACCGCCGTCACAACCGTCACTTGCATGTGCGCGGCTATAAGGAAGAAGGCACGATCACGACTCCGTTTGATATGCGTGTGCAGAATGATATTGACCGCTTCCATCTGGTACAGGATGCTATGCTGCGTCTGCCGCAGCTGGGCAACCGTGGCGCTTATCTGTATCAGAAGATGAGCGACAAGCTGGTTGAGCACAAGCAGTATATCACAGAATACGGCATTGATATGCCGGAGATCCGTGACTGGAAATGGGATAACTGATTGCTCCCCTGAACGATACTCAAGGACATGCCTCACAATGCATGTGGTTTCCGTCAAACAGACAATCAATATTTGCTAAAACCAGCGGCACGCCGGAAAGCGTGCCGCTGGTTTTTTAATGATTCAATAGAGCGTTGGCACGGGAGAATGCCCCCAGCTTTCTCTGCGCTCGTTTGAGAGTGTGGACCGGTTGCGCAAAGTCAACAGACTTGAGCATAAGCAGAAAAGAAAAAAACCTATGCAATTCTTTGAATTGCATAGGTTTTTTCTTTGGTGACCCAGCGGGGATTCGAACCCCGGACACCCTGCTTAAAAGGCAGACTGGGATTATGTGAATAGTTTATGGCAGGTAACGCTCGAAAAGTGACAATTTCCCTGCTGAAAAAAGCTATCATAATTACACTATAATATTGTTATAACATACAAGGGTTCGTGTTTATTTTTACACGAATACGCACGAGATAAAAATTACCAAAAATCCTGTTGCACACATGAATGAGTATACAAAAAGGAGCAATTTATTTTGAGTGAAGTTATTAGTATTGTAAATATAAAAGGTGGCACAGGCAAAACCACCACGACCTATAATTTAGGTGCGGCAATTGCCGGAAACGGGAAACGAATGCTTCTCGTCGACAATGACAGCCAAGCCTCTCTTACCAAAGCCATGGGCCTCGTCCCTTCCAATTGTAAAATATCGCTTGCCACGCTAATGTGTCAGGCAATCGACAGTCCCGAACTACTCGAAGGTGCTATCGTACAAGCGATTCAGCATCGGGACAAGCTTGATCTGCTTCCCGCCAATCAAAAGCTGAGTGGCATTGCGACACGTTTATCCGTCATGCAAGCGACCGCTTCCATGTTCAGTGAAAAGGACGATATCCAGCCGGTCTATGTGCTGAAAACCATCGTAGACATGCTACGTCCGATGTACGATTACATATTGATCGATTGCAGTCCGCATCCCGATTTGCAAATGATCAATGCGTTGGCGGCATCAGACGAAGTTATCATTCCGGTGCAGGCGCATTATCTGGACGCAGAGGGGCTTCCGGACACTCTGGAACTGGTGCGCCGGGTACGAGCAACCTATCAGCCAACCCTTTCTGTGCGTGGCCTTCTTCTTACCATGTACAAAGGGCGCACGCTGCTTGCAAAAGCCGTCAAGGAGCAGATTGAAGCGAACTACGGCACAAGTATTCATGTTTTTTCGCACCCAATTGATTATTCAATTCGTGCGGCAGAGCACGCGGCCTATGGAGAGAGCCTGCTGGAGTATGCACCAGACTGTCCCGCTGCGAAATCTTATGCTGTGATGGCAGAGGAAGTGATGGCGCATGAGTAAACCGACCATTGCCGCCACATTGAGGCGGCGTGCGGAAGCGGTGTCCCCGGCGGAGCCGTTTGCTGTGACACAAAGCGCGGAAGATCAGGCGTATGAAGTGTTATTTGGTGGAAAGCTAATGCCTGCAGGTGGAAAGCGAACAGCCCAATTGCCGATTGAGCGATTATCTCCATTTCGAACCGCCAACATTGGCTTTAAGCCGTATAGCGAAGATAATCTGCGCGCCTTAGCGGACGATATTGCAGCAAATGGATTACTGGAAGCCGTTAAAGTACACCCGATCAATGATGGATATGAAATCCTAAGCGGGCATAACCGCGTGGCAGCCTGCAAATTGCTCGACTGGACAGAGATTCCGGCCGATGTCGAACCCGTCGATGACGACCGCGCCATTGTGATTGCGACGGTGACCAATTTGCAGAGGCGACAAGGGTTGCTGCCGAGCGAACGAGGTTGGGCGTATCGTGCATTGTTGAAAGCGCATAAACGTCAGGGAAAGCGAAACGATTTGCTGATTGCCACTTCTGTTGAAATTCAACAGAAGTCTACGACACGGGAAACCGTTGCCGGATTCTTCGGCGTGAAACCGCATGATATTCAGCGCGATGTCCGAATCACCTACCTGATCAGGCCCCTACTTGATGCTGTGGATGAACGACGTCTCAACCTGATGTGCGGCGTTACGATATCGCATTACGATGAAGAAACGCAAAAACTGTTTTTGGAGCGACTGAAAACAGAAGGTTGGCAGTTGACCGTCGCCACAATGCAGCGTATTAAGAAAGCGTGTCCGCCACCGCATGTGTCAGCAGCGGTCCTCGGAAAAGCATGGAACCTAATTGACGCAGAAAGGCTGCAGCATAGCAAGTCCAAAACGATCTCGTTTAATCGTAAGAAGTTTGCGCCGTATCTGAGTAAAATCAGCAGCGATCAGGAACTTGAAAATCTTTTCTTAGAGTTTCTGAAAGCCAAATATTCATAACTCATAAAGAGTAAAAGGGATTACGCAATCAACATTGTGTGATCCCTTTTCTTACTTCGGAAAGGGAGGATTTTCATGATCAAAGGCATCACCAAACGGGTAGCAGCTGGCATGCTGTCTGCCCTCACCATGGTCTCTGGCATACCGCTTTCGCAGGCGCTGTACACCGGTCCCATTGCTCGCGCAGCAGAAGATGATGTTGCATCGGCAATTGTCATTGAGGTCGGAGATACCTACAATGTCGCAGATCGCGGTGTACGCAAAGCATGGTTTCAACAAAACGGAGCGCCCCGTAATGTGTGGCCAATGTTTACGACAGCCTCGGACGGCACAGAGATCCGTGCATACTGCGCTGACCATTCCAAAACCAACCCTGGAACCGGAGGAATGACCTATACCGTAACCGGTCGCGTCAGCGATATGCATGTCTATGGCGTTGCTGTTCGCAGCGATTCGCGAACAACACTCAACGAGTTCATATCCTTTGCGGGTGCGCCTATCGCCAAAGAAAACTTTACTGAGGATATGTACTTTAGCGCCAGTCAGGCTGCAATCTGGGCAGCGCTGGGCGAAGTTCAGATCGCTGCCAATAATAATTTCGGTGTAAATTATGTCAGTTCCACATCGCTTGGTTACCGGGCCAGCGGCAAAACATTGTCCGCCAGCACCACATCCGAAGCGCTCACTTTATTTGCCGCGATTCGGATGCTGCAGTACGGTAATGAATTTTACGCGGTATGGGGTCCAAGCGGCAAGGGGCATGCGCCTTGGATTGGCTCTACCATCAACTATACACCGGGCAATACGGAGTATACGCCCGCAGTGCAAAAGAGCGGGTCTGTTGATTTGCCACAGGGTATTGTAAACTCCGGTGTTTTTGCAGAGAAAGAAATTGACGGCCAAACCTATCTGGTGCTTCCTATGGCAGCAGCATCCGCCACATATGTCCGCGGTAATCAGATATTTGTCCGTGCGGACGATATGCCGTCCGGCGCGTTCCTCATGGACAATGCAGGCAATAAAAGCACGGACGATAATGGCTCGCAGCGGTTAACCTTAACGAATGCCAAACAGAATAACGAGCTGTACAAAAACGGAAATGAAATGGCGTTTGGCGATACCTTTCTATTCTGTATACCGAAAGATGTTGCAGAACAGATGGATGCGCAATCGCAAAAGCTGGGTACTTCTATTACCGTCAGCATGAATGTAGACCGATATAACGTTTTTGCAGCGAGCACCAACAGTTCCTATGTGCAGCCGATCCTTCTGGTTGAGCCAGCTGTTAAAGTAACGAGTGCAAAAATCGCATTCAGTTCGCAGACCCCGGTTGAAGATAAGGTTTCACTCAAGGTACTGAAAACCGATGCGTCCGGTGCCCCGCTGCAGGGCTGTACGTTCCAGATCAATTATCAGGATGGGGAGCAGAAAACCAGAGAAGGAACTACTGACGGGAACGGCGAGATTGTTTTTGATCGTTTGCCCCTTAACACCGATGTGACGGTAAAGGAAACCGAAGCGCCGGAGGGCTATACCCTGCTGCCGGACAAGGTGATCAACACCGGATCCACTGGTGGCAAAACGTTGGAGTTTACCTTTGCCAATTCGGATGACCACGTTTTCAAGGTGCATAAGGTCAGTTCGGCGGATGGCCGTAACCTGATGGGCGCTACCTTTGAGGTGCGTGGTATCGACAATGACTATAAAAACACCTTTACCACGGACGCACTCGGTGAGTTCACGATCCAAGGACGTGATTTACCTGTGGGCTCGTATGAGGTATATGAGATCGCCGCCCCTGAGGGGTATATGACGGATGGCTCGGATATCCAGACGTTCTCGTGGGACAACACCCGGGACGTCACCCTAACCTTTCAGAACGCCCCGCTGCCCGGCATCCAGATCTACAAATACGACAAGGATAGTAAGAGGCCGCTGCAAGGCGCGACCTTTGAGATCCGTCGAGACGGTCAGGTGCTGCAAACGGTAAAAACGGATGTCAATGGCTATGCCCACATGACAAACCTCAAGGAAGGTTTTTACCAAGTCGTCGAAGTAGAGCCGCCGCAGGGCTATCTCAAGGATGAAGTTGTGCACGAGGTCTATATAGACCCCACGGCCGATCCGACCCAGCTGATCCGTGAGGTCAACGTGCCGAATACCAAAAAGCTGTCTATCCGTATCGTCAAAATCGACAAGGAAAGCAAGGTGCCGCTTGAGGGCTTCACTTTTGACGTCTACTACAACGACGCCCACCTGACTTCGGTCACGACGGATGCCAACGGCGAGGCGATGCTGGAGAACCTACAGCCCGGCACCTACCGCGTGCATGAAACGGACGGTGACACCGACCACTACAACCTGGATGCCCCGGATCAGACCGTGGAACTGGTCAAGGATCAGGCCGAGATCCCGACCCTGACCTTTGAGAACACGGTCAAAAAGCATTTCGGCATTTACAAAATTGATGCCGAGACTAAAAAGCCGCTCCAAGGCGTGACCTTTGAGATCTGGAAGGATGGCACGTTGCTGGGCAATTATACGACCGATGAGCACGGCCGTATCTGGCTGCCCTATGCAGAGCCGGGCACCTATCAGGCCAAAGAGACCATCACTGACCCGCGTTATGTGCTGAACGAAACCACATTTACGATCGAGAACAATAGTGAGTATCCTACGTTTTTCACGATCCCCAATGTGATGAAAAAGGATATCACGGTCACCAAGATCGACAAGGATACCGGCAAGCCCATGCAGGGCGTGGTCTTTGAGGCCACACGGGACGGCAAGAGCATCGGTTACTTCACAACCGGTCCGGACGGCTCCTTCACCATCCCGTACGCGGACAGCGGCACCTACATCTTCAAGGAGTACCACACGCTGGCCGGGCATGAATTGAACCGCGAACCGATCGTGATCGAGCACACAACAGACGGAAATGTCGATATTGTTGTGGACAATGTGGAATATAAAGACCTGATCGCCCACAAAATCGACAGCCAAAGCAAAGCGCCGATCGCGGGCGTCACATTCTCGATCTGGCGGGACGGCGTCCTGCTCGGCGATTATGTGACGGATGAAAACGGTAAGATTACGCTTTCCAAGGCACAGCCCGGCACCTACAAGGTACAGGAAAAGGCAACGCTCAAAGAATATATCTTGAACGACGAGGTGCTGGAAATCGAGCATACGACAGACAAGGCCACCGAGGTCACGTTCGAGAACACCAAGCGTCCGGGTATCCTGATCCAGAAAATCGATGCGGAATCCCGCAAGCCGTTGGCAAATGCCGTGTTCCGTCTGGAACGTGCGAACGATGATGTGATCCGCGAGGACATCACGACCGGTGAGGACGGCACGGCCTACATCGAGGGGCTGGATGCCGGAGATTATGTGGTGACCGAAGTCACCGCACCGGCGGGCTACATTCTGGACAATGAGCCGCGCACGATCTCGGTCGTACCCGGCGAAACCTATACGCTGACCTTCGAGAATGTCCGCCTGCCCGGCCTGCTCATCACCAAGATTGACGGCGACACCGGCGAAGCATTGCAGGGCGCTACCTTCAAAATTACCCGCGGAGACGGCTCGGTCGTGCGCGAAAATGCTTTGACCGATGCCTCTGGCCTGATCCACCTGCCCGAACTGGAAACCGGCACTTACATCATCACAGAGATCAAGGCGCCGGATGGTTACGTGATCGACGACTCCCCCAAGACCGTGGAGCTGCGCGAAGGCCAAACCTATGAGGTGACCTTCTCCAACACCAAGCGTTCCGGGCTGACGATCCGTAAGATCGACGAGGATACCCGACAGCCGCTGAAAAACGCGATCTTCTCGATTTCCAAGGCAAACGGCGAGATCGTCAAGGACCGCGCGGAGACCGACGCCAATGGCGTCATCACCCTGACGGGACTCCCGGACTGCACACTGATCGTGACCGAGATCGAGGCGCCGGACGGCTACATTTTGCAGGACATGCCCAAGACCATCGAGGTCAAGGCGGGTGGCCAATATGAAATGACATTTACCAATAAGCGCGCCTACGGCCTGCAAATCCGCAAGGTGATCAAGGGCACGAACCAGCCGCTGGACGGCTGCACGTTTACCGTGGAAAAGGCAAACGGCGAGATGGTCGGCTCCTACACCACGGATTTCTCCGGCCTTGCCACCGTGACTGGTCTGGAGGACGGCGTCTATATTGTGACCGAGGTTTCCTGCCCGGAAGGGTATCGACTGGATCCGGAACCGCAGAATGTGATTGTCAAGGCGGGCGAGCTCGCGACCGTGACCTTCGAGAACGAAAAACTTGCCGGTGTGCGCATCAAAAAAATCGACGCGGTGACCGGCGAGGGCATTTGCGGCGTGCGGTTCCTCATCAAGGATGAGCATAACAATCTAATCGGCGAGTACAGTACTGATCAGGACGGCTACATCGAACTGGACGATCTGCTGACCGATGGTAAGAGCGAGATCAAGATCAAGGTGGAAGAGATCGCTGCTGCCGAAGGTTATGTGCTGGACGATACCGTGCGTACGCTGCGCATCCGCCGCGGCGAGACGACCGAGCTTGTCGTGGAAAACACCCCGATCCTCGGTCAGATTCAGGTGGTCAAGAAATCCGCGCAGGACAACCCCGTGACAAACCAGCCGAAGGGCAGCTTGCTCGAAGGCGCGGTGTTTGAGATCACGAATGCCGATACCGGCCGCGTGGTGGACACCATGACGTCGGATTCCCGCGGCATTGCCGCATCCAACCCGATCCCGCTGGGACGCTACTATGTGCAGGAAATTCAGGCGCCGCGCTTTTATCAGCTGAACAGCGAGAAGGTAGAGGTCAAGCTCAAGGTAGAGGGCGATGTAGTACGGATCGAGATGTACAACGATGCCGCGAATATCAACACCAGCATTGAAAAGACCGGCAACTACACGGTTGATGCCGGCTCGAATATGCGGTATGATTTCACGAACATTGCAAATAACTCGAATGTGCCGCTGGACAACTTCTTCTGGCATGACCGTATTCCGACCGACGCTGTCCGCGCCGGCACGCTCACAACCGGCACCTACAATACCCGCGTCTGGTATAAGATCACCTATAAGACCAACGAAAATGATTACCGGACGCTGGCGGACAACCTGCTTTCGACCAACCGGTACTCCTTCAAGATTGACAGCGGCTCGCTCAAACTGGCGTCCGGCGAATATGTGACCGACATCCGCTTTGAGTTCGGCACCGTACCGGCCGGCTTCAAGATGACCGAAAAGGCGACGCTGCTGGTCTATGTACCGGCGTATATGTCGGGCGGCTACAACATCATCAACCGCGCGGATTGCGGCGGCTCGTATCAGGGCGAGTGGGACAACTCCACCAGCACATGGGTGACCAAGATCTACCGTGCGCCCACCTATACCAAGCCGACGCTCCCGCAGACAGGATTCTGACAGAAAGGGTTTTGAAATATGCTGAACAGGAAAAAGATCCGGTGGATCATTACCCCTGTGCTCGCCGCGCTGCTTTTCAGCGCGGCGGGCGCTACACAAGGCAGCGAACAGGTACTGCTCGAAGGTGACCCAGTCCGTTTTGAACCGATCAGCACCGAGATGGTTGAGATCAACGGCGTGCCGACCCGCACCAAGACATTCGAGCTGTCACCGGAGATCGATCCGTCCTTGCTGCGTGAGGAACCGTTCTCGCAGGACGGCTACTGGTACCGCTATCAGCGTATGGATAAATCCGATCAGGAAACGACGGACACACAGCAGGTGGAGGAAACGGTCACGGTGGAAGCGCCGTCCAGTGAGCTTGCGGATGTGATCGACCAGTTCCCGGCAACCCGGGCGTACAGCAAGGACGGTTACACCGGTGAACTGCTGCTGGATGTGCAGAGCGTCAAGGTAGAGGCAACCGGCTACAGTACGGTAACGGACAGCCACCCGCATACGGTTACCAAAACGTATGAGCTGGCCTACAATGACCGCAGCCTTGTGCCGGAAAGCGTACAGTCGGACGGTCTGACCTTACCGCTGACGAATCTCAGCTGGTCTGAGGCTGCCAACGTGGAGGATTCGGACGTGCCTGCCTCGTGGACGGCTACGGCGACGTACAGCAAGACAACGTACACCAACCGACAGGTGGCAGACGGATATCAGGCAACGGCGGTCTACAAGGGCGAGGCCGCCAAAACCGTTATTGGCAGTGTGATCTATACCGTGACGTACACGGGCAGTAAGATTCCGGTTTTGCCGGGGCTGAACCCGGATATTACGGTGTCCCAGATTGCGATCGCGATAGGATTGGCGGTCTTGCTCCTATTGCTGCTGATCTGGCGGTATATCCGCTGGCACATTGCCCGCGTCTACGTCTACAACGAAGAACGCCGTATTCACGATGTGGTGAGCCGACAGTATGTGCGGGTACGAACGCCCAAGCTGCGCCTGTCCGCGCTGCAGGGGCATGAGGAAACCGAGTACACAGTTATCCTACGCCGGCGTCTCGCCAAACGGCTGGTTGGCCGGGACATCGCCATCGAGACCGGCGGCGAAGGCCAGCACCATGTGGTGGAGTCGTTTGTGGGCAGCGATTACGCATTTCAGGTGCAGATATGATAAAAGCCGCCCAAAGGCGACTTAAATTGACGGAAAACATCTTGTATGCTATAATTTGCGTGGACAATTTTATTGTCCGGGCGCTGCAAAACAGCGGTTGGCCACTCCTTGCGAAAGGAGTGATGCTTTATGAAGAAGTTCGTAAGAATTTTGATATGGGCAATCTTGTTGCTACATATTTTCCTCATAAAAGTGCGCTAACCGCTCGGCTGGCACCAAGCGGTTAGCAATAAAATGCTGACTTAAAGGGTCAACCGCTATGCAGCGCCCTTCTTTATCATTATTATAACATACCCTCCGTCTTTGTCAAGAGAACCGCTTCGTGTGGTTTATCTCTCAAAGACGGGGTTTTTGCAAAAGGAGTTGAATATGATGCAAAACACCCTCAAACGCGCCGCCAGCGGCGCATTGGCCTGCTGTCTGCTGGCACTCAGCCCGCCGCTGGCCTCGGCGCTCGAGTATCACTATGATGCAAACCTCTATGACAACTATTTTTACACCCCGACGTCCAGTGACCACGCGCTGGATCTGGACAGCAAGGACGATTCGGGCGGCAGTACGATCATCGTCCCGTCGGGCAGCATGGACACCGATGCAGACCAGACCACGCCGCGCACCGGCTCGCCCATCATTCCGGTCGGGTCGTACATCGACCCGTGGGGCAGCGCGGTGGAAAAGCAGATCGCCACGGATGAAACGCTGAACGGTCTGGAAGGGTTGTCATTCAATCGGCTGGAGGGTATGAGCGGCGGCTACACCGAGCAGCGCCAGCTTGTCACCACAAACGGACATTTCGGCGCGGTGTCCATCGGCAGCCGCAGTATTTTTGCTTATGTTTATCCCGGCGCGACATACGAAAGCATGCAGAAAGGCGCCGGCCATGTAGATGGGACAAGCGTCTGGAACGGCAATGTCGCACTGTGTGGCCATAACCGCGGTTCGTGGCAGTATTTCGGCAACCTCAAGTATGTACAGGTCGGCGATGTGGTCACCTACAAGACCTCGCTCGGCACGCGCACGTACCGGGTCACCTTTGCCGGCCGCATCCTTGCGACAGATACCGATGTGCTCAATCCCACTGCCGGCAACCAGATCACCATGCTCACCTGTATTGCGAACGAGCCGGCTTACCGGTTCTGCGTAATCGGACAGGAAATGCGTTAGGGGGCGTGATAGAATGAAAATCCGCGGCTTGATCGCCGTCTGCCTTGCAGGGGCGCTGCTTCTGCCGGCAGGCTGCGCGGACGATACTCCCAAAATGGAGGTGCCCGACACGGACACGACAGCATTTGTAAATATGAAACAGACAAATATGGAGGAATGGAACGATGCCCAGACAGAAGAGGTACTGGAAGTGCCGCTGGTACGGCGTGACGTGGAACTCGCGTCAGGTGGTTCGGCCGCCTTGTACGCACTTGATACGGGCGAGGAGCCGACTGCCGGCACGGATCAGCTCACATCGGTCAGCACGGAGCTGGTGCTGAATAGCTCGGCGGTGCAGCTGGGCGAATATGGCACGGTGCGTGAACTGGCGGAAAGCGAGCTGTACCACTGGTCGGCTGCGAGCGAATTTGACCGCATCCAGTACACCCAGCCGATGCAGCTAAGCGAAAAACGATTCGTTGTGCATCTGCTGCTGGATAATGATGCGGTCGGCATGGAGCAGCTGGTCTGCTACACCGATCTGGGCAACGGCGTTGCTCGGGTGGACCGCCTGTGGCGCGCGCTGGTCGATATACAGACGGACGAGGGCTCGGAAGTCTTCGACCAGACTGCCGCAGCCCTTATCGCAAGTGAAACCGAATAAACGGCAAAGGCCGGTATGATTTTCTGTCATACCGGCCTATTTTTGCCAACAGAAAGGAGAGAGAAGACATGACGACAAAGAAATTACGTATTCCCATACTACTGCTTGTCTTGTGGTTGTTGGCAGCCGCCTTGCTGCCGCAGTCATACGCTGCGGGCGGCACACACCGCGTTACAGTGCAGGGCGGAACGGGCTATACATCCGGCGAAATCGGCGTCAACGTGTGGGAAACCGGCGTGGCGAAGGATGTATCGTTTGTGCCGCTGGACGGCTACCGCATTACGGCCCTGAATGCCTCTTATGGAGATGCATCAGCCAGCGCGGCAATCAGGGCGGAGCAAACGCCGACGCAGTTTACCGTGGGCGGCATTGTGCTGCCGCTGAAATATGCGGGGCGCACCGTCACGGTGACTGTGCCGGGCAACTGCACCGGTGATCTTACCCTGTCTGCAACTGCCGAAGCGGCTTCCTGCAAGGTTGCCGTGACCGCGGACAGCGGCATTGACGTCAGCGGCGGCGGAACATACGGCATCGGCAAAGCAGTTACGATTACCGCAGAGCCTTCGGGAGAAGCAGAGATTACCCGCGTGCAGGTAACGCGCACCGATGCCGGTCTGGCCAACACGGCCGATCTGGCGGAGGGTGCGGTTTCGGTCGGGGATAAAACTTACCCGTTTGCCGTGACGGATGGTAAGGTCACGATGACGCTGACCGTAGAAGAAAGCCTCGGTATCCACTTTTTCAGCAACGGCAAGCCGGGCGAGCTGCCGCTGGTCGTCCGCGTCAGCGGTGATAAAGGTGTCGATCCGGTCAGCAGCCGCGTCGAGGTGCGGCGCGGGAACGATGCAAACATCATCGCGGATGCTGAGCGCGGCTATGAAATCACCGAGATTCGGCTGGAGAACGGCACCCAGTCCGCAACCGGCTATGTTTCCGAAGAACGCATCTGGCTCGCCGGAAAGGTGTACCGCATCAGCCGGCAGGACGACCGCGTGACGCTGCGACTGGCTGATGTACAAACCGATCTGCAGGTGTACTTTGTTTCCGAGCTGGATGAAGAGCACATTCCTATTACCACCTCGGAAGGCACCGGCGTGGATATTGACAAGGATTGCAGCAGCACGGTGAGTAAGGGCACGGATGTCCGCTTTACCATTTCCGCCGAGGCAAACTACCGCCTCAGCCGTATCACGCTTGCCGTGGACGGCACCAGCCGTACGGTGGATGCGGACGCGGACGAGATCACTGTGGACGGCATAGACTACAAGCTGCAGCAGAACGGTTCGGATGTTATTTTATATGTGGACGACGTTTATGCACCGGTCAAGGTGTCTGCTACTGCGTCTAAACTGACGACCTACGATCATTCGGTCACTATCGGCAAGACGCAGAACTGTACCGTATCGCCCTCCCGCACAGGCGTCAATAATGGCGGCTCGGTGACATATACCGTAACCCCGCAGTCCGGTTATCAGCTCAGCACGGTGACGCTGCGTGTGGGCAGCCAGCAGGCAACCGCCTCTGTGGATTCCAAAACCATCAAGGTGGGCAGCAAGACCTATTCCATGTCGCTATCCGATAGTGGTATCCTCAAGGTGACGGTGAGCGGTATCCGTGATGATGTCCAGCTGAGCGCCTATGCCGCATGGGAGGGCAGCGGCAGGCTGTATTTGCTGAGCGGCATTACCGCGCCGTATTTCGAGGGCATGGGCAACAATCTCTTTTGCCCGGAAAACACCCTGACCCGTGCCGAAGCAGCTGTGATGCTGTCCCGTTTGACCAACTATTCCGACCTTACGGTGTATCCCAGCTGCGGCGCAGCGGATGTGCCGACCGGCAGTTGGTACACCAATGCGGTCAACGCGTTTTACGATGCAGGAATTGAAACGGCCTCATACTTCCGGCCGAATGCGGCGATCTCCCGCGCGGAGCTGTCCGTCTGGCTGTACCGCCTGAGCGGTTCGCCCTATGTTGCATCCGGCACGATTGCATTTCCAGATGTGGCCACTGCCGGGGAGACGCATGACGCAGTAGCATACGGCCAGCTGCATGGCTGGATCAATGGTTATCCGGATGGTACATTTCGCCCGAACTACTCCATCACCCGTGCAGAGGCGGCAAAACTCATCAACCGCGTGACCAGCCGTTCGCTGCGTGTGACCAGCATTACGACCAGATTCGCGGATGTGCCTGCTGTACACTGGGCATATCAGGAGATCATCAGTGCGGCAAACCGAGCAGAGTAACAAAAAAGCCGCCTCAAAGGGCGGTACACGTAGACGATAAGCGGCGTATGTGATATACTGAGCGCAGGAACGCTGTTACATATGGCGGTCAGCCCACTCCCTATAAAGGGGGTGATGCTTTATGAGACGATTCGCAAGAATTGTGATATGGGCAATCTTTTTGCTGCATATTTTACTTATAAAAGCGCGTTGACCGCTCGGAAGGCACCCGAACGGTCAACATTTGTTGAACTTTGAGTAGGGGCTGACTACTGTAACAGCGTTCCCCTTGTATTTTCATTATATGCATCCTACGCCGTCTTGTCAAGATTATCAAGACGACAAGGAGGAACTATCATTGAACCAAAATAAACTGCAAACGGCGCGTGTCTACCGAGACTGGATGGCACGCGCCTTTCTATTTTACCGCATCGCGCTGGTGCTATTGATCCTTGGGGCGGTCATCATCCCACAGGCATTCGCCGTAGAGGATATGTGGACGGCCGCAAACCGTATTATCAAGGACGTTTATTTCAAACTGGCCGCCATTTCTACCGTCCTTGCCGGCCTGATGAGTGCGATTGCAGTCATCGGCGCTAAAATGAGCGGCGCACAGCCCAAGGCTGATCAGGCGTGGGATTGGCTTAAACGAATTTGGCTCGCATGGGTCATTGTCAACGGCATCGGTGCGTTCATCGCGTACGTCCGCCCGCTGTTCGACGGTCTGGCAACGCTGGAATAAGGGTCAGCGCAGCAGTTTCGGGTAGTCGGTTCGTCCGTCTACGATGCGATACACATATACGGTCGTTCCGATCACCTTATAAACGCATACATAATTGCCGCAAATGATTTTACGATATTCCCGTTGCGCCAGAAACGTATCCGGGTGCAATGCACCCATATAGGGTTGTGAGGCAAGCAGAGCAATGGTATCCAATAACTTATCCGTAATTTTCTCTGCGGATTGCGGACCGACAAGGAGAAGGTGCAGATCAGAGATCCGGTCAATGTCCTGCCATGCCGGTGTCAGAATTTCCAAGCGATAGGCATCAGGCATTGTCGTACTTCCCCTTCAGCTTGCGGCGGATTTCGTCTACCGAATAGGTGGGCTCGCCATTCAAGCGCGAGAACTCTGCTTCCAGTATCGCCGCACGGTGCTGCAATACCTGTTCCCGGTTTTCAAAAGCGTCTACGCTCATTAGGACGATATCACCCTCTCCGTTTTTGGTGATATAAATCGGCTCCTGACTCTCGTGCGCAAGTGCGGAGATCGTATTATAATCGTTGCGAAGGACGGTAGATGATTTGATTTTCATGTCAGTCACCTCTATGAATTCTACTATTATTCTATCATTATTTCGCCATATATGCAATGGTAACGGTATGGCGCGTTTATCGCGTACGTCCGCCCGCTGTTCGACGGTCTGGCAACGCTGGAATAAAAGATACACATAATTTGCATTGAAATTTACACATTATTTTGCTACAATGGAGGTGAAAAACGCAGTGGAGGTGTTAGCGATGCCGAGCATTCGTCCCATTTCGGATCTGAGAAACAGCGCCAACGAGATTTCGGACTTTTGCCATCAAACGCAGGAACCTGTTTTCATCACACGCAACGGAACCGGTGATATGGTCGTGATCAGCATGGAGGAATATGAACGCCAACAGGGTTTGATTGACCTTTACGGCAAGCTTGCCGTGGCGGAGCAGGAGATCGCTTCCGGTGCGGAAGGGGAAGACTTTTTGCAAGTTGCAGATGCCCTGCGGGAGAGTGTCCATGGAAAACTATAAAATCCGGATCTATCCCACGGCGAAAAAGGACCTGCAGGAAGTTGTTTCTTATCTGAACACCTTATCGCCGGGTATCGCGCTCCGGTATTATGATTTACTGGTGGAGCGCATTTTGGGCCTTTCTCAAATGCCGGAACGCTGTCCGCATCCACGTGATCTTGCACTCGCAGCAAAGGGATACCGGTATTTGTTGGTGGAGAACTATCTGGTGTTCTTCGTTGTCGTCGATGATACGGTGCAGATCCGCAGGATACTGTACGCACGGCGGGATTACAGGGCACTGTTATGACTTTGTGTAAAAAAACTGAAGAGTAGAACAGCAAAAGGACGTTTCGGTAAGAATACGTCCTTTTTTCGTTGCAGCATCGTATTTTCCACAATACGGTGCTTTTCTTTTGCCATTTTTCAAAAGGAGGCTGCCGAAAATTCTTGAAAAACTGATAAAAGCTCTGTTTGAGTGGCTCGCGAGACTCTGGTATGAGATGGTGGAATACCTGCTGGAGCATCTAATGGACTTGTTCCACACAGACCTTACCTATTTTGCAGAACGTGTGCCGGTGATAAACGACATCGGCACTATCTTTTTCGCTGTGGGCTGGGCGCTGCTGATCGGTAATTTGGTCTTTCAGGCAACGCGTTCCATGGCGTCCGGCGTCGGCATTGAGGCTGAGGAACCGGGACGACTGTTCCTGCGCACCGCGATGTTCTCGTTTTTGCTCATGGTCAGCCGGCAGATCTGTGAAATCGGCTTGGGGCTGTCCTCAACCATTATGGATATGCTCCAGATCCCCAATGCCATCACCTTTGACCCGTTTGGCGAAGATACCTTTGATATGCTGCCCAACGCGGGCTGGATCGTGGTTATTTTGGTCAATGTGATCATCCAATGGCAGACAATCAAATTATTTTTTGAGGTTGCAGAGCGTTATGTCATCCTCTGTGTGCTGACCTACTGTGCGCCGCTGGCATTTGCCATGGGCGGATCAAAATCCACCGGAGAGATTTTTCGCGGCTGGCTGCGGATGTTCGCATCGATGTGCGCACTGATGGTCTTCAATCTGATGTTTGTCAAGCTGCTCATCAGCGCAATGTCCAATGCACCGAACGGCACGGCCATTATCCCGTGGATGATGCTGATCGTCGGCATTGTCCGTATGGCAAAAAAGATGGACGGCATCATTTTACGCATTGGCTTGAACCCCGCGCTGACCGGCGATCCACTGGGTACGCGTTTCCCGGGGATGCTTACCGCAATGACGCTGCGCAGTATTGCGCAAATGGTCACACGCACCGCGGCGCAAGGTATGCCATCCGCCGGGCATGGCAGCCCTGCGCCGCCGGCATCTGGGTCTTTCATGCAGCACGGTGGCAAGCAGGGCAGCCAATCCGGTGGAACAGTTGGAGCATCTGCACAGGGCGGCGCTGCCGCAAGCGCGGCAGGCGTTGCCGGAGCGGCCATCCATGTTGCCGGTTCGGGCGCAAGGGCGATGAGCGACTTGACTTCGTTCCGCAACCGGCATGGGGCTGGTGATCCGGCTTCGATCCGGCAGGTCAGTCAGGCCATTTCAGTTGACGCAGACGATTGGGAGGACGGCAGCTCAGTCAGCAGCATCCGCAGTCAGAACCAGAGTGTATCTGAAGCAAATGCAGTAAGCCGGATGATGGTTTCACCTGTGTCTCCAGCGCTTCCGCCGCTGCCTGCGGATTTCGGACGACTGGGTGCGCCGCGGACGGGAATCGGCACCCATGCGCCGGTCATGCCGACACACCGAGCGGATACCGCACCCGGACTGTCCGTCACACCGGTACAGCCTGCCGCTGCCGTGCCGCACATACCCGAACAGGTATTCCCAAGCAACACGGAAACCTCTGGCGCACCGCAGCAATCTGTTTCAGGGACGCCCAGCGCGCACCAGCCCGTACAGCCGACCACGTCGCGCCCAGCTCGCGTGACACCAGTGAGTCCTGTATCCCCGCCGCATGTACAGACACTTTTGCACAGCGAAAGCAATTTGTCCGAGATGCGCACAGGATATACGGAGCAGAATGCGCCGGAACGCCCGCCGGTGTCTCCGACAGAATCGGCAGGACATTCGTCCAGCGTTGTTCCAACAGCTGCCGTAGCAGCTGCCACCGCCGCGCAGGGACATACTGCGTCTGCCGTCCAACCCAACCGGACCGCTCCGGCTGGTTCTACCGGTTCGGCCGTATCGCCGCCGAGCCGCATGATGCCGCCTGCGCCGCCGGTACAACAGACAATGCGGCAGACAGGGCAAATACCAAGTGCAGATGTTTGTTCTCTCCGTGTGACGCCGGTTGCGCCGGCGACATCGACATCTGGACAATCGATACAGCGCACAGCGGTACAGCCAGCGCCGCAAACAACGGTGCAGCCGCCGTCGCCCGCAATGAGGACGCAAGCACCAACCGCTCCGGCGGTATCACCTGCATCATCCGATGGAGGCAGCCGGCCTGCGGGTTCCCCGGTTGCGCCCGCGCCGGATCGTCGTCCCGCCGTATCTCCGTCGCGGCGTGAGCATAGCGAAATACAGCAGACTACCACGGTACAAAGCAATGTGCCGTCCAGTATCCGTACGCCGGATATGGTCGGACGGCCGCAGATTGCTGACAAGACGCGCAGGCTGCGCCGTAGCGCACAGCCGCTGAATAACAAGGTGCCCCCGCAGGAAGGAGGAAAACATCATAAACGAAGAAAAGAGAAGTAACGCTGGCCGTGTTGCCGCCGCCGCGGCGAATATCGCAAAAGGCGCGCTGTCCGGCGGTCCGTATGGCGCCGCCGCAGTCGCTGTGGCAGAGACCGCGCCCAGCCTGCTGAAAGGGGCAGGCATCGCGCTGCTCATCTGTCTCGGCCTGCCGCTGCTCATGCTGCTGTCCATTCCGTGCAACCTGTTTGGCTCCCCTAGCGCGTCCTCGGCAGATATTCAGGAGATGACGGCGCAGGCAGAGCAACTCACGGTCACATGGAAAGACCAGCGGACGCTCGAAGATAAGGCGATCAACCTGTTTGTCGATCTGTTGCCGGAAAATCTTGGCTTTATCTCGATCGAGAAAAACCTCGGCAATACCAATGACTATTGGATGGTCGCTATCACCTCTGTTTACAGCGAGCAGGATGTCATGCTGATTGATGAGGACAAGATCGTGCAGACCATGCAGGCTAAGCTGAAATATGAATTAAAGGCTAAATATGACAGCGAGGGAAACTTTGAAGGATATGTTCTGGTGATTTCGGACATGACCCCGACTGAGCTGATGGATAAGCTCGGCTTTGACGAGATGCAGCGCATGTGGGCGGAAGTGATCCAAAGCACCATCGCGGATGCAGAATACAGTGCGCCGAGCGGTTCATCGGACAATACCGCAGGCATGGACTTTTCGGACATTGTGTTCACCGGCCGCGGTAACTCCAAGGACGTTGTGTATTTCAGCCAGTACGACTCCCGCTGGGGCAGCCTGATGTACGGCAAGACCAATACGATCGCAGGCGCAGGCTGCGGCCCGACCTCGCTTGCGATCTGCGTGTCCACGCTGACCAACAAAACCGTTCTGCCGCCGGAGATTTGTGACTGGTCTGTAAAAACCGGCCACCGCTGCGAGGGCAGCGGCAGCTACCATAGCCTCATTCCGGACGGCGCGGCGCATTACGGCGTGCCGTGCCGCGGCATCGGCCAGAGCAAAACCGAACTGGTCAAGGCGCTGCAGGAGGGTAAGCTGGTCATTGCGATCATGTCTGCCGGACACTTTACCCGCGGCGGGCATTTTATCGTGCTGCGCGGCATCACGGACAGCGGAAAAATTCTGGTCGCGGACTGCGCCAGTTATGAACGCAGCCAAAAAGAGTGGGATCTGAGCATCTTCCTGGCTGAGTGCAATACGGGCGCCGCGGCCAGCGGCCCGTTCTGGGTGCTGGGATAAAAGAATAGGAGGCAAATGTCATGGAAATTTATACGGACGGATATGTCTGTCAGTTCCGTATCTTACGCCGCAAATACAGCATTACATTGCGGGAGTTAGCGCAATATACCGGGATCAGCTCGCAGTACATCAGTTCGGTTGAGTTGTGCCAGACAACAGGTTCTGCTGCGTCGCACAAGCAGATTGAGAAAGCAATGCAAGCCATCTTAGAAAGCAGACAGACTGATGCAGAGAAGAATCTTTGCGAATTTTGCAGTCTGCGCAAACATCTATTCGACAAAGTACAGGAAAGTGAGGCGATAAAAGGTGGGAAATGAAGACATCTACTTTATTCCGGTCAATTTCACAGACGCCGGACGTGTGCTCGGCCTGTTCGAACTGAGAAACTGCATTGAAGCTGTCGTTTTGGCATTACCGACATTCGGACTGTGCAGCCTGATTGCGCATTACACGCCGTTTTCCGTCACGGTTAAGCTGATCCTGTCGCTGTGTCTGCTTGTGCCGGTCTGCGGCTTCGGCCTGATCGGTATCCGGGATGAATCCTTATCCCGTTTTTTATGTACCTATGTGCGTTGGCGCAGACACCGTCGCATCGCCATCAATAAAGGAGGATCGATCAAACGTGGACATCAAAAAAATCATCTTCGGGGATCAAGTGAGCGGGGCCGAAACCATTGCGCCCGCAAATGACGATCTGCAGGGAAGCCTGCCCATTGCGGATATCAAATACGGCGTTGTGCGGACGCGGGACGGCGGGTATGCAGCGTTGTTTGAGGTACTGCCGACAAACTATTTTCTGCAAAGCACAGCAGAGCGAATGCGCATCATCAGCAACCTTGCCGCATGGCTGCGCATCGCGCCGGACAACCTGCAGATCCTCTGCCTTGCCCAGCCGGTAGACGTCGCTCAATACACGAGGCGCATGGAGGAATTCCTCCAATCCGAAGGTAACGCTTTGTGCCGTACCTGCATTGAAGACAACATCAACGAGGTCAACCAGCTGGTGCGGTACGGGGCATTCACAACACGGTTTTATATCGCCTATCGGTATGAACCCTCTATGGTGTCCGGTGATGTAAGCTATGCCAAAATCGCTGCTGCGCTGCGGCAGGTCATGGATTCGTCTGTAGGTTACCTTGCTCGCTGCGGACTCAACGTGGTAAACCCGGGCTATATCGACAATCATCTGGTCGAGACCGTGTTTCGCATGCTGTGCAAGCGCACCTCGGAGCATATCTGTTTGCCTTTGTACTTCCGGGATATGCTGCAGGAATGCTATGGCGTGCCGCAGCAGCCGGAACCGGACCCCGAAGGAGGGGAAGAAACCACGACAGGGGCCGCAAAGCAGGATACACCGCCCGAAGCAAAGGAACAGAAAAATACCGGCAGGCGCAGAAAACAGCAGAAAACCACCGAACAATTCGAGGCGACCGGCGTGATGGATCTGATCTGCCCGGCTGCGGCGGATTTTACCCATAAGGATTATATCGAGATGGACGGCATCTACCATGCCTATCTGTATATCGCCGGATACGGCTACAAAAGTCTGGTGCGGGGCGGCTGGATGGCGGCGCTGGTCGGCATGGGAGACGGCATTTCGGTCTCTATGACACTGCAGCGCCGTCCGCGGGAAAAAATATTGCCCAAGGTTGCCAACTCCACCATTTGGAGCCGCAGCCGCATCCGCGATGTGGATGACACCCGCGCAGACTTTGAGCAGATGGACAGCGCCATTCATGCCGGCCTTTACATCAAAGATCAGATGAACCGTGCAGGCGAGGATTACTACGATATGTACACCCTGATCGAGATCACGGCGGATGACCCTGAACTCCTCGAAACCCGCGTTTCCGATGTGGAGCGGCACTGCACCTCGTTGGAGCTGATCGTCAAACGGTGTGACTATCTGGAGGAACAGGCGCTTCATTCGTTTTTACCCGTGGCCGCCATGGCGCCGGAGATCGAGCGCAAGGCACGGCGCAACGCGCTGTTGTCCGGCGTTGCTAGCGCATTTCCGTTTTATTCGATGGAGCTTTGCGAACAGAACGGCATCCTGATCGGACAGGATATGCAGCGGAAATCGGTTTGTATGCTGGATATCTTTGATACGACGCGCTACAACAATGCCAACACGATCGTGCTCGGCACATCCGGCGCCGGCAAGACGTTCCTGCTGCAGCTGATCGCCATGCGGTACCGGCAGCAAGGCAAGCAGGTTTGCCTGATTGCGCCTTACAAGGGCTATGAATACCGCGCAGCCTGCGAAGCGATCGGCGGGCTGTACATCAAGCTCGCACCGTCTTCGACGGACTGCATCAACTTTATGGAGATCCGTGAAGAGAGCCTGCGCGCCCGGCAGCAAGAGGAAAGCGAACAGGAGCGCAACCGCTCGCTGCTCGCGGACAAAATCAGCCAGCTGCACATCTATTTTTCGCTGCTGCGCCGCAATCTGACCGAGGAGGATATGGAGCGGTTGGATGTGGCGCTCACCCAGCTTTACCGTCGCTTCGGCATTAACCGGAACAACAACAGCTTGCTGGACAAGGATGGCAGCTTCAAGCCGCAGCCCACGCCCACAGACTTCTATAACCTGCTGCTGGAAAAAGAGGAGACCAAACCGCTGGCCTCAGTGCTGAGCCGGTTTGTCAAAGGCTCCGCGTCCAATTTGGGTAAAGCGACCAATATCGATCTGCGCAATAAATACATCGTGCTGGATATCTCGGAAATCGGCAAAGACCTGCTGGCGTTCGGCACACTGCTGGCAACGGACATCTGTATGGAATACTGCAAGCAGGATCGCGCGGAGAACAAGATCATCATTCTCGATGAGATCTGGTCACTGATCGGCGCAGGGTCGAATTCGGAAGCCGCGACTTTCATTCAGGAGATGTTCAAAACCGTGCGCGGTTACGGCACCGCAGCGATCGGCGCATCACAGGATCTGGAGGACTTCTTCGCGCTGGAAAACGGCAAGTTCGGCAAAGCGCTGCTCAACAACAGCCGCATCAAATTTGCTCTGATGACCGAGCCCGAGGAAGCACGGCTGATCCAGCAGCATTACCACCTGACGGATGAAGAAATGCAGATGCACGCGCGGTTCAGCCGTGGACAGGCGCTGCTCTGCGCTGGCCTCAATCGCTTAGGCGTAGAGATCATCGCTTCCAAACGGGAGCATGACCTGATCACGACAGACCACAGCGATCTGGCCCGTATGCGCGACAGACGAAATTACGAAAAGATGCGGCAGCAATCCGCTGCCGCCTGGGAAGAAGAGGAGAAGGACGACTACGATGAATCAGCGCAATGAACACCCCGCAAGCTTTTACTTTCAGGAAGCTTACCACCTTTCGAGGGAATTAGAGCAAATGCCGAAGGACTCCAAGAGACGCAGTCAGGTCGCGGACGAAACGCTCAGTGCCGCAGAGATTGCCGTACTGGCCGCGCGGCGCACCTTTGGCAGTATGCTCGAAAAGCCAAAGCAAGGCGGCAAAGCACCGAAGCGGATGCCGTGTTCCACCGAGATCACCGGAACGGTTTCTGTTTCGCGTGAAGGCTGGACGGTGATCCGACTGGACACGCTGCTGCAAAGTGCGCGCCGCCGGACGACCGGATATATCGAAAACAGCATCTTGGAGCTGCTCAGACAATGGCGCGGCACGGGCGGCGTGCTGCCGTGGTATAAGCACTGCTTTGTGATTATCATGGAGCACTCCAATATTCGTGGCGGCAATGTCTACGACTCGGACAATAAGGAGTGGAAGAGCGTGACCAACGCGCTCAAGGGTCTGCTGTTTGCGGACGATGATCAGCTGACCGTCAGCCTGATTTTAGACACGGTTCCGGATGGCAAGGGCTATACCGAGATCGTTGTGCTGCCGCATCGCGACGCCGGAAAGTACTTATCCGACCGAACATTAGGCGGTTAAAAGTGCGGTTTGTATGGGCGGTATTACCGCCCATACTTTGTACAATTTTACCGCCCGATAACAGTGCGCGGAAACTCAGAGAAATGAGAAACACAAGATGTTTTCTCGCTCCAAAAGTTTGAAAAACGGCAAAACGCAAAACCCGATTACCGAGATCTGTTATGAGTATGGGCGGTAAAAACGAGGAGGTGTTATTTATGATCGCGCAAGATATGCTGCCGGCCATGCGGCTGATCGGCTGGTGCAAAAACATAGACCAAAACTGTACGAGCCGTTTTCCGGCATTCTTCCGGCTTTCGCTGATGCGCAGTCTGGTGCGTAACGGTTTCGTGCGGCCATATTCTGCTGCCTATGGCTGGCGGCTGACAGCAGACGGCTACCGCTGGCTCGAGATGCATGGCTATCCGATGCAGCCAGACCAGCATACCCAGCGCTCCAAACGCAGGTTTGAAAATGCGGCGGTGGCCGTGACCATGTTTGCTGCCGGCATAAGCCCGTTTATGAGCAGCATCGAGGAATTCAGTCAGCAGGGCGAATATTTGCCGGCATTTGCCCTGCGGGCAGGGGCAAACCAGAATTTGCTGGGCAGTAGTCTGGTGACCGGTTTTATCCAGCTGGGTGGTACCTTACTCGCGGTGCATTATCCCCACGCCGAAAGGCGCGTCTTTCTGCAGCGGGAATACGATTGTGTGCAGACCATTTCGCTGCGCTGCCGCTGCACGGATACCGGCTATCTGTTCTGCGGAGAAAGCTACACGTCAGCCTACCGTACTCTGCTGCACGGGCAAATCAAAGGGACCGGCAAAAAGGCAGGGACATACGGGCAGCTGGCGGGTGAATCGGCGCACGGCTGCCTGCTATCCTGCGATCTGCAGGGCGCATTCCAGATGAAACTGATGCGTATTCCGGACTACCGACTGCCGCTCTCTATCATGCTGGGAAAACAATACGGCCAAATGGTTGAGATGGGGCTTCCGGCCTGTGACTTCATGGACCCGCGTTTGCATCAGCCCGCTATCATCTCGCTTGACATGGATCTGTGCCATATCAAACGTGCGGCCGTGCAGGCGCGGGAGGCAGGATACAGCAATCTGATTCTGGTGGCACTGGATTTTCAGAAGCCGTTTCTGGAGCAGATTTTTCCGCCGCCTTTTTTCCGTATTGTGATTATCCCGGACGAACCCATTCGTGAGATGGAAGCGAGGGCTGCCCATGCGACTGTCTGAGGAAATTGCCAAGATAGAGAACCGAGTGCTGCAAAAGACGCAGCGCTGGCGCGCCCGGCATCCGGGCGACTGGCGGCTGTACGCGGTGCTGGGGGGCATTGCCTGGTATTTCTATGGCATGGTGATCAATTCTGTCCGGCTCGGCACACGCCAATCCTTCCAACCGGACAGCGGTATCACGGATATCTGGACCGTGAACCCGATCCTCAACCTGATCGCGCCGTTCACACCAACCGGCCTTGGTGTCACAGCCGCGCTCTTGACGCTGGTTTTGCTGTGCAGCAAAAAAGCGCGGAACTGGCTGCTTGGCTATCACGCCGTGCGGGATAAGCGCGGCTTTGATATCCTTCCGGATGGTACGCACGGCTCGTCCCGATTTATGAACCTCCGTGAAATGGAGCGCATTTTGGAAGTCGGCAAGCTGGACACGCTGACCGGCACGGTTTACGGCAAGTACAAAGACGATCCGCTGGATGCAGATCAATATGCGGATTACATCGCAGCCAGCACCAAAAGCGGACTTGCCGGCAATCTGTTGGTGGTGGGCGCGCCCGGCACCGGCAAAAGCCGCGGCTTTGTCCGGCCGTATGTGTTCCAGTGCGTAAAGCGGCGGGAAAGCATTGTCCTGACCGATCCCAAAGCGGAATTGTTTGAGAGCATGGCAGGGTATTTGACCGATCAAGGGTACGAGGTGCGGGTTTTCAACCTATTGGATATGGACCACTCGGACCATTGGAACCCGATCGGCGAAGCAGACCATGACCCGCGGCTCATCCCGATCATCGCGTCCACCATCATCACCAATACTTCCAGCGAAAAAGAGGCCGGGGATTTCTGGAGTAAAGCCGAGCTCAATCTGCTGACCGCGCTGCTGTACTATGTGCAGCGCGAAACAGACAGCGCGGGGCGTTTGCTGCCGCTGCGTGACCGGCGGCTGGGGCGGGTGCTGCAGCTGCTCACCGAGGACGGCCTGCGCCGCATTGACGCGGAGTTCCGCCATCTGCCGGCCGGGCACCCGGCCAAAGGCCCGTATGGCCTGTTCCTGAACGCCAAAGAAAACCTGCGCGGCAACATCGTGATCGGCCTCGGCAACCGTCTGAACGTCTTTCAGGACAAACTGGTGGACGCGCTGACATCGGACAGCACGATCGATCTGACGCTGCCCGGGCAAAAACCGTGCGCATATTTCTGTATCCTCTCCGCGCAGGACAGCACCTATGCGTTCCTGTCCTCGCTATTCTTCGCAATGCTGTTTTCGCGTTTGGAGGCATACGCACGGCGCGAGAAAGGCGGCAAGCTGCCGATACCGGTCAACTTCCTGCTCGACGAATTCCCGTCGATCGGCAAGCTGGGCGACTTCAAGCGCTCGATCGCGTTCACGCGTTCGTTTGGCATGCAATGTCAGGTGCTGATCCAGTCCGTAGCGCAGCTTGCCGACATGTACCCGCGCCATGAATGGGAGGAAATTGCGGCGTGCTGCGACGCCACGATCTGTCTGGGCGCCAACGACCCGACCAGCGCGAAGTTTATTTCGGAAAAGTGCGGCATGACGACCATTCAGGTGACAAACAACCAGTCCCCGCAGACGCCGCTGCTTTCCCCGCTGCAGAACAATATCCGACCGTATTCCATGACGCGCAGCAACACGCAGCGCGCGCTCATGCAGCCGGATGAGGTGCTGCGGCTGGATAACGCCCAGTGCATCGTCCTGCTACGCGGGCAATATCCTATGCTGCTCTACAAGATCACGCCGGAAGAATTTGCGGCGTTTGCACAGCTGCGTCCGGTGTCTATCAGCGATTATCCGGCAAAGCCGTCGGAGGATGATGCGGAAGATACGCCGGAAGAACCCGATCCGCCGCAGCCGCCGGAGCCACCATCCGAACAGCCGTCTGGGCCGCCGGAAGCAGAACCCCAAACCGGCTGGGGAAACTTGTCCTCGCTGCCGCGTTATCCGCTGATCTACCCGGACGAGGACGGGTATGACACGACAGGGACACGGGGTATCCGCCTGACCGATGCACAGGTGGATGCGATACAGGATAAACTCGATACCATGCGTAATGACGAAAAAACAAATCAAGACAAAAATAAAGGAGACGCTGCCTTATGAAACAGAACCCCGAAGTACGCCCGGCATTCACGCTGATGAAGCTGAACGACGCCATTTCCCATTTCCACATGCAGATGCCGCGCTGGCTTTTTTCCGACCCGCAGTACAGCGGCCTGTCGCTGGAAAGCAAGGTGGCCTACACCTTCCTGCTCAACCGCTTCCAGCTGTCCCGCCGCAACGGCTGGGTCAACCGGCACGGTGAGGTTTACGTTATCTATACGCGGGAAGATCTGGCACGGGAAATGCAAGTTTCCTACCGCAAGGCGATCAGCTGCTTTAAGGAGCTGGCGCAAAAGCACCTGCTGTGGGAACAGCGGCAAGGCCGTGGCCTGCCGAACCGCATCTTTCTGGCCGAGGTGCAGCTGGACGAAAAAGCCGCATACGCCTATGACTGTGCGCCGTTTTGCCCCGCGCCAAGACCTGCCGAAATAGCAGTTCTTGATGTGCCGAATCCGCATGTCTTGACCTGTCAAAACGGCAGTTCAAGAAGTGCCGAAATTGCAGTTCCAGACCTGCCAAAACCGCACACAAGTAAGAAAGAGAAGAGAAAGAAAGAGAAGAGT